>JAABUM010001113.1_pt1 | contig 41787 bp, 41 predicted proteins | sample 5559161 | NCBI WGS metagenome assembly JAABUM01 (sample SAMN10711868, study PRJNA513369) | rock metagenome | isolation source: Antarctica rocks | place: Antarctica: Victoria Land, Siegfried Peak nord
AACCCTGTGGCGCCAACGAATTAACGCCATCTCCGGCCAACAGCAACTCACCCCACAAATCGTGGACACCCTCATCGACACGCTCGCAAGAGCCGCCTGACCTACCGGGAGAGTGCGAAAGTCCACTTATGCAGCTCCCGATAAAAGTGGCTGAGTTGGTCCGGGGTCAAGCGCTGCAGTTGCTCGGCGCCCAGCCGCGGGATCACATACAGGTTGATGTGCGCTCTGTAACCGTTAAAAGTGGTTGGTCGGACGGTGGACTCGATGGCTGGGAGCCATGTCTGCGTCAAGTACTTGGCGACGCTAGCTCGGCTAGGTGACAGGTAAGACCCCTGATCCAGTGACGCCAGAATCTTGGTGAGACCTCGCTCAGCGTCTCGCTTGGACGAGAACCCCGAGTGCCACTTGCGTCTTCGAGCACCCGTCCCTGGGTCCCGGTCCATGTCGACGACCACGTACCAACGGCCGCTGCCGGAGGGCTTTTGGACGACGGAACCTCGCATGACACCGCCAACGTTGAGACTTGGGTAGAAGATCTGGTAGAAGTTTGGACCTACGGGTCCTCTACTTGCAAGTCTGCGGGCCTCTGACCTGCAAAAACCTGGTGGGGCAGGTGGGGCTTGAACCCACGACCGACGGATTATGAGTCCGCTGCTCTGACCGGCTGAGCTACTGCCCCGGGGCCCGCCGAGCCTACCCGGCGGCACGGCGTCAAGGCCGAGCACGCGTTCGCCTCAGCCGAGGCCTGCTTTCCTGGCTGGTCTTGTCGCAAGTCATATCGCGAGTCATGTCGCAAGACATGTCGCAAGAGTGGCCCTGGTCAGGGCACCAGGTGGACATGACCCGCGACATGACCTTCACCCTGCGGGTCCCTACGCAGAGCCGTGGGCGCGCCCCTCGCGCACCGCGAGCGCCTGCCGGCCTGCTGGTAGTCGTGGTGCAGGCGGGGCGGATGAGGCACAATGGGGAGGTACGCGGCGTACCTGCCGGTTCTTGCGCGCGAGGTTCGTGGGGAAGACGTCCCTCGCACACAAGGAGAACCGGATGGCACCGCGCACTGACGCGACGCCGCGCACCACACGGGGCGTGGTCTACGTCCACTCTGCCCCGGCCTCGCTCTGCCCGCACATCGGCTGGGCGCTGGAGTCGGTGCTCGGGCAACGCGTCCACCTCGACTGGACGCCGCAGCCCGCCGGTCCACGCCTGGTTCGGGCTGAGCTCTCGTGGGTCGCCGACGCCGGTACGGGCGCCCGGATCGCCAGCGCCCTGCGCGGCTGGGACCACCTGCGCTACGAGGTCACCGAGGAGCCGTCACCGGGTGTCGACGGTTCGCGCTGGTCACATACCCCGGGGCTGGGCATCCACCACACCTGGGTGTCGGCCAGTGGCGACGCGCTGGTCCACGAAGACCAGGTGCGAGCCGCGATGGCCCGGGCGGCGGGGGACGCGTCGACCCTTCAGGCCGAGCTCGACGCCGCCCTCGGCGCCGCATGGGACCGCGAGCTCGAACCCTTCCGGTATGCCGGGGACGGCGCTCCGGTGCGCTGGCTCCACAAGGTGGGCTGAGCCGGCAACCCTTCCAGCTGTCTGGCGCGAGCGCGCTCAGGCGTTGGTGAACACGAGGGCCACGTTGTGGCCACCGAAGCCGAACGAGTTGTCCATGACGGCGATGTCGCCGTCAGGCAACGCCCGGTGCTCACCGCGCACGACGTCGAGCGGGATCTTCGGGTCGAGGTCGTCGACGTTGATCGTCGCCGGCGCCTTCCGGTCGCGGATGGCGAGGATCGAGAACAGGGCCTCGAGGGCGCCCGCCGCACCGAGCAGATGGCCCGTCATCGACTTCGTGCCGCTGACGGGGATCCCCGCCGCCTCGTCGCCGAACGCCCTCATGATGGCGTTGGCCTCCGCCACGTCGCCCACCGGGGTCGACGTCGCGTGCGCGTTGATGTGCTTGATGTCGCCCAGGCCGAGCCCGGCGCGCTCGACTGCCTCGAGCATGGCCCTGGACGCACCGGCGCCCTCCGGCTCGGGGGCGGTGATGTGGTGGGCGTCCGACGACATGCCGACGCCGGCGAGCACCGCGTAGATCCGCGCACCCCGCGCCTTGGCGTGCTCCTCGGTCTCGAGCACGACGACGGCGGCGCCCTCGCCGAGCACGAACCCGTCGCGGGCGGTGTCGTAGGGCCGCGAGGCCCTCTGGGGGTCGTCGTTGCGGGTCGACAGGGCCTGCATGGCCGCGAAGCCGGCGATCGGCAGGGCGTGGATGGCCGCCTCGGTGCCGCCGGCCACGACGATGTCGGCGCGCCCGGAGCGGATCATCTCGACGCCGTAGCCCATGCCCTCTGCGCCCGAGGCGCAGGCGCTGACGGGCGTATGCGCGCCCGCCCGAGCCTTGAGGTCGAGGGAGACGGCCGCTGAGGGCCCGTTGGGCATGAGCATGGGGACGGCGAGCGGATAGACCCGTCGCGGGCCCTTCTCGCGCAAGTTGTCCCACTGGTCGAGCAGCGTCCAGACCCCGCCGATGCCGGAGCCCATGACGACGCCGAGCCGCTCCGGCTCGACCTCGGGCTTGTCGGCGTCCTCCCAGGCGGCGCGCGCAGCGATGAGCGCGTACTGCGAGGACGGGTCGAGGCGCTTGATCTCGTGTCGGGCCAGCACCTCGCTCGGGGCGACGGCGAGCTGGGCCGCGAAAGTGACGGGCAGCTCGTACTTGGTCACCCAGTCGGCATCGATGGTGCGCGCGCCGGAGCGACCGGCGAGGACGCCGTCCCACGTGTCGACGACGTTGCCGCCGAGGGGGGTCGTGGCTCCCAGTCCGGTGACGACGATGCGCTGGTCACGGGAAGACGTCATGGGGTGCTCCTTGAGCGTCGTTGCGAGGAGAGCGAGCGGTGCCAGCCAGCGTATGCCGCGCCGGCCCCGCATGCGCGCCTGTGACCGACGACGGCGGGGTAGGACGATCCGGTTGAAGGACCGTTCTACCCCGCCGTGAGGGCTACCGGCGAGTTACCGGCGGTGCCGGCTCACGACCGTCGGGTCAGGACTGCGCGCCGTGGATGTAGGTGACGGCGTCGCGGACCGTCTTAAGGTTCTTGACCTCGTCGTCGGGGATCTTGACGCCGAACTTCTCCTCGGCGTTGACGACGATGGTCATCATCGACAGCGAGTCGATGTCGAGGTCGTCGGTGAACGACTTGTCCGGCTCCACCTGGTCGGTCTCGATGCCGGTCTCCTCGTTGACGATCTCGGAGAGACCCTCGAGGATCTCCTGCTCGCTCTGCGCCATGTGCTTCTGCTCCTTCTGTTGGGGTCTGCTGGGGGTGGTGGGTCGGCCCGGGTCGAGGGGCCTGGGGTGCGGGCCTCGCGCGGCCCCGGGTCAGCGGGACTGAGGCTAGGGGATGACGATGACCTGCGCGGCATACGCCAGGCCGGCGCCGAAGCCGATCTGCAGGGCGAGGCCGCCACTCGGGATCTCCCGCTGCCGCAGCATCCGCTCGGTGGCGAGCGGGATGGACGCCGCCGAGGTGTTGGCGGTCTCGGCGATGTCGCGGGCGACGGGGATGTCCGCGGGGAGCTTGAGCTGCTTGATCATCGCGTCGATGATCCGCATGTTGGCCTGGTGGGGGATGAAGGCGTCGAGGTCGTCGATGGTGATGCCCGCCTTGTCGATGGCCTGCTGGGCGATCGGGGCCATGCTCCACACCGCCCACCGGAACACCGTCTGCCCCGCCATCCCGATCGCCGGCCAGTCACGGGCGGCGACGGTCTTGTTGTCGAGGTTGCGGCTGTGGAAGTCGGTCCACGGCTCACGCTGCGAGATCGCCTGCCACTTCTCGCCGTCCGAGCCCCAGATCGTCGGGCCGATGCCGGCCGTGTCGGACGGCCCGACCACAGCCGCCCCGGCGCCGTCGCCGAAGATGAACGCGGAGCCGCGGTCGTCGTAGTCGGTGAAGTCGGACAGCTTCTCGACGCCGACGACGAGGACGTACTCGGCACTCCCGCCCCGCACCATGTCGTTGGCGAGAGTGATGCCGTAGCAGTACCCCGCGCAGGCGGCGGAGATGTCGAACGCGGCGGCGGTGGTGCCGAGCCGGTGGGCGAGGATGGGCGCCGCGGCCGGGGTCTGGTACGGGTGGGTCACCGTGGCGACCAGGACCGCGCCGATCTGCGACGCGTTGACGCCCGAGGCTCGCAGGGCGTCACGAGCGGCCGCCTCGGCCATGTCGACCACCGACTCGTCCGGTGCGGCCACGCGGCGCTCGCGGATGCCGGAGCGCTCCCGGATCCACTCGTCGGAGGAGTCGATCCGGTCCACGAGCTCACTGTTGGGGACGACCCGCTCCGGCCGGTAGCCGCCGACGCCCCAGATGCGGGCGTGCCGGGCGCCGTCGACGGTCATCAGCCGTCCGGTGCCCTTGGGGCGGGGCGCGGTCGGGGTGGGGCTCGGGGTGGGGCTTGGGGTGGGGTCGGTCATGTCAGGCCTTCGCGGGGGTGGGGGAGCCGACGTCGGCCAACAGGGCGCGGGCGGCGTCGAGGTCATCGGGAGTCTTGAGGGCGACGCTCTGCACGCCCTTCATGCCGCGCTTGGCCAGGCCGACGAGGGTGCCGGCCGGCGCCAGCTCGATGAGGTGGGTCACGCCGAGGTCGGTCATCGCGGCCATGCACAGATCCCAGCGCACCGGGTTGCTGACCTGGGTCACCAGCCGGTCGAGCACCTCGCGCCCGGCGGTGACCTGGGCTCCGTCGGCGTTGGAGAGGAGCCCGGTCGAGGGGTCAGACGGCGTCATCTGCGCAGCCGCCGTCCGCAGCGCTCCGACGGCCGGACCCATGTGCACCGTGTGGAACGCGCCGGCGACCTGGAGGGGGATCACGCGGGCCTTGGCCGGCGGGTCCGCGGCGAATGCGGTGAGCTGCTCTAGGGTGCCGGCAGCCACGACCTGGCCGCCCCCGTTCATGTTGGCGGGGGTGAGCCCGTGCCGCTGAAGGGCCGCCTGGACCTCGTCGGGGTCACCACCGAGCACGGCAGACATGCCGGTGGGCGTGATCGCGCTGGCGTCGGCCATAGCCCGGCCGCGCACGCTGACAAGCGTCATGGCGTCCTGGGGCTCGAGCACGCCCACGGCCACGGCGGCGGTGATCTCACCGACCGAGTGCCCGGCGACGACGGCGGCGCTCGTCGCGACCGTCTCGGGCCGGTCGGCATACAGCGCCTCGAGGGCGAGCAGTCCGGCCCCGACGATGAGCGGCTGGGCCACGGCGGTGTCTCGGATGGTCTCGGCGTCGGAGGTCGTGCCGTGACGGACGAGGTCGACGTCGGCGCCGGCCGACAGGGTGGCCGCGCGGGCCCGCAGGCCCGGCAGCTCGAGCCAGGGACTGAGGAAGCCAGGGGTCTGGGCGCCCTGACCGGGGCAGACGATGGCGAGCACGAGCCCCAGCCTGCCCTGTCGCGACGTCAGCCGCGGTCGCCGAACCTCACGAACTATTGGTCGCCACTTTGGAGGTTTCCTCCAAGTGTGGAGGAGTGCGGCCGATGCGGGGGCGCGCGGGGATCGGGTCGGCGCACCGGCCCGCCACTCGACGGCTGGGGTGTCGGCGAGCCGCCCGACAGCCAGGGCAATCGCCACCGTGTGCGCCTCGCGCGGGTGGGCCAGGTCGTACCCGGTCACGTCGGCGATCCGGCCGAGGCGGTAGCGGACGGTGTTGGCGTGGACGAACAGGGCGCGCGCGGTGGCCTCGAGGGAGCCGCCCTGCTCGAGGTAGACGGAGGCGGTCTCCAGCAGCGACGGATGCGCCCCCAGCGGGTGGTGCACCCGGTCGACGAGGGCCCGCTTGGCGGGGCCGTCGCCGGCGAGGACCCGTTCAGGTAGCAGGTCGTCGGCGAGCACCGGCCTGGGCGCGCTCGGCCAGGCCGGTGCGGCCGAAAGGCCGCTCAGGGCGGCTCGCGCGGACCGTCCGGCCGCGAACAGGTGCGGCACGGTCGGCCCGAGCACGATCGGCCCGGGGCCGAAGTGGTCGGCGATCTCGGTCACCACGCGGACGGGGTCCGTCGTCCCGCCGACGACGACGACGAGCCGGCGCCGCTGCACCGCCGCCAGCGCCACGGCGCCGAGCCGGGTCACTGCACGGCGGATCGCATCCACCGCCACGGCGGTCGAGACACGAGGCGTCGACCCGGCGACGACGGTCACCGACGCCACGGATCCCCACCCGAGGGCGGTCGCCCGGGACTGCATGGAGTCGTCGGCCTCGGCCCGCACGACGGCGTCGACGACCAGGGCCTCGAGCCGGGCGTCCCATGCGCCGCGGGCCTCCGCGGCCCCGGAGTAGACCTGGGCGGCGGAGAAGGCGACCTCGCGGGAGTAGCGCAGCACCGCCTCGCGCAACGCGGCCTCGTCCCCGGGCGAGGCGAGGGTGAGGATCTCGGCCTCGACCTCGTCGACGACCGCACGGACGATGTCGAGCGTCTGGCCGAGGCTCACCGTCCAGGTCAGCTCACGGGGGGCCCGCCCGAACACGTCGACGGTCACCCGGTGGTCGATGCCGTCACCGCGGCCACCGGTGTCCCGCAGCCAGCTGACGAACCCGGTCACCCCGGCCTGGGCGACGAGCCCGACCCAGGACCGGTCGTCGGCCGAGAGCGCGCGGTACCAGTCGAGGCTGGCGTCGAGGCGCCGGGCCGCGGCCGCGCCGAGCTCGCCGGCGTGCGCGGCTACCCGGTCGCTGGTGGCGGGGCTGACCTCCATCGGGTCACTCTATTTGTATGCCGCCCACAAACCTCTCTGACCTGCGCGGCGGCTGGTGCCGGCGGGTCGGGTCCCCCTGGCCGAAGCGGAGGGAGGCGCGGTCAGTCCGTGCCGGAGTCGAACATGGAGCGGCCCTGAGCCTCGTCGACGTTCGACCCGTCGTGGACCCCGGCGGCGATGGCGTCGCCACCGCCGGGCTCGAGCTCGCCGATGAGCGCGGCCGTATGGCCACCGGCGAGCTGGCCCTGGGCGGCATACAGCTCGAGCTTTGAGCGGGTGTCGGCGATATCGAGGTTGCGCATGGTCAGCTGCCCGATCCGGTCGACCGGGCCGAACGCGGCGTCCTCGGTGCGCTCCATGGAGAGCTTGTCGGGGTGGTAGGACAGGGCCGGGCCGCGGGTGTCGACCACGGTGTAGTCGTCGCCCCGGCGCAGCCGCAGGGTCACCTCGCCGGTGACGGCTCCGGCCACCCAGCGCTGCAGCGACTCGCGCAGCATGAGCGACTGAGGGTCGAGCCAACGACCTTCGTAGAGGAGCCGACCGAGACGCCGCCCCTCCTGGTGGTAGCTGGCGATGGTGTCCTCGTTGTGGATCGCGTTGAGCAGCCGTTCGTAGGCGATGAACAGCAGGGCCATCCCGGGCGCCTCGTAGACCCCGCGGCTCTTGGCCTCGATGATCCGGTTCTCGATCTGGTCGGACATGCCCAGGCCGTGGCGGCCGCCGACCTCGTTGGCCGTGTGGATGATCTCGGCCGCGGATTGCAGCTCGCGGCCCCGGACCGACACGGGGCGACCCTGCCGGAAGCCGATGGTGACGTCCTCGGTCTCGATGGCGACCGAGGGATCCCAGTGGGCCACGCCCATGATCGGGGCGACGATCTCCATCGACTCGTCGAGCTGCTCGAGCGTCTTGGCCTCGTGGGTGGCGCCGAGCAGGTTGGCGTCGGTCGAGTACGCCTTCTCGGTGGAGTCGCGGTAGGGCAGGCCGTGCTCGACGAGCCACTCCGACATCTCCTTGCGGCCGCCCAGCTCGGTGACGAAGTCGGCGTCGAGCCACGGCTTGTAGATGCGCAGCGCAGGGTTGGCGAGCAGCCCATAGCGGTAGAACCGCTCGATGTCGTTGCCCTTGTAGGTCGACCCGTCGCCCCAGATCGAGACGTCGTCGTCCTGCATCGCGCGCACCAGCAGCGTGCCGGTGACGGCGCGGCCGAGGGGGGTGGTGTTGAAGTAGACCTTCCCCCCGCTGCGGATGTGGAACGCGCCGCAGGCGATCGCCGACAGGCCCTCCTCGGCCAGCGGCTCCGTGCAGTCCACGAGTCGCGACAGCTCAGCGCCGTATGCCGCCGCGCGCCCGGGGACGGACTCGATGTCCGTCTCGTCGTACTGGCCGAGATCGGCGGTGTAGGTGCAGGGGACGGCGCCCTTGTCGCGCATCCAGGCGACCGCGACGGAGGTGTCGAGGCCTCCGGAGAAGGCGATGCCGACACGCTGGCCGACGGGCAGTGAGGTGAGGACCTTGGACACGCGGCCAGCCTAGGGGGGCGGTGCTCGGGGACAGCCGTCCGGTCGCGATGTGTGGAGGTTCGGTCCCCTCAGAGGGGGACCGAACTTCCACCCAGCCAGGCCCCGGGTGGCCAAGCTGCCGGAACGCCAGGGCGGGTTGCGCCCTGACCCGTGCATGCGGGGGTCCGCGTGGGGGTAGGAATGCCTCATGGCATCCACGATCGGACGAGGACTTCTGGCCGGCGCCGTCGGCACCGCACTGCTCAATGCGGTCACCTATCTCGACATGGCGCTCACCGGCCGGGGGCCCAGCAGTGCCCCGGCCGAGACGACGAGTCGCGCGCTGGAGGCGGTCGGTATAGCCGCTCCGGGCGGGTCGAACCGACGCGAGGCGTACGGGGCAGTGGCGGGCATCGCCACCGGCCTCGGCATCGGCGTCGTCGCGAGCGCCGTCCGGCGAGCGGGTCTGCGGTTGCCTGCCCCCGTCGGCGCCGCTGCCGTCGGAGGGCTGGCGATGGCGGCGACCGACGGGCCGATGGCCGCCCTCGGGGTGAGCGACCCGCGGACGTGGACGGCGGCGGACTGGACCCGTGACGTGTTGCCGCACCTGGCGTACGGCGTCGGGGTGCGATGGAGCCTCGACCGCACGGAGCGGCGGGCGCTGCTGCCACCAGCTGCGGCCGACACCGAGGACTGGGAGGTCGCGGTCCCGGACGCCGCGGTCCTGGACGGCGTGATTCCGGACAGCGTGGTCCCAGAGCGCGACGGCTCGAGACGGCGACCCCGCGGGCGCACGTTATCGAAGAGCCTGCTGGTCGGTCTGGCGGCCGGCGGCCGCTCGTCGTTCGGTCTGGCAGCGCCGCTGCTGACCGCCGCCGCGACTCCCGCTCGGGTCTTCGGCGTCTCGGCTGTGCTGGGCGAGATGGTCGTCGATAAGCTGCCTCAGACGCCCAGCCGCCTCGACGCCGGTCCGCTCGGGGGTCGGGTCCTTGCTGGCGCCGTGGGCGGCGCCACGGTCACGGCCCGCAACGGGCACGCTGCATTGGCTCTGGTCGGTGCGACCCTCGGCGTCGCGGGTTCGATGGCGGGGTCGGTGCTGGGCGCTGCGTGGCGCGAGATCGCGGCGGAGCATGGCGTCGCGTGGCCCGCCGCCCTGGCCGAGGACGCCGCATCCATGGCCCTCGCGGCCTACGCCTTGAACTGACCTGGTCGCCCCCGCCGGCGACATGAGGAGCGCAGCGCACAGAATCCCGTGCGCTGCGCTCCTCATGTGCCCTGACGCCGTGCGCAGCGCTCCTATTGGGTGAAATCCGGGGGCGCGCGTCGGCGTTGGCGTCGCCCCCAGTTAACGATGCCGCGCTTAGGACTCGCCGCCCGCGTTGCCGCTGGTCCCAGCGGTCACGTCGTGGATGCGGTACTTGTCGGCCGCCTTCTTGGCGTCGTCGGCGGGCACCTCGCCACGCTTGGCCAGCACCTGGAGGGTACGCACCGCGAGGGACGGGCCGTCGATGTGGAAGAACCGCCGCGCCGCCGGGCGGGTGTCGGAGAAGCCGAACCCGTCGGCGCCGAGGGACATGAAGTCGCCCGGCACGTACTGCCCGATCTGGTCCTGGACGGCCCGCATGTAGTCGGACACCGCGAGCACCGGACCCGGAGCGTCGGCGAGCTTCTGGGTGACCCAGGGGGCCCGCGGCTCCCTGTCGGGGTCGAGGAACTCCTGCTCGTCGGCGGCCAGACCGTCGCGGCGCAGCTCGCTCCAGGAGGTCACGGACCACACGTCGGCCGCCACCCCGAAGTCGTCGGCGAGCAGCTGCTGCGCCTCGAGCGCCCAGGGCACACCGACGCCGGAGGCCAGCAGCTGCGCCCGCGCCGGCGTGTGGTCCCAGCCCTTGGTCTTGGCCGGGGCCAGCAGGTACATCCCGCGGACGATGCCCTCCACGTCGACGTTCTCGGGCTCGCGCGGCTGGACCAGGGGCTCGTTGTAGACCGTCAGGTAGTAGATGACGTTCTCCGGGTCGTCGCCGTACATCCGGCGCAGCCCGTCGTGCACGATGTGCGCGATCTCGTACCCGTAGGCCGGGTCGTACGCAACGACAGCGGGATTCGTTGACGCCAACAATGGTGAGTGACCGTCGGCGTGCTGCAGACCTTCACCCGTGAGGGTCGTTCGCCCCGCCGTCGCGGCGATGAGGAAACCCCGCGCCATCTGGTCACTCGCGGCCCAGATCGAGTCGGCCGTGCGCTGGAACCCGAACATGGAGTAAAAGACGTAGATCGGGACCATCGGCTGGCCGTGGGTCGCGTAGGACGTGCCGGCCGCGGTGAACGCTGCCACCGAGCCCGCCTCGTTGATGCCGAGGTGGAGGATCTGCCCGTTCTTCGCCTCCCGGTAGGCCAGCATCAGCTCGGCGTCGACCGGCGTGTAGTTCTGCCCGTGCGGGTTGTAGATCTTAATCGTCGGGAAGAACGAGTCCATGCCGAAGGTGCGCGCCTCGTCGGGGATGATCGGCACGACGCGCGCGCCGAACTCCTTGTCGCGCATGAGGTCCTTGAGCAGCCGGACGAACGCCATCGTCGTAGCGATCTCCTGCTTGCCGGAGCCCTTCTTCATCTGGGCGTAGGCCTCGTCGGCCGGCAGCTTCAGCGACTCGTGCTGCACCCGCCGGGACGGCACGTCGCCACCGAGGGCGGCCCGACGCTCGAGCATGTACTGGATCGCTCGGTCGTCCTTGCCGGGGTGGTAGTAGGGCGGCTGGTAGGGGTTCGCCTCGAGCTGCGCGTCGGTGATGGGGATGCGCAGCTCGTCGCGGAACGTCTTGAGGTCGTCGAGCGTGAGCTTCTTCATCTGGTGGGTCGCGTTGCGGCCGGCGAAGTGGCTGCCCAGGCCGTAGCCCTTGATGGTCTTGGCGAGGATGACCGTCGGCTGCCCGGTGTGGTTCATGGCCGCCTGGTATGCCGCGAAGACCTTGCGGTAGTCGTGGCCACCGCGCTTGAGCTTCCACCACACGTCGTCGTCGGACCACTTCTCGACCATGGCGCGGGTGCGCGGGTCGCGGCCGAAGAAGTGCTCGCGCACGTAAGCGCCGTCGTTGGCCCGGAAGGTCTGGTAGTCACCGTCGCTCGTGCTGTTCATCAGGTGGACGAGCGCGCCGTCACGGTCGGCGGCGAGCAGCGGGTCCCAGCCGCGGCCCCAGATGCACTTGATGACGTTCCAGCCGGCTCCGCGGAAGAACGCCTCGAGCTCCTGGATGATCTTGCCGTTGCCGCGCACCGGGCCGTCGAGCCGCTGCAAGTTGCAGTTGATGACGAACGTGAGGTTGTCGAGCTCCTCGTTGGCCGCCAGCTGGAGCAGGCCGCGCGACTCGGGCTCGTCCATCTCGCCGTCGCCGAGGAACGCCCACACGTGCTGCTGCGAGGTGTCCTTGATGCCGCGGTGGTCGAGGTACTTGTTGAACTGCGCCTGGTAGATCGCGTTCATCGGGCCGAGGCCCATCGACACGGTGGGGAACTGCCAGAACTCCGGCGCCAGGCGCGGGTGGGGGTAGGACGGGAGGGCCTGGATCCGTCCGTCGACGATGTGGCTCTTCTCCTGCCGGAACCCGTCGAGCTGGTCCTCGGTGAGCCGACCCTCGAGGTAGGCCCGGGCATACATGCCGGGGGAGGCGTGGCCCTGGAAGTAGATCTGGTCGCCACCACCCGGGTGGTCGGGGCCCCGGAAGAAGTGGTTCATCCCGACCTCGTAGAGCGTCGCGGCGCTCGCGTAGCTGGAGATGTGGCCGCCGACACCGACACCGGGCCGCTGCGCGCGGTGCACCATGATCGCGGCGTTCCACCGAAGGTAGCGCCGGTACTCGCGCTCGACGTCCTCGTCCCCCGGGAACCACGGCTCCTGCTCGGGGCTGATGGTGTTGATGTAGTCCGTCGCCGTCAGAGAGGGCACCCCGACCTGCATCTCCCGCGCCCGCTCGAGCAGCTTGAGCATGACGTAGCGGGCCCGGGTGCGTCCGGAGCTCTCGACGACACCGTCCAGCGACTCGAGCCACTCCTGGGTCTCGTCGGGGTCGGTATCGGGGAGCTGGCTCGGAATGCCGTTGAGGATGGGTCCGGCTTCCTGTCGTGCCACGGTCACGGTCCTTTCACATCGCCACGTCGTCGTGGCCGTCGGTCAGTGCAGGGTGCTGCGGGTCAATGCTCCCACCGTCGGGAACCTCCACGTCATCCGTGTCCAGCCACGGCGGGTACCCCCACCCGCTGCCCACCGGCGTACACGGTGAAACGCGGCGGCCGGACGAACCCGGCCAGGGTCATCCCGATGTGGGTGGCCAGGTCGACGGCCAGCGACGACGCGGCCGAGACGACGGCCAGGACGGGGATGCCCGCGGCGTAGGCCTTCTGGACGATCTCGAAGCTCGCGCGGCTGGAGACGACGAGCACGTGGCCGGTCAGCGGCAGCCGGCCCTCGCGAAGCGCCCAGCCGACCACCTTGTCGACCGCGTTGTGGCGTCCGACGTCCTCGCGAACGACGAGGCAGTCGCCGTCGGACGTGAAGAGCCCGGCCGCGTGCATACCCCCGGTGCGGTCGAAACCCTTCTGCGCGCTGCGAAGTCGTCCGGGAAGGCTGCACAGCAGCGCTGGGTCGACCACCGTGGCATCCGAGGCCACGGCATACCGGCTCGTCGTCTGCAGCGCCTCGATGGCGGAGGTGCCGCACACCCCGCAGGCACTCGTTGTGAGGAACCGTCGGCCCGCATTCTCGGGGATGGTCACCCCATCGTCGAGGGTGACGTCGACGACGTTGTAGGTGGGGGAGCCGTCCTCATCGGCGTCGAGGCAGTGCATGAGCCGGGCCACGTCGTCGGCCGACCGGATCAGCCCCTCGCCGTGGAGGAAGCCCAAGGTCAGGTCGAAGTCGTCGCCGGGGGTGCGCATCGTCACACTGAGGGCGGACCCGGCGACGCGGATCTCCATGGGCTCCTCGACCGCGAGGGTGTCGGGGCGGCGGACCACCTGGGGCTGCACGGCGCCGGTGACCTCGTAGCGCACCGATGCGACCCGCTGCGTGACCCGTCCCACAAGAGCCACTGTAGGCGGGTCGAGCGGCCCCCGCAGGGGCCAGGCCGCCCCATCGGCCGGGCCTCCAGGTATCCGGTGGGGTCGGTCACGCACTACCGTTGGGGGCAGCCGCAGGGACAGGCGGCGGTTCTGTCGTACGAAGGGGAATGCACTGTGGGCCCGACCGCGTCAGCGGCCTCATCCGTACCAGCGGGTGGATCGGCTCTGGCCTCGACTCTGACCAAGCTCGGCTTCGCCCCGGCGCAGATCGTCCAGGAGATCGGCTGGGACGCCGATGTCGACGACGACCTGCGGGTGGCGCTCGAGGACCTCACTACCACCGACCTCGAGGACGAGGACTACGCCGACGTGGCCGACGCGGTCGTCGTCTGGTTCCGTGAGGGCGACGACGACCTCGTCGACACCCTCGTCGACGCCCTCACCAACCTCGCCGACGGCGGCTTCGTCGTGCTGCTCACCCCCAAGGCGGGTCGTTCCGACCACGTCGACCCCAGCGAGGTCGAGGAGTCGGCCGTCACTGCCGGCCTGCACACCGCCGGAGCGGCCAACGTCAGCCCCGACTGGGGCGCCGTTCGGCTCGTCTCGCCCAAGGGTCAGCGGCGCTGAGCCGACCGGCCCGACGCCCGTATGCGCGGCTGGCAGAATGACCCACATGTCCACCCCCACGACGCCCTCCGCGCCCTCGCCCTCTCCGCTGGCGGTCGGCGACCCGGCTCCCCCCTTCCGGCTGAAGAACCAGTACGGCGAGCTGGTCTCGCTCGAGGACTTCCGCGGGTCGAAGCACGTCGTCATCGTGTTCTACCCCTTCGCCTTCTCAGGCATCTGCACCGGCGAGATGCGGGAGATCCGCGACGGGCTGGCCGACTTTGAGGGTGAGGACATCCAGGTCGTCGCCGTCTCGTGCGACGCGATGTACTCGTTGCGGGCGTGGGCCGACGCCGAGGGGCACTTCTTTCCCCTGCTCAGCGACTTCTGGCCGCACGGCGAGGCCGCGAGGGCCTACGGCGTGTTCGCGGAGGAGAACGGGTTCGCCATCCGGGGCACGTTCCTCGTCGACCGCGATGGGGTCATCCGGTGGACCCTGGTCAACGGCCCGGGGGAGTCACGCGACTTCAGCGACTACCGGGCGGCGCTGGCCGAGCTGCGGGGGGCGCCGTCGCCGGTGTGAGGGGCGGGGCGTCTGACACACTTGCTCCGCCTGGCCGCCCGGAGCCGATCATCGGGATCTCGGCGGCAGCGGGCGGGCCTGTAGCTCAGCTGGTAGAGCACCGCGTTTACACCGCGGCTGTCGTCGGTTCGATCCCGGCCGGGCCCACTGCTGATCGGTGAACCTGCTCGGGCAGACTGCCCGCATGCGGACCGTGGGCGTGGAGGAAGAGCTGCTCCTCGTTGACCCCCGGTCGGGGCGTCCGATGACCCTGGCCCCGCAGGTGATCGCGGCCACCAACGAGGCGACCGAGGCCGCTGAACCGCGCGCCGGTGGAGAGCTCGAGGGCGAGCTGCAGCGCACCATGGTCGAGACGCAGAGCTCCGTGGCCACCGACCTGGCCACAGTGCGCACCGATCTCGTGGGCTGGCGCCGTAGGACGTCCGTGACCGCCCGCCGCCACGGGGCGGCACTCGCAGCGATGGCCACGTCGCCCATCGCGTTCGACGGCGTCATCAGCTCCAACCAGCGCTACGAGCGGATGGCGGAGCGGTTCGGGGTCACCGCCAACGAGGTCCTATCGTGCGGGTGTCACGTGCACGTCGGTATCGAGTCCGAGGAGGAGGGCGTCGGCGCCATCGACCGGATGCGCGTCTGGCTGCCGGTGCTGCTCGCCATCAGTGCGAACTAGCCGTTCACGGGGGGGTCAGGACACGGCCTACGCCAGCTACCGGTCGCAGATGTGGGTGCGGTGGCCGTCCGCCGGGCCGACCGACGCGTTCGGGAGCCCGGACGCATACCACCGGCTGGTGGGCTCGATGGTCGACTCCGGGGTGCTGCTGGACGACGGGATGGTCTACTTCGACGCCCGGCTGTCCCACCGCTACCCGACGGTGGAGGTGCGGGTGGCCGACGTATGCGTCGACGTCGAGGACGCCCTGCTCGTGGCCGCGCTCTGCCGTGGGCTCGTCGACACCGGGTCTGCGGCGTGGTCTCGCGGTGAGGCCGCCCCGGAGTTGCCGACGGCGATGCTGCGGCTCGCGACGTGGCAGGCGGGCCGAGAGGGGGTGGACGGCACGCTGCTGAAGCCCTCGACGTTCACCCCCGCCCCGGCCATCGAGGTGATCGGCCAGCTCGTCGACCATGTCCGAGAGGCGCTCGACGCCAACGGCGACCTCGAGCTGGTGGAGACCGGCGTCGCCCGGCTCGCAACGGTCGGCAACGGTGCGTCGCACAGCGCCGCACCTTCCAGCGCACCGGCCAGCTGGTCGACGTGGTGGCCGAGGCGGCCCCGCGCACCGTGACCTTCGTCACCGACGTCGACTGACCGGCGCAACGCCCGGCCTCGCCGAACCGCGCACGTGAAGTCGCGGCGAGCACCGATCAGCTGATCGCGCACGGATAGCCATCGTCGTGGCGCCGATCCGTGCGCTCTCGGCAGATCGGTCGTCAGGCCTCGACCCGCCGCTGCGCCGACCGCCACGCTCCGCTGAGCGGCCGCGCCCACCAGCGCGCGTCGCCCAACGCGGCCCGCGCCGCCAGGTAGCCGCACGAGCCGTGGACGCCGCCGCCGGGGTGGACCGCGGCACTGCCCAGGTAGAGCCCGTCGACGGGAGTGCGCGGCCCGCCGAGCCCGGTCACCGGCCGGAACAGCAGCTGCTGGAACAGCTGAGCCGTCCCACCGTTCACCGCGCCTCCGACGAGGTTCGCGTCGGCCGCGGCCAGGTCGGACGGGCGTTGCACCCACCGGTCGATGACCAGGTCGCGCCAGCCCGGCGCATACGCGTCCATCATCCCCTCGGACGACTCGACCAGACGGTCGGCCGACTCGTCGTCGGTGACGCCGCGGGGCAGGTGGGTGTAGAGCCAAAAGGCCTCGGTGCCCGCCGGGGAACGACTCGGGTCGATGGTCGACATCTGGCCGACGAGGGCGAACGGATGCTGTGGCACGGTGCGGGTGGCCAGGTCAGCGGACCAGTGCACGATGTCGTCGACGTCGCCGCCGGCATGCACGACGCCCGCCCCGCGCGCGTCGATGGCGGTCCACGGCGGGGTGGCGCGCAGGCGGTAGTTGAGCTTGACCGTCGGCAGGTCCCAGGCGAAGTCCTTGAGCCGGTCGCGCACCGGGGCAGGAACGGCGGCCGCCCCGAGCAGCTGCTGATAGAGCATCGCCGCGCTGGTGTCGGCGATGACCGCCCGGCGCGCACGGACCGCCGGCCCACCATCGACCCGCACCACGGACGCCCGACCCCCGGCGACGTCGACGTGGTCCACGCGAGCGCCCGTGCGGATCTCGACTCCCGCCGCCCGCGCCCGCGACGCCAGCGCCTCGGCCAGCATCCCGGCGCCGCCCTGGGGCGACGGGAAGCCGACGTCCTGCGCGAGCATGGTCATGAGCCAGCCGAACAGCCCGCTCCCGGGCGCCTCCGGCGGGATGTCGGCGTGCATCGCGTTGCCCGCCAACAGAAGTCGGCCCCGCTGACCCCCGAACAGCTCCTCGCCCATCCGGGTGATCGGCAGCAGGAAAAACCGGGCGAGGTCAGGGAGGTCCGCTGCCCCGACCGTGCGCGCGAGCCGCGTGGCGGCCTCGACCGGCGGCCACCGGGTGAGCAGGGCGTCGAGGAAGGGCCCCTTGATCCGGTCGTAGTGGGCCACGAGGTCCAGCCACGCCTGGCCATCACCGGAGTGCTCCTCGTCGAGGCCGGCCGCCGTGCGCTTCGGGTCGCCGTAGAGGCTCGCCCCGTTGGGGTCATCGGGGCCGCCCGGGTGCGTCACTACGAGTTCGCTGTTGGCCCAACGCAATCCGTGGTCCTCGAGGCCGAGCCGGGTCATCACCGGTGAGGCGACCGCCAGCGGGTAGCAGGCGCTGAACTCGTCCATGACCCACCCGTCGCGCCGCAACGACGACACCGCTCCTCCGACCTTGTCGCGGGCCTCGAGCAGGACGACATCCCAACCCGCGTCGGCCAGCGTGATGGCGGCGACGAGCCCGTTGGGGCCACCGCCTATGACGACCGCGTCGGCGGTCTCGGCGGTGGGTGACGGCATACGGCCATGGTCGCATCCGAGCGTGGCGGGCGCGCCTCGACCGGCGTGCTTAGGCTGGGGCGTGACCCCGACGACGTCCCTGATCACGACGACCGAGCTGGTGGTGCTGCTCGACGAGGCCGGCCGGGCCACCGGCACCGCCGACAAGGCAACCGTCCACAGCGCCGACACCCCCCTCCACCTGGCCTTCTCGGCCTACCTCTTCGACGACCACGGCCGCACCCTGGTCACCCGGCGGGCGCTCGACAAACGGACCTTCCCCGGGGTGTGGACCAACTCCGTCTGCGGCCACCCCGCCCCTGGGGAGGCGCTGCCCCAGGCGGTGCGGCGCCGGGCCGCGCGGGAGCTGGGTCTCGAGGTGGGCGAGCTCAGGCTCGTGCTCCCGGGGTTCGGCTACCGGGCGGAGATGGGCGGCGTCGTCGAGAACGAGACCTGCCCGGTGTATGCCGGGTGGCTGGCTCCCGGCGAGAGCGTCGGCTTCGCTGCCGACGAGGTCGCCGAGGTCGAGTGGGTGCCCTGGCCGGAGCTCGTCGAGGCGGTGACGGCCGGCCGGCCGATGTCGCCGTGGTGCGCCGAGCAGCTGCCGCAGCTGGCGGCACTGGGGGCGGACCCCTCCGACTGGCCGGAGGCGACCGACGCCCTCCTGCCGCCCGCGGCCAGGCTCACCTAGACCCCGGACACGCCCCCAGGCTCCGCTTCAGCGGCCTCGTTCCGGTGCCGCTTCGTGGCCCTGGCGGCCATGGGTGCGCCGGTCCTCCTTCATCTCCGCCTCGAACAGGTGGCGCTTCCCGTCGACGAGGGAGTCCCGTGCCTGCGCCTCCAGCTCCCGGAACGCCGCGTAGTAGCCGTCGTCGTAGTCGTCGACGATCTGGAACGTCCACCGGCCCTCGACGACGTTCCGGCCGATGACCTCGTTCTCGATCCGGTCGGCGAGCTCGGCGTGCCCCGCCGCACGCAGCATCTCGACCGCCTCCCCGAGCGTGAGATCCGCCATCCCGGACAGGCGGTGGAACGCATACAGGTTGCCTCGTGCGTTCTCGACGACCTCGAGCGCCTCTGACAGCTTGCCGAGCGCGGCGACGGTCTCGTCGGAGACACCGTCGGGCCGGCGGTGTTGGGGTGCGGTGGAGGACATCCCGCCAGGCTAGGCGCGACCGGGCGATATGGCAGGGTGAAGCGTGCCCGACCAGCCCGCTGCCCTGACCCTGCGCGCCGTCGTGGCCGCTCTGGAGAAGCTCTACCCGCCAGAGACCGCCCAGGACTGGGACCGCGTCGGCCTCGTCACCGGGGACCTCGACCAGCCGGTACGCCGGGTGCACCTCGCGGTCGACCCCACCCTGGCGGTGGTCCAGGAGGCGCTGGACGCAGGCGCCGACCTCCTCGTCACCCATCACCCGCTGCTGCTGCGGGGCATCCACAGTGTTGCCACGACGACGGCCAAGGGCGAGACGCTGACCCGGGCCATCCTCGGCGACCTCGCGGTCTACTGCGCCCACACCAACGCCGACGTGGCGACGCCCGGGGTGTGCGATGCCCTCGCGGCGGCGGTCGGGCTGGAGTCGGTCGAGCCGCTGGAGGCGGGGGAGTATGCCCTGGGCCGGGTGGGAACGTTGCCCGCCGCTATGTCGTTGTGGGAGTTCGCGACCCGGGTGAGAGACGGGCTGCCCGCCACGGCCGGCGGGATCCGCGTGAGCGGCGATCCTGACGCCTCGGTGAAGCGGGTCGCGGTGCTCGGCGGCTCGGGTGACGACCGGTTCGAGGTCGTGCGGGCCGCCGGCGCGGACGTCTACGTCACCGCCGATCTGCGACACCACCCCGCGCTCGAGGAGCGCGAGACGACCCGAGGTGGCCCGCCCTACCTCGTTGACGCCGGCCACTGGGCGACCGAGTGGGTCTGGCTGGCGTCGGCCGAGCGGCGCCTGCTCGAGACGCTGTCGACTGCGACCCCCCAGGGCTCGTCGTCTACGTTGGACACCTGCGTCTCGCGGTTGCGCACCGAACCGTGGACGTTCGTCGTCGGTGCCAACGCCGCAGCCCCGTCATGACCACCAGCCCGCCCACGCCGCATACGCCCGGAGGTTCCTGCTGAAAGCCGACTCGTCCCGCCAGCTCGCGCTGCTCGACCTGCAGGCCGTCGACTCCCGGCTCGACCAGATCGCGCACGCGACCTCGAATCTGCCGCAGCACCGCGAGGTCGCTGCGCTGGAGGACGAGACGCGCACGGTCGACACCCAGCTGGTCAACGCGCGGACGGCGCTGTCCGACGTCCAACGTGAGGTCGACAAGGCCGAGTCCGACGTGCAGCTGGTGCGGGACCGCGCCGCCCGCGACCGCACCCGGCTCGAGGCCGGCACCGGGTCGGCCAAGGACCTCCAAGCGCTCCAGCACGAGCTCACCTCGCTCGCTCGACGGCAGGCCGAGCTCGAGGACGTCGAGCTCGAGGTGATGGAGCGGGCCGAGTCCCTTGGCGAGCACGTCACCACCCTGGAAGCCTTGAGGGACGACCTGGCGGCCCGGCTGGAGGCCGCCGTGGCACACCGGGACGCGGCCATGGGGGAGTACGCGACCGAGCGCGACCGCGTGGCCGGTCGGCGGGAGGCTGTTTTCGGCGGGGTCGGTGACGACCTCGTCGCCCTCTACGAGCGGATCCGCTCGTCGCACGGAGGCGTCGGCGCGGCCGAGCTGAAGCAGCGACGCTGTGGCGGCTGCCACATCGAGCTCAACCAGGTCGACATGAACCGGATCACCAAGGCGCCGGCCGACGAGGTGCTCCGGTGCGAGGAGTGTGGGCGGATCCTCGTGCGCACGGCACAGTCCGGCCTGGGCGCGGCAGGCTCGACGACATGACCCGCGAGCTGCGACCCGACACCCTGGCCGTGCGAGGAGGCTTGTCCCGCAGCGGTTTCGACGAAACCTCGGAGGCGCTCTACCTCACGTCCGGCTTCGTCTACGACTCCGCGGAGCAGGCCGAGGCGGCGTTCAAGGGCGAGGTCGACAAGTTCATCTACTCCCGTTACGGCAACCCGACGGTGCGGATGTTCGAGGAACGCCTGCGGCTCATCGAGGGGGCCGAAGCGTGCTTCGCCACAGCCAGCGGGATGGCCGCGGTGTTCGTCGCGCTCGCGGCCCTGTGCGGGCAGGGTGACCGGATCGTCAGCTCCCGCGCGCTGTTCGGGTCGTGTTTCGTGATCGTCGACGAGATCCTGCCGCGCTGGGGCGTGCAGACCACGCTGGTCGACGGCCCTGACCTCGACCAATGGCGGGAGGCGCTCAGAACCCCCGCGACCGCGGTGTTCTTCGAGACGCCGAGCAACCCCATGCAGGAGCTGGTCGACGTCTGGGCGGTCGCCGAGCTGGCCCACGCCGCCGGCGCGAAGGTCGTCGTTGACAACGTGTTCGGGACGCCGGTGTTCTCCAAGCCGCTCGAGCTGGGGGCCGACGTCGTCGTCTACTCGGCGACGAAGCACATCGACGGCCAGGGTCGCGTCATGGGCGGCGCGGTGCTCGGCAGTCGGGAGTTCATCGACGGACCCGTCAAGAACCTCATGCGGCATACCGGCCCCGCCATGTCGCCGTTCAACGCCTGGACGCTGGTCAAGGGACTCGAGACCATGTCGCTGCGGGTCGAACGGCAGACCGCCAACGCCCTGGTCATGGCCCGCGCGCTCGAGACCCACCCCCGCGTCACCACCGTCATCCATCCGTGGCTGGAGAGCCACCCGCAGCACGATCTCGCCCGGTCTCAGATGAGCGGCGGCGGCAGTGTCGTCACGTTCGTCATCGACGGCGGCAAGGACGAGGCGTTCCGCTTGATGAACGCCCTCGAGGTCGTCGACATCTCCAACAACCTCGGCGACGCGAAGTCCCTCGTCACCCACCCCGCGACGACGACGCACCGTCGGCTCAGCCCCGAGGCTCGAGCCGCGGTCGGCATCACCGACGGCACCATCCGGATCTCGGTCGGGCTGGAGGACCCCCTCGACCTCGTCGAGGACGTCGTCACCGGCCTCGCCCTCCTTGGCTGACGCCCAGGCGTACGCCTCGGCTGACGCCCGGGCTGACGATCACCCCAGGAGAACGAGGGCCCCCAGAGCGGCTGAGACCGCCACGACCGCGCAGAGCAGGCCTTCGCGCGCCAGGTAGGCGACCGACACCTCGAGGCCCTGGCTGCGGCACCGCTGTCGCCACAGCAGCGTGGCCAGTGACGCCCAGACGGTGACGAGCGGGCCGACGTTGACGCCGACGAGCAGCGCCATCAGCCGCTGCGCCGAGTCGGAGCTGACCGCCTCCAGCGCGAGGTAGGCGGGCAGGTTGTTGACGACGTTGGCCGCGACCGCTCCCACGGCGCCCAGCCGGACCAGGGCCCCCGCCGTGTCACCGGTGCCGGTCATCGCCACGAGGATCTCGCGCAGCCCGTGGTTGACGGCGACGTCGACGACGACGAACAGCACGCTCACCCCGATGACCATCGGCCACGGCACCGAGACGTGCCGCAGCCGCGAGCGGTCGCGCACGGCCAGGGTGATGACCAGGACGACGGCGGCGATCGCCGACGGTATGGCCGGCACGACCCCCGAGACGAAGGCCGGACCCAGCAGGACGCAGCATGCGGCGGCGACCCACAACAGCACCCGGTCATGGGGCTCCGGCGGGGCGTCGGGGGTGTAGCGCCCGGTGAGGGCCCTGCGGTGCCGAAGCGCCAGCAGGAGCACCGTGGCGACGATCGCCGCCAGCGCGGGGGCCCAGGCGAGCCGCAGGTAGCCGCCCTGGCTGACTCCCCGCAGGTCGAGGTGGTGCAGCGCCAGGAGGTTCGTCAGGTTGGACACCGGCAGGAGCAGCGACGCGGTGTTGGCCAGCCAGAGGGTCGTCATGGCGAACGGCAGCGGTGGCACACCCACCTGCCGGGCCACGGTGATCGCGACGGGCGTCAGCAGCACCGCGGTCGTGTCGAGGCTGAGGACGATGGTGCTGGCGCAGGCGATGGCGACGATGAGGAGCCAGAGAGCCCACACCCGTTGCCGACCGGCCCGCGACGCCCAGTGCGCCGCGACGTCGAACACTCCCGCTTGGTCGGCGATCTCGGCGACGACGGTGATGGCGACGAGGAACGCCAGGACCGGGAGGACCCGGGCGGCGAGGTCGGCCAGCTCAGGCCCCGTCATGGCCGTGCGTACCCCCGACCGAGAGGACCCACGGTCGGCCGGACCGGGCCGGTGGGGCCAGCTCCACCGAGAAGGCGCTCGCGACCACCTCGGCCAGCCGACGCGGCGTACGCGCGTCCACCCCGGCGAGGCACAGGTGCCGGGCCACCAGCCCACGAGTGTGCTTGGCGAGGTGCGTCGCACCGGGCACCTCGACCCGCACCCACCGCTCAGCGGCCGCACCCCGCGGCACCCACGCCGCGGCGTACGTGCTGCTGCGGGCGTCGACGAGGAGGCCGCGGGCGGCGACCACGTCGAGGGCGGCGGCCAGTGGGCCGCGCCAGACCGCCGCGAGCGAGCCGACCGGGGGCAGGCTGACCTTCATCGACAGGCGGTACGCCGGGATCCGGTCGGTGAGGCGCAGGGCGCCGAACACGGCTGAGGACACGAGAACCCAGCGATGCGCGCGCCGCCGGGCAGCCGGGTCGAGCGAGCCGAGGTCGAGGGCGTCGTAGAGGACCCCGGAGTAGACCGCGCCGGCGGGGGCGGTGGGCGCCACGGCCAGAAGTGGGTTGCGGGCGACTTCCGCACCGAGGGTGGGCGGCACCCCCAGCACGGCGAGTGCGTCGGGCCGCACACTGGCCGCCGCCAGGGCGTCGAGCACAGCGCGGCGGGTCGGGGTGAGCTGGCCGGCGAACGTCAGCGCCTCGAGGTCGAGGGGACGCCCCCGCCGTGGGGCGGTCTTGCCCTCGGACGGCGGGAGCAGCAGAAGCACGCGCTGCACTCTAGGGCTGGTGAGCGCGCTCCCCCGACTGGGGGACATGTGGTTCACCCGCTGCGCGGCCCGGTCGACCGACCGTCCAGCCGGGTGCGGCACGGGAGCCTTGAGTCAATGCCAGCCGGGCCCACCGCGTCCGGCCAACCGCACAGAAAAGAGGAGCTCTCATGCGCGTATCCCGTTCCGTCACCGGTGCCGCCGTCAGGATCTCCGCCGCCGGCCTGCTCGCCGCCCTCGGCGTCGTCGCGGCGGCGACGACATCCTCAGCCGCCGACACTCGCCCGACCGCCCCAGCTGCGGCCACCACGGTCGACGACCGCGCCAAGTCCGGCCGTGAGAGCGACACCATGCAGGTCGCCTACACCACCGGTTTCCAGGTCAACAACACCACCACGACCTACGTACTGTCCCTGAACCGGATCACGGGGGACGGCGGCGTGGACAGCACTCCGCCGGTGGCCGCCTGGGCCCGCCCCGGTGAGTACCACCGCTACGAGCTGACGTCGTACCTGTTCAAGACCGTGACCAACCAGGCCGTTTACGATGTGCTCAAGCTGGACGCGGACGGCAACGGCACCCGCGTCGGTGACCTGAAGGTCACGATGAAGGAATCTCGGATCTACAACCGCACCAACGTCATGACCGGGTCGACGAACGTGCCCGGCCTGAGGGTCACCGCCAGCGGGTATGCCGACGACGGCGTCCAGCCGTACCTCACGGTCAGCGACTCGGCCGCCGGGATGGTCACCCTCGGCCCCGACCAGCCGGAGGCCCAGGGCACCGTCGTCGCGCTCATCGGCCGTCCCCTGGTCACGTCCACCTACACGCCCAAGAAGCAGGTCAGCACCATGGGCAACCCCTACCTGGTCGGGTCCCCGGTGACCAACAGCAGCGGAAAGGTGCAGGGCTCCACCACCATCGGCGGCTCGACCACGCACGGGGTGGACAGCTCGTTCACCGTGGGCACCGAGGTGACGGTCGAGTACGGCCCCATCGCGGGCACCATCAGCGCTGCCTGGGGAAAGACGGTGTCGACGTCGACCACCGTCTCGCAGGAGATCGCGGCCGACATCCCGGCCCACACCACGGTCTGGCTCGAGGCGACGTCCGACGTCACCCGGGTCACCGGCGACTTCACCGTGACGATCGGCGCCACGACCTACCTGCTCAAGGACACCACCCTTGACTTCCCGCAAAACGGCGGCAAGACCGCCTACACCCTGAGGTCCGAGGACGCGGCCGGCCACGTCGCCACGCTGCGCACCTTCTGAGCCGCCGCCGCACCACCGCGCACGCAGCAGCCCCGGCCGGCACGGCCGGGGCTGCTACGGGTCCGAGGCAGACAGCGGGTGCATAGTGGCGCCCATGCCGCAGCGCCCAATCAGGTTCCGCACGACGACGCCCGTCCCCGCCCACGCAGAGATCGACCAGGATGCGCTGCTCGCGCGGTTCGCCGCCATCCGGCAGCAGCTCGACGTCCCGACCGCGTTCCCCGCTGACGTCCTGGCCGAGGCCGATCTCGCCGCGCGCGACGTGGCGGTGCCCGACCGCGACGAGACCCCGGTTCCCTTCCTCACCATCGACCCGGTGGGTTCCATGGACCTCGACCAGGCGCTGCACATCGAGCGGGACGGCGACGGCTACCGGGTGCGCTACGCCATCGCCGACGTGCCCGCGTTCGTGGCCCCCGGTGGCCCGCTCGATGCCGAGACCCGGCGGCGGGTTGAGACGATCTACGCCCCGGACGAGCGGACGCCGCTCCACCCGCCCGTCATCGGTGAAGGGGCGGCGAGCCTGCTGCCCGACCAGGTGCGCCCCGCCTTCGTGTGGGACCTGCACCTCGAGGCCGACGGCAACGAGACCGGCGCTCAGGTCTACCTCGCCCAGGTCCGCAGCACCGCCCGGCTCGACTACGGCGGCGTGCAGAAGTCGGTCGACGAGGGCGCCGCCGACGAGGTTCTCATGCTGCTGAAAGAGGTGGGAGAGAAACGGATTGCCTTGGAAGCGGCCCGCGGCGGCGCGAGCCTGCCGCTGCCCGAGCAGGAGGTCACGCAGGACGACCAGGGCCGGTTCGTTCTCGGGTTCCGGCCGCCGGTCGACGCGGAGGACTGGAACGCGCAGATCTCGCTGATGACCGGGATGGCCGCCGCGCAGATGATGCTGCGCGGGAAGGTCGGCATCCTGCGCACCATGCCGCCGCCGGACCAAGGCGCGGTGGACCGGTTCCGGCGACAGGCCCGCGCGCTCGGCGTCGACTGGCCCACGGACGAGCGCTATGGCGACTTCATCCGTCGCCTCGATCTCTCTGACCCGCGCCAGCTCGCGCTGGTCCACGAGGCGACGGCGCTCTTCCGCGGTGCCGGCTACACGGCGTTCGAGGGCGACCTGCCGACGCAGCAGGAGCACGCCGCGGTCGCCGCGCCGTACGCCCACGTCACCGCCCCGCTGCGCCGGCTCGTCGACCGGTTCGGCCTCGTCGTCTGCGCCGCGCTGACGTCGGGGCAGGAGGTGCCCGGCTGGGTGAGGGAGACGCTGTCGACACTGCCGGAGACGATAAAGGCCGGGGACTCGAGGGCCAAGGCCGTGGAGCGCGCCTGCACCGACGCCGTCGAGGCCGCGGTCATGGCGTCCAGGGTGGGGGAGACTTTCACCGCTGACGTCGTGGACGTCGACCCGAAGCGGTCGGGCGTGACCGTGCAGCTGAGTGACCCGGCGATCGTCGCCCGGGCCAAGGGCGACGCGAAGCTCGGCGACGAGGTGCAGGTCCGCCTCGACGCGGCCGACATCGCCACCGGCACCATCGCGCTGACCGTGGTCTGAGTCTCAGGCCCAGCGCCGCGCCACCGCGAGGCTCTGGGCGACGTACCCGCCCCGGAACAACACGGCGTGGAGCATGAGCGGGTGCAGCTGGTGCAGGGTCACCCGCTCGCGCCAGCCGTCGGCGAGGGGCGCGTGGCCGGCATACCCGCCGAGGATCGCGTCGAGGTGCGGGGCTCCGAACATCACCAGAAATGCGAGGTCGGCCTCGCGGTGCCCGCCGTGCGCCGCGGGGTCGATGAGCACGCCGCCGTCGGTAGTCCAGACGATGTTGCCCGCCCACAGGTCGCCGTGCAGCCGGCTGGCCGGCTCGCCGGTGTCGAGCTCCCCCGACCCCACCCGCGCGGCGACCTTCTCGAACAGCGCCCCCGCGGCGTCGTCGTAGATCCCGATGTCGCGGCCGTGGCGCAGCATCGGCTCGAGCCGTTCGTGGGCGTAGAACTCGCCCCACGTGGGTTTGGGGTCGAGCTGGAGGGGGAGCGGTTCGCTCAACGGGCCGAGCCAGCCGTCGCCGCGCCAACCCTCCGGAGGGCTCCCGTATGCCGGTGCCCCGGCGGCGTGGGTGGCCGCCAGCGCCGCGCCGAAGGCGGCGGCGTCCGCCCGCGTCGGTGCGGTCGCGTCGAGGCGCGCCAGCACCAGCTCGTCCTCCCCGGCCTCGACGACGTCGACGACCCGGGCGCCGTGGGGAGCAGCCGCTAGCCAGCGCAGTCCCGCCGCCTCCCAGGCAAAATAGCCGAGCGGCGCGTTGGGCCCGGCCTTCCGGAAGGTGCTCCGCGGCATAGGTCGAGCGTAGTTCGGGGCGGGGCCGCCCTTGGGCTGGCGCCGGGGTTTGTCGGCCGAGCCGACCGGCGCAGGACGGACTACTCTCGGGCCGTGAGGGCCACGGAACGACCCGGCGGTGCGGTCGCGTTCGTCCTCGGCGGCGGCGGCATCCTCGGGGCGAGCGAGGTCGGGATGCTCAGGGCGCTGCTCGGCGCGGCCATCACGCCGGACGTCGTCGTCGGCACCAGTGTGGGGGCCATCAACGGGGCCTTCCTCGCTGCGGACCCCACCATGTCGGCCGTCGCGCGGCTGGCCGAGCTGTGGGTGCGCGCATCGGAGTCGGGGGTGTTCACCGACTCCGTGGTCGCCCGGGCGCAGCGGGTGGTGCGGCTCGCCGGGCACCTGCACTCGAGCGAGGCCCTGGAGGACCTGCTGCACGACGAGTTCGGCGGGCGGCGGATTGAGGACCTGGCCGTGCGGTTCCAGTGTGTGGCCGCACAGATCGAGACCGCCTCGGCGCATTGGTTCGAGCGGGGAAGCATCGTCGACGCCGTCCTGGCGTCGAGCGCGGTGCCCGGGCTGCTGCCGGCTCGGGAGATCGACGGCGCGCACTACGTGGACGGGGGGCTGGTCCACTCGATCCCGGTGTCGCGGGCTCTCGACCTCGGCGCCTCGACGGTCTACGTCCTGCAGGTCGGCCGGATCGAGCACGCGCTCCGGGCACCGCGGTGGCCGTGGGAGGTCGGGCTGGTGGCGTTCGAGATCGCGCGGCGCTACCGGTTCAACGAGGAGATCGCCCGGGTGCCGGACGACGTCGAGGTCCACATCCTGCCCAGTGGTGCGGAACGGTCGCCGGGCGTCTCGCTGAGCTACCGCGGGGCGCGCCTCGTCACCGATCGCATCGAGGCCGCGGCGGCGGCGACCGGGGCGTACCTGTCCGGGGTCGCGGCTGGGTCGGCTGGAGCGGCTGGGTCGGCGGGGTCGGCGGGGTCGGCGGGGTCGGCTGGGTCGTGAGGCGGCCGTGAACCTGTGGGTGCCCCCGATGCCGGTACGCCGGATCGGTCACTCGCTGTGGTTGCCGACCGCGGTCCTCCTGACCGCTCTGCTCCTGCCGTTCTACGTCGTTGGCCTGGTTCTGGCGATCGGGGCCGGCCCCCGCCGGCTGCTGCGCTCGGTGTCGTTCGCCCTGGCATACCTGTGGACCGATGTGGGCATGGTCCTCGGTTGCTGGGTGCTGTGGCTGCGCCAGCCGCTCCCGTCGCGCGACGTGGCGGTGTGGCGGGAACGTCACTCCGCCCTGCTGGGTCAGGCGCTCAAGGTGCTCGCGGTGGCGTCGCGGTCGATGCTGGGCTTCCGCGTCGTCGTGGACGCCTGCCCCCTGCCGCCGCCGACCCGCCCGCTGCTCGTGCTCGGTCGGCACGCCGGGCCGGGTGACTCGTTCACGCTGGTCAACCTGCTGCTGACGACGTTCGAACGCCGGCCGAAGGTCGTGCTCAAGGAGTCGCTGCAGTGGGACCCGGGCATCGACCTGCTGCTGAACCGTCTCGACTGCTACTTCCTGCCGTCGGGCACGGGAGCCGGAGACGACCGGGTAGAGGCGGTGCGGGAGCTGGCGTTGTCCTTGGTCGACGACGAGGCGTTGTTGATCTTCCCCGAGGGTGGCAACTGGACGCCGAAGCGGCACAAGCGGGCGGTGCGCTACCTGCGGCGGCACGGCCAGCTGGAGCGGGCGGAGGAGGCCGAGGAGCAGGAGCACGTCCTGCCGCCGCGCCCGGGCGGCGTCATTGCCACGCTCTCGGCCCGGCCCGACCTCGACGTCGTCGTGCTCGCCCACGCTGGGCTCGACCTGCTCGTCTCCCCGCGGGACATCTGGAGGGCGATCCCCGTCGAGAACCAGCCGATGGCCGTGCACTGGTGGGTGTCCCCGGCGGAGGCCGTGCCACGCGACGAGGACGAGATCCTCGGGTGGGTCGACGACGTCTGGGCCGACGTCGACGCATGGGTCGAGGGGGAGCAGGACGGGTCGCTGGTGGCCGGGCCGCTCGTGCCGGATGTCGAAGCGGCAGAGGCCGCATCCCCAGGTCACCGCGTCCGAGGCCGACGCGCCCGACGCGCCCGACGCCGCATTCCCTGAGGTCGCGGCGTTCGAGGCCGACGCGGGGCGGGGCTAACGGCGCGCGTTCTCCGCGTCGAGCCAGCTCCGCAGGTCGGTGCGGGCGCGCCAGACGGCGGACCGCCGGGCTCGTAGGTCATCGACGGAGGCGTCGCGACCGGTGTTGGTGTCGGCGCCCATGGCGTCGACGAGCCCACCGAGCCGCGAGCGCAGCTGGGTGGCTTGCGCGGCGCGCTCAGGGTCAGGGGCGTTCGTCGACAGCGCGTAGAGGGACTCGTCGAGGGTCATGAGGCGGGGCTGGGCCGCCTGCCACGTGGCCGCGGCCTCGGCGGTGGAGGCCCGTGCCATCACCTGCTGCACGAGGGCGTCCTCGACCCAGAGCGCATTGCGGCGGGCCTGACCCATGCGCCGGTCCCAGTCTGCACGGGCGCGGGACTGCCGGACCAGCCAGACGATGAGGGCGAGGAGGGCCAGGACCAGGAGGGCGAGCACGATCCAGACCCACGGGGGCACGGCGGTCGTCGCGGCGGCCGGCTGCGGGGCGGCCGTGGGCGTGCTGGTCACCGTCGTGGTGCTGGGGGCGGCGGTACGCGTGATGGTGACGGTGCCCGTGGCCTCGGTGCGGGTGGCGGGGGAGGTCACGGGCGCTGTGGACGTGGCCGCAGAGGTGGTGATCGTGGGGATGGTGAACGTCGGGATCGTCGTCGGGATGGTGATGTTCGGGATGCTGATGTCGCCGCCGCTGCCGCAGCCGGCCAGGGTGACGGCCATCACGGGGGCCAGCAGGGCGACCGCAACCATTCGCCTCAGGCGACGCGCACGACTCACAGGGGCGTTCCTACACCACCGGACCGGTGCGCTGTGGGAGGTCTGGCGACCGGTGACCGGCGTGCACGCATACCGTCGGTATGCTCGTCGGCGGATGAGTCGGTCAGGCGGTCGCGTCAGCGTTCTCAGGGTCTCCCTCAGAACGCTGCCGAGGAACGTCCGGGCTCCTCAGGGCAAGGTGGTGGCCAACAGCCACCCGGAGTGATCCGCGGGACAGTGCCACAGAGAACAGACCGCCTCCCCATCGGTTCCGGCCGGCGGGGCGGTAAGGGTGAAACGGTGGTGTAAGAGACCACCAGCGCCCCAGGTGACTGGGGCGGCTCGGTAAACCCCACCTGGAGCAAGCCCAGACAGCAGGCGTTCGAGGGCGGCCCGCCCGAGCCTGCGGGTAGGGCGCTGGAGCGGGTCAGCAATGGCTCGCGTAGATGGATGACCGTCACCGCGTCGCTGGTAACGGCGGCGGGGGACAGAACCCGGCGTATAGACCGACTCGTCCACCTTTAGGCCTCTGAACTGCGGAAACGTGATTCGGAGGTCGATTTAGTCCGCACCTAGTCCGCAGGATTTTCGAGAGCACCGCTCTTCCCTGGACGCCCTTGACGTATTGGTTGGAGGGGCCGGGCTGAGGATAATGTACAGTTTTCCGTACAGGAGGTGGGACGTGAAGACCATCAGCTACACGGAGTCCCGGGCGCGCTACGCGGAGGTACTGGATGGCGTGGTGAACGACCGTGAGGAGGTCGTCGTCACCCGCGCCGGCCACGACCCCGTCGTCATCGTCTCCTTGGAGGATTACGAGTCGTTGCGAGAGACCGCGTATTTGATGCGGTCGCCCGCCAATGCGCGCCGCCTCCTTGATGCCATGGAGCGATTGGAAGCCGGCGGCGGGGAGGCACACGACCTCGTCGAAACCGACTGAGGTGCTGCTCGTCTGGGACGAGAACGCGTGGCAGGACTATCTGTGGTGGCAGGTGCAGGATCGGAAAGTTCTCAAGCGGATCAATCTGCTGCTCGCGGATGTCGTGCGCAACGGCAACGAGGGCATCGGGAAACCGGAGCCGCTGAAGCATGACTTCGCCGGCTATTGGTCGCGCCGGATCACCGATGAGCATCGGCTCGTCTACAAGGTGGCTGGCGAGGAAATCTGCATCGCCGCCTGCCGCTACCACTACGGCTAACGTCTGACGGGCGCTGACCCGAGCGGGATCATCTGCGTCCGCACCTGATCACGAACTCCGACCTTCAGGTCACTGGCAGGGGCACCTGTCGCCCGATCGGACCAACCAACCTGTCCACCATGTTGCCGTCGCCCCTTGCGGGGAGGATGTGCGCGCCCGCTCACTCATCGTCGACCGCGCCATGTCGACGAGGAGTGAGGCGTAGCAGTGGCGCAGGCTGTGGAACGTCCGCCCCTGGACGCCGGCTTCGCGGTCCTCCGGCGCGACGGGTCGCCGAACGCTGACCGTCGCCGGAGCTGGTCGTCGGAGCCGGAGAAGATCACCCCCTTGGGACCCGGCGGGAGGCGCCGGACGTCCTTCGCGAGGGCCTGCAGCACCACGCCCGGCAGCGGGACGGTGCCGATGCTGCTCGTTGTGTGGGCGGTCCGAACGTCGGCGCCTGCGCGCGGACGCCGGTCGCCGACTGGAACGGGACGTCGCCGATGACCGAGTAGGCGCGCCTAGGCAGGGCCCCTCGACGTAGATGGCGGTGCCGTATGGATGGACCCGCACGACCCGCCACCCCCCGGCATACTCGAGGAAGCTGATGCGCCCGGCGCCGGGGGGCGGCGTAGTAGCCCGTGACGCTACACCGCCAGTTCGGCCGACCGGGCGGCGAAGCCCAGTCGGCCGGATTCATCAGGCGAGCGGCAGGACCCCTTCAGGTCACTTCGTGAACGTGATGCCCAGGCCACCGGCCGTGCAGCGGCCCGCGCTCGCGGGCACCACCTCGCACCGGGAGTTGTTGGACGAGGGGGTGGTCTCGATCCAGGCCTGGAGCTTGGCGTTGGTCTTCTCGATCTTGTACGTCAGGTGGGCCGCGTACTGGATCATATGCAAGAAGCTGAAGCGGTACTTCAGTTCGAAGCGCTGGCTGCCCTTGGGTGCAATCTCGTCTCCGACGTGGGGCTTCCCTTCGAAGTCCATCGGGTAGTTCCCATACGGGCACAAGATGTAGCTGTCGCAGTCCACGTGCTTGACGCCTTCGAGCCGGAGCGTGGCGCTGCTGTTGTTCGTGACCGTGAACCCGCGGCTCTCAGCGTTCGCGGGTGCGGCAGTCATCAGCCCCGCCGACAAGGCGCAGGCAGTGAGGCCCGCGACGGCCAGGACGCGTCTCTGAGCACGTTTGGGGGTGCTGGCGTTCTTCGTGATGTTCATCGGCGTCCTTCACGGCAGGTTCACAACGGTCATTGAGCAAGTTAGCCGTGAGCCGCTCATGCTGCGAGGGACCTAGGTCCAGTCCTTGACAACAAGCGGATTGTCGACGCCGCCCGTGACTGTCCTGCGCGGCGACGTGCTGACCGGCGAGGGGGCCGAGGTAGGCGTCGACGGCCTCGCGGGTCTTGTCGTCGGAGTCGGGCCACAGGTGGCTGTAGGTGTCGAGGGTCTCGGCGGCGCTGGCGTGCCCGAGCCCGGGCCCGGGCCTGCACCGTCTTGACCGACTCTCCGTGCCGGATGAGCAGCGAGGCGTAGTAGTGCCGCAGGCTGTGGAACGTCCGCCCCTGGACGCCGGCCTCGACGTTCGCCCGGCGCCACAGGTTTCCGAACGCCGACCGGCGCAGCAGCTGGCCGTCGGAGCCGGAGAAGATCACGCCGTGGGGGCCCGGCGGAAAGCGCCGGACGTGCTCGGCGAGGGCCTGCAGAACCACGTCCGGTAGCGGGACGGTGCGGATGCTGCTCGCGGTCTTCGGAACAACGCCACGAGACCGCACATGACGACGACACCGATCGTTATGCGGGCCCTGGTCTGGACCGCTGAACACGCGGAAGACCTCGGGATCGACCCCGACCGAATCGTGATCGCCGGAGGCAGTGCCGGCGGCGGACTAGCGGCGGCCGTGGCTCTCATGGCGCGCGATCGTGGTGGTCCGGCGCTGCACGCGCAGATGCTGATGTGCCCAATGCTCGACGACCGCAACAACACGCCGTCATCCCTGCAGATGGCCGGTCTAGGCGTCTGGGACCGCCAAGCCAACCAGGTGGGCTGGACGGCGCTTCTCGGCGATGCCGCGGGCGGCCCCGATGTGTCTCCCTATGCGGCACCGGCTCGAGCCACGGACCTGTCCGGCCTACCGCCAACCTTCATTGACGTCGGCTCCGCCGAGACGTTCCGCGACGAGGCAATCGACTACGCCAGCCGAATCTGGCGGGCCGGGGGGCGAGCGGAGCTGCACGTCTGGCCTGGGAGCGCCGAAGCGCGACCTGGTGCGCCGAACCCCTTGGCCGACATCCCCGACCCGCCGTGCTGCCGGGTCAGGAGGGTCATGATGTGGTCGGCCTCACCCAGGTGGTGGGCACGGAGCGCGACTGCCTCGTCGCGGTAGAGGGGCGCTCCCAAACCTGTGGCCGGATCGGGGGCGGCATCAGCTGGTTGTAGGGAGTGCTGGAGGTGGGTTCAGCCGACTCGGTCGGCGAGGGCGCATTCATCGAGTGGGGGGTTAGCGCAGGCCCCTTAGGCGGAACGACGGTAGTTCAGCACGCGCTGGAGTACGACGACCAGGACGAGGAAACCCCCGCTGACCACGTTGTTCCAGGTGGAGTCCAACTGCAGCTCGACGATGAAGGCGTTGATGGTGCCCAGCAGCAGCACGCCGGCGGCGGTCCCGATCAGGGAGCCGGACCCGCCGGTGAGCAAGGTGCCACCGATCACGACGGCGGCGATCGCCTGGAGCTCGTAGCCGGTGGCGATGATGGGGCTCGCCGAGACCAGCTGGGCGGCCTGCAGCATGCCGGCGACGCCCGCCAGGGCCCCGGAGACGACATAGAGCAGCACCTTGGTGCGACGCACCTTCAGACCCATGAGGACTACCGCGTCCTCGCCGCCACCGATGCAGAAGGTGGCCAGCCCGAACGGGGTCCGCTCGAGGACGACGTGGAATACGACGTACAGCGCGACAGTGATGAACACGGGTATGCCGAGGGTCAGCCAGGTGCCGGTGCCGAGGTGAGCGAAGAACGAGTCACCGTCGACCGAGTATGTCGTGGCGCCGGCGTTGGTCAGCTGGTAGACCAGACCTCGCACCCCGAACAGGGTGGCCAGGGTGACGATGAAGGGTGCCATGCGGGCGATGCCGATCAGTGTCCCGTTGATGAGCCCGATGCCGCCGCAGACGACGAGCGTCGCCGCGACGCCCGCCACAGGTCCGGCCTGGTTGGTCACGTAGACCCCGACGACCCCGCCCAGCGCGAACACCGAGCCCACCGACAGGTCGATGCCGCCGGTGATGATGACCAGGGTCATCCCGATCGCCACGATGCCGATGTAGGAGTTGCCGAGCAGCGTGTTGCTCAGGTTGGCCGCGGTGTGGAAGCTCGGCCAGATGGCGGATCCGACCACGATGAGGACCGCTAGGGCGATGAAGGCGGCCACCCCGCCGCGCTGCAGCAGGGCGGTGACCCGGGCCAGTGCCGTCGGCGGCGGCGGTGGTAAGGCGCTGAAGTCACCCCCTGCGCCGGTGGGGACGCCCGCGCCGCCGCGGTTCTGGTCCTGGACCGTCATGCTCGCGCCCTCGCTCGCTGGATGTAGACCGCGGCGACGATGACGACCGCGGTGACGATCTGGGCGATCGCGTCGGTGGCCGAGTGGAAGACCAGGGTGCTCTTGAGCAGCTGCATCAGGATGGCGGCGGCGACGGTCCCGATCACTCGCACCCGCCCGCCGGTCAGCGGGGTCCCGCCGACGACGACCGCCGTGATGGCGAACAGCTCGTAGTTGAGGCCGCTCGACAGGGCGTTCGCCGAGGTGATCGAGGCCGTGTCCATCACCCCGGCCCAGGCGGCGAGCACGCCGGAGAGGATGTAGACGCCGATCAAGGTGCGGTTGACCGGGACGCCGGACAGGAACGAGGCCCGGTGGTTGTCGCCGACGGCGAGGACCCTACGGCCGAAGGTGGTCCGCCGCATCACGGCAAGCACGATGACGGCGGCCACGAGCGCCGCGACGATCAGCCCGCTCACTCCGAGGATGCTCCCGGAGGAGATCTGGAGGACGAGGGTCTCGTCGCGGATCGAGGGGTTCATCCCAGTCAGGAGCAGCTGCGCGATGCTGCGTCCGGCGAACAGGAACGCCAGGGTCGCCACGATCGGCTGCACCCCGACGATACTCACGAGCGAGCCGTTGAGGAGCCCGACCAGGGCGCCGGCGAGCAGCGCCACGAGGATGGCGACAACCTCCGGGACGGCACTGAACTGCACGAGTAAGGCGCCGGACAGTGCCATCACCGCGCCTACCGACAGGTCGATGCCGCCGGTGCCGATGACCATGGCCATGCCGAGCGAGACGACGATGACTTTGGTCGCGAGGACGAGCTGGACGCTGAGGTTGTCCCAGGTGACGAAGTGAGGAGTGAACGCCAGGTTGTAGAGGATGATCAGAACGAGCGCGACGTAGACCCCGTTGTCGCGGTTCCAGCGCAGCACGCGGTCACGGTCGACGCGCCCGATGCGGTCCCGCAGGCCGGCCGTCGTCGCGGGCTCGTTCACGCGCCCTCCCCGGTGGCTTTCCGATGAGGCTCGCGCGGCGAAGCCGGTTTGGCCGGTTCGGCCAGTTCGGCCAGTTGGGCCAGTTCGGACGGAATACTGGCGATGGCGTCGACCAGGTCGTCCTCGGTGATCTGGTCGCCGTCCAGGACGGCGACGACCCGCCCGTCCTTGAGGACGACGATCGAGTCGGAACCGTCGACGAGTTCCTCCGTCTCCGACGAGATGAGCAGCACGGCCAGTCCGTCGTCGGCGAGCTCCTCGATGGTCGTGCGCACTTCGAACTTGGCTCCGACGTCGATTCCGCGGGTGGGCTCGTCCAGGATCAGCAGTTTCGGGTTGAGGCACAGCCACCGGGCGAGCATGACTTTTTGTTGGTTGCCGCCGGATAATGTGTCGACCTTCTGCTGCGGCCCGGTCGCTCGCACGTGCAGCCGCTTCATGAACCGGGCGACGATCTCGTCGATTCGGCGGTCCGAGACCAGTCCGAAGCGGGACAGGCGGGGTAGAGCCGCGATCGCGATGTTGTCCCGGATCGAGAGGTTGGGCAGGATGCCCTCGAGCTTGCGGTCCTCCGGAAGTAGAGCGACGCCGGCGTCGATGGCCCCGGCCGGCGTGTGCCGCCGCAGCGACCGCCCGGAGATGAGCACCTGCCCGGAGTCGATGCGCTGGGCGCCTAACACGGCCATACCTGTTTCGCTGCGGCCTGCGCCCAGCAGACCGCCCAGCCCGACGACCTGGCCTGGGTAGACCTGCAGCGAGATCTCGTGCAGGCGGTTCTGGGCGCTGACGTCGCGCATCTCCAGGACCGGCTCACCCGCGAAGACGCGGTGGTCCTGAGCGCCGTGGTGACGGCGCTCGTGCTGGGCCAGCGCGCGCCCGAGCATGGTCGCGACGAGCTCGACCCGGGGCAGGTCCGCCATCGGGCCGTGGTGCACCCGCACACCGTCGCGAAGGACGGTCACCGTGTCACAGACGCGGTACAGCTCGTCGAGCCGGTGGCTGACGTAGACGATGGCCACCCCGTCCGCTTTGAGCCGATCGATGATGTTGAACAGCGTCTCGACCTCTCGTGACTCCAGCGAAGAGGTCGGCTCGTCCATGATGACGACCGTGGCGTCCAGCGCGATCGCCCGGGCGACCGAGACCATCTGCTGGGTGCCCAGGCCCAGGGTGTTCAGCGGCCGGTCGACGTCCGCGTCGATATGGAAGTCGCGCAGCAGCGCCGTGGCGTCGCGGCTCATCTTGGCGAAGTCGACGAGCCCGAACCGGGTGCGTGGTTCGCGTCCCAGGTAGAGGTTGCGGGCGGCACTCTGCAACGGGACCAGGTCGAGCTCCTGGTAGATGGTGCTGATCCCCGCTTGCTGGGCTTCCCTCGGGTCGGCGAAGGTGACCGGCTCGCCGTCCTTTCGCAGCTCACCCGAGTCGAGCTGGTAGACCCCGGTCAACACCTTGATCAAGGTCGACTTGCCGGCACCGTTCTCGCCGACCAAGGCATGGACCTCACCGCGGCGCAGCGTGAACGTGACGTCAGAAAGGGCCTGCACACCCGGAAACCCCTTGCTCACCCCGATCGCCTCCAAGGCGGCGACCGGCTGTGCTTCCTGCTGCGCCACGGACGCTGCTCCTCCTGCTGTCGGACAAGGCTGTCAGCTGGTATGCGTCGCTCCGCCGCAGTCGGCCCAATCCGGGCCGCCTGCGGCGGAGTTTCTCACGTCAGCTCAGAAACCCTTTAGAAAGCATTCTTCAGCTGGTCTTTCGCGTTCTCCGGCGTGTACTCGCTGTCCTGGATGATGATCTTTGCCGGGACGGGCGTGTCGGCCTCGAAGTCGGCCAGCGCCTTGAAGGCCAACGGCCCGAAGCGGGGGTTGGACTCGATGACGCCGTTGTACTTGCCGTCGACGAGCAGCTGCACCGCGTCCTTGGTGCCGTCGATCGAGAAGATCTTGATGTCGGTGCCTGGCTTCTTCCCGGCTGCCTGGATGGCGGTGACCGCACCAATACCCATCTCGTCGTTCTCCGCGTAGACGGCCGTGATCTCGGGGTGGGCCTGCAGCAGCGACGCCATCACGGTCTGACCGTCGGTGCGCGCGAAGTTTGCCGTCTGCTGAGCGACGACCTGCAGGCCGGGCGCCGTCTTGATCTGGTCCACGAACCCGCTGGTCCGGTCGGTGGTGACACCGTTGCCGGACGACCCGAGCAGGATGGCCACCTTGCCGGTGCCGCCGGTCTGCTTGATCATCTGGTCGGCGGCTCGCTTGCCCTGGGACACGAAGTTGGACCCGATGAAGGTCAGGTAGTCGCTGCACGCGGTGGCGGTGACGAGACGATCGACCGTGACGACGGGGATCTTCTTGGCCTTGGCGGCGTCGAAGGCCGGCTGCAGCCCGTCGGAGTTAAGTGGCGCGACAATCAGCAGCTGGACGCCCTGGTTGATCATTCCCTGGATGTCGGTCACCTGTTTGGCGATCTGGCTGTTCGCGTCGGTCTTGATCAGGGTTGCCCCCTGCTTGGCCGCCTCGTCAACCATGGACTGGGTCTCGGCGATGCGGAAGGCGGCGGTCTCTGGTTCGGACTGCGAGAACCCGACCTTGGCGCCCTTCATGTTCACCGAGGGGTAGCCCAGCTTGGTACGGGTGCAGCCGTTCCCCGCGGCGCTGGTACTGGCGGCGACGCTGGGGTTTGCACCTGCGGCCGCGGGCCCCCCGGACCCGCTGCTGGTGCTGTTATTGGAGCAACCGGTGGCCCCCAACCCGAGGGCGAGAGCAGCGGCCGCCACGGACAGGTTGCGCGAGTTCTTAGTCATCATGGGTGCGGGCTCATTTCGACGATCGACAGTGATCAAGTGGTCCGTGACGCGACCTTGCGCAACGGCACGCCCGTCGCGCTCTGCTGGGGATTGAACTGGCGGGAGTTCGACGAGAGTCAACCCCTGGTGATTGTCTCTGTCCAGAGTGATGGAGATTCGTGATCACTCCGTGACCGAAACGCGTTGGAAGCGACTGATTCTGATCAAAGAGGTCAGATGCGAGGCCTTGGTCCCCCACACATACGGTCTAAGGTCCCACCATCAATCTCGACCGGTCAGGCACCGACAGGAGTGACCAGTGGCAACGCCGATGTTCGCCGCCGAGCGTCGTTACACCATCCTCGAGATGGTCCGGTCCAGTGGCGCCGTCTCACTCAAGGAGCTCGCCGCGACGGTCGGCTCATCAGAGGTGACCGTGCGCCGCGACCTGCGGGCGCTGGAGGCCGATGGCTTGCTCGACCGCAAGCGTGGTGGTGCATCAATGCCTGGCGCGCTTTCGCACGAGCCCAGCTACTTGCAGAAGAGCCGGGTCGCCGCACCCGCGAAGGCGGCCATCGCCATGGTGGCGGCCGCCCTGGTCGACGAGGGTGACGCCATCGCCTTAGGAGCAGGGACCACCACCCTCGAGCTGGCCCGTCGACTGACACGGGTGCGGGAGCTGACCGTAGTGACCAACTCGGTGCTGGTGGCGACCGCGCTTGCCAGCTCCCAGTCGGAGGTCATCGTTACCGGCGGCATGCTTCGCGGAGCCACGTTCGCTCTGGTCGGGACCGGCGCGGAACACTCCCTTTCCGGTCTGAGAGTGCGCCGCGCGTTCCTGTCAGGAAACGGCCTGACGGCCAGCCGCGGTCTGTCCACGCCGAATACTGCCGCTGCCGCCGTCGACAGGGCCATAGCCAGGACGGCGCAAGAGGTGGTGGTGCTCGCCGACCACACCAAGCTCGGGATCGACACCATGGTCCAAACCGTCCCAGTCGACCGCATGGCGCACGTGGTCACGGACGAGCTAGCCGACGTAGAGGAGCTTGCGGCACTGCGTGCTGCCGGGGTCGCCGTCCATGTCGCGCCCTACGCCGCATCACCAGGTGCAGACGAAGCCGACCCGTCCGCCGACGTCACCTAGGGCGTGTCTCCCGAATGTGAGCGTTGTCCGCTGTGATCGTTGAGGCATGTCCCGTTCTGCCGTCTTGTCCGATGTCCAGTGGGCGCTGATCGAGCCGTTGATGCCGTCCTCGGAGGGCAAGCGGGGCAACCGTTTTCGTGAGCACCGTACGATCGTCGAGGCGATCGTGTACCGGTTCCGGACGGGGATTGCCTGGCGTGACCTGCCCGCGCACTTCGGACCGTGGCAGACGGTGTGGAAGCGACACCGCCGCTTCTCCGGGGACGGCACCTGGGACCGGATCCACACCGCGCTGCTCGTGCACGCCGACGGTCTGGGCGAGATCGACTGGAACGTCAGCGTGGACTCCACCATCAACCGAGCCCACCAGCACGGGACGAACCTCACGCGCGACACAGGGGGCATTGTCGAATCACAAGAATCTGCTGCTCGAGCCAGCTGACCACGCGGTCGGCCGCTCCCGCGGCGGGCTGGGCACGAAGATCCGCCACGTCTGCGACGGCAAGGGGCGCCCGCTGGTACTGCTGCTCCCCTCGGCCCCGGTCAGGCCAATGATTCGCCGATGTTCCTCAGCCTGATGGACGCGATCCGAGTACCCCGAAGCGGACCGGGACGGCCTCGGACCCGTCCCAACGCGGTCCTGGCGGACAAGGCGTACTCCTCCCGCGGCAACCGCGCACTGCTTCGCTCGCGCGGCATCAAGGCGGTGATCGCCGAGCCGTCCGACCAGATCGGGCACCGAAAGCGCAAGGAATACAAAGGTGGCCGCCCTCCGAAGTTCAACACCGAGGCGTACAAGAGTCGCAACGTGATGAAGCGCTCTTTCAATGTGCTCAAACAATGGCGAGGCCTCGCCACCCGGTACGACAAGCTCGCACTGACCTACCGAGGCGGCACCGTACTCGGCGCCATCATCACCTGGCTACGCGAACTGGGAGACACGCCCTAGTGGTCCGTGTTTGAAGTGGTCTGACGGTTGGCTTTCTTGAGGATCTCGTCGGCGGTCTTGGTCCACACGAAGGGGTGGCAGCGGTCGTTCCAGCCGTTGACGAAGGCCCGGATCTTGGCGTTGAGGTCCTTGACGGATCCAAAGGTTCCGCGGTGAATGGCCTGGCGTTCGATGATGCCGAACCAGACTTCGACCAAGTTGAGCCAGGACCCCGAGGTCGGGGTGAAGTGGACGTGGATGCGCGGGTTCGCCTCGAGCCATTCACGGATCTCCACGCGTTTGTGGGGGCGTAGTTGTCCATCACCAGATGCAGCTGCCGGCCGGTCCCGTCCTCGGGGTAGGCGCGGGCGACCTGCTTGAGGAAGGCCAGGAACTCCTGGTGGCGGTGGCGCGGCTTGCACGCCCCGGTGACCTTCCCGGTCGCGATCTCCAGCGCCGCGAACAGGGTCGTGGTGCCATGGCGTTTGTAGTCGTGCGTGCGACGCTCCGGCAGGCCAGGCTGCATGGGCAGCATCGGAGCGGTCCGGTCCAGCGCTTGGATCTGAGACTTCTCATCGATGCACAGCACGATCGCGTTCTCCGGCGGCGCCAGGTAGAGCCCGACGACATCGATGACCTTGCCGACCAACTCCGGGTCGGTGGAGAACTTGAACGTCTCAACCCGCCATGGCGCGACGCCGTAGTCACGCCACGCCTTCGCCACGGTCCCGTTACTGATCCCCAGGTGCCGGCCCAGGAGTCTGCTCGACCAGTGGGTCAACCCGTACTTCTTCGGCGGCGGCTTGAGCGTCGCGGCGACGATGTCGCGGTGATCGATCGTCCGCGGGCGACCCGAGCGCGGATCATCGTCCAACCCCGAGATCCCCTGCGCGGCGTACCGATTGCGCCAGTCGATCACCGTCGGGCGCGACACCCCGACCTTCACCGCGATCGCCGTGTTCGACTCACCGTCTGCGGCCAGCAACACGATCCGGGCCCGCTGCGCCCGACCGGCCCGCACCGAGGACGCCCGCGTCAGCCGCGACAGTTCCTCCCGGTCACCCTCACGCAACCCCAACGCGACCGCCGGACGATTTGCCATGCCCCATCGTCCCAGCCCGCCAACCGTAAATCAACTAACTACACGCGCCACTAGGTACAGCCATCCTTCCCAGGTCTGTATGTAGGTGATGTCGCCGACGAGCTTCTCCGCCGGGGTGTCGCAGGTGAAGTCCCGCTGGACCAGGTCGGGGGTGTCGGTGCAGTCCCCGGCGACGGT
>JAABUM010001114.1_pt1 | contig 41764 bp, 41 predicted proteins | sample 5559161 | NCBI WGS metagenome assembly JAABUM01 (sample SAMN10711868, study PRJNA513369) | rock metagenome | isolation source: Antarctica rocks | place: Antarctica: Victoria Land, Siegfried Peak nord
CGCTCGGCCGGCGCATGAATTGCGCCGGCCACGGCTGTGCTTGTTCACCCGGGCGGGGCCCCAACCCCGGCCCTCCTCCGCTCGGCCGGCGCATGAATTGCGCCGGCCACGGCTGTGTTTATTCACCCCGGCGAGGCGCCAGCCCCGTAGACGACGGAGGGAGGCGCCGGAGCGCCTCCCTCACGATCGAAGCTGGCTTACCTGAAGCGGCGTTGCTACCGGGTAGGACCGGTTCCCGGCCGCCGGCGACAGGGGTGACTGACGGGTTTTCGCCAGTGGGTCCAGCTAACCGCAACTAGCGGCCAGCCACCTCCGAGGTCCTACAAGAACAGTCGTTCACGTTTGGACCACCTCCTTTCTTCGGTCCGTCCATCAAAGCACGCGCAGACCGGTTTGCGGCGCGTTTTTCAGGCCACTTCCGGGCCGATGGCGCCGATGGCGCGCAGGTAGTCGGTTCGGGCGTCGAGCACGGCGACCACGTCCTCGTCGGCTAGGTCCCGGTCTTCGGCGTCGGCCAGCTCCAGGATGCGGGCAACGGTGGCGTCCTGGTCGACGATGTCAGTCGCGGCGTGGGGGTCGTCGGCGTCGGCGGTGGCTTGTTCGAGACGGTCCACGTCGGCCCGCAGCAGCCAGCGGACGTCGTCGACGGTGAGGCGGCCGGCGGGACCTTCGGGCAGTTCATCGGCGATGAAGCCCACCGCTTCCTCCAAGTCGAACACGGCGGGGCGGGCCTGGTAACGCAGCACGCTGGTCGAGCGGCCCACCGCCAGGAAACCGATGGCTAAGACCAAGGCCACGCCAACGACGGCGAACAGCCAGATCATCGGCGACTGGCACCAACGCGTTCAGATGCCGATGCGTTGGGCCAGGAGCTCGCGGTGGTAGGTCGGGTCGCCGAACAGCAGCTCGGAGGACTTGGCCCGCTTGAAGTACAGGTGGGCGGGGTGCTCCCAGGTGAAGCCGATGCCGCCGTGGATCTGGATGTTCTCGGCGGCGGTGTGGAAGTAGGCCTCCGAGCAGTAGGCCTTGGCCAGGCTGGCCACCGACGGGAGCTCGTCGTTCAGCTCCGAGGCGCACCAACCGGCGTAGTAAGCGGCGGACTTGGCGGACTCGGTCTCCAGCAGCATGTCGGCGCACTTGTGCTTGATGGCCTGGAACGAGCCGATGGGCCGGCCGAACTGCACCCGGTCCTTGGCGTACTGCACGGCCATGTCCAGGCAGAACTGCGAGCCACCGACCTGCTCGGCCGCCAGGCTGACGGCGGCCAGGTCGAGCACCCGTTCGAGCACCGACCAGCCCTCGCCGTCGATGCCGATGAGGCGGCCGGGGGTGCCGTTGAACTCGAGCTTGGCCTGCTTGCGGGTCTGATCCATGGTGGACAGGGCGGTGCGGGTCAGACCCGAAGCGTCGCCCTCGACGCCGAACAGGCCGATCCCGGCATCGGTCTTGGCCGCCACCAGGATCAGGCTGGCCACGTGGCCGTCGAGCACAAACATCTTGGTGCCGTCGATGGTCCAGTCCCCGCCGCTCTGCTTGGCGGTGGCGGTGATGCCCTCGGCGTCCCAGCGGCCGTTCTCTTCGGTGAAGGCGACGGTGGCGATGGTCTCGCCGGAGGCGATGCCGGGCAGCAGGTCCTTCTTGGCGGCGTCGTCGCCGGAGTGCAGCAGGGTGTTGGCGGCCAGCACCACCGAGGAGAAGTACGGGGCACACAGCAAGCGCCGCCCCATCTCTTCGAGCACCACGATCAGCTCGATGTAGCTGTACCCGGAGCCGCCGAACTCCTCGGGGATGGCCAGCCCCTGCAGGCCGAGCTGCTCGGCCATCTGGGACCACACCGCCGGGTCATAGCCCTGCTCGGTGTCCATCTGCTCGCGGACGGCGGCTTCTGACGACTTGGAGTCGAGGAACTGGCGCACGACCTTGCGCAGCTCTTCTTGTTCCTCACTGAAGGCGAAGTTCACGGCGGCATCTCCTGGTGGCCCGAGCGGTTTGCCGTCAGCTTGGCCTCGCAACGGCGACGGAGCCCACCGTCTTGTGTACACCGCTGTACGCTCCAGTCGTGGCCGAGCAGGTGGGGATACGTGACTTCCGGGCCAACGCCGCCGCCCTGGTGCAACGCGCCGCCGGCGGCGAACGGATCGTGCTGACCGTGGCCGGCACCCCGGTCGCCCAGCTCGGGCCGCTGGACCCGTTCGACGAGGCGCCGACCATCGACGACCTGGCCGCCCGGGGACTGGTGACAAAGGCGCGCCGCGCCGACCGCCCCCAACCGGAGCTGCACCTCCCCCTGACCGCCGGCACCCGCCTCGACAAGCTGGCCCGAGAGGTCCGCGGCCGGTGAAGGCGGTCACCCCAGTTGCCCCCAAGCCACAGGCTTTCCTCGAACTTGTCGCAGAAGCGCACGCCAGAGGTGCGAAACTGCGACGAGTTGGGTCGTTGGAGGCTGTGGGGGAGGCCGGAGGGGGTCGAGGCGCATGACCCTCGCGCTCGACACCACCGCCCTGCTCGCCCGCTACTTGAGCGGGCCGCACCGGCGGGTGGTGCTGGACGCCATGGTGGCCGACACCGACTGGTGCGCGTCGGCCCTGGCCCGTAGCGAGGCCGAAGCGCTGGTCGACCGGATCACCGACAACCCGGTCGAGCGTGACCAACTCCGGGGCGCGATCCGCGCCGACTGGGACCGCATCCACGTCGTGCCCGTCGATGCCCGTTGCCTGGACGATGCCGCCGACCTGGGTAGGGACCAGCCGCTGCGCACGGTCGACGCCATCCACCTGGCCGCCGCCGGCCGGCTGCCCGGCCCGGTGGCGTTCGCCACCTTCGACCCCGACCAGATCCCGGTGGCCTTGGCCCTCGGGTTCGACGTGGTCTCGACGTAGCCAACCGACGGCGTGGCCGAGTCCTGATCGACCGCATCGGCGCCAACCTGTGCGTACCGTCCTAGCGTTCGGGTGATGGCGGACCTGCTCCCTACTTCGGCCCCACCGCCGGACGCCGTGCCCGCCGTGGCCATCCGAGGGCTGGGCAAGCGTTATGGGACGAAGGTGGCGGTGGCCAGCATCGACCTGGACGTCCCGCACGGGTCCTTCTACGGGCTGGTCGGCCCGAACGGTGCCGGCAAGACCACCACCATTCGCATGTCCACGGGCCTGCTGCGTCCCGATGCCGGCCGGGTTTGGATCGAAGGCGTCGACGTGTGGACCGACCCGGTTGCCGCCAAGGCGGGGATCGGCGTCCTGCCCGACGAGTTCCGGCTGTTCGACCGCCTGTCCGGCGCCGAGCTGCTCAACTACTGCGGGCTGCTGCGCAGCCTTCCGCCCGACGTGATCGCCGATCGAGCCGGTGAACTGCTGGCGGTGCTCGACCTCGAAGGGGCCGCCGACACCCTCGTGGTCGACTACAGCACCGGCATGCGCAAGAAGATCGCGTTGGCGGCCGCCCTGCTCCACGCGCCCCGGGTGTTGTTCCTCGACGAGCCGTTCGAGGCGGTCGACCCGGTCTCGACCCGGACCATCCGCTCGGTGCTCGAGCGCTTCACCGACGGCGGCCACACCGTGATCTTCTCGAGCCATGTCATGGAAGTGGTCGAGCGGTTGTGCGACCGGGTCGCCGTGGTCCACCAGGGCCGGATCATCGCTGAGGGCGCCATCGACGATCTGCGAGGCGGCCGCCGGCTGGAGGATGTGTTCGTTGAACTGGTGGGCGCCGGCGCGGCCGACACCAGCGCCCTGGGCTGGTTGTCGGGTGGGCCGCCACGGCCCGCATGAACGGCCGGGCTCCCAGTGTGCCGGTCACCTTCGTCCGGTTGAAGCTGCGGCTCCTGCGCAACCGGGCCCGGTCGACACGCAACGGCAGGGCGCAGCTCGGTGCCGCGTTGCTGTTCGGCATCTTGGTGGTGTTGGTCGCGGCGCCGAGCGCCTTTGCCGCCACCCACACCAGTGACCCCCGAGCGGCGCGCAACGCCGCCGTGCTGGGCGCGACGGTCGTGGTGGTCGGCTGGGCACTGCTCCCGCTGCTGACGTTCGGGACGGACGAGACCGTCGACCCGGCTCGGCTGGTGCTGTTCCCGCTACGGCGGCGACCCTTGATGGCAGGCATCGTGCTCTCGTCTCTGATCGGCGTGGCCCCGGTGGCGGTGGCCATCATCATCATCGCCGCCGCCGCCGGTTACAGCCGAGGCCCGGCGGCACTGGTGGCCGGTCCGGTGGTCGTTCTCTTGTTGCTCCTGGCCGTCACCGCCGCCCGGACGCTGAGCACCTTGCTGGCGTCGGTCCTCACCTCGCGCAAGGGCCGGGATCTCACCATCATCTTCGGCGCCGTCCTGGCCATCAGCGTCCAGGGCATCCGCTTCATCAACTTCAAGGCGATCACCGGCGACTTCATGAACGAGGTCGTGGCCGTTCTGCGCTGGCTTCCCCCAGGCATGCTGGCCCACGCCTTGACCGACGCCGCGGCCGGCCGTACCGCGGTGGCCGTTCTCGACCTGGTGCCGGCCGCGTTGTGCATCGCCGGGTTGCTGGTGGTGTGGAACCGGGCGCTCGAGCGTTCCATGACGGTGGTGGTCGAAGGAGCCACCGTGGCTCGGCGCAAGGGTGGCGGCGTCGGGCGGCCGGTCATGCCGTTGCTGTTCCGACGCTTGCCCCTCCTCCGGCCGACTCCGTGGGGTGCGATCGCCGCCAAGGAGCTCCGGTACGCCAACCGGGAACCGCGCCGCAAGGTCGCGGTGCTCAACGCCTTCTTCATCGGGATCGCGGGGCCGGTCTTCCTCGCCGTCCGTTCAGGCGGCGTGCGCCCGGGCTCGGTGCTACTGGCCACGTTGGCTGGTTATGTGGTGCTGCTGCAGTCGCTCAACCAATTCGGGTTCGACAGGGGCGCTCTGTGGATGGACGTGGCCGCCGGTGACCTGGTGCGCGCGGAGCTGTTGGGCAAGAACCTGGCCGCCTGCACGCAGGTCGCACCGGTGCTGCTGGTGGTGGGAGTGGGGTTGGCCGCCGCCGGCGGAGGCTGGGCCTACCTGCCGGCGGCGCTACTCATCGCGCTGGCCGGCCTGGGAGCGGGGCTGGGCATCGGCAACGTGGTGTCGGTCCGGTACCCAATCCGGCTGCCGGAGTCACGGAGCCCGTTCGGCGGCAGCGGTGGCGGCCAGGGTTGCTCCACCTCGGCGCTGGTGATGCTGGGCACCCTGGTCCAGAACGTGGCGATCGCCCCGGTGGCCGTGGCCACGCTGGTGGCAGTGAACGTGGCGCCGGCGTGGTTGATCGTGGTGGCACCGGCCTGCGCGGTCTACGGCGGCCTGCTGTGGTGGCTCGGGTTGAACGTGGCGACCAACTACGGCCGCGCCCACCAGCCCGAGCTGCTCACCGCGGTGAACCCGGAGCGCACCGACGTAACCGGGTGAGCGCCGGCGGCCGGCTCACCCGGCTCAATCGGTGTGAGCGCCCACGGTGACGTCGGCGATGGCGGCGGCGGGCGGAAGGTTCACGTCATTGGTGCTGAGGTGGCGCGTCCAGGCCGCGAACTCCAGCAGGATCCCGTCAGGGTCGAAGAAGTACACCGACCGCACGAACACCTCCGGCCCGTGGTCCTTGGCCACGCCCCACTCGCTGTCGTCGTGGTTCAGGATCGTGCTGCAGTCGACGCCCTTGGCCATGAGCTTGTCGCGGTACTCCTCGATGCGGTCGGACGGCACCTTGAGGGCGACGTGGTTCATGGACCCGATGGCGCTCTCGATGGCGCCGCGGTCGGGCAGCGCCGGCGCCGCCGAGACACCGGGCTGCGGCTCGGGTGCCTTGGGGAACCAGAAGAAGGCGATGCAGTTGCCGCCACCGGCGTCGAAGAAGAAGTGCTGGCCCATGTCGACCGGCAGTTGAATGGTCTTGACCAAGGGCATGCCCAGCACGCCGGAGTAGAAGTCGACGGTGCGCGCCATGTCGCGGCACACCAGCGCCAAGTGGTTCACCCCACCCAGCTCGAACTCGCGGTTCGGTTGCTCGTCCCAATCCATGGTCTCCATGGAAGCACGGTTGGAGACATAGTGGGTATTGCCGGTCATGTGCAGCACGGGACGGTGCGGACCGTGGGATATCGACCTATCTCCTGCCGCGGGTCGGAGTGACGGGCGATAAGGGTGCTGTCGTGATCGACATCCCTCCGGTGGTGCGCAACAAGGCGGTCACTGCCGGTGCGGGGCTGTGGCTTGAGGGACTTGCGGACCTCGTCTCCGGTCTGGAACGCGACTGGGACATAGCCGTGGGCCGTCCGTTTGCCGACGCCACGGAGGCGTTCGTAGCCGAGGCGACGCTCGGTGATGGCGAGCTCGCCGTGCTGAAGTTGATCATCCCCCGTGCCGGTGACCCGGCCCGGAACGAGATCACCGTTCTGCGCCTATGCGATGGCGAGGGCTGCGGCCGCCTGCTGAGGTCAGATGAGGACCGAGGGGCCCTGTTGCTGGAGCGACTTGGCCCGTCGCTCCATGACCTCGCACTCCCGCTGGCGCAACGTCTTGAGATCCTCTCTTCGCTCGCCGGCCAGGTGTGGCGCCCCGCTCCCGACGTGGCGCTGCCAACCGGCGCGGAAAAAGGTCAATGGCTGGTGGACTTCATCACCACGACCTGGGAAGACCTCGACCACCCCTGCTCGGAACGAGCTGTCGACTACGCCCTCACCTGCGCGGCAGCCAGGATCGACGCTTACGACCATGAGCGCGCCGTGCTCGTGCACGGCGACGTGCACGAATGGAACGCGCTGCAGTCGGGGGGCCAGTTCAAGCTGGTCGACCCCGACGGCTTGCTCGCTGAGGCCGAGTACGACCTCGGTGTCCTCATGCGCGAGGACCCTCTCGACCTTCTCGATGGCGACCCGCGTGACCGGGCGCGTTGGCTGGCAAGACGCTCCGGCCTTGCCGCCACCACCATCTGGGAGTGGGGCGTGGTCGAGCGAGTGTCGACCGGGCTGCTCTGCACGAAGATCGGTCTGCAGCCCGTTGGAAGGAACATGCTCACCGTCGCCGAGGTCATCGCCGAGTGACAAAGGCCCGAAAGACATCGTCAACTCTCGACCTCGGCGGCTCAGCGGTTCCGGGCTACAACTCGACGGCACCCTCGACCGGGTCGATCTGATCGGCTGGTTCGAAGTCGAAGACGCGGCCGTAGAACCACAGCTCGGCCTCCAACGAGCGAACGATGTGGTCGGCCTGGCGGAAGCCGTGCTGCTCGCCTTCGAACACCAAATACGCGTGGGGCACGCCTTTGGCGGCCAGGGCGTCGACGATCATCCGGGACTGGGCGGGCGGCACGACCTCGTCCTCGCTGCCCTGCTGCACCAAGAGCGGCCGGTCGAAGCCGTCGACGTGGTTGATGGGCGAACGCTCGTCGTACGTTGCCTTGGCCTGCGGCCACGGGCCCACCAGGCTGTCCAGGTAGCGGCTCTCGAACTTGTGGGTGTCGGCGGCCAACGCACCGAGGTCGGCCACGCCGTAACGGCTGCACCCTGCGGCGAAGGTGTCGTGGAAGGCGAGGGCGGCCAGGGCGGTGAACCCGCCGGCACTGCCGCCGCGGATGGCCAGGCGTTCGGGATCGACCACGCCTTCATCGGCCAGCCAGCGGGCAGCGGCGACACAGTCGTCCACGTCGGCGATGCCCCACTGACCCTTCAGCGCGTCGCGGTAATCCCGCCCGTACCCGGTGGAACCGCGGTAGTTGACGTCGACCACGGCGAATCCCCGGCTGGTCCAGAACTGGACACCCAGCTGCAGCATGGGCCGAGCGGCGGCGGTGGGGCCGCCGTGGGTGAACACCAGCAGGGGCGGGCGCTGACCATCGGGGCCGGCTGCCTCGGGGTGGTGGGGTCGGTACAACAGCGCGTGGGCGGAGGCGGCGCCGGTCGTCGGGAAGTCGATCGGCTCGGGCGCCGAGAACCACTCCGGTCCGTACCCGAGGTCCCGCGGCGGTCGCAGTACCTCGGGGTCGGCCACAAGGGACGGTTCGATGCGGATACGCACGGGGGCAGGCTCAGTGTCGGGGCCGGCGGCCACCACCGCCACCTCCCTCGGCCCAAGCGAGGTCACTTGACTGACTGACGTGAACGGCAAGTCGAGAGCCCGCACTTCGGGTTCGATCACGACGAGTGACTCGGTGCCACCGGTGCTGACGGCGGCGACGATCCGGCCGTCTGGCAGTACGGCGTACCAGCGCTCGCCGAACACCCACTGGGGGGCGCCGATCTCCTGCTCGCCGGTGGTGAGGGCGACCGGTTCCTCGACGGGCTGGACCTCCGGCTCCCACTGATAGAGGTTCCACCAGCCGGTGCGGTCCGAGCTGGCGATGAGCCGGGGCGGCAATCCGGCCACCGGCCCGGGCACCCACTCGGGCTGGATGATCGACTCGCCCCGACCGCCGGCGACCTTGACCGGATCGGTGACCTCGGCCGTCTTGGGTCCGAAGCGGGCGGCCCACAGCTCGGTGCCGTCCCAAGGCATGTCAGGGTGTTGCCACTGGGTCCACGCCAACCAACGGCCGTCGGCACTGATGCGCGGCGACGACACGAAGTCTGGTCCGCTGACCATCACAACGACGGCGGCGGGATCACTGGCCGCCGAACCGTCGGCGGGGACGGCGATCAGCTCGTTGACGGCCTCGGGGTTGCCCTTGACACCATGGGATTCGCGCACGCAGACGATCCAGCGGTGGTCCGGGGTGGCGCTCAGGTCGGCGTAGCGAAGGGCGTGGTGCTCGGCCGGCTCCGGGCTGAGCAACCCCGGCTCGCCCGGGTCGGTGGCGCGGGCGTCCAAGGAGCGGAGGCGCTGGTCGGACCAGTCGTTCCAGAACACGGTGCCGCCAGCCACGCACCAAGCGCCGCCGCCGTACTCGTGGACCCGGGTGCGGGCGTTGGCCTCGGCGGGCAACGCGTCCTGGATGGTCCCGTCGGGCGAGCGGCGAACCAGTTGGGTACGGCCGCCCTCGGTTGGGCGGCTCTCGCTCCACCAGATGTCGTCACCGTCAACGCGCAACTCGCCGACCGACGCCGCTCCTTCGACCAGCGAGGCCGCGGTGATCGGCGACGGCCACGAGCCGTAGGGGGCGACGGTCGGGTCGCTCACTTCGAGAGCAGGTCGCTGATGCGGCCGATGCCCTCACCCAGGTCGTCGTCGCCCAGGGCAAACGAGAGCCGGGCGTACCCGGGAGCGGCAAAGGCCTCGCCGGGCACGATGGCGACCTTGGCCTCTTCCAGCAGCAGGTCGGCCAGCTCCAAGGTGGAGCCGAGCCGCCGGCCAACGACGGGCCGCTGGAGCACCCCTTCGAAGGAGGGAAAGGCGTAGAACGCACCCTGCGGTTCGAGCACGGTGACGCCGTCGATGCCCGAGAGCAGCTTGAACATCGTCTGCCCGCGCCGGGCAAAGGCCTCCCGCATGCGGACCACGTCTTCAAGTCCGCCGGTGAGGGCGGCGATGGCGGCACGTTGGCTGACGTTGGCCACGTTGGAGGTGGTGTGCGATTGCAGGTTGGTGGCCGCCTTGATCACGTCGGCCGGGCCGACCATCCACCCGACCCGCCAGCCGGTCATGGCGTAGGTCTTGGCCACGCCATTGACCACGATGGTGGTGTCGGCCGCTTCGGGAACCAGCGCCGGCAGCGAGGCGAACCGGGCATCGCCGTAGGTGAGGTGCTCGTAGATCTCGTCGGTGACCACCCACACCCCATGCTCGACCGCCCAGCGGCCGATCGCCTCTACCTCGGCCGGCTCATAAACCACACCGGTCGGGTTGGACGGCGACACGAACACCAGGGCCTTGGTGCGCTCCGTGCGGACCGCTTCGAGCTGCTCGACCGAGACCTTGAAGCCGGTCCGCTCGTCGGTCGCCAGCTCTACCACCACCCCGCCGGCCAGCTTGATGGGCTCGGGGTAAGTGGTCCAGTAAGGGGCCGGCAACAGGACCTCGTCACCGGGGTCGAGCAGGGCGGCGAAGGAGTTGTAGATGGCATGCTTGCCGCCGTTGGTCACCAGCACCTGCTTGGCGTCGACCTCGTACCCGGAGTCACGTCCGGTCTTGGCGGCGATGGCCTCCTTCAGCTCGGGCAGGCCCCCCGCCGGCGAGTAGTGGTGGTTCTTGGGGTCACGGCAGGCAGCGATCGCCGCCTCGACGATGTGGTCCGGCGTGGGGAAGTCGGGCTCACCAGCGCCGAAGCCGATGACCGGCTCACCGGCCGCCTTGAGGGCCTTGGCCTTGGCGTCTACGGCCAGGGTGGCCGACTCGGCGATGGAGCCGACCCGCCGGGACACGCGTGCGCTGCTCAAGTGATTTCGCTCCTTCTGAGGCCTGCCGCGATAGTGACACGCCATGGCCTCACCTCTGCCCGACATTGCCATTCCGGCCGACTTGCTGCCGTCCGACGGGCGGTTCGGGTGCGGCCCCTCCAAGGTGCGGCCCGAGGCGGTGGCGGCCCTGGCCGAGCAGGCCTCCAGCTACCTGGGCACCAGCCACCGCCAGGCCGGGGTGCGGTTCATGGTGAGCCGCCTGCGCAACGGCCTGGCCGAACTGCTCGCCCTGCCCGACGGCTACGAGATCCTGCTGGGCAACGGCGGCACAACGGTGTTCTGGGACGCCGCCACCTTCAGCCTGATCGAGACCCGCAGCCAGCACCTGGTCTTCGGTGAGTTCTCCTCCAAGTTCGCCGCCGCCGCCGCCGGCGCCCCCTTCCTGGGCGAACCGTCGCAGCCCAAGTCCGAGCCCGGTACAGCCCCCAAGCCGTTCGGCGAGCAGGGCGTCGACCTCTACGCCTTCACCCACAACGAGACCTCGACCGGCGTTTCCATGCCGCTGCAGCGGGTACCCGGCGCCGACCCCGAAGCGCTCATCGCCGTCGATGCCACTTCGGCCGCCGGCGGCCTCCGCTTCGACCCAGACGAGGTCGACGTCTACTACTTCGCCCCACAGAAGTGCCTGGCGTCCGACGGCGGCCTGTGGCTGGCAGCCTGCTCCCCCGCCGCCATCGACCGGATCGGGCGACTCACCGGCTCGAACTCGACGCGGTGGGTGCCGGCGTCGCTCGACTTGGGCATCGCCCTGGACAACTCCCGCAAAGACCAGACGTACAACACGCCGGCGCTGGCCACCGTCTTCCTGGCCGTGCACCAGGTCGAGTGGATCCTGGAGAACGGCGGCCTCGAATGGGCGGCGTCGCGCTGCGACCGGTCGGCCGAAGCCATCTACGGCTGGGCCGAGGCGTCGTCGGTGGCCACCCCGTTCGTCACCAGCCGTGAAGAGCGCAGCCACGTGGTGGCCACCATCGACCTGGACGACTCCGTCGACGCCGTTGCCGTGTCCGCCGTGCTGCGCCAGAACGGCATCGTCGACACCGAGTCGTACCGCAAGCTGGGCCGCAACCAGCTCCGCGTCGCCCTGTTCCCCGCCATCGAACCCGACGACGTGGTCGCCCTCACCCGCAGCATCGATCACGTGGTGGCGGCCCTAGCCGGGTGATCGCCGGCCCCGCGGGCGGGGGGTCCGGGGGGCAGAGGCTCCACCGGAGCCCCCCGGGGTTGACCGATCCGGCTTCGCCCGTCGGTCGACAAACAAGCGGCCGCCCCCGGAGGCGGCGACCAACAAGCTCGCCTGGACGGAGGGAGCGAAGCGCCGAGTGAGGGCGAAACAACGCCTCAGGAGAGGTGGCGGAGGAGCTCCGGCCAGCGGGTCAGGGCCAGGAGATGGCCGGCGCCGTCGACCACATCGAGGTTGGCGGTTGGCAGCTGGGCGGCGAACCAGCGGCCCATGGCCGGCGGGCACACAGGGTCGCCGGTGCCGTAGATCAGCTCGACAGGGGCGGCGACGTCGGACAGTTCGACGTCGGGATCAGTCACTTGCAGGGCCAGGTCGCGCTCCAGTCCTAAGGTGCCCGACGGGCCGGCGGTGGCGTCCAGCAGGCCGGCGGCCATGGCGTCGAGGGCGCCGGGAACCGAGTGGGCTTCGGCTTCTTCGACCGCGTCCCAACCGGCACGGATGTGCGCCCGGGCGCCCCCGAGGTCGAGGGTATGGGGCACGAACATCGGTGCGAGATCCCGGCCCACCACCTCGGGGGCCAGCCCGCGGGCGGTGGCGACGAACGCCCGGCGCCCCTCGCCGGCTGCCTCGAGCACTTCGGGGTCTTCGTAAGCGGTGAAGGGAACCAGGCCGGCCACCACCGCGGCCCGCACGACCCGTTCGGGGTGACGGGCGGCCAGCGCCAACGCCGGCATGGCGCCGGCCGACCACCCCAGCACCGAGCACCGGTCGATGCCGAGGTGGTCGAGCAGGTCGGCGATGTCGTCGGCGAAGCTGCCGAGGGTGCGGTTCGGGTCGTGGGTGCTAGCCCCGATCCCCGGCCGGTCGACGGCCAGCAGGCGCACCCCTTCAGCCCGGGCCCAGTCGTCGTCGGGGTGGCGGGCGCGCCGGGAGTCCGGTGTGCCGTGGCAGTACACGATCGGCCACCAGTCCGGGGAACCGATGTCGTCGTAAGCCAGGAGCCGGCCGTCGGGCAGCTCGACGGTAGAGGGCGGAGCCTGATCGGCGACCGACTGGCTCATGCGCGGAACCGTGCCGGCGCTGGCGGCGGCACGTCTTCGATGGGAGCAGCCTGTCCCAGAGGTGAGATCACCAGTTCAGCCTTTGGCGGCGGCGAAGCCCCGATCGAGGTCGGTGATGATGTCGTCGATGGTCTCGAGCCCGACCGACAGCCGGACCAGGCCAGATTGCACGCCGGCTGACGCCTGCTCGGTCTCCGTGAGCTGGCTGTGGGTGGTGGAAGCGGGATGGATGGCCAGGCTGCGCACGTCGCCGATGTTGGCCACGTGGCTGTGCAGGGTGAGCGCCTCGACGAAGCGCTGCCCGGCTTCGAGCCCGCCGGCGATCACGAAGGCGGGCACCGACGCGTAGCCCTTGCCGGCGCTCAGCTCGCTGGCCCGGTCGTGCCACTGGGAGCTCGACACGCTGGCGTGCTGCACCGCTTCGACTTGGGCGTGCCCGGACAGGTACTCCACCACCGCGGTGGCGTTGGTGTTGTGGCGCTCCATCCGCAGGCTCAACGTTTCCAACCCCTGCAGGAGCAGGAAGGCGTTGAACAGCGAGATGGCAGGCCCGAGGTCGCGCAGCAGCTGCACCCGCGCCTTCAACACATACGCACCGGGACCGAGGGCCGGCCAGTACTGCAGGCCGTGGTAGCTCGGGTCGGGGTCGGTGAACTGGGGGAACTTGTCGTTCTGGGAGAAGTCGAAGCTGCCGGCATCGGCGATGATGCCGGCGATGGCGGTGCCGTGGCCGCCGATGAACTTGGTGGCCGAGTGGACCACGATGTCGGCGCCGTGCTCGAAGGGGCGGATGAGCCACGGCGTGGCCACCGTGTTGTCGACGATGAGCGGCACGCCGTTCTCATGGGCCAGATCCGCCACCCCCCTGATGTCGAGGAAGTCGTTCTTCGGGTTGCCGATGCTCTCGGCGTAGAACGCCTTGGTGTTGTCGCGGACGGCGCCGCGCCACTCGTCGAGGTCGTCGGGGTCGTTGACGAAGGTGACCTCGATGCCCATCTTCGGCATCGTGTAGTGCAGCAGGTTGTAGGTGCCTCCGTAGAGCGAGGCGGAGCTGACGACGTGGCTGCCCGCCTCGGCCAGGTTCAGGATGGCCACCGTCTCGGCGGCCTGCCCCGAGCTGACGGCCAGCGCGCCGGGGATGCCCAGCGCGGTGTCGGGCGCCCCTTCCTGTGCCGCGACCCGGGCCTCCACCACCGCTTGGGTGGGGTTCATGATCCGGGTGTAGATGTTGCCGACCTCGGCCAGCCCGAACAGGTCGGCGGCGTGCTTGGTGTCGCGGAACTGGTAGCTGGTGGTCTGGTAGATCGGCGCCGCCCGTGAGCCGGTGTCGGTGTCGGGCTTCTGGCCGGCGTGGATCTGGCGGGTCTCGAAGCCCCAGTCGGAAGGGAAGGTGCTGTCGCTCATGGCCGGCGACCCTAGCTGTTAATCCCGACCTCCCGAGTCAGGAATCAGGCCGCCGCCCCCACCCCCGTTCTGGCGTACATCACGTGCGCACAGCGCGACTGATGTACGCCAGAACGCTCGGGTTCGGGTTCAGTCGCCGCCGCTGGCGTCTTGGACGCGGGTCTTGCCTTGGGCGATCCACGGCATCATGTCCCGTAGCTGGGCGCCGACCTTCTCGACCTGGTGGGATTCGCCCTGGGAGCGCAGCTCGTTGAAGTGGTTGGCGCCGCCCTTGATCTCGGCCATGAACTCCTTGGCGAAGGAGCCGTCCTTGATCTCGCCCAGGATCTTGCGCATCTCGTCCTTGGTGTCGCTGGTGATGATGCGCGGGCCGCGGGTCAGATCGCCGTACTCGGCGGTGGTGGAGATGGAGTAGCGCATGCCGCCGATGCCCTGCTCGTACATGAGGTCGACGATCAGCTTCAGCTCGTGCAGGCACTCGAAGTAGGCCGACTCGGGCTGGTAGCCGGCTTCGACCAGCGTCTCGAACCCGGCCTGCACCAGAGCGGTGAGCCCGCCGCACAGCACCACCTGCTCGCCGAACAGGTCGGTCTCGGTCTCCTCCTCGAAGGTGGTGTCGAGCACGCCGGCGCGGGTCCCGCCGATGGCGTCGGCGTAGGACAGGGCCAGCTCGTGGGCTTTGCCGGTGGCATCCTGGGCCACGGCCACCAAACAGGGCACGCCGCCGCCTTCGGTGTAGGTCCGCCTCACCAAGTGTCCCGGGCCCTTGGGCGCCACCATGGCCACGTCGATGCCGGGCGCCGCTTTGACGTAGCCGAAGCGCACGTTGAACCCGTGGGCGAACAGCACGGCGTCGCCGTCGTTGAGGTTGGGGGCGACGTCCTGGTCAAAGGCGGACCCGATCTCGGTGTCCGGCAACAGCATCATCACCACGTCGGCCTCGCGGCTGGCGTCGGCCATGGACAGCACCCGCAACCCGGCCGCTTCGGCCTTGGCCTTGGACGACGACCCTTCCCGCAGGCCGACGCACACGTCGACCCCGGAGTCCTTCAGGTTCAGGGCGTGGGCATGGCCCTGTGAGCCGTAGCCCAGCACCGCCACCTTGCGGCCGGCGATCAGCGACCGGTCGGCATCCTTCTCGTAATAGACGTTGGCCATAGCTCTAGGAAACCTTGCCTCTCACGGTGCGCAGGCGGGGTGCCTCACGCTCGAACTTGGGTAAAGCCACGCGGCCCGTTCGTTGCAGTTCCACGATGCCGAAGGGTCGCAGGAGGTCCTCGAAGTCGTCCACTTTGCTCGGGTGGCCGTCCAAGGACAAGGTGAGCTGGTCGTGGGTGACGGCCAGGATGCGGGCCTCGAAGATCTGGACCAACTCGAGCACCTGGCTGCGGGTCGACGACGACGCCTTGCCGGTGTGGACCTTGGCCAGCAGCAGCTCGCGCTCCACCGAGGTGGCCGCTTCGACCTCGACGATCTTGACCACGTTCACCAGCTTGTAGAGCTGCTTGACGATCTGCTCCAGGGGCGCCGACTCGACGTCGACCACGATGGTGATGCGGCTAAAGCGCTCGTCCTCGGTGGGGGCCACCGCCAGGGAGTAGATGTTGTAACCGCGCCGGGAGAAGAGGTTGGCCACCCGGGCCAGCACCCCCGCCCGGTTCTCGACCAGAACCGACAGCGTGTGGTGGAACACCTCTCGGCGGGGCACGTCAGTGACCGCCCTCGGTGGGGTGGCCGGCCTGGAAGGGCGGCACCTGGATCTCGTCGTTGGAGTGGCCCGCCGCGACCATGGGGAACACCTTCTCGCTGGAGTCGGTGCGGAAGTCGATGACCACCGGGCGGTCGTCGATGCTGTTGGCCTTGTCGATCACCGGCTGCACCTCCTCGGGAGACTCGGCCCTCAGGCCGACGCAGCCCATGGACTCGGCCCACTTGACGTAGTCGGGCAGGTCCGGCGACAGGTACACCTCGGAGTAGCGCTCCTCGTAGAACATCTCCTGCCACTGGCGGACCATGCCCAGGTAGGCGTTGTTGAGGATGGCGATCTTGACCGGGATGCGCTCGGCGGTGGCGGTGACCAGCTCCTGGGCGGTCATCTGGAAGCAGCCGTCGCCGTCGATGGCCCACACCGTGGCGTCGGGGCGGCCGACCTTGGCGCCGATGGCGGCCGGGACCGAGAACCCCATGGTGCCGAGGCCGCCGGAGTTGACCCACGTGTAGGGGTGACGAAAGGTCCAGTACTGGCTCGACCACATCTGGTGCTGACCGACGCCTGACACCAGGATCGTGTCGTCGGGCGCCGAGTCCCGCAGGTGCTCGAGCACCATCTGCGGTTTGAGCTGGTCGCCCTCGGTGGCCGGCTCGTAGGCCAGCGGGTAGCGCTCCTGCCAGCCGCTGATGGTCGACTTCCACTCCTGGCGGGCACCGGCGGGCGCTTCGTCGCCCCGGTCGAGCAGGTGGCGAACAGCCTTGACCATCTCCTCGATGACCAGCCGGCAGTCACCGACGATGGGCACGTCGGGCCGGCGCACCTTGCCCAGCTCGGCCGGGTCGATGTCGACGTGGATGACCTTGGCGTCGGGGGCGAAGGCGGCGATCTTGCCCGTGACCCGGTCGTCGAACCGGCTGCCCAAGGCGATGAGCAGGTCGCTCTTCTGGATCGACGTGACCGCGGTGTAGTTCCCGTGCATGCCCGGCATGCCCAACGCCAGAGGGTGGTCGTCAGGGAAGGCGCCGCGGGCCATGAGGGTGGTGACCACCGGGATGTCGGTGAGCTCGGCCAGCTCCCGCAACGCGTCGGCCGCCCGCGCCTTGAGGATGCCGCCGCCGGCGTAGATGACCGGCCGCTCGGCGGCCAGGATCAGCCGGGCGGCGTCCTTGATCTTCCTGGGGTGGCCGGTGGTGGTGGGCTTGTAGCCGGGAAGCGAGTCGGCCACGGCACTGTCCGACGGCCACTTCCAGTCCATGGCTGAGTTGGGGTTGGTGGGGTCGACGATGTCCTTGGGCACGTCCACCAGCACCGGGCCGGGCCGGCCGGTGGTGGCCAGGTGGAAGGCCTGGCGGATCACCAGCGGCAGTTCGTTGGGATCGGTGACCAGAAAGTTGTGCTTGGTGACGGCCTGGGTGATTCCGGTGATGTCGGCTTCCTGGAAGGCGTCGGTGCCGATCGACGCCGTTCCGACCTGGCCGGTGATGACCACCATGGGGATCGAATCCATCATGGCGTCGGCCAGCGGGGTGACGATGTTGGTGGCGCCCGGACCGCTGGTCACCATGGCCACCCCAGGGCGGCCGGTGACGTGGGCGTAGCCCTCGGCCATGTGGCCGGCGCCCTGCTCGTGGCGCACCAGGATGTGGCGGATGGGGCTGTCGATGATGGGGTCGTACACGGGCAGGATGGCGCCCCCCGGCAGACCAAAGATCGTGTCGACGCCTTCCATCTCCAACGCCTTGATCAGCGCCTGGCCACCGTTCAGTTCCATATCCGATTCCTCTTCTTCCACAGTGCCCGAAAACCAGAACGACCTCCCGGCTGGGAGGTCGAGCACGCACGCAGGGGTGATGAGCGGGGCGTGCGCTAAGCGAGTACTACCAAACGGTCGGTGCGGCTCATCGCCGGCGAGTGTGGCACGGCGCAGTCATAGAAGGCAAGAAGAAGGGGTTCCGTACGATCGGCAAGCAGACACCGAATCACCATGCGCCCCGCCGACGTCGGCTCGCCGCCGTAGGCTCTGCTGGTGGCCGATGTCGCACCGAAGCCGCTGCGAGAAGTGCTCCGAGTGCATCGCGACGAGATCAAGGCCATCGTGGCGTCCCACCACGGCCGGTCCGTGTCGGTGTTCGGATCGGTGGCGCGAGGTGAGGAGGGTACGGGCAGCGATATCGACTTCCTTGTCGAACTCGAACCTGGCACGCGACCCTTCGAGATCCTCGCTCTGGGCGCCGAGCTCGAGGACGCCTTGGGGGTGAAGGTCGACGTGGGCACGCCCGACTCGCTCCGTCAACGGTTGCGCGCTGCCGTCTTGGCCGAGGCCGTTCCCGTGTGAGTCGTCATGACGCATCCCGCCTCGCCGACGTGGTCGAGGCGATCGAAGCGATCAAGGACCACTTGACCAGGGGCAGTCTTGACGACGGCCTGGTCTACGACGCCCTCCGGGTGCGACTCATCGAGATCGGCGAGGCGGTGAAGGGCATCAGTCCCGACCTTCTCGATACTGAACCCGACGTCCCGTGGAAGGCCATCGCCCGGATGCGAGACCACCTCGCGCATCGCTACTTCGACACCGACCACGCGATCGTGCAAGACGTGGTGGCCAACGAGCTCGAGCCACTCCTGAACGCGGTCCGATCGCTCTTGGGGCGAGCGGAGCGGCAGGTCGACGACTCGTAGTCGACACTGACCATGGAGCGGATCTCCGTCGATCCGGCACGCAGGAGTGGGCGAGAAATCGGGAACGGAAGGCTTCCTGCGATCCCGGCCTGCACCGGGACACCCGTGCTGGCACTCCGATTGCCACTCCACCAGGCATCAAGGGCCGCCCGCTGTCAGTGACAGACAAGAGCTCCTAGGCGTGCGGTGACGACGAGCGCGCCTTGGGCTTGCACGGCGGCCGCGGTAGCCGCGCGCACCGACTCGACCACATCGTCCCAGCGGCACCCGGCCGGGAGTGTCCTGGCGTGGTGGTCACCGGAACTGGCGACGTAGTCCGCCATGGCGCCGGCGTCGGTGATGAAGATGCGCCGAGCGGGAGCGTCGATGCGCTCAACTGTTTCGAACGCTTGTCGGAACACGGCGGCGCCACCCTCGAGGTGAAAGCTCGTCGCTGACGGCCGTTGCCAGGTCCAGCCGCCGCCCACGGCGCCCTCGACCAGGGTGCGTAGCTCGCTTTGGTTGTCTCTGCTGGCCGTGGTCGCCACGACCAGACCACCGGGTCGTACCACGCGTCGCAGCTCGCCGGCGGCGGCCTTCTGGTCCGGCACGTGGTACATCATCATGAGCGCTACGGCGGCGTCGAAGGCCCCGTCGGGGAACGGCAGACGTTGAACGTCACCTACCGCCACTGCGGTCGAGGCGGCGCTTCGGGCCATTCCCGGCGATAGGTCGACCCCGACCGCTGCGCACCCGCGTTCGCGCAGCCGCGCCAGCGGGCGGCCGTTGCCACACCCGGCGTCGAGGACCCGGTCCCCGACACCGGCACAGGTCAGATCGACGGACCACCGGTTGAAATCAAGGGTCGGCTCAGATCGCGAGATCTCCCAGAGCCGCTGGCGAGCCCGCAGGTTCCCATCCTGCGCGTATTGCCGGGCCAGCACCTCAGCATCGTTCATCGTCTCGTCTGACACGCCCGTCAGCCTGCCCCATCGGGCGGACTCGGGCATCCGGGCGCCTCCGTGAATCCCCTGGCGAAGCCCAAAGGTCGAGCGGGACCAGCAAGATGGCGGCATGACCGGGGCCGCGATCGGTGTGGAGGGGCTCAGCCACTCGTTTGCGAGCCGGCAGGGAATGGTCGGAGTGCTGGATGGTCTGGACCTGGACGTCGAACCGGGCGGCTACGTGGCGCTGATGGGACCGTCGGGCTCCGGCAAGTCGACCCTCCTGGCCATTCTGGGCGGGCTCGAAGCGCCCCAGACCGGACGGGTGGTCGTCGGCGGCCAGGACCTCCGGGCGTTGTCGGGTGACGGGCTGGCCGCGTTCCGGCGCCAGACGGTGGGCTTCGTGTTCCAGCACTTCGGGCTGCTCGACGCGTTGACGGCAGCCGAGAACATCGCCCTGGCATGCACGCTGGCCGGGTTGCGCTCGGCGGCGCGGCGGCGCCGGGCCGCCGAGCTGCTGGACGCAGTGGGCCTGACCGCCCGGGCCACCCACCGGCCGCCGGAGCTCAGCGGCGGCGAACGCCAGCGGGTGGCCATCGCCCGCTCTCTGGCCAACGGCCCGAGCCTCGTCCTGGCCGACGAACCGACCGGCAACCTCGACGACGCCAGCACCCAGCTGGTGGTCGAACTGATGGAGACCCTTCCTGCGCAACACGGCTGCACGCTGGTGGTGGTCACCCACGACCGGGCCATCGCCTCCCGCGCCTCGAGGGTGTTGTTGCTGCGCAACGGCAGCCTCCACGAATCGGTGGGAGGGCCGGCCGCGGTGCTGGCACCGTGAGCTGGCGCGACGCCTTTGGCCTGGCCTTCACCAGCGTGCGGCGGCGGCTCGGTCGGGCGGTGCTGACCGTGTTGGCGGTGACGTTGGCGGCGGCCATGCTCACCGCCCTGCTCACCATCGCCGGCACCGCCCAGACCCGCGTGCTGAACGAGCTGGCCAAGGGCGGACCACTGGCGGGGATCAAGGTGGCAGCGGCTGAACCCGACCCTGGCCAGATCGATCAGGACGACCCCCGGCCCGGGGCGCCGAAGCTGCTGGACGACGCCGCCCGCAAGCGCATCGAGGCGCTGCCCGGCGTTCGCTCCGTCCTGCCGGTGGTCAGCGCCCGCGTCTACGTCGTCAGCCCGGACCGCACGGCGAAGAGCAAGCCGGTGCCGCCCTTCGCCGAGTCGATGGTCGGCGTCGACCTCAGCCAACCCAGCCGCCTGCCCGTCACCATCCTGGCCGGGCGCTTGCCGCTGCCAAGTTCCAAGACGGAGGTGGCGGTGACCGGCGGTTGGCTGGAGCGCTTCGGTTACACCTCGAAGCAGGCGACCCAACTGGTGGGCACCGAGGTCGAGCTGGCGGCCGGCCAGTTCGGTCACAATGGTCGAGGCCGAGCCGAGATCCGCGGCCGGTGGCAACGCCTGACCATCGTGGGCGTGGTGGCCCAGGAGGCCGGTTCCGGACGGCTGGTCGCGCCGCTTGCCTTGGCCCAGGAGGCGCGGGACTGGACCCTGGCCGGCGACGACCAAGGCACCCAGCTCGAGCTGCCGCCGTCTCCCTACAGCGGCCTGCTGGTGGTGGCTCGCGGCATCGACTCGGTCGGCCCGGTGCGCACCCGGATAACCGCGGTCGGCTACTCGACCAGCGCTCCGGAGAACCTGATCGCCTCGGTGCGCCGCTACCTGGGGGTGGTCGAGATCGTGCTCACCTCGATCGGGATCATCGCCCTGGTGGTGGCGGCCATCGGCATCGCCAACGCCATGTTGGCCGCAGTGCGCGAACGCCGCCGCGAGATCGGCGTCATGAAGGCCATCGGCGCCCGCGACCGCGACGTACTCCGGGTGTTCCTGCTCGAAGCGGGCGTTCTCGGCGGGCTGGGCGGCCTGCTGGGGACGGCCATCGGTTGGGGCATCGCCCAGGCGGTGGGGCTCGTGGTCAACGGCTACCTCCGCAACGAGGGGCTGGCCAGCGTGGCTCTCACCATCCCGCCGGTGTTCCTGGTGGGCGTGGTGATCGGGTCGGCGGTGTTGGCCCTGCTGAGCGGCACGGTGCCCGCCCGGCGAGCGGCCCGCCTGCCGGCGCGTGAAGCGGTGGGCAGCGCATGAGGCGAACCGGTGCCGTCGGCGTGGTCGTGGCGATCGCACTGCTGGCCGTCGCCTGCTCAGGCCCGAAAGACCCCGCACCGCCCGGCGGGACGACCGACCGCGGTCACGCCGTGCGATTGGTGGTGTTGGGCGACCAGCGCGCCGTGGGGGACCCGGTAGCCGACCCCTTGCACGATGGCTGGCCCCAGGTGCTCTTCCGCACCAAGTTGCCGAGCCGCACCGTGTACGTCGACCTGGCCGGCGACCACGAGACGGTGGCCGACGTGCGGTCCGGCCAGCTCTCCCGGCTGGCCCCGCTCGACCCCACCTTGGTCATCGTCTGGGTCGGCAGCGAGGATGAGCAGCGGGGCACCGACGAGACGGCCTTCACCGACGACCTGGTCGCGGTGGTCGATGCCGTTCGAGCCGGCGGCGCCCAGGTGGTGCTGATCGCCGGCGCTCCCTTCCACGACGCCATATCCCGGATAGGAGCTGAGCACGGCGCCAAGGTGGCCGACGTCAGTGGCATCGACGTCGAGGGCGGCGGGCAGCAAGCCCAGCAACAGGTGGCCGATCAGGTGAACAAGGCGATCGGTCCACTGAGCTGACGCGTCTACCGCAGCACCGTTCCCGCCGATGGCCGGTCGAGGGCGTAAGTAGTGCAGCCAGTCTCGGAATCCAAGACTGGCTGCACAACTTGACTGTTGAAGTTTGCGGCGGCGACAGCTGCCCGCCGAAGTAGCTTGCGGCGGTGACCGATGCTCAGGCCGATCCGGTCGGGTCGGGGCGGGATCCGGCCTTCGTGGAACAGGCCCGTCCGCTGCTGGAGACCTACGTCCGCTGGTTCAAACCCGAGGTCCGGGGGTTCGACGCCCTGCCGGCCAACGGGCCGTTCCTGGTGGTGGGCAACCACTCGGGGGGCGCCACCCCACCTGACCTGCCCATCCTCATGACCCATTGGTGGCGCCAGCGGGGTGTCGAGGAACCGGTCTACGGGCTGTTCCACTCGGCGTTCTTGTCCCTGCCCGGAGTCGGGGGGGTGATAGCCCGAGCCGGTGCCCTGGAGGCCGGGTGGGCCAACGTCGAACAGGCGCTCGGTCACGGAGCTTCGGTGATCGTCTACCCCGGCGGCGACCACGAGGCGTTCCGGCGGTTCTCGGACCGGGACAAGATCGACTTCGCCGGACGCACCGGTTTCGTGCGGTTGGCCCTCAAGACCGGCGTGCCCATCGTGCCGGCGGTTTCCTGCGGCGCCCACGACACCGTGGTGGTCTTGGCCCGAGGCGAAGCGCTGGCCAAGCGGGCGCCTTGGTTGCGCCGGTTCCGCATCAAGACCCAACCGTTCCTGCTGGGCGCGCCGTGGGGCCTCTCCCCCGGCCTGCCCACCGTGCAGCTGCCGGCCAAGGTGGTGGTCCAGTTGTTGGAACCGATCGACCTGGTCGCCGAGTTGAGTGGCGGCATCACCGGCGAGGACCCCGACGAGGAGATCGTCCAAGCCGGCTACGAGCGGGTCACCCAGGCGATGCAGCGGTGCCTGGACGAGCTGGCCGCCGAGCGGCCCGGTCAGCGCTGGTGGGGCTGAGCGGCAGCGCCGCGTCCAGCTCGTCGAGTGCCGCCGGCAGCCGTCCGACCAACTGGTCCACGTCGTCCATGGCGTCCGGGCACGTGACCATCCCGGCGTAGAGCCGGTCCCCGTAGCTCCACACCGTCAGGTTCAGACCTATGCCCTCCAGGATCGGCCCCATGGAGTAGATCTCGACGATCCGGGCACCGGCCAGGTGCAGGGGCTGGCGGGGCCCGGGCACGTTCGATACCACCAGGTTGATGGGCGGGCGCCCCCGGTCAGCCAGGTTCCGCCGGCTGTACCAGCCGACCAGTGCGCTGTATGCCCGCCCAGGCGTCAACTCCGACCAGTCGGCCAGCATGTCGGTGCCGAGCACGTCGTACTGGGCCTTGGCGCCCTTGGTGCTGTCGTGGATGATCGCCAGCCGCCGGGCCGGGTCCGGCTCCTGGACCGGCAAGGAGACAAACAGGTTCGAGACCCGGTTGGCGCCCTCGCCGTCCCCGGTCCGGGTCGACACCGGCACGCCGGCCACCAGCGGGCGGTCCGGCAACTCGCCACGCTCCTCCAGGTGGCGGCGCAAGGCGCCGGTGACCATTGCCAGCACCACGTCGTTGAGGGTGGTGCTGTGCGCCTGCTTGATGCGCTTCAACTGGTCCAGCGAGAGGTCACCGGTGGCGAAGTGGCGGCGGCTGGTGAGGGCGGCGTTGAACGAGGTCTTGGCACCGGTGAACGGGGTGGCCGGCTTCGGGCCGCCGAGGCGGCGGTGGCGGACCAGGTCGATCCCCGCCCGCAGGCTGCGGCCCACGAGCGCCGGCACGCCCGAAGTGATCCGAACGATGTCCAGGATCGCCTGGCGCAGCAGTTGGGCGCGGGTCGGCAATTCCGGGGGGTCCCACCGCTCCGGCCGGGCGGCTGGCCCCGAACCGGCGATGGCGGCCAGCATCTCGGCGGCGCGGGCGCCGTCGGCCACGCAGTGGTGGATCTTGGTGATGAAGGCGACCCGGCCACCGGCCAAACCTTCGACCACCCAAAGCTCCCATAGCGGGCGGTCCCGGGGCAGGCCGACGCTGGCCACCGCCGACGCTTCGGCGTCGAGTTGCTCCCGGCCGCCCGGTGCCGCCGCCGTGACGCGGGTCAGGTGGCGGTCGAGATCGAAGTCGGAGTCTTCCACCCACCACGGGTGGGCCAGGTGCAGGGGAGCCCAAACCACCCGCCGGCGCAGCGCCGGCAACAGGTGGATGCGGTCGGCCAGCACCTGACGGAAGCCGTCGAAGGAGTAAGGGGTCGGCGCGTCACTGAAGTCGACCACCGCGATCTTCAGCGTGTGCATGTGTTGGGACGGGGTCTCGTTGTAGAGGAACCCGGCGTCTTGACCCGTGAGGCGCTCCACCGGTGAAGGATCCTCGCGCCGATGCGCGTGACTCGCTACGGACCCGCGCGGATGGGTCGCCCGTTTCAGCGCCGGACGGTGAAACGGCGCCCGAGAGGCGATACAGCGGTGGCCGGCACAATCGCTGCGCCGGCCACTGCTGCCCGGTTCCCGCCAGAGTGGACCGCTCCGTCTGGGGCGGCTCGAACCCGGACCGTAGTGACGACTGGTCGCGCGAGGCCCCGGCAGTGTTCGCGCGGGAGCGCCCCACCGATCTCCCACCGGTTTCACCCTTGTGAACCTTGGCCGTGGTGGGAAGTGAGCCCATGGTCACCGGGTGCCGCGCCTTCAACCACCGGAGCCTTCTGTCAGCCTGATCGTCAGCAGCCGCGAGCTGTTGGCCCGCGGCGCCGTCAGCTACCTGGCGGAGCACCGGCCCCGCAGCAGGGCCGTAGCGGTCGCCGGTTCGACGTTGCCGCAGGATGCCATCGCGCCGGGTGAGGTCGGCCTCGTCTTGATAGATGTCCAGCAGGCCGGTACCGACCGTCTCCAGGGATGCGACCGCTTCGATCTGCAGCAAACCGACCCTCGCCTCGAGTCAGCGGTGATGGTGGCTGCTCTGGGCGAGGCTCCCAGCGCCACCGTCCAGCTCCGGCTGGTCGAAGCGGGCGCCACTCGCTGGGTCCTGTGCGAGGACCTCATGCGCCAGCCTCAGCGGCTGCTGGCGCTGGCCGACGACCCCAACGACCCGGTAGCCGCCGCCGGTTTGGCCGATAGGCGGGAGCTGCGCCGTCACCTGGGCCTGCACCGCGACGGCAACCTGAACAGCCTGGTGGGGGAACTTCGTCACCTGCCGGCAGCGATCTGGGCCGCCGGCCAGAGCCAGGACTCGTTGCCGGTTAGCCGCCGGGCGCTGATCAACGCCCGCAAGCTCGCCCAATCGGTCGGTGGGGTGCCCCCGCCCGATCCGGCCCGCTACGCCACGCTGTTCCGCCGCGCCCCGCTGCACCCGGAGTGGTCGACCGTCCGGCGCCTGATGGACGAGCTGATGGGGACGCCGACCAGCGGGCCATCCTCTGACCGCCAAGCCGGCCTGGCGGGCTGAGCGAGCTGCATCGGCGCCGTCCCGGCCCTCGGCACCAGAACAGGCGGGCGCGGGAGCCGGCGGCGTGGACGCGTCAGGTGCAGGTCGCCGGGGCGCCCAGGCTCAGGGTGGCGGTGGCGTAACCGGGCACACCGTCGATCTGGGTGGCGCCCTTGCGGCTAAGGCAGTCGTAGGTGTCGCCATCCGGGATCCAGTGCCGCCGCCGCTGCTGGTCGACGTACCAGGTGGTGGCGTCGTCGTGGCGCAGGATGTGCCCGACAGGCTCGGGGGGCAGCGCCGCCGCCGGGTCGGCCACCGGCTGCCAGCGGAGGGTGCCGTTGAACGGCAGGAAGAAGGTGCCGTGCTCGAAATCCTGGTGGTAACCGTCGCCGTCGAACAGCGGGTTGGAGGTGGCCAAGCCGTAGACGCTGGTGGCGCCCCCACCCGCTTGCCAGGTGTCCCACACGGTGCTGCCGACGAAGTAGCCGGGCTGATCCCGGCCTTCGCTGACGAAACCACCGTTGGCGGTGCGCAAGATCGACGCCGAGTGGTCGGTGTAGAGGCTGAGCGGCAGACCGGCAATCGCCTGAGCCCGCTCGCCGTTCTTGCCGCCGAACTGGTGGTAGGAGCTGTACTCCGCCTCGGTGAGGCGAAGGACGTGAGCGGGGTCGGCACCGATCACCACCCCGTCGGGGTGACCGCTGGCGTTCTGGAGGCGCTGGAAGATCAGGTTCTGCCAGCGTTCTATGGGGGCAGCCGCGCACGGCGGGGACCCGGACGAGGCCACTGCCGCGTGGAACGGCGCCACGAACCGGCTCAACTCAGGCGGGGAGGCGGGCGGCAGATCGCCGACCTTGGCCGGGCAATGAGCCGTGGCCGCCGGCGAGTGAGTAACCGCCGCCGGATGAGCCGCCGCCCTCCGGCCGGGCTCGGCACCGCCCGAGCTGCGCGTCATGAGCACCGCGATGACGCCGGCTAACACCACGACGCCGACCACCACCGCTGCGACACCCCGTCGAGCGTTCCAGAGACCACCGCGCCGAGGGGTGCTGACCGGGTCGCTAATCGTTTCTGGCGGCCGCTCGGCATCGGCCGAATGGGCGACCATGGCTTCGGCGACGAGCTCCAGGGTTTCCTCCATGTGGCTGGTCGTGGTGGAGCGGCGCGGCTTGCGGTAGGCGTCGTATGTGGTGAGGCCGAAGGCTTCGGCGGCCGACTGGCCGCGGCGTTCGAGGGTGGACCACCGGCCGTCGTCGCTGCCGAGCAGCGCTTCCGCCGCCGCCCGGTACTTGGTCTCCGCAATTCCAGCGATGGCCCGATCGACGCAACCGGCCAGGTCGTCGCCGCACCGAGAGCGCAGGGCCGGAAGCTCCGCCTGCTTGACCGACGCCGGACTCCTCAGCCGAACCAGGACCCGCAGTTCCCGGGCCAAGTCAGCCGCCGCCGACAGAGCGACCCCGCCCGCTTCGCCCCCGCTCTCAAGGTCTGACACCGCTTCACCCCCTCACCCGGCCGGTGAGCGTACAGACCTGATGACCTGCGCCTCGCCTATCCGGCTCGGCTCCTACGCCAGGGACGCTTCCTGGCGACTCTGATCAGGCCTGGGTGATGGCGCCGCGTTCGGCGCCTTGGGCCAGGCGGGCGTACTTGGCCAGGACACCGCTGGTGTAACGGGGCTCCGGGAGCTTCCAATCGGATTTGCGGGCTTCGAGCTGCTCGGCGGGAACGTCGAGGTCGATGGTGTGGGCCTTGACGTCGATGACGATGCGATCTCCGTCGGCCACAAAGGCGATGGGGCCGCCGTCTACCGCTTCGGGGGCGACGTGACCGATGCAGAACCCGTGGGTGCCCCCCGAGAAGCGGCCGTCGGTGATCAGGGCGGTGTCGGCCCCCCGGCCGGCGCCTTTGAGGGCACCGGTGACGGCCAGCATCTCGCGCATGCCGGGGCCACCCTTGGGACCTTCGTAACGGATGACCAGCACGTCGCCGGCGTTGATGTGCCCGCCGGTGATGGCCTCCATGGCCTGGTCCTCGCCCTCGAACACCCGGGCCGGGCCGGTGAAGTGGTCGATGTCGATGCCGGCCACCTTGACCACCGAGCCCTTGGGGGCCAGCGAGCCGGTGAGGATGGCCAGACCGCCGATGGCGTGGATGGGATCCGACAGTGGGTGGATGACCGAACCGTCCGGGATCGGCGGGTCGAGGGCGGCCAGGTTCTCCGCCACGGTCCGGCCGGTGACGGTGAGGCAATCGCCGTGCAGCAGGCCGGCGTCGAGCAGCTCCCGCATGACCACCGGCACGCCGCCGATGCGGTCGACGTCGGCCATGTGGTACTGGCCGTGAGGCTTGGTGTCGGCGATGTGGGGGACCCGGGCGGCGACCTTGTTGAAGTCGTCGAGCTCCAGTTCGACCTCCGCCTCGGCGGCGATGGCCAGCAGGTGTAGCACCGCGTTGGTGGAACCCCCCAGGGCCATGGTGACGGCGATGGCATTTTCGAAGGCCTTCTTGGTCATGATCTGGCGCGGCCGGAGGTTCAAGTCGAACAGGTTCATGACCGCTTGGCCGGAGGCGTAGGCGAAGTCGTCGCGGCGGCGGTCGACCGCCGGCGGCGAGGAGGATCCGGGCAGCGACATGCCGATGGCCTCGGCGATCGACGCCATGGTGTTGGCGGTGAACATGCCGGCGCAGGATCCCTCGGTGGGGCAGGCGTTGCGCTCGATGGCGTCCAGGCCGGCGTCGTCGAGCTCGCCCACCGCGTGGGCGCCGACCGCCTCGAAAACCGACACCACGTCGAGGGCCTGGCCGTTGTGGTGGCCCGGCAGGATCGACCCGCCGTACATGAACACCGACGGCACGTTGACCCGCGCCGCGGCCATGAGCATGCCGGGTAGCGACTTGTCGCAGCCGGCAAAGGTGAGCAGGGCGTCGAAGCGCTCGGCGTGCATCATGGTCTCGACCGAGTCGGCGATGACCTCCCGGCTGACCAGCGAGGCGTGCATGCCCTCGTGACCCATGGAGATCCCGTCGCTGACGGCGATGGTGGTGAACTCGATCGGGAACCCGCCGGCCGCCCGCACCCCTTCCTTGGACCGCTTCGCCAACCGGCCCAGCGGCATGTTGCACGGGGTCACCTCGTTCCAAGACGACGCCACGCCGACCTGGGCCTTGTCCCAGTCGTCGTCGGTCATGCCGATGGCCCGCAGCATGGCCCGTGCCGGCGCCCGCTCCGGTCCCTGCGTCACCTCCGCCGAACGACGGATGAAGACGGGCTTGTCAGGATCGGGGGTCATGCCGCGGAAGGTTACGGGGCCAACCGGCGGGAACCCGGGCCGTTTCACGGGAGGCGGCGGTAGGCGGCGATGAGCGAGACGCCAAAGGTGGCGGCGCGGGTCCGCTCGAGGCGGTCGGTGATGGGGGCGATGAAGCGGCCCGGTCCCCATTGATCGAAGGGCGGCATCAGGTAGTCGATGCCGACCTCGGAGAAGCCGACGGGCAGCAGCAGCCGGCGCAAGTCTTTCGGGCGGAAGTTGCGGGCCGTGGACAGGCGCCTGTGCATCGGCGGCACCCAGGGCACAAGGGGCCAGTACTTGGACGGCACCTCGCGGCCGCGGACCATGAACGAGTGCGTCTCGATCGGGAACCAGCGGTTGGGAGCGGTGATGACGAAGGCACCGCCCGGCTTCAGGACCCTGTGGACCTCCCGCACCGCCGCCGGCAGGTCGAGTACGTGCTCGATGACCTCGATGGCGGTGACCACGTCGAAGTGACCGTCGGCGAAGTCGAGTTGCTCACCGGACATGGCCAGAGCGTGGACACCAGGCACGGGGTGCTGGTCGAGGTGAGCGCGGAACTCGGCCAACCGCTGGGTCTCGATCTCGACTCCGTAGGTCTCCTGGAAACCGGCGGCCATCACCGTCGTGTACGAGCCGTTCCCACAGCCCAGGTCAAGCAGCCGTTCACCGGTGAGGGGCCACAGCGAGCTCATCTTCTCGATGCGGCGCCGGACGCCGGCCGAGCCGTAGCGCTGCGGCCAGCCGAGGCTCAAGGCCCGCTGCCCTTCGACCAATTCGGTCGCTCGCTCGTCGGCGGCCATGAGGGGCAAAGGGTACGGCGCAGGGTGAGTCGGATGGCGGCGGGACGGCCCGTAGGGTTGGCCGCCGTGTCTGTCACCGCTCCCCTGCCTGCGCCGCCGGCAGGTCCGAGCGTGGCGCCGGTGGTCCGGGCCGACGGTGTGGTCAAGTACTGGGGGCAGACCATGGCGCTGGCCGGCGCCACCCTGGAGGTCGGGCCGGGCATCACCGGTCTGCTGGGGGCCAACGGTTCGGGCAAGACCACGTTGCTCGGGCTGCTGCTCGGCCTGCATGCCCCGGACCAGGGGCGGCTCGAAGTGCTGGGCCTCGACCCGACCACGGCCGGCCCCGATGTGCGGGCCAGCGTCGGGTACGCCCCGGAGCACCACCTGCTGCCGCCTGACGTGAAGGCAGTGGACTTCGTGCGCCACATCGGCGAGCTGCACGGCCTCCCGCGGCGCGAGGCCACCGGCCGGGCCAGCGACATGCTCTGGCAGGTGGGGTTGGGCGAGGAGCGCGTGCGCCCGCTCGGCACCTTCTCCACCGGCCAGCGCCAGCGGGTCAAGCTGGCTCAAGCCATCGTCCACGACCCGCGCCTCGTGCTTCTGGACGAGCCGACCGAAGGCCTCGACCCCGTCCAGCGCGACGACATGCTGGCCCTGATCCGGCGCATCGGCACAGAGTTCGGCATCCACGTGCTCTTGAGCAGCCACGTCTTGGACGAAGTCGAGCGCATCGCCAACAACGTGATCATCCTCAACGCCGGCCAACTGGTGGCCGCCGGCCAGCTGGACGACCTGCAGCGGGGGGGAAGCGGTGTGGTGGTCGAATTGGCCACCGGTGACGGCGAGCTGGAGGCACTGGCCGCCGACATCCGGGCGGTTGGTTGCCAGGTCGCCGTCGACGGCCGCCGGCTGGTGGTCCACCCCGGTGCCGCCGGCGTCGATCCCTACGACGTGGTGCGCGACGCGGTGGCGGCCCGCCAGGCACCGTTGCGCCGGCTGAGCGCCCAGACCCGGACCCTGGAAGACGTCTTCCTGGGAGGCGAGGGGTGAGCCAGCCGAACGGCCCGGGCGGAGCCCGCATCCTGGACCGCGGGTACCGCCGCTACGACGGGCCCCGCACGGGAATGGGCGGCGCGGTGGGCACCGTCGTGCTCAACACCGTGCAACGAGTGCTGGGCATCCGCCGATCGGTGTGGGCCAAGGTCCTGCCGGTCCTCATGATCCTGGTTTCCTACATTCCGGCCATCGTGTTCATCGGGATCGTGGCCCTCAGTCCCGACAAGGGTTTGCGCCGCGGTGGCTTCGGTCAGATCGACCAGCTCCTGCCCACCTACGGCAGCTACTTCGGCTACATCGTCTCGGCCATCATCCTGTTCGTCGCCTTTGTGGCCCCCGAAGCGATCTGCACCGACCGCCGCACCGGGATGCTCGGTCTCTACCTGGCCTCGCCGCTGCGGCGCGACAGCTACCTGGGCGCCAAAGCACTGGCGGTCGGCGGCGTGCTGTGCGCGGTCACCGTCGGCCCTCCCCTGTTGTTGCTGGTGGCCTACGTGCTGCAGGGAACCGGTCCCAGCGGCCCGGTCTCGGTGCTGGTGGCGGTCCTGCGGATCGTGGTTTCCGGGGTGGCCATCGGCGCCTTCTACACGTCGCTATCACTGGCTGCCGCCAGCCTCACGGACCGCAAGGCCTTTGCCACCGCCGGTCTGATCCTGGCTTTTCTGGTGTCCAACGCCGCCTCGACCGTGCTCATCCAAGCCATGGGGGCAAGCGAGGATGCGCTGGGGTTGAGCCTGATCCAGCTGCCCCTCGCCTTTGTCGAGAAGGTCCACGGTGAGGCCAAGGGCTTCCAGGACGTCACCTCGGCGGTGGCCATCGGGGCCATGGTGGCGTGGACGGTGCTGTTCAGCGTGGTGGCCCGATCCCGCTACCAACGCTTCCAGGTGACCCGATGACCATGGCCATGGCCCAACCGTTCATCGAGGCCGACCAGGTGACGCGATGGTTCGGTGACGTGGTGGCGGTGTCGGACGTCTCGTTCCGCCTTGACGCCGGTGTGACCGCCCTGCTCGGACCGAACGGCGCCGGCAAGTCCACGGTGCTGCGGATGCTCTGCGGGCTGGTCCCCCCGGCCCGGGGAACGATCCGGGTGCTCGGCCGCGACCCTCGTACCGACGTCGGCGTGCACCGCCACATCGGGTTGGTGCCTCAGCAGGAGTCGCTGTTCGACACCCAGACGGCGCTCGGGTTCGTGGAGCTGGCGGGTGTGCTGCACGAGCTGCCCGACCCGCGGGGCGCCGCCCGTCATGCCCTGGCCGTGGTCGAGCTCGATCCCGACGACGGGCGGAAGGTGTCGACCTACTCGCGGGGCATGCGCCAGCGGGTCAAGGTGGCCCAGGCCATCGTGCACGACCCCAAGGTGATCGTGCTCGACGAGCCCCTCACCGGTCTCGATCCCCGCCAGCGACGGCACATGACCGAGTTGTTCCACCGCCTCGGTGACGAGGGCCGCTGCGTCGTGATCTCCAGCCACGTCCTGGACGAGGTAGAGCGGTTCGGCTCCAACGTGCTGGTGATCGCCCAGGGCCGTCTGGCGGCCGAAGGCGACTTCCGGGCCATCCGCGACCTCATGGACGACCGGCCCCACCGGCTGCGGGTCCGCACCGACAAGCCGAACGAGGTCGCCGGTGACCTCCTGGCGGCCGGGGTCGTGGTGGCGGTGAGGCTCGAACCGCCCGACCAGGTGCTGGTCGACACCGACGATGTGCACGGCTTCCGCCGGCTGATCGCGGCGGCGGCGGCCCGCCAGGACGCTCACCTGTGGGAGGTGGCGCCGCTCGACGACGACCTCGACTCGGTCTTCCGCTACTTGGTCGGCCGATGAAGCGCGCGGTAGCGGACAAGCCGGTAGGCGAGTCCGACCAAACGGCACGGCCCATCCGCCAGGCGCCGCCCGGCGGATCAAGTATCGAACCGCGACAGAGGTACTTCTCCTGGCGCCGCTTTGTGGCCCTGTACCGGCTGTTCTTGCGCCAGCAAGCCACCACCGGCCGGTTGGCCCTCCTCGGCACCCTCGGGGTGGTCGGTGTCATCCTGGGCGCGGTCACCGGCGCGCGCGATGTGTTCGACCACCTCCGGGCCGGCGCCCGGTTGGTGGACCTCTATGGCCTCTCGCTGCTGGCGCCGGTGGCGTCGCTGGTGTTCGCGTCCTCGGCGGTGGGCGATCTGGTCGACGACCAGACCCTGGTGTACCTGTGGGCCCGCCCCATCTCCCGCCTCCACGTCGTGGCGGCGGCCTCGGCGGCGTCGCTGACCATCTGCCTGCCACTGGTGGTGGTGCCCATGGCGGTGGCCGCCGCCCTCTCGGGGGGTGGAGGCGAACTGGTGCTGGGCACCTGCGTCTCCTGCGCCATCGCGGTGGCGGCCTACGTCGGCATCTTCAGCGCCTTTGGCCTGCGGTTCCGCCGGGCGCTGGTGTGGGGGATCGTCTACATCCTGCTGTGGGAGCAGTTCGCCGCCCGGGCCGGGCGGGGCGCCACCAAGTTGGCGGTCCTCGCCTACACCAGCTCGGTCCTGTCGGCCTACACGGGCATCGGCCTGCGGCTGGGCACCCTCAGCGTGACCACCGGGATCGTGGTGCCGCTGATCGCCGCCACCATCGCCGTCGCCTACGCCGGCCGCCGCCTGTCCCGCCAGGAGATCGCCTAGCTGTACCTGCTGGTCCCGCTCGCCCATTCGGGCTCGCCGGGCCTGGCTTCGCCACGAAACCCACGCGCTTTGCTGCTGCTCCGCCTGGCGGCTGCGCAGCCTGACCTGCGGGTCCGGCGCGCCAGCGAGGGAAGCGCCAGCGACGAGCTGGAAGCGAGCGCCGCAGGTGCTCGCCCTTAGCACAGCACAGGCTCAGTCGGCGGTCCCTCGACCGACGATCCATTGGTGGCGCTGGCCCGTGACCGCAGCGGCCAGCTCGAAGTCGGCGTCGTAGTGCAACACGATCAGGTTGCGGGCTTCGGCCACCGCTGCGACGAGTGCATCGACCAGCGACAACGCCCGATGCTGTCCCCGGGCCGCCAGCTCTCCTTGGACCTCGAGAGCACGCCGGTGGTCAGCGTCATGAACAACCGCGTCGGGGAACGCAAGCAGGTGATCGAGCACGGCCCGATGATCGTCGGCGTTGCGGGCCGAGTAGCCGAGCTCGAAGGCCACCGGCGGGCACATAGCGACACGCCGCTCCGCCGCCAGCGGAGCGAAGACCGCGGCGACCCGGGGTTTGGTCAGCCGGGCGTACACGCTGGTGTCGGCCAGATACTGGACTGTTGCCACCTACTCGTCGTTCCTATTCGTCGTTTCCCCACGCTCGGTCAGCGGCCTCGAAGTCGAAGCGACCTTCTTCGGCGAGCAGGGCGATGAGCTCCAAACGACGCTTGGCATGAACAACCTCGCGCATCGAGGCGTCGATGGTTTCTCGCAGGGTCGTCGTTCCCAAGATCTCCGCCGCCGCAACCGCGATGTCTCGGTCGATTTCAACGGATGTCTTAGCCATTAGACGATGATATATCCCAGGAGGCAGGCGCTGGTCAGAACATGGTCATGCAGAAGGGGGCGGGGTGGGTGGCGAACAGGCGGTCGGCCCGAGCCAGGGCGCCGTCGGTGTCCTGCTGCATGCGGCCGGCCGCGGCCAAGGTCGACGGCGCCACGCCACCGAGGTAGAGCGCGCCGAGGTCACCCTGGTCCAAGGTGAGGTCGGGACCGTGGGAGGTGGCGGTGCAGGTGCCGGTGCCGTCAGCGTCGGCTTCGATACGGAAGCGGCCGCCGGACTGCGGTCGGAACTGGTCGACCACCTCCAGCACCAGCGTTCCGTCGCTGCCCCACGTGCGGGCCGAAAGGGCGGCGGGAACATCGAGCGCCCGGGCCCAGAGCCAGTCGGTGACCTCGCGGGTGCGCACCTGGCGGGGGTCGGCGACCCGCCAGCGGATCGGGTCGTCGACCGGGCGGTTCAGGGCCTTGACCCAGTTGGTCAAGTCGACCGACAGCACGTGTTCCCACAGGGCGGCCTCGACATCAGGGTCGGCGCCGCACAGGTCGTGGACGAACACCGTCCCGTCCGAAACCCGGTCGGGCCACGCCTCCTTGACCCGGTAGGTGCAGAAGCCGTCGGGCCGGGCGTTGTCGTCCTCGTGGACCAGCCAGTGCATGGCGCTGGCGCCCCCTCGCCACGACGAACGGTCCCGCTGGAGGCGCTCCCAGTAGCCCGGCGGTCGGGTGACGGCGCCGGCCCGCACCCGCCGGCAAGCCTCGTAGGCGGCGGTCAGCGGTTCGACCATGTCGGCGGTGCGCACCAGCCGGCACCGGCCCCCCGCCCGGCTGGGCTGAACGAGCTGCGTGCGGGCAGACTCCAAGTCCAGCCGGCATGACGACGCCGCCAGGCCGAACCCGAACCGGCGGTAGATCGAGCTCTCCGACGCGGTCAGCACGGCCAGCGGCTCGCCGGCCTCAGCGATGTCGTCCAGCTGGCGGACCATCAACGTCCGCAGCATCCCCCGCCGCCGGTGGGTGGTCAGCACGCCGACCATGGTCACCCCGGCCGCCGGCACGAAGGCACCGCCCGGCACCGTCAGCTCGAAGCTGAAGGCACCGGTCACCGCTACCCACGTGCCGTCGTCGACGATGCCGAGGCTGCGCTCCGGCTCCCAGATGACGTACTCGTCCTCCAAGTCAGCTTCGGTCGGCTCCGGTGTGCCGAAGCCGGTCATCACCGGCAGGAAGAAGCCGGGCCCGTCGTCGCGCGCCGGCACCCGGAGCTCGAAGTCCACGGATACCGCTTACTGGCCCAGGCGGGCGTTGAGCAGGGCGGTCACGGCCTTGCCGTCGGCCTGGCCCCGGCTGGCCTTCATCACCTGGCCGACGAAGAAGCCGGACAGCTTGCCGCGCGCCTTGGCGTCGCCGGCGCGGAACCGCTCCCATTCGTCCGGGTGCTCGGCGATGGCTTGGTCGACCAGGCCGGCGGTGGCGTGGTCGTCCATGGCCTCGAAGCCTTTGGCCTGGGCCACCTTCGCCGGGGAGGCGCCGCTGGTGAGCAACTCGGCCAGCACGGCCTTGGCCTGGGTGGCGGTCAGCTGGCCGGCCGTCTCCAGCTTGACCAGCTCGGCCAGCCGGCCGGCGTCGAGGCCTGCTCCTCCCGGAGCCGACAGGTTCTGTTCGACGTGCACCAGGACCCGGGACGGATCAGCGCCGGCCTCGATGGCGCCCAAGGCCTGGGCGTCCTGGTCGCGCTCGACGATCACCGTGATGCCCTCGTGGGGGAGGTCGACCCCGGCGGCGGCGGCCAGGCCGCGCCGGCGGTCGGCGGGCAGCGCCGGCAGTTCGGAGCGGACCCGTTCGATCCACTCCCGGTCGGGGTCGAGGGGGACCAGGTCGGGCTCGGGGAAGTAGCGGTAGTCCTCCGCTTCCTCCTTGGAGCGCATGGTGTGGGTGCGGCCGTCACCTTCGTTCCAGTGGCGGGTCTCCTGACGCACCCGCTCGCCGGCCAGCAGCAGCTCGACCTGGCGGCGGGCCTCGTAGTCGATGGCGCGGCCCAGCGAGCGCATGGAGTTGAGGTTCTTGATCTCGCAGCGGGTGCCCAGCTCGGTGGCGCCGGGTGGACGGACCGACACGTTGGCGTCGACCCGCATGGACCCTTCTTCCATCTTCCCGTCACTGGCACCGGTGGCCACCAGGACGGCCCGCAGCTCGGCGGCGTAAGCCCGGGCCTCGTCGGGCGAGGTGATGTCCGGGCGGCTGACGACTTCGAGCAGCGGGACGCCGGCCCGGTTGTAGTCCACCAGTGAGTAGGCCGAACCGGTGATCCTCCCGTCGCCGCCGACGTGGCTGGACTTGCCGGTGTCCTCTTCCAGGTGGGCGCGCTCTATGCCGATGCGGGCGCCCGACGGCAGCTCCAGCCACCCGTCCACGTTGATGGGCAGGTCGTACTGGGAGATCTGGAAGTCCTTGGGCATGTCCGGGTAGAAGTAGTTCTTCCGGCTGAACACCGACCGCTCCACCGTGCAGTTGACGGCCAACCCCAGGCGCATGGCCAGCTCCACCGCCCGTCCGTTCAGCACCGGCAGCGAGCCCGGCAGGCCGAGCGTCACCGGGTCGATGTTGGAGTTGGGCTCGGAGCCGAACTGGTTGGGCGCGCCGGAGAACATCTTGGTGGCGGTGGCCAGCTCGGCATGGACCTCCAGCCCGCAGACCAGCTCCCACGTCGAACCGTCGGACCCTTCGATCGTGTACTTCTGTGGAGCAGATCGGTCGTTGAGCGACGGATCCGCTTCACGAAACGCCTGGTCCGGGCTCACGGCGCTGCCTCCTCGAGGGCGGCGGCGACCCGGAACAGGTCGACTTCGGCCAAGGAGGGGGCCAGCACCTGGACGCCGACGGGCAGGCCGTCGTCGCCGGCACCGAAGGGGACCGAGATGGCCGGGTGCCCGGCCAGGTTGGACGGGATGGTGCACACGTCGTTGAGGTACATGGTGAGCGGGTCGGCGGTCTTGTCGCCGAGGGGGAAGGCAGTGGTGGGCGAGGTGGGCGACAGCAGTACGTCGAAGCGCTGGTAGGCGTCGGCGAACTCCTGGGCGATCAGGGTGCGGACCCGTTGGGCCTTGCCGTAGTAGGCGTCGTAGTAGCCGGCCGACAGGGCGTAAGTGCCTAGCATGATACGGCGTTTGACCTCGGCCCCGAATCCTTGGGTGCGGGTGGCGATCATCATCTCGTTGGTGGTGGGGGCGTCGACCCGCAGGCCGTAGCGGACGCCGTCGAAGCGGGCCAGGTTGCTGGACGCCTCGGCCGGGGCGATCAAGTAGTAGGCGGACAAGCCGTAGAGCACGGCCGGGACCGAGACGTCGTCGACCTTGGCGCCGGCCGCGCTCAGGGCGTCGGCGGCTTGGCGGGTGCGGGCGGACACGTCGGGGGCGATGCCTTCGGCGTCGAGCAGTTCGGTGATGACGCCGACCCGAAGGCCGTCTATGCCGTCGTGCAAGTGGGCCGAAACTGCGGGGACCGGTTCGGGGATCGAGGTGGCGTCGAGCGGGTCGTGGCCGGCGATGGCCTCGAACAGGGCGGCGGCGTCGGCGACGGTGGCGGCGAAGGGACCGATCTGGTCGAGCGAGCTGGCGAAGGCCACCAGCCCGTACCGGCTGACCAGCCCGTAGGTGGGCTTGAAGCCGATGACCCCGCACAGCGCCGCCGGCTGGCGGATCGACCCGCCGGTGTCCGAGCCCAAGGCCAGCGGAGTGAAGCCGGCCGCCACCGCCGCGGCGCTGCCGCCCGACGAGCCGCCCGGCACCCGGCTGGTGTCGTGGGGGTTGCGGGTGGCGCCAAAGGCGGAGTTCTCGGTGGAGCTGCCCATGGCGAACTCGTCGAGGTTGGTCTTGCCCACCGCCACCGCTCCCGCCGCCGCCAGCCGCTGCACGACGGTGGCGTCGTAGGGCGGCTGCCAGCCTTCGAGGATGCGCGACGAGCACGTGGTGGCGATGCCCCGGGTGCACAGGTTGTCCTTGAGGGCGACGGGCACGCCGGCCAGCGGACCGGGGTCCTGGCCGGCGGCGACCCGCTGATCGACGGCGTCGGCGGCCGCCCGGGCGACGTCGGCGGTGACCACGTTGAAGGCGTGGATCTCGCCGTCCCCGGCTTCGATGGCGGCCAGCGCCCCGTCGACGGCGTCCCGTGCCGAGCGTTCACCGGCGCGAACGGCGGCGGCGATCCCCAGCGCGGTGGTGGCGGCGGTCGGTTCGGTCACCGGTCTGCCCCGCCAGGGTGGCCAGGGTGGCGGCGGGCGGGAAGGACGGCCGTCAGGCTGCGCAGCCCGCCAGGCGGAGCAGCGCCGAGCGCGTGGGTTTCATGGCGAAGCCGGCCCCGGCCAGGCGCAGCCATCAGGCTGCGCAGCCCGCCAGGCGGAGCAGCATCGAGCGCGTGGGTTTCATGGCGAAGCCGGCCCCGACGAGGCGCAGCCGTCAAGCTGCGCAGTCCGCCAGGCGAAGCAGCATCGAGCGCGTGGGCTTCGTGGCGAAGCCGGCCCCGGCGAGGCGCAGCCGAGTGGGGCCAAGAAACACGGCCGCTCACGGTGCCGCGCCCAGGATGGGTGGGACCCGGAAGCGGTCGTCCTCGGTGGCGGGGGCGGCGGCCAGCACCTCGTCCCGGTCGACGGTCTGGGTGACCACGTCATCGCGAAGCACGTTGCGCAATGGGTACGGGTGCGACATGGGCTCAAGCCCGCTCACGTCCAGCGCCTCCACATCGGCGGCGTGGTCGAGCACGGCGGCGAGCTGCCCGGTGAAGGTGTCCAGCTCCTCGTCGCTCAGCGCCAGCCGGGCCAGTTCGGCGACGTGGAGGACCTCGTCGCGGGTGATCTCGGCCATGGCCGACAGGGTAGGCGGCGGCGCCGGGACGTCCGTCAGCCGTTCCGGCGGCGAACCGGCGCTCTGGTCAGCCGGTGTAGGTGGGGACGGCGGCCACTGGTGTGGCAGCGGGCGTGGTGCCCGCGGTCCCGGTTGCGGCCGGGGGTTCGGCGGTCGGCGTCGTGCCGGCGCCGCTGCCCGGAGGGGCGCCGCCGGGGAGGGTGCCCGAGCCGACCGGGACCACGTCGATGGTGAAGGTCTGGCTGGCCGTGCAGAAGTCGCCGAGGCAGGCCCGGAGCCGGAAGGTGAAGGTGCCGACGGCGGTAGGCGTGCCGATCAACTTGCGGTCCGCCGGGTAGAAGTCGTCGCTGAACATCGTCCCCGGTGGCAGTTCGCCGACCACCTGGAGCTGCACGTCGTGCACCAAGGGCGCGACGTACGGGGCGATGTCGCCCACCGGGATCGAGATCGGTGACCCGACCTGGACCACGCGCGGCACCGGGTCGAGGATTTGGCAGTCGGGTGCCGCCGTGGACACGACTGACATCTCGGCGTGGGCCGGCGTCACGCCCGGGCCGGTCACGTCGACGGTGACGGTGCCAGCGGTGTCGGTCAGCGACCGCAGCGTGACGGGCTCGGCCGAGTTCCCGCCTGCGGGGATGCTGCCGGTCGCCGGGGGTGCCTGGTAGTCCACGCCGGCCACCAGGGTGCCGCCCATGTCAGTTGGTAGTTGGTGGCGTTCGTGCTGGCGTCGGCCCGGGACACGTTGAGCGTGATGCCGGTGCCCACCACCTCCATCGTCCCGTCACATGACCTATGGGTGCCGACCGCGCCGCCGGTGAGGGTCACATCGATCGACGTGCCCGCTACCTGGGCACCGGCCGGCGCCCCCAACCCCAACGCCCCGCCGACGAACAGCAAGGCGACCAACATCGTTCGTGTCTGTGACCTCACCATGTGCATCGCTGCCCTTCGGTCCCCACCGGCCGGCGAGATCCGTCGGGGACCCTACGCCCCGGTCAGCTCCGGGCCCGATGAAAAAGGTGTCCCGAGCGCACCCCGAACTTGTCGTGACAGTGCGCCTCAGGTCTTCGTGAGCACGACGAGTTCGCTTGGACGGGCGGGTAGCGCGAGTCGGGGACCCTCAGGCCTTGAAGGCGCGGTCCACGAAGTCGACCGCCGAGCGTTCGACCAGGTCCTTGTCGTAGTCCTGAGTGGCCACGTGGTAGCTGCGTTCCAGGGTGATGCGCTCCACCGGCCCGCTGACCGCGGCGGCCAGAACGTCGCTGTTCTCGGGCGGCACGACATGGTCCTGGGGGCTGGTGAGGATCAGCACCGGGCAGGCGATCTTCGGGAGCAGGCCGGTCAGCTCCTTGGCGGCGTCGAACATGGACAGCATGGGCGCCACCGGAGTCATGGGGTAGGCCGACTCCACTTGGTCGGGGTCGGCGATGTCCGAACCGATGCCGGCGATGGTCTCCTCGCCGTCGGCCATCATCTGGCGCACGGCGTCCTCCATGCCCTCGGGCGCCTCGACCAGCGGGTTGACGCACACCGCGGCGGCGGTCTCCTGATGACGTCCGGCCAGCCAGACGGTGAGGGTCCCGCCCATGGACAAGCCGGCCACGGCTACCCGTTCGCAGCGGCCGACCAGCTTCTCGTAGGCCTCCTCGGCGGCCCCGGACCAGTCGGGCCAGCTGGTGGGGATCATGTCCTCGACCGACGTGCCGTGGCCGGGCAGGAGCGGCATCTCCACGGCGTGGCCGGCAGCGTGAAAGGCGGTGGCCAGTCCCCGCATCGACCCACAGTTGCCGGTGAAACCGTGCAGGACGAGTACGCCGTTCGGGCCGCCCTCGGCGGACCACGGTTCGGCTCCAGGCATGATCGGTGCGGTCATGAGGTCGAACCCTATTGCTGCCCTGGCCGCCTTGCGCCGGTGCTTCGGCTCGCCTGGCGCCGGCCGGGCGACGACCCAGGCATTCAGTGCCGGTCGTCCGGATCCTCCGACACCGGTTCGGCATAGGCGGGGAGCAGGGCGAGCATGAGCTGGCCAAGCAGCTCGGGGCGAACCAGATCGGGGTCGATGCGGCGGCGCAGCACCAGCCCTTCGAGGATGGCGTTGGCGATCAGCGCCATCTCCTCGTAGTCGTGGCCTGGCTTGGCCCTCAGCCCCCGTGACTCCAGGGTGCGCCGGAACAGCTCGCCGAAGCGGCGGTCGCTCTCGTGGTACAGGCGCCTCAGCCGCTCGGCCACCACGTCGTCGACGTCGGCCCGCCCCCAGAGTGCAGCCTGCACCTGGAAGGACACGTCATCGCCCAGGCCGGCCACCAACGCCGAGGAGATGCGATCGGTCAGCTCTTCAAGATCACCGCCGCGGTCGAGCTCGTCGATCCAACCGGCGGCCGTGCGGCTGGTCCACTCGAAGCGGTCCGTGGCCAGGGCATGGTCGAAGAGGTCCTCCAAGTAGTCGGCCTGCGTGGGCCAGTGGTGGAAGAAGGCGCCTTGGGTGAGGCCGGCGGCTCGGGCCACCTTGGCCGCCTTGACCTGGTTCAAGGCGTGGCCCACCGAATCCCGCCGCAAGAGCTCCAACCCGGCGTCCAGCAGCTTGCGGCGGGTCGCCTCCGCGTCACGGGTTCGAGGAGGTGACGCACCGTGCGGGACGTTCATCAGCCGCCATCCTGCCACGGGCCTTGACAACGTAGTAACTACTAGGTAAGAGTTCGGCACCGTTTCGCCGTGACGACAAGGGGCCGAACATGCTGCGACGCAAGGCACTAGTGACCTGCGTCAGAAATCTCTCGCGTTAGCGGTGGGTCTGGTTCATACTCGGGGGTATGGCAGAGCGAGGCCGTCCGCGGCAGCCCTTGACGGTCACGGCTGAGGAGCGCGAGGTGTTGGT
>JAABUM010001115.1_pt1 | contig 41734 bp, 39 predicted proteins | sample 5559161 | NCBI WGS metagenome assembly JAABUM01 (sample SAMN10711868, study PRJNA513369) | rock metagenome | isolation source: Antarctica rocks | place: Antarctica: Victoria Land, Siegfried Peak nord
GGCCGCCTCAGCGTTGATCGGGGTCGGGATCATGGGCATGAGCAAGATCATCCTTCAGCACCCTCAAGGCTAAACTTCCGGGGGGACGATGTCTCATCGTCATTGGCACGGAGGGCCGGCTTCGCATCGGCCGCGCCAGTGCCTGCCGGGTGCCCGGCAAGCAGCACCGGCGACGCAGCGGCCCGACCGGACACCGGGCCTGCCCCAAGGCCGACGCCGCGGGTGTTGGCTCCGTCCCTATTCCGCCGCGTGCAGCGCCTCGCCCGCGCCCCGGCTGTTGGCCCGGCGCCGGATGCCGGCGGGGAGCGCCGGCCCGTGCGCCTCGATCAGCTCCTCCGTCATCGCGCGCATCTCGGCCAGCGTCAGCACGCTCGCGGCGTGGCGGTCGAGCATGGTGGCACGGAACACCGCGTCGCGGTCGCCCTCCAGCGCCGCGCGCACCGTCAGGTCCTGCACGAAGACGTGCGGCGCGCAGTGGGCCGCAAGCTCCGGCGGCAGGTCGCCGTGATGGACCGGGCGCAGGCCGTTATGGTCCACGACCACCGGCACCTCGACGCAGCAGCCCTCCGGCAGGTTGCCGATCAGCCCGGTGTTGCGGACGTTGCCGTAGATGACGGCGGCCTTGCCCGTCACCATCGCGTTGATGATGACGGCGCCGTATTCCGGGCTGCGCTCCAGCGGGAACGACTCGCCCGCCAGCAGCTTGGCGCGGGTTTCGGCGTAGCGGCGCAAGTTGCGCTCGCTGCGGCGGATGTAGTCGTCCACCGGCACGTCGTATGCGGCGATCTGGTCGTCGCGCCGCAGGAAGTAGGGGGTGTACTCCGCGGTGTGCTCGCTGCTCTCGCTGACGAAGCGGCCGAGGCACTGCATCAGCTCGAACCGCACCTTGTCCTTGGCGAAGGTGGCCGGGTCGCGGGCGGCCTCGAACAGGCGCGGGTAGGCGTCCTGCCCGTCCACCATCAGCCGCATGAACCAGGTCATGTGGTTGATCCCGGCGCAGTCGTAGGACAGCCGCTCCAAATCCACGCCCAGGTATCCCGCCAGGTCGCGCGCGGTGAACTGGATGTTGTGGCACAGCCCGACCACACGCTGCCGCGGGTAGGCGCGATAGACCGCCCAGGTCAGGATGCTCATAGGGTTGGTGTAGTTCAGCAGCAGCGCGTCCGGGCAGACGGCCTGCATGTCGGCCACCAGGTCCAGCATGAACGGGATGGTTCGCAGGCCGCGGAAGATGCCGCCGATCCCCACCGTGTCGGCGATGGTCTGCTTGAGGCCATACTTGGTCGGGATCCGGAAATCGAGCAGCGTCGCCTCGTGCATGCCGATCTGCACCATGTTGATGACGAAGTCGGCGCCCGCGACGCAGGCCCGGCGGTCCGCGTGCTCCTCGATCACCGAGGGCGCCTTGAACTGCGCGGCGGTCCAGCGCGCCATCATGCCCGCCGTCTCCAGCCGCTCCGCGTCAATGTCGTGCAGGGCGATGGTGCAGTCCTGCAGCTCCGGCAGGCTGAGAATGTCGGTCAGCAGGTTCTTCACGAACACGACGCTGCCGGCGCCGATCATGGCGATCTTCATTGGGGCTTGGGCCTTTCGCGGAGGAAGGTGATAGCGGCGGCGGAACGCGCCGGGCCGTCGTTGCAAGGCGTGCAGCGCCGCGGCGGCCCAGGGCGGCAAGCGCGGTCCTGCCGGCCCCTGGACCGCCGCGCCGCAAGGGCGGCTCGCAACGGCGCCGCGCCGGGGCTTCGGAAGCCGGGATGTTGAAAGCCGGGGCGTTGGAACAGGACGGTCATTTCAGCCCCGTGCTGGCGATGCCCTGCACGAGCTGGCGCTGGAACAGCAGGAAGATCAGCAGCATCGGCGCGAGGCTGACAAGCGCCAGCGCCATCACCTGCCCCCATTCCGGATTGACCTCGCTGCGGAGCAGGTTCAGGCCGAGCGGCAGGGTGAAGTTGGCCTGGTCCGTCAGCACGACCAGCGGCCAGGCGAAGTCGTTCCAGCGCCACATAAAGGTGAAGATCACCAGCACCGCGATGATCGGCCGCGACAGCGGCAGCACGACCTGCGCGAAGATGCGGAACTCCCCGGCGCCGTCCAGCCGCGCGGCCTCGATCAGCTCGTCGGGGATGCTGACCATGAACTGCCGCACCATGAAGATGCCGAACGCCTCCGCCGCCCGCGGCAGGATGACGCCCCAGGGCGAGTTCAGCAAACCAAGGGACGAGGTGATGAGGAACTCCGGCACCAGGATTACCTGGATCGGCACCATGAGCGAGCCGAGTATGGCGAAGAACAGCACCTGCCGCCCGGGAAAGCGGAATTTTGCAAATGTGTATCCGCACAGCAGGTTGACGAAGACGGTGATGATGACCCCTGCCACGGCGATGAACAGCGAGTTGCCCATCCATCCCAGCACCGGGAACCGCCGCCAGGCCGCTGCCAGGTTGTCCCAGGACGGGTGCAGCGGCAGCAGGCCCGGCAGCGCGTCGAACACCTCTGCCCGCGGGCGCAAGGCGGTCGCGGCCATCCAGTAGATCGGGAACGCCATCAGCAGGGCGCCTGCGGCCAAGGCCAGCCAAATCGCCGCGGACGGGGCGCGGCGCGTCACAGCACGCTCTCCGACTGGCGACCCGCCCGCCATTGCAGGACCGTGAACACCAGGATCAGCACGTAGAGCGCCACGCCCATCGCACTGGCGTAGCCCATCTCCGACGTGACGAAGGCCGAGTTGAAGATATACTGCACGGCCATTGTGGTGGAAAAGCCGGGGCCGCCGCCGGTCATGACGTAGATCAGGTCGAACACCTGGAACGAGTTGATGACATCCAGCACCAGCAGCAGGAACGTCGCAGGCGCCAGCAGCGGCACGGTGACGTGGCGGAACTGGTGCAGGGCGGAGGCGCCGTCTATCCGCGCCGCCTCGTAATAGACCGCCGGGATGGATTGCAGCGCCGCGAGATAGACGACCATGTTGAAGCCCACCCGCACCCACAGCGTTGCGATCACCAGCGACGGCAGCGCCCAGCCCGGCGAGGACAGCCACGCCACCCGGCCCGCGCCCAGCCGCACCAGGGCCGCGTTGATGACACCGTAGTTGTCGTTGAACAGCCAGGCCGCGATGGTGCCGGTCGCGACGGCGGAGATCACGACCGGCAGGAAATAGACGCTCCGCATCACCGTGCGGCCCGGCATACGCCGGTTCAGTCCCATCGCCAGCGCCAAGCCGAGCGCCATGCTGGTCGGCACCGTCCCCAGCGCATAGGCCCCGGTGTTGGCCAGCGACTGCCAGAACAGCGGGTCCGCCACGAGCCGCCGGTAGTTGGCGGCGCCGAGCCACTCCGGGTCGCCGATCAGGCTCCAGTCGTGGAAGCTGATGTAGATGGCGTAGATCAGCGGCGCGAAGCTGAACAGCGAGAACAGCACGACGTTGGGCGCGATGAAGGCGTAGGGCACCAGCCGCGCCCGCAGCACCGGCCACCGGGACGGCTGGGCCAGGCGCCCCGCGCCCGGCGGCATGGTGGACGTGTCCGGCATCAGGTGGGCAGCAGCGCCTGGACCTGGGCGTCAATCGCCTTCGCCGTTTCGGCCGGGTCGCGCCCGGCGGTGAAGGCGAGGTCCAGGTTGTCGGTCAGCGCCGCGTTGATCCTGCTCGACACCGGCAGGGTCACGGTGCTGACCATGTGCGGGGGGATGGTCGTTGCCTGCTCGACGAACACCTGCATGGCGTCGGGCCGCAGGGCGTAGGGCAGGGGCGCCGCCATCAGCGACTTGCGGACCGGCAGGAACTGCGCCCGGGTCACGAAGTCCTGCATGTTGGCCTTGTCCGCCATGAACCGCACCACGTCCGCGGCCACCTCCGGAGCCTTGCAGTCGCGCGACACCGCCAGGCAGTTGCCGCCGAGGTCGGACGCCATCGCCACGTCCCGCGGCATGTAGGTCACGCCCCAACCCGCGGCCATGTTCTTGTCCAGGAACGGTATCTGCCAGTCGCCGCCCATCAGCATCCCGACGGTGCCGTTGGCGAACAGGTTCTGCGCCTGCTCGCTGCTCTTGATGGAGGTGCTGGGCGGCACGAGCTTGTCGCGGAACCAGGACTGGGTCCAGGCGATAGTCTCGATCCCCGCGGGAGTGGCAAGCTGGGACCGGCTGAGGTCGTCGCTCAGCAACTGGCCGCCGTGCTGATACAGGAACGGCAGCCAGCGGTAGGCGGTGCCGTTCTGCCAGCTCATCGCGAAGCCGAACGGGGCGCCGCCGGCCTTCAACTGCTGCGCGACGCGGATGAAGTCCGGCCAGGACCAGCTTTGGTCCAGGCTCGCGGGCGGCGTGATGCCGGCCTTCTGCATCATGTCTTTGTTGTAGTACAGCGCAAAGGTATCGGTGTGGTGCGGCATGGCGTAGGGCCGGCCCTTGAAGGTCACGGCCTGCATGAACGCCGGGGCGATGTCCGCGGTGTCGGCGGCGTCGAGGTACTTGCCCAGGTCCACCAGGGCGCGGCTGCTCGCGTAGCGCCCGACCTGCTGATATTGCACCCGGAAGATGTCGGGCGCCTGCCGTCCGGCCAGGCGGGTGTCCACCTGCTGGTAGTACTGCTGCCCGGCGCCGCCGACCTCCAGCCGTATCGAAACGTCTGGGTGCAGGGCGACGTACTTGGCGATCACGGCCCGGAAGGCGGCGTCCTCGGCCTCGCTGGCCCAGACCGACATCGTGAGCGTCCGCGGCGCCTGCGCCTGGGCGGCGCGGCCTGCCACCACCCCGGCGGCTGCGGTGCCGAGCAGGGCGCGGCGGCCCAGCCGTAGCAGGTCCAGCGTCCGGTCGGGCGTTGCATGGTCCATGGTGTTCTCCTCCTCGTTCCGCCCTCTGCCGGGGCTTTTGGTTCAGGCTGCCGGGCCTCCGCCACAGGATCGCCGCACCGGCAGCTAGGCCGGCAGCATGTGCCCATAGCTGCTGCGCGCCAAGCCCGTTCCCAATCGCCCGGCGCCTGAGCAGGTGAGGGTGCCGCATCCTAAGGTAGAATGTGCCCCTCCCGGGATTTCGGACGCAAGATCATCCCATAAAGGATCAAGGCGCCTGGATCGGCCGCTTGCCTTGGTGTTGCAACGGCCCGGCCCGGCCCGGCCCGGCCTGGCTGACAGGCTTGCGGGCGGAGGAACCAGACCACGAACCGTGGTACTTTCTGCACTGCACTGCACTGCACTGCACTGCACTGCACTGCCGCTGCTCGCCTGCTCGGCCTCGGCGCTGCGCGCGCAGCCCTACCAGATGGGCGCGGGCACCGAGGGCCGGCGCTGGCTGCCGGAGCGCGCGCACGTTGACAACCCGCTCGCCCGCTTTTCGGTGCAGGTCCAGGACGGCGTGACCATCGCCGCCCGCGACGGCACCAGGCTCAACGCCCAGCTGCTTCTGCCGGCGCCCACAGTGGGCGTCCCGCCTACGCCCTGCGTGCTGACGTCGGACGGCTACGGGCGGTCCTCCAACACCGAAGCTCCAACACCCAAGCAGTGAGCGGGACAGGGAAGCCGCAGCAGCCCGTCGGCTTCATGCCCGCCTGATGCGCCGCTGCCATCCGACGCTGGCGGACGTGGACGTGCCGGCGCCGATGGGCGTGTTGGATCGCAGGGATGCCGTGCTGACGCCGGGCCGGATCGCGGACGCGCTGCCGCGGATCGAAGCGGCGGGCCGGGCGCTGGATGCCGGCGCCGGCCTGGTCGGCACCGGTGGCTTGCCACGACGCCGACGCGGCCGTTGGCAGGAGCCGAAAGGACGCCGCGCCGCGCGACGGCAGCCTCAAGGCAGCCGTGCCAGCCGCTCGCCCAGCAGCGCGAAGAACCCGTCCGCGTCCGCCTGGTCCAGCCAGGTGGCGTTGGCCGCGCGTTCCGTGACGCCGAACAGGTCGGCCACTGTCATGCCCAGCGTTAACGGGCTGCCCGTTTCCACCGCCACGTTGATCCGCCGCCCGGCGAACAGGCCCGGCCGCAGCAGGTGCGCGATGACGCAGGGATCGTGCAGCGGGCTGCCGCCCCGCTCCCGCGCCGGCCCGGCGTCCCCGGCGAACAGCGCCGCCACCGCCCGGGCCGCCGCCGTGCCCACCTGGCGCAGCCGGGCCAGCCGCTCCGCGGTCAGGCGGACCTGGTGCGTCAGGTCCAGCGGCAGCAGCGTGAGCGGGATGCCGCTGGTCAGCAGGACGTGCGCCGCGTCCGGGTCCGCGTGGACGTTATACTCGGCCGCCGGGGTGACGTTGCCGCCCTCGCTGCGGGCGCCCGCCATCCACACGACCTCCGCGACGCGCGGAGCGATGTCCGGCGCCTTGACCAGCGCGACCGCCAGGTTGGTCGCCGGGCCGAGCAGGCAGAGCGTGACTTCCCCAGGCGGCGCGGCGCGCAGGGTGTCCACCAGGTAGTCCACGCCGTGCTCCGGCCGCAGCGGCACCTTCGGCTCCGGCAGGTCGAGGCCGTGCAGGCCGGTGCCGCCGTGGACGTGCTCGGCGGTGATGGGCGCGCGCACCATCGGCCTGGCGCAGCCGGCATGGACCGGGATGTCCGGGCGCCCGCCCAGCTCCAGCAGGCGCCGAGCGTTGCCCTCCGTCCGGGCCAGCGGCACGTTGCCGGCGACTGCGATCAGGGCGAGCACCTCCAGCTCCGCGGGCGAGGCGAGCGCCAGCAGGATCGCGACGGCGTCGTCCTTGCCGGGGTCGGTGTCTATGATGACCTTGCGCGGCATCCCGTCAGCGTCCTTGCAGGGTGCGGTCCGGGAACCAGCCGGCTTCCGTGGGGGTGTCGTTGCCAGCGGACACGTCGCGGAATGGAATCGGGTTGGCAACCGCCAGGCCGCACGTTTCCATCATTGCGCTGCCCCCACGATAGATGTTGGTCCAGGGTTCCTCGTCAGCCTCTCAATGCCGTGCTGGGCGTGAATGGCGGCCCTGCGCCGGGCATGGGCCACGGCACCGGGCAGGAACACGCCAAGGCCGGCTCGGGCCATCATGCCTGCCCCACCAGGTTCCCAGGACCGAAGGAGTGCGGCAGCAGCTCCGCCAGCGTCGTCCGCAGCAGCACGGCGCCGGAGGGGTCCATGATGCGGATTTGGGTCTCAGCCGTCCCGAACTCCCGCAGCTTCTGCCGGCAGCCGCCGCAAGGGGTGCAAAGGCCCGCGCCCGCCACCACCAGCTCTGCGATGCGGCGTCCGCCTGCCAGCACCATCGCGGCGATGGCCCCGGCCTCGGCGCAGGTGCCCTCGGGATAGGCGGCGTTCTCCACGTTGCACCCAGCATGGACCGCGCCGTCGTCCGTCCTGACCGCCGCGCCGACGGCGAATCGGGAATAAGGGGCATAGGCCCGTGCGCGGCCGGCCAAGGCTGCGTCGGCCAGGGGATCGGCCGAGGTTGGATCGGCCGAGGTTGGATCGGTCAGGATCGGATCGGCCATGCTCAGCGCTCCTTGGCATAGGGGATGCCGCTCGCCGGCGGCGGCGTGGCACGGCCGACGAAGCCCGCCAGCAGCACCACCGTTAAGACATAGGGCAGCGCCTGCACCGCCTGGACCGGGAACTGCCCGACGCCCGGCAGCGCCACGCCCTGCAACCGGATCGCCACCGCGTCCAGCCCGCCGAACAGCAGGCACGCCAGCAGCACCGGCCAGGGCCGCCATCCCCCCAGGATCAGCGCGGCCAGCGCGATGAAGCCGCGCCCGGCCACCATGTCCCGCGCGAACCCGGCCCCCTGCGCGACGGCGATGTGCGCCCCGGCGACGCCGCACAGCACGGAGGCGGCCATCACCCCGGCGTAGCGCATCCTGGCGACGGAGATGCCCGCCGCGTCCACCGCCGCCGGGTTCTCCCCGCAGGCACGCAGCCGCAGCCCGAAGCGGGTGCGCCGCAGTACCCAGGCGCTGACCGGCACCAGCGCGAAGGCCAGGTAGGCCGGCGCCACCTGCCCGCCCAGGACGATGCCGTAGACGCGGCCCAGCACCGGCACGCCCGCCAGCGCCCCGGTGCCCGGCAGCGCGACGGGCAGGAACCGCGCCGCAGCCGGAAGCGGCGGCGTCTGCCCGCCGAGGTGGAACCACGACAGCGCCAGGGTCGCCGTCAGCCCGGACGCCACGATGTTGATCGCCATGCCGGACACCACCTGGCTGCCGCGCAGCGTGACGCAGGCATAGGCGTGGACCAGCCCCAGCAGGCACGCCGCCGCCACCCCCGCCAGCAGCCCCGGCACGGCCTGCCCCGTCGCCGACGCGGCGGCCCCGGCGGCAAAGGCGGCCACCAGCATCTTGCCCTCCAGCCCCACGTCCACGATCCCTGCGCGCTCCGAAAACAATCCCGCAAGCGCCGCGAGCAGCAGCGGCACGGTCAGGCGCAATGCCGCGGCCAGCACTGGCAGGGCGGTGTCCAGCGCCTCCATCAGGCCCGGCCCAGCACGCGCAACAGCCCCGGGCGCAGCATGTTGCCCAGCGCGCCCGCGAACAGGATCACCAGGCCCTGGATCAGCACCACGACCTCGGACGGCACCTCCGGCATCTCGAACGCCAGCTCGGCGCCGCCCTGGGTCAGCGCCCCGAACAGCAGCGCCGCCAGCAGCACGCCCGCCGGGTGGTTGCGCCCCATCAGTGCCACGGCGATGCCGGTGAAGCCGTAGCCGCCGGTGAAGCCCAGCAGCAGCCGGTGGTGCGCGCCCAGCAGCTCGTTTACGGCGACGCCGCCGGCCAGCGCGCCCGACACCGCCATCGCCAGGACCGTCATGCGCGCGGCGGGAACCCCGGCGTAGCGGGCGACCCGCGCGCTGCCGCCCATCACCCGCAGCGCGTAGCCCCAGGGCGTGCGCCACACCAGCAGCCACACGCCCAGGGCCGCCGCCAGCGCCAGCGGCAGCGCCAGGTTGACCGGGGCGCCGCCGGAGAGTCCCAGCGCATGCAGGCCGGGCAGGTCGGCCGAGGCGGGGAACCGGCGGCTCTCCGGCGACATGGACCCCGGCGCCGTCAGGACGTTGACGACCAGCCAGACCGTCAGCGACGCCGCAATGAAGTTGAACATGATCGTCGTGATGACGACGTGGCTGCCGCGCCGCGCCTGCAGCCAGCCGGGGATGGCGGCCCACCCTGCGCCCAGCGCCGCGCCGCCCAGCACCGCCAGCGGCACCAGCGCCGCGGGCGGCAGGGCGTCCCCGTTCAGCGCCACCGCCGCCACGCCCAGGCCGGCCAGGGCCGCCTGGCCCTCCGCGCCGATGTTGAACAGCCCGCCCTGGAACGCCACCGCCACCGCCAGGCCGGTGAAGGCCATGTTGGTGGCGTAGTACAGCGTGTAGCCGACCGCGTCCGCCGAGCCGAGGCTGCCCACCGCCAGCGCCCGCAGCGCGGCGGCCGGGTCGTTGCCGGTAGCCAGCACCAGCGCCGCCGTGACCAGCAGCGCCAGCAGCAGGTTCAGCAGCGGCAGCAGCACGATGTCCGCCCAGCGCGGCAGGTCCGTCATGCCAGAGCCGTCATGCCAGAGCCGTCATGCCAGAGCCATCATGCCGGGCCATCATGCCAGGGCCGTCACGCCGGCTGGTCCCGCGCGATCCCGGCCATCATCAGGCCCAGCCGCGCCTCGGTCGCCTCCGCCGCGGCGACCTCCCCGGTGAAGCGCCCGTCGCACATCACCAGGATGCGGTCGGCCAGGGCCAGTATCTCGTCCAGCTCCACCGACACCACCAGCACCGCCTTGCCCGCGGTGCGGCAGGCCAGCAGGCGGGCGTGGATGGCCTCGATCCCGCCGATGTCCACGCCGCGGGTCGGCTGGCCGGCCAGCAGCACGGCCGCGCCGCGCCCGATCTCGCGGGCCAGCACCAGCTTCTGCTGGTTGCCGCCGGAAAGCTGCCCGGCCCGCAGCCGAGGATCAGGGGGCCGCACGTCGTAGTCCCGCATCAACCCGGCGCCATGCCGCGCGATGCGGCCCGGCGACAGCAGGCCCAGCCGGTCCCGATAGGCGCCGTCGCCCTGGAAGCCGAGGATCGCGGTGTCGGCCACCGTCGCCCGGGGCAGCAGGGCGTCGCGCAGCCGGTCCTCCGGCACATGGCCCAGCCCCTGCCGGCGCAGCGCGGCGGGGCCGAATCCGGCGCCGGGGAACACCGTAGCCCCGCACAGGCGCACCTCGCCCGCGCCCGGCCGGCGCATCCCGGCCAGCGCCTCCAGCAATTCGCTCTGGCCGTTGCCCGCGATGCCGGCGACCGCGACGATCTCTCCGCCACGCAGCCGCAGGTCCACGCCGCGCACCCGCTCCGCCCCGGCGTCGTCATGGACCACCAGGCCGCGCGCCTCCAGCAGCACGGGGCCGGGCGGCTGCGCGGGGCGCGGCAAGGGTGGGGCGGGGCGGCGGCCGATCATCAGCTCCCCCAGCCCCGCCGGCGTGGTGGCGGCGGTGTCGCGGTGCGCCACCATCCGCCCGGCGCGCATCACCGACACGCGGTCGGTGACGGCCATGACCTCCCGCAGCTTGTGCGTCACCAGCAGCACGGCGCAGCCCCGGGCGCGCAGAGCGCGCAGCACGCGGAACAGGTCGTCCGCCTCCTGCGGGGTCAGCACGCCGGTCGGCTCGTCCAGGATCAGCACGCGGGCGCCGCGATGCAGGGCGCGGAGTATTTCCACCCGCTGCTGCCCGCCTACCGGCAAGTCGCCGACGCGCGCATCCGGGTCCACGCGCAGGCCGTATTCGTCGCCCAGCCGGGCCAGCCCGGCCCGCGCCTGCGCCGCGCCCGCCGCCAGCCGGCGCCCGCCTTCCGCGCCGAGCATCACGTTCTCCAGTACCGTGAAGCGGTCCACGAGCATGAAGTGCTGATAGACCATGCCGACGCCCAGCCGGATCGCGTCGCGGCTGTCCCGGATCGTGACCGGCTGCCCGTCCACCAGGATCGTGCCGGCGTCCGCCTGGTGGTAGCCGTGCAGGATGGCCATGAGGGTGGACTTGCCGGCGCCGTTCTCGCCGATGATGCCGTGGATGCTGCCGGGCTGAACCACCAGGTCCACGTCGCGGTTGGCGTGAACGGCACCAAATCGCTTGCCGACGCCGCGCAACTCGATGGCTGCCGGGGGGGCCGCCGGGGAGGCTGCCGGGGGCCGCGCGTCCGGCGCCACGCCCCGGGACGGTGCGGCTAGGGGCAGGCGTTGTCGCTGGTGTAGTCGTGGACGGTGACTTGGCCGGCGACGATGCCGGCCCGCGCCGCGTCAACCTTGCCGCGCATCTCCGCCGTGACTGCCGGGGCGTTGTCGTTGTCGAAGGCAAGCCCGACGCCGCCCTCCGCCAGGCCCAGCATCAGCGTGCCAGGCTTCCAGGTGCCCGCGCGGGCGGCGTCCAGCGTCGTCCGGGTGGCGACGTCAAGCTCCTTCACCATGCTGGTCAGCACGCGGCCGGGGTGCAGCCGGTTCTGGTTGGAGTCCACGCCGATGCCATACTTGCCGGCGTCCGCCGCCGCCTGCAATACGCCCACCCCGGTTGCCCCGGCGGCATGGAACACCACGTCGGCCCCGCGCTCGATCTGCGAGCGGGCCAGCTCCGCCCCGCGCACCGGGTCCGCCCAGGCAGAGGGGGTGGAGCCGGTCATGTTCTGCAGCACCTCGACCTTCGGGTTGGCGGCGCGGGCGCCCTGCACGTAGCCGCAGGCGAACTTGCGTATCAGCGGCACGTCCATGCCGCCGACGAAGCCGATCTTGCCCGTGCCGCTGCGGAGCGCCGCGAGCATCCCGGCGAGGTAGCTGCCCTGCTCCTCCCGGAACACGATGGACTGCACGTTGGGCGCCTCCACCACGGAGTCCATGATGACGAAGCGCAGCGCCGGGAACTCGGCTGCGACGGTCTTCACCGCGCTGGCGTGGCCGAAGCCGATGGCGAGAATCGGATTCTGGCCGCGCCGGGCGAAGTTCCGCAACGCCTGCTCGCGCTGGGTCTCGTTCAGCACCTCGAACTCGCGCACGGCGACGCCGGTCGCCTTGGTGAACGCCTCGGCGCCGTCGTGGACGCTCTCGTTGAACGACTTGTCGAACTTGCCGCCCATGTCGAACACGATGGCGGGCTTGATCTCCGCCGCGGGGGCGGCGTTCCAGGGAGCGGCGGCGATGACGGCGGCAAGCAGCAGTGCAGCAACCAGTCGCAACATCCTGATCCTCCTCCGGCCGGTCCGCCCCGGCGTCGGCCTGGACTCTTAAGCCACACGCGGGACGGCATCAACAAGGCTGCGATGGCATTGCCGGGGCGGGTGTCAGGCATCGCCCTTCGTGAGCCAAAGCTGCGCCCCGTGCAGGACGCGCAAGATCACCACGTCAGCCTCCCGGACCTGATACACGACCACGTAGGGCAACGGCGCGGTCGCCAGTTCGCGGGTGCCGCTCGCGCGCCCGGCGCGCCCAATGCAGGGGAATGCGTCAAGTCGTCCGACGGCGTGCAGCACGCCTTCGGCGACCCGTTCAGCGACGGCCGGGCTGCGCTCGTGCAGCCAGGCGACCTGACCGGCAAGGTCGGCTTGCGCCTCCAGGGTCCAGCGGATCACGTTGCCGGGCGATACATCCGCCGGATTGCCGCGGCCACCGCCGTGTGATCAGACAGCCGGCCAGCCTCAAGGTCGGCAAGGCCGGCGTCCACCTTCGCCAGGAATTCGCGCTCGCTTGCGACATACGACCGCAACGCCTGTTCGATCAGGGCGGACTTGCTCCGGCCCGTTTGCAACGCGAGCTGGTCGAGTTCGGCGGCAAGGTCGTCTTCAACCCGTGCGGCTATGGTCCTGCTCATGCAAACATGGTTTGCATTGTTTGCAGTAGGAACGCAAGCATCGCGGCGAAGTGCTGCGGGGCCGGCACGGGTTGCGGCGTCGCCGATTGTCCCGACCCCCGGGCTGGAGCCGACCTATGCCCATAGTCGAAAACCGCGAAGCGGATAATCGAGCAGACTGCACTTCTGCCGGGTCTTCAATGGCAGCGCGGCACGCGCCTTGCATAGCACCGCGCATGGTCGAACCCGGCACCGTCGAGCTGATTGGCGTCACCAAGCGCTACGGCGCCGTCGCCGCGGTGGACGGCGTGTCGCTGCGCGTGGCGGCGGGCGCCTACTGCTGCCTGCTCGGCCCGTCCGGCTGCGGCAAGACCACGACGCTGCGGATCATCGCCGGGCACGAGACGGCGACGGCGGGGACGATCCGGGTCGGGACGGAGGACGTGACGGCCGCGCCGCCGGGCCGGCGCGGCACGGCGATGATGTTCCAAAGCTATGCCCTGTTCCCGCACCTCACCTGCCTGGACAACGTCGCTTTCAGCCTGAAGCTGCGCGGCGAGGCGAAGGCGCCCCGACGCGCCCGTGCGCGCGAGCTGCTGGCCCGCGTGCAGATGGAGCATTACGCCGGCCGCCTGCCCGCCCAGCTCAGCGGCGGGCAGCAGCAGCGCGTGGCGCTGGCCCGGGCGCTGATGACCAACCCCCGCGTGCTGCTGCTGGACGAGCCGCTGTCGGCCCTGGACCCGGAGCTTCGCATCCGGATGCGGGAGGAGCTGAAGCGCCTGCAGCGGGACCTCGGCATGACCTTCGTTCATGTGACCCACAGCCAGGAGGAGGCAATGGCGCTGTCCGACCTGATGGTGGTGATGGAGGCCGGGCGCATCGTGCAGGCCGCGCCCCCGCGCGCGGTGTTCGAGCGCCCGGCTACCGCCTTCGTCGCCCGCTTCATCGGCGGCCACAACGTGCTGCCCGGCGCCTGCGGGCCGGTCGCTGTGCGCGCCGACAAGTGCCGCATCGGCAGGCAGCTCAACGACGGCGGCCACATCACCGGCCCCGTCCTGGCCGTCGAGTACCAGGGCGCTGCCGTCCGCGTCGTGGTCCGCCAGGGCGAGGCGGGGGAGGCGGTCGCCCTGGTGCCCGACAGCGAGTTCCACGCCGCCCCCATCGCAGCCGGCGACCTGGCCACGCTAGGCTGGTCCGCCGAACACGCCCACCCCATCGCCTGAACACCCACCCCCCTGAACCCCCATCCCAAGGAGCCACGCCATGAGCACGACCCGCCGCACCCTGTTGAAGGCCGCCGCCGCCGCCGCCGGCACCGCCGCCGCCTTCCCCACGGGGTTCCCGACGATCTGGGCGCAGAACATCAAGAACGTGACCCTGCGCCAGTTCGGCACCGGCGTCTCCGCCCTGAACCCCATCGCGGAGCGGGTGAAGCAGGACCTGGGCTTCACCTTGCAGATGACCGCGCTGGACACCGACGCGGTGGCGCAGAAAGCGGTGACGCAGCCGCGCAGCTACGACGTGGCCGATATCGAGTACTTCCTGTGCAAGAAGGTGTTCCCGGCCGGCGTGCTGCAAGCGATGGACGTGAAGCGGATCAAGGAGTACGACCGCATCGTCCCGATCTTCACCACCGGCAAGCTGACGCCCGCCAGCACCGTGGGGCAGGGGACCGCGCCGCATACCGTGGGCTTCGTCGAGGGCGCAGGCAGCACCAAGTTCACCGCGCAGCCCAGCGGCTGGATGACGCTGATCCCGACCATCTACAACGCCGACACGCTGGGCATCCGCCCGGACCTGGTGGGCCGCCCGATTACCGCATGGAAGGACCTAGTGGACCCGGCCTTCAAGGGCCGCGCCAGCATCCTCAACATCCCCGGCATCGGCATCATGGACGCCGCGATGGTGATGGAGAGCCTGGGCCGGCTGCAATACGCCGACAAGGGCAACATGACGCGCGACGAGATAGACAAGACCGTCGCCTTCCTGATCGAGACCAAGCGCGCCGGGCAGTTCCGCGCGTTCTGGAAGAGCTTCGACGAGAGCGTGAACCTAATGGCCGCGGGCGAGGTCGTCATCCAGTCCATGTGGTCCCCGGCGGTGACGGCGGTGCGGTCCCGCGGCATCGCCTGCACCTACCAGCCGCTGGCCGAGGGCTACCGCGGCTGGGGCGGCGGCCTGGGCATCGCCAAGCACCTGGGCGGGCTGGAGCTGGACGCGGCCTACGAGTACATCAACTGGTACCTGTCCGGCTGGGTCGGCGCCTACCTGAACCGCCAGGGCTACTACAGCGCCGTGCTCGACACCGCCAAGCAGAACATGAGCGCCGACGAGTGGGGCTACTGGATGGAGGGCAAGGAGGCGGCGGCCGACATCGTAAGCCCCGACGGCAAGGTCATTGACAAGGCCGGCGCGAAGCGGGACGGCGGGTCGTTCCAGGAGCGCATGGGCAAGGTTGCGTGCTGGAACTCGGTGATGGACCAGGACCGCTACATGGTCCAGAAATGGAACGAGTTCGTCGCGGCGTGACGGAACGCCACCGGCGGCGCAGGACGGGGAAGCGCGGCGCCTTCCGCCCTGGCGCGGGGCGCTGGCCCGTGGCGAATGGCGCTGCATCCATCAGCCCTGCATGGGCCTGCCTGCCCCCTCTCCCTCCGGGAGTGGGCCGGGGTGAGGGAGGCCGCAAGCGCGAACGCTGCCCGCGTCCGGAACCGGCCCCCTCTGTCCCTAGCAGAGCGTGGCGCTGGCGGCCTTTCCCTCACCCTAACCCTCTCCCGGAGGGAGAGGGGACAGCGGCGGTTCTTCGGGCCATGTGCGCCCGCCCGGCCGCCATGCCGCTGCGCTCCCCGCCATGATGGCCGGGACAACGCGATCCTACCTCCAAGCCTCTCCGCTCGCCGCCGTGCTGATCGCCTTCCTCGTGCTGCCCCTGCTGGCGATCCTGGTCGTCAGCTTCTGGGACTATGATAGCGTCCGGGTCATCCCCGCCTTCACGCTGGAGAACTACCGCGACGTGCTGGGATCCGCCGTCACCTGGCGCACCTATGCCAACACGCTGAAATACGCCGCGCTGGTCTGGGCCATCACCCTGCCGCTCGGTTTCGGCATCGCCTACTTCCTGGCCTTCCACGTCCGCACCACGGCGATGCAGACGGCGCTGTTCCTGGTCTGCACGGTGCCGTTCCTGACCAGCAACATCATACGCATGATCTCCTGGGTGCCGTTCCTGGGCCGCAACGGCCTGGTCAACGGCGCGCTGCTGGGGGCCGGGGTCATAGACCGACCGCTGGAGGCGCTGCTGTTCTCCGACTTCGCGGTCGTGCTGGCCTTCGTCCACCTGTATGCGCTGTTCATGGTGGTCCCGGTGTTCAACTCCATGATGCGCCTGGACCGCCGGCTGATCGAGGCGGCGCGGGACGCCGGCGCCACCGGCGCGCAGGTGGTATGGAACGTGGTGGTCCCCCTGTGCCGGCCCGGCCTCGGCATCGGCACCGTGTTCGTGGTGACGCTGGTGATGGGCGACTTCATCACCGTGCGCCTGATGGGCGGCGGGCAGCGGGCGTCGGTCGGGCTGATGATCTCCAACCAGATCGGGCTGCTGCAATACCCCGCCGCCTGCGCCAACGCCGTCGTGCTGCTCGCGGTGGTGCTGCTGATGGTGGCCTGCATCCTGCGCGCCGCCGGCGTGCGGCGAGAGCTTTAAGCATGGCGCGCATCCTGCTGGGCCTGCTGTTCGGTGCCTTCGTGCTGTTCCTGTACGGGCCGATCCTGACCATCGTGCTGCTGGCGTTCGGAGGCCCGGACAGCGGGCTGACGTTCCCGATGCGGGGCGTGTCGCTGCACTGGTTCCGGCAGCTCTGGACGGCGCAGGCGGTCGGCGACCTCGGCGCCGCGCTGCGGCGGACGGCGCTGCTGGCGCTGATGGTCACGGCTGTCACGGTCTGCGCCGCGCTGGCCGCCGGGCTGGCGTTCCGCCGGCCGTTCCGCGGCGGCGGGGCGCTGTTCGGGCTGGCGCTGTCCAGCCTGATCGTGCCGTCCATCCTGGTCAGCCTGGGCGTCGGCCTGGTGTTCAGCCAGGCCGGGCTGGACGCGGCGTGGTGGAGTTCCGCGTTCGGGGCGCAACTGACCTGGACGCTGCCGTTCGGGCTGCTGATCACCTTCGCCGTGCTGAACCGCTTCGACCGGTCGTGGGAGGAGGCGGCGCGCGACCTGGGGGCGACGCCGTGGCAGGTGTTCCGCCTGGTGATGCTGCCGATCCTGCTGCCCAGCGTCACCGGCATCGCCCTGTTCGGCTTCACGCTGAGCTGGGACGAGTTCCCCCGCACCCTCCTGACCGCCGGCAGCGACAACACGCTGCCGCTGGAAATCTATGGCATGACGACGAACGTCACCTCCCCGGTGCTGTATGCGCTGGGGGCGGCGACGACGGGGGTGTCGCTGCTGGCGATCCTGGCGACGCTGCTGCTGATACGCAGGCTCGGGGCGCGGGGCGGGCCGGCGTGATGCCAACGGCCCCTCGCTTTGACCGTCTCCGCCAGCATATCCAAAGGTGCGCCGCGACGATAGGAACGGTCAGAGCGAAGGGCGGTTGGTACGAGGCGCGCGTGCGTCGCGTCCATGCCGGGCACGCCTGCACCCCCCTGCGTGCCTTGGCGTCCGCCCGTGGCAACCAGGGGAGGCGTGGAGATGCGGCGGTGGTCGAGGTGGGCGGCAGCCATCCCTGAATCGCCACGCCGCAGGCGGCTCGCGATGGCGGATCGGCAAGCCCGGCCGCATGGGCCGCGGCCATGAGCGCCTGACCCCGATCAGCGGAACGCCCCTGTATGCGTCCATGGCACGCGCCATGCTCGAACGCCTGGTGGGATGAACGCAGGATGATTGCTCAACAGGCCCTCACGACAACCTTCTGTCGCGGCGCAGCAGGATCGCGCCGGTATCCAGGACCTCTGCCTGCCACCCCGGCGGCACCAGCGTCGTCGCGTCGAGCTGGGTCACGATGGCAGGCCCTTGGAACGCCGCTCCGGCACCCAGCTTCTCCCGGTCCAGCACCGGCACGCCCCGGGACCCGCCGGCGAAATGCACGGTCCGGGTCTCCTCCGGCTCCGGCATCGGCGCGGGGGCCAGGCGCCGGGCCGCTGCCGCCGGCATCCGGCCGGTTGCCTCGGCCCGCAAGGTCACGAACTCGACCGGGGCGTCCATCGTGAAGCCGTACAGCGCCTGGTGCGCCGCCCGGAACGCGGCCAGGGCCGCGGCTTCGGTCCCCTCCCAGGACACGGCCAGCTCGCCGCCCTGGCCCTCGTAGCGCATCAGGGCCACGGCCTCGCAGGTGCGGTCGGCCTCGGCCACCTGCTCGGCCGCGAGCCACGCCGCGGCCTCGGCCTGCAACGCGGCCAGCGCCGCGTTGATCGCAGCTTCGCCGGGGGCGCCGGCGTGCGGCAGCGTGCGGTGGAACTCGGCCTTCAGGTCGGATTGCAGCAGCCCCTCCGCGCACAGCAGGCCCGGCGCAGGCGGGACCAGCACGGCCGGGATGTCCAGCAGGGCCGCCAGGGCCGCGCCGTGCAGCGAGCCTGCGCCGCCGAACGGCACCAGCGTGAAGCTGCGCGGGTCCCATCCGCGCTCGACCGAAACCACGCGGATGGCGCCGACCATGTTGGTGTCGGCAATCGCCAGGATGCCGCGCGCCGCCTCGTGCAGGCCCAGCCCGAGCGGGTCCGCCACCTCGCGCCGGATGGCCGCGGCAGCGGCAGCCGGGTCGAGCCGCATCCGCCCGCCCAGCAGGGAGGGCGGCAGGTGGCCTAGGACCAGGTGGGCGTCCGTCACCGTGGCCGCGGTGCCGCCCGCGCCGTAGCAGGCAGGCCCCGGGTCGGCCCCGGCGCTTGCCGGACCCACGAGCAGCGCGCCCTCCTGCACGCGGGCGATGGAGCCGCCGCCGGCCCCCACCGTCACCATGTCCACCATCGGCAGCGGCAGCGGCCAGTCGCCCACGCGGCCCGCCGCCGTCAGCCCGATCCGGCCCGACTTGATCAGGCTGATGTCCGCGCTGGTGCCGCCGATGTCCACCGTGATGAGGTCCGCGACGCCCACGGCCGCGGCCACCGCGCGCGCGCCGACCACGCCGGCCGCGGGGCCGGACAGGGCGGTCAGCGCCGGGGCGCGGCGGATCGTCGCGACCCCGGCGACGCCGCCGTTGGACTGCATCAGCAGCAGCGGCGCCCGCACGCCGGCCTCGTGCAGCCGCTCGGCCAGCCGGACGACATAGGTGGAGACCGGCGGCATGAGGGTAGCGTTCAAGATGGTCGCCAGCGTGCGCTCGTACTCGCGCACGACGGGCAGCACGTCGGCCGCCGCCGTGACCGCGACGCCCGGCAGGGCCGCGCGCAGCAGTTCCACCACCCGCCGCTCGTGCACGGGGTTGGCGAAGCCGTGCAGCAGGCAGACCGCCACGGCCTGCACGCCATGGCGCCGGCACGCTTCCGCCGCCGCGGCGACGCCCGCCTCGTCCAGCGGCAGCAGGACGGCGCCGTCCGGGCCGATCCGCTCCGCCACCTCGAACACGCGCGACGCCGGCACCGGGCGGCGCGGCTTGCGCCAGGCATACAGGTTGGCGTGGCGCGGGATGTCCTGCCGGCCGATGTCCAGCACATGGCGGAACCCGGCCGTCGTCACCAGCGCCGCCTTCGCGCCTTTGCCCTCCAGGATCAGGTTGGTGGCGACCGTGGTGCCGTGCAGCACGCGGGCGATGCCGCCGGGCATCGCCCCGGCCTGCGCCAGCGCAAGCTGCATCCCGGCGATGAAAGCGCGGCTGGGGTCCGTGGGCACGCTGGGCACCTTCGCGCGCCAAGTCCGGCCGGTGGCCGGGTCCTGCAGGGTGACGTCGGTGAAGGTGTCGAGGAGGTGCGCCGCCTGGTCGCCGGCAGCATCGTCGTCATGCCGGGCTTCGGCAACCCGGCGCTGACCAGCCTAATCGAGGAGTGGGGCGGCATCGGCCTGATCGCGGTCAACCCCGGCGCGGACATCCACTGGGGCACCTGCACCACCATCTGGGGCAGCCCCGACCTGGCCGACCTGCCGCGCAAGCCCGGCATCCCCGTGGTGGCCGTGAACAACCCCGACGGGCAACGGCTGATGGCGCTGGCGGCGGCGGGCGGCGAGGCCGTGATACGCACCGACCTGACCGAGGGCTGGTTCGAGCAGGCCATTCCAGTTGTCACGATTCCTGGCGCCACCATCCCCGGCACCACCGAGCCGGAGCGGTTCGTGCTGGTCCACGGCCACTACGACAGTTGGGACGTGGGCGTGGGCGACAACGCGACCGGGGACGCCACGCTGCTGGAGCTGGCGCGCGTGCTGTGGCAGGGCCGCGCGGGGCTGCGCCGCTCGGTGCGGCTGGCGTGGTGGCCGGGGCACTCCACGGGGCGCTACGCCGGGTCAACCTGGTTCGCCGACCGCTTCGCGCTCGACCTCGACCAAAACTGCGTCGCCCAGATCAACTGCGACAGCCCCGGCTGCCGCTGGGCCACCAGCTACCACGAGACGCGCGCCTTTACCGAGAGCGCGGGGATCGCCGCGGGGGCGATCCGCGACGTGGTGCCCGATGCGGACATACGCACGATGCGCCCGCCGCAGGCCGGCGACTACAGCTTCAACAACATCGGGCTGCCCAGCCTGTTCATGCTCAGCTCCACCATGCCGGAGGCGCTGCGGCACGAGAAGGGCTACTACGACGTGTCCGGCTGCGGCGCGAACATCGCCTGGCACACCGAGAACGACACGCTGGAGGTCGCCGACCGCGGCATCCTGCTGACGGACATGCAGATCTACCTGCTGGCGGCGCTGCGCATCGCCAACGCGGAGACCCTGCCCTACGACTGGACGGCCACCTGCGACGAGTTCCTGGCCACCATCGCGCGCTACCAGTCGGCATCGGGCGGCCTGGCCGACCTCTCGGCCTGCACGGCTGCGGTGGAGGCGCTGAAGGCGAGCCTCCCGGCGCTCGCGGGCGCCGATCCCGCACGGCGCAACGAGGCGCTGCTGCGGTTGTCGCGCATCCTGGTGCCGGTCAACACCACGCGCGAGCCGCGCTTCCGGCACGATCCCGCCTACACCGTGCCTCCCCTCCCCACCATCGCGGTCGCAGCCGAGCTGCCGGGCTATCCCGACGACCACATGCGGCGGGTGGCGGGGGTGGAGCTGATGCGCGGCGAGAACCGCCTGCTGGCCGCGCTCGCCGAAGCCAAGCGCGTGGTGGAGGCGGCTTTGTAGGCGTGCGTCGAATGGTGCGGCGAGGCAGCCAGGGCGCCAGCCCTTGCCACCCTGGCATGTGCTGCCGCCTGGCTGTGCGGGCACCGAGCATCCTGATCCAGGCCGGATGCCCCGAAGGACCGCATCCAGTGCGGGAAGGCCGTACGCCGGCAAGGGCGGCGCGGCGGCCATGCCGCGGCCAATCAGCCGCAGCTTGTTGCCGCGGCGCAGCAGCGCCGTCGCATACCAGCCGCCGGGCACGGTTTCGTAGTGCGGGATGGCCGCCGGGTCCACGGGCGCCCGTCCAAGGGCGGGGCTGGCACGGCGGCGGCAACCTGGATGCCCGCGGCCCTCAGCGCCCCATGCCGGGCGGGGCGCGCGTCCATGCCGGCCTGGACGCCGGGCGGAATGTCCATCGCTATGTCTCCAACAGGCTGCGGGCCAGGCGCAGCAAGGGGCCGTTCGGCGTCCGCAGGGCGTCAATCACCGTGAAGTGGTCGGCATGGGGCACCGGCAGCAGCGCGCCCGGCCGGTGCTGCGACGCACGGCGCGCGTGCAGGCGGCGGCTGTCCCCCACCAAGGCCGGCAACTCCGCCGACCCGTAGGCGAGCGCCATCGGCTTGTCCGGCGGCGGCAGGCGCAGCGGGGACAGCGCCTCGATCTCCGCATCCGTCAGGCGCAGCTTGTCGTTCAAGTAGGTGTCGCGGATCGGCCCCAGCTCGAACACGCCGGAGATCGTCAGCGCCGCCGCCACGGCGGGATGGCCGAGCATCATCGCCGCCAGGTGCCCGCCTGCCGACCAGCCGCTGACGACGATGCGCCCGGTGATGCCGTGCGCCGGGCCGTGCCGCGCCAGCCAGTCCAGCGCCGCGCCCATCTGCGCCACGATCCCCGTCAGCGTCGCATCCGGCGCCAGCGTGTAGCCCGGCAGCGCCGCCGACCAGCCGGACGCCACCGCCCCGGCCACGGCCGCCGCCGCGCCCTCGCGGTCGTTGCGCTGCCAGTAGCCGCCGTGGATGAACACCAGGCAGTCCGATCCCGGCGCCCCCGGGAACAGGTCCCACGCCTCCCGCTGCGTGGCGCCGTAGGGCAGGTCCAGGTGCGCGGGACGCTGCGCGCGGAAGGCGAGCGAGGCGGCCCGCAGCGCCTCGACATAGGCGGGTCCGCCGGGGCAGGCGGCGGTGTTGTTGTAGGCGGCGTCGCGCGCCGCGCGGGACAGGGCGCCCCAATCTTCGGTCATGGTTCCACCCTTGAGTGATTGGAATGCAGCAGCGCCGACAGCTCCCGCCGCAGCGCGTTGAACTCCGGCGACGACACGTCGCGCGGGCGCGGCAGCCCGATCCGCACGTCGCGCACGATGCGGCCGGGGCCGGGCGACATGACGACGACGCGGTCGGCCAGGAAGATCGCTTCCTCGATGGCGTGGGTCACGAACACGACGGTCAGGCCGGTGCTGGCCCACAGCGCCAGCAGCTCGTCCTGCAGCCGCTCCCGCGTCATGGCGTCCAGCGCGCCGAACGGCTCGTCCATCAGCACCACGCGGGCGTCGTTGGCCAGCACGCGGGCGATGGCCACGCGCTGCTTCATGCCGCCGGAGAGCTGGTGCGGGTAGGCGTCGGCGAAGGCGGCCAGGCCGATCATGTCCAGGAAGCGCTGGGTGATGGCCGCGACCTCCTGGCGGCCCTTGCCGCGGCTCTCCGGGCCGAAGCCGATGTTGCGCCGCACCGACAGCCACGGGAACAGGCCGTAGTCCTGGAACACCATGCCCCGCTCCGGCCCCGGCCCCTCTACCAGCTTGCCGCGCACCTCCACCTCTCCCTCGCTCGCGGTCTCGAAGCCCGCGATGATACGCAGCAGCGTGCTCTTGCCGCAGCCGGAGGCGCCGATCAGGCAGACGAACTCCCCCGCCGCCACGCTGAGCTGCGCGTCCTGCAGCGCCACCACGTCCCCCGCCGGCCCGGCGAAGCGCTTGGTGACGGATCGGATGCTGATCGCGTCCGGGATCGGCATCACGCCGACCGCTTCCCACCGTCATTGCCGGGCGCCGGGCGCCACACCCCCGCAAGAGCCGTCCTAACTCCCTCTCCCTCCGGGAGAGGGTTAGGGTGAGGGAAGCCGCCAGGACCAAACCCTGCCCGTTCAGGAACCGGCATCGCTCCGTCCAGGGCCGACCTCGCGCTCGCTGCCTCCCTCACCCCAACCCTCTCCCGAAGGGAAAGGGAGCAGGACGGACCCGGCTTCATGCGTGCTGCGGACTCCAGCGCAGCACGCGCCGGCCCAGCCGCAGCACCGCCTGGTCTGACAGGTAGCCGACGGCGCCGATGGTTATCATGCCGGCGATCACGATCTCGGTCCGCGACAACTGCCGGGCGTCCATTATCATGGCACCAAGCCCTGTCTCCACGCCCGTCATCTCGCCCACGACGATGACGACCCAGGACAGCCCCAACCCCAGCCGCAACCCGGTGAAGATGCCCGGCATGGCCGCCGGCAGCACCACGCGCGAGAACATCGCCGCGGGCGTCGTGCCCAGCATCGCCGCCGCCTCGAACAGCCGCGGCTCCACGCTGCGGACGCCGAACACCGTGTTGATGAGGATCGGGTAGAACGCCCCCAGCGCCACCAGGAAGAACGCCGAGCGCGGCCCCAGGCCGAACACGATCATGGACAGCGGCAGCCAGGCGGTGACGGGCACCGGGCGCAGCACCTGAAGCGCCGGGTCGAACAGCGCGCGGGCCAGCCAGACCCGGCCGATGGCCATGCCGAGCGGCAGCGCCACCATCGCGGCCAGCAGGAACGCGCCATAGACGCGCGACGCCGAGGCGACCAGGTGCGTCAGCAGCATGGCGCTGAACGCATCGTCGTTGACGCCGCCGAACGCCAGGTCCCACAGCGCCGACCCGACCTCGCCCGGCGCCGGGATCAGCCGGTAGCCGGCGCCGCGCGTGGACGCCCACCAGCCCAGCAGCGCCAGCACCGGCAGCGCCATCGCGAGCGGCAGTTGCAGCCGGTGCAGCCGGTGCGGCGCCATGCCGGGCTAGGCCGCCGCGACCTCGTCCGAGAAGCGCGGGTCCAGGAAGGCGAAGTCCGGCAGGGCGCGTATCTGCTTCGCCTCCAGCATGTGCTCGGCATAGGTCCTGGACTGGGCCATCATCTCGGGCGTCATGCGCCAGACCAGCTCGACGTTCGGCAGGGCGATAGCGATGGCGTCCCGCTTCTGGCCGAGCTTCGCGACCGTCATCGCAATCATCTCGTCGGGATGGCTGGTGGCGAACTCGGCGGCCTTGCGCTGCAACCCCACCATCGTCCGCACCAGGTCCGGACGGTTCGCCACGGTGTCGCTGTGCGTGGCGAGCACCTGGTTCAGGCTGCCCATCGGGGTGGAGTAGGGATACTCGACGATCTTGCCGACGCCGGTGCTGAGGGAGATGCTGGGCGCAGGCTCCGCCCCGGCGTAGGCGTCCACGTCGCCGCGGGCGAGCGCCGTGTGCATCTCGCTGAAGCTGACGCGGACCGGGGTGATGTCGCGCACCGACATGCCCTCCATGCGCAGGCGGTCGAGGATGAACACCTCCTGGGTGGAGCCGGGCCAGATCGCCACCCGCTTGCCGCGCAGGTCCTTCAAGCTGGAGATTTCGCTGTCCTTGCGCGCCACCACGCCCATGCCCTTGTTGCAGACGCTGCCGACGACCCGCAGCGGCTCCCGCGCCGCCGCGCCCTGGATCGAGGCGGCGATGCCGAAGGTGCCGAAGTCTATGGACTTGGTGACGACCGCGGCCTTGCCGTCGCTGGGGCTTTCGAACGCGATCACCTCGACGCGCATCCCGTCGGGCACGAAGCGCTCGTAGAAGTAGGGCGTGATGGCGTGGATCAGCTTGAGGGTGCCCATCCGCACCACCGTCTCCGCACGGGCGGCCCGGGAGACGAACGGGGCGGACAGGCCGGCGGCTAAGGCAGCGCGGCGGGTCAGGGTCATGGCGGGGTCCTCACTGGGGGGCGTGGGGGTGGCTCTGCAAGGCTTGTGCCAACTCTTGATACGGGCAGAGCCGACGCACAAGAGCGCTGCTGCTGCTCCCTCTCCCGGAGGGAGAGGGAGCAGCAGCACGGGCTTGTGGACAGGATCGTCAGTGTGCTTCTTAATTCGGCACGGACCAGCTCGCAGGGCATCCCGATCAGGCGGACACCGGCATGAGCGCCGAGAGCGCCGGCGCCCCCGTCCTCCGCGTGGAGGACGACCGCTACCTGCGCGGCCAGGGCGAGTTCATCGCCGACCTCAGCCTGGCCGGGATGCAGAGCCTGGCCTTCATCCGCGGCTCCATGCCCTGATCCGCGGCGTGCGGAAGCCCGCAGGGGCAGAGGACCGGGTGCTCACCGCCGCCGACCTGGCCGGCGTCGGCCCCATCATCGCCAACTCGGCGCTGCCGGGCTTCAAGCCGTCCGCACAGCCGGCCCTGGCGATAGGCTGGCTGCGCCACGTCGGGGAGGCCATCGCCGTCTGCGTCGCGCCTGCCCGGGCGGAGGCGGAGAACTTGGCCGAACAGGTCGTGCCGGACCTGCAGGAACCGCCCGCCGTGTCCGGCATTCAGCCTTGCACGGTCGGGGAAACCATGCCGGCACGTTGCAGGCCAAAGCCAATCATCCCGTGTTTCAGGCGGGATCGGCGTCAATCCGCACGGCGATGCCTTCCAAGCCCGGAACGGCGGGGCAGCGCTCCATCACCAGCAGGTCGTTCCCTCCTAGCCCTGCCCCACCCCCAGCAGCGCCCGCGCCTCCGCCGGCGTCGCGGCCTCCGCGCCGATGCCGCGCACCAGCGCCGCCGCCCGCTCCACCAGCGCCGCGTTGCCCGGCGCCAGCACGCCGCGGGACAGATAGAGGTTGTCCTCCAGCCCCACCCGCACGTGCCTGCCCAGCACCGCCGCCAGCGCCACGGTCGGGAACTGGTGGCGGGAGATGCCGAAGGCCGACCACAGCGCCCCCGCCGGCAGCCCCGCCCGCATCGCCAGCACCGCCTCCGCGGTTGCCGGCGCCCCCCAGGGCACCCCCATGCACAGCTGCAGGAAGGGCGGCGCGGCGAAGTGCCCCTGCTCTACCATGCGCCGCGCCAGCGCGACGTGGCCGAGGTCGAACACCTCCAGCTCCGGCTTTACCCCGGCGCCGCGGATCAGCCGGGCCATGGTCCCCAGGTAGGCGGGCACGTTGACCATGGCGTGGGCGCCGAAGTTCATCGTCGCCACGTCCAGGCTGCAGATGTCCGGGCGCAGCTCCAGGACGTGCTCCACCCGCTCCTCCGGGCCGACCAGGGTGGTGCCGGGGCCGGGCCGCCCGGCGTCGTCGGGCTGCAGGCGGGCGCCGGGGCCGGTGGTCAGGTTGATGACCACGTCGCTGCCGCTGTCGCGGATGCGGGCCACGACCTCGCGATACAGCTCCAGCTTGCGGCTGGGCTTGCCGGTCGCCGGGTCGCGGACGTGGATGTGAACGACCGCCGCGCCGGCCGCCCGCGCCGCCAGCGCCTCGGCCGCGATCCGCTCGGGCGTGACGGGGATGGCCGGGTTCATGTGGGCGTTGTCCGCCCCGCCGGTGACGGCGCAGGAAATGATGGTGGCGGGCGCTCCGCTGCTCCCCCCGCTGCTCACAGAGTCAGCCCCCCGTCCACGACCAGGGTCTGCCCGGTCACCATCGCCGCCGCGCAGCCCAGGAACACGATGGCTTCGGCGATGTCGTCCGTCGTGCAGCGCCGGGCCAGCGGCGCCTGCTCGATGGAGGACCGCCGCTGCTCCTCGGTCCACTCGATCTGCCAGTCGCTGTCCACGGCGCCGGGCGCGACGGCGTTGACGCGGATGGCCGGGCCGAGGCCGCGCGCCAGGTGCTTGGTCAGCGCCACCACGCCCGCCTTGCTGGCGCCATAGGCCATGCTGCTGCCGCGCGCCGTCAGCCCGGCGATGCTCGCCACGTTCACCACCGCGCCGCGGCCGGAGGCACGCAAGTGCGGCGCCGCCGCCCGGGTGCAGCGGAACAGGCCGACCAGGTTGGTGGACAGCACGGCGTCCCACAGCGCGTCGTCAATGTCGTCCAGCCGGTCGCCGGGGATCAGCGCCCGCGCGCCGGGCGTGCCGGCGTTGTTGACCAGCAGGTCCAGCCGGCCCAGGGCCGCCGCGGCGGCCTCGACCATCGCCGCCTCCTCCCCGGGGGCGCCGACCCGGCCGGGCACGGCGATGGCGTCTATCCCCTCCGCCCGCAGCCGCCCCACTGCCTCGGTCCCGCGCGGGTCGCCCGGTAGGAAGTTGACCGCCACGCGGGCGCCGCCGCGCCCGAGCATGGCCGCCGTCGCGTAGCCGATGCCGGACGCCGCGCCCGTCACCAGCGCTGCCTGCCCGCTCAACTGGTATGCCGGCATGCCGCTTCCCCTTGGTGCTTGCCGGCAGGCTGCCACCCGCCTGGCCGGGGACGCAAGCGGGCGCCCCTGCTCAGCCTTCCGCCGGCGCGATGCACAGGTGCCGCGGGCCACGGGCGCTGCGGGCGCATCCGCCCTCGATGCCGGTGGCGCCGGTGACGAGGTTGGGGCTGCGCGGCTGGAGGCGGCTCCTGGTCCCGGCATCGCCCACGCTGAATGGCCAAGTCCGGTTCGTTCTCAAGCGATGGTCGGCCTGCTACTATCCGGGTCAGCATGACGCCTTCGCCGGACACGGCTGCCGACCAGCGCCGCATCATCCACGTTGACATGGACGCCTTCTACGCCTCCGTGGAGCAGCGCGACGACCCGGCCCTGCGCGGCGTGCCGCTTGCGGTGGGCGGCTCGCGCGAGCGCGGCGTCGTGGCCGCGGCCAGCTACGAGGCCCGGCGTTTCGGGGTGCATTCGGCCATGCCCTCCGTCACCGCACGCAGGCGCTGCCCGGAGCTGGTGTTCGTCCGGCCGCGCTTCGACGTCTACAAGGCGGTGTCGCAGCAAATCCACGCCATCTTCGCCCGCTACACCCCGGTCATCCAGCCGCTGTCGCTGGACGAAGCCTACCTCGACGTGACGCAACCCTTGCTGGACCGCGGCTCGGCCACCGCCATCGCCGGGGAGATCAGGGCCGCCATACGCGCCGAAACCGGCCTAACCGCATCGGCCGGGGTGTCCTACAACAAGTTCCTGGCCAAGCTCGCCTCGGACCACCGCAAGCCCGACGGCCTGTTCGTCATCACGCCGCGCATGGGGCCGGGCTTTGTCGAGGCGCTGCCGGTGGGCAAGTTCCACGGCATCGGCCCAAAGACGGCGGCACGCATGAGCGCGCTCGGCATCCACACGGGCCTCGACCTGCGCGGCCGGTCACGGGCGTTCCTGGCCGAGCGTTTCGGTAGGGCTGGCGACTACCTGTACGGCGTGGCGCGCGGCGTGGACGACCGGCCGGTGCAGGCCGACCGGGTTCGCAAGTCGGTCGGCGCCGAGACGACCTTCGAGCGCGACCTCCTGCGTTGGGAGGAGGTTGGGCCGGTGTTGGCGCCCGTGCTCGCCCAGGTTTGGGCGGCATGCAGCCGGGGCGGGCACTCAGGCCGCACCGTGACGGTCAAGGTGAAGTATGCCGACTTCCAGCAGGTCACGCGCAGCCGGTCGGGCGCCGAGCCTGTCCTGGCACAGGCGCAGTTGGAACAGGTCAGCCTGGACCTGCTGCGGCCGTTGTTCCCGCCGCGGCTCGGGGTGCGGCTGCTCGGGGTCACGGTGTCGAACTTGGACGACAAGCCTTGCCGGGGCGTCTCGCAGCTTGCTTTGGAGTTCTGATGAGGGAGCCGCTTCCGATCCCAGGCGGACTGGTGGACCGGCAGGCCATGGTCCAGGTCTCCTCGCCTTCGAACGGGCGGGCTGGCCGAAGCGGAGCTGCAGGCGGTTGACGAGAATGCGCTGCGGCGTGCACGTGCCGCCGCCGGTCCGCAAGGCGCCAGCCTGCGGCGGCGCAACGGGAATGAACAGGGTGCGGTCCGGTTTAAGGCCGGGCAAGCACGGTTGCCCCGGCTGTCCCGTCATGGCGTGAACGTCCGCTTTGGAGCAGCGTCCGAATCATCAGTTGACCGGCAGGATCGGGTGCGGCGCTGACGCGCCACTGCGGCATGACCGCCCCCGGGCAGGTCCACGAGCATGGGGCCATCCCGCTCCGTCAACCGGCATAGGATTGGCCAAAGTCGAGGTTACGCGATAGGCATGGGCGGCATAGAGCCGGTCCGCAGGGCGCATGGTTGCTGCCGGCCGACATAGGGAGAGCGCCCATGCGCGTCGCGATCATCGGCCAGCAGGCTTTCGGGAAGGCAACGCTTGAGGCGTTCCTGGCCCGTGGCGACACGGTGGCTGCCGTGTTCTGCGCTCCGGACACGGGCCACCCGGATCCTTTGCGCCTGGCCGGCGAGGCGGCGGGGGTGCCGACGTTCGCGTTCCCTAAATTGACAGGCCCCGAAGCGCTGGAGGCGTTGCGGGCGGCACGGGCCGAGGTCGGAGTGATGGCCTATGTCACGCAGTTCGTGCCCCAGGCGTTCTGCGCCATTCCGGAGTTCGGCACGATCCAGTTCCATCCCAGCCTGCTGCCGCTGCACCGCGGCGCCTCGTCGCTGGGCTGGTCCATCATCCTGGGCCGGACGCAAACAGGCTTCAGCATCTTCCGTCCCAACGACGGGTGGGACGAAGGCCCGGTGGTCCTGAGCCGCGCCGTGCCGATCGGGGCCGAGGACACGCTGGGAACCCTGTACTTCGGCAAGGTCTTCCCGCTGGGCGTGGCAGGGTTGGTCGAGGCGGCAGACCTGGTCGTCGCGGGCAAGGCGCCTGCGGTCGCGCAGCATGAACCGGCGGCGACATACGAGGGGATCATCGGCGAGGCCGAGTCGGAGATAAGCTGGGCGACCCACATTGACATCACCTACAACCTGATACGCGGCTGCGACCCCTCGCCGGGAGCCTGGACGTTCCATGAGGGGCGCCGGCTATTCCTCTACGATTGCCAAAAGAGGCTCGCCCGAACGTTCGGCGAAGTGAAAGGAAAGAAGGTTGGCCAGGTCGTCGCCGTGGATGGCGGCAGCGTGACGGTCCACGGGCAGGGCGGCTTCATCGTGGCGCGCCGGCTCCGGCCCGATGGCGGCAAGAAGGTCGCAGCCGACGAAGCCGGGCTGGCGGTCGGCACCCTGCTGGGTCAATGAAGCCGCCCGGTAATCTCCCACGGGTCGGCTCCTGGCGGCAGGGCCGGCGCCAGGCTGGCGCGTCGCCTGCCCGCTTGGCGCCTTCCATGCGCCGGACCTGCACCCTCATCGCGGCAAGGTCAGGCCCGGACAGCTTCGCCGTCCCCAGCTTGGCCGCTTCCACCTCCAGCAGGCAGCGCACGCGGTAGATGTTCCGCAGCCGCGGGAGGTCCAGCTCGGCGATGCGCACGCTGTGGTGGCTTTCCTGCGCGAGCACGCCCTGGGCCAGCAGCTCCAGCACGGCTTCCCGCACCGGGGTGGAACCCATGCCGAAATCGGTCATCAGTTGCGTCTGGCTGAGCTGCTGGCCTGGCGCATAGCGGCCGGACTGTATCGCGTCCCGCAACGTGCCAACGGCCAGCTCCCGCCTGGTGCGGAAGCCGCCGGGAGGGGAGTCGCCTCTTGAGGTGCTCGACGTCTTGCAAGATGCATAGACGTGCGTCTCAGGATGCAATCCCTTGGTTCGACCTTGGCCACCATGCGGCGTGGCAGGGCGCGTAGGCCATGCCGCCCCGAGGTGCTGGCCCGGGTTTCCGAATGTCCGGCAACGTGCGGGGTGTGACGGAGCCTGAAAGCTTCGTCTGCGGCGCTCCCCGTGTCGCCATTCCGTCGCTGCGCGTCGCGAACGGCGCCCCCCCGGCCCACCGCGCCGTCAAGATCACACCCTTGAACAGCGGGTTGCAGGCAGATGGGCATCGAGCATGGCGTGACGGCGATGGACGGCGCCGCCGGGTTCCCGCAGGCCGTGCGATGCGGCGGCCTCCCCTGACCAATGGCCCAGGTGCAAGGGCGCAGCCTGCTTGGCATCGCGGCGGCCGGGCACGCCGCCAGGCTTGCCGGCGCCGCCGTGCCGCTCAACCCCATGCTGCAGGCGGCCTGACCCGTGACGGACGCCTATGACGTGGTGGTGGTCGGCGGCGGCGTGATCGGCGCGGCCACCTTGTTCCACCTGGCCCGGCTGGGCTGCCGTCGCGCGTTGCTGCTGAAGCGGGGGAACATCGCGGGCGGCTCGACCGCATTGTCGTCCGGCATCGTCCGCACCCACCACTCCGTCGCGTCCAACGTGGCGGTCGCCCGCGCCAGCCTGCGCATGTTCGAGGGCTTCGCCGAGCTGCTGGACGACCCGGAGGCGGATGCCGGGCTGGTCCGGTCGGGCTACCTGATCGTGGCGCCGCCGAACGGCGCGTCGGCGGCCGCGCGGCGGTCGGTCGCCATGCAGCAGGGCATGGGGATCGAGTGCGGGCTGCTCGACCGCGCCGAGGCGCTGGCCCGTCATCCCTGGCTGCACCTGGACGACATAGATGCCATCGGCTTCGAGGCGGAGGCCGGGTTCGCCGATCCCTACCTGGTCGCAACCGGCTTCGCCCGCGCGGCGCGGCGGCTGGGGGCGGAAATCCGCATCGGCACTGCCGTCACGGGCCTGTTGCGGAACGAGGACCAGATCACGGACCATGGTAGGCGGTGTCCCAAGCGGCGGATTTTCATCTGACCTTGAGGCTGCGCTTGTTCTTTGGGCCGTACAGCAGGTTCATGGCCCCGGTCGCCGTTGAACTCGTCTTCCAGCACCGTCAGCCCGTGCCACCCGCCCGCTCAGCCCCAAACGTCCCTTGCCGTCTCCGTGATCATGCGGAGCTTGGCCCATTGCTCGTCCTCGGCCAGCGTGTTGCCCTCCTGCGTCGAGGCGAAGCCGCATTGCGGGGACAGGCAAAGCTGGTCGAGCGGCGCGAAGCGGGCGGCCTCCTCGATGCGGCGCCTGATGTCGCCGGGCCGCTCCAGCGTGCCGGTCTTAGAGGTGACGAGGCCCAGCACCACGGACTTGCCCGCGGGAAGGTGGCGCAGCGGCTCGAAGCCGCCGGCGCGGTCGGTGTCCCACTCCATGAAATAGCCGTCCACCGGCATGGCGTTGAACAGCAGCTCCGCCACCGGCTCGTAGCCGCCGGACGCGATGAAGGTGGAGCGGAAGTTGCCGCGGCACAGGTGCATGGTGACGGTGAGGTCGGCCGGCTTGTCCCGCAGGGCCTCGCGCACAAGCCCGGCATAGATCTCCGGCTGCCGGTCAGGGTCGTCGCCGCGGGCGCGCAGCATCTCGCGCTGCTCGGGGTCGCACAGGTAGGCGAACGAGATGTCGTCCAGTTGCAGGTAGCGGCAGCCCGCGTCGTAGAAGGCGTGGACGGCCTTGTTGTAGGCGGCGCCCAGGTCGGCATAGAAGCCGTCCATGCCGGCATAGACGCCGAAGTTCATCATCTGCCGCCCGCCCCGGTAGTGCAGCATGCTCGGGCCGGGGATGGTCATCTTGGCGACCCGGCTGGTGTTGGCGGCCAGGAAGCGGAAGTGTTCGATCATCGGGTGGCCGGAGAAGCCGACCTTGCCGGTGACGCGCAACGCCTTGTTGATGCCGATGCCGCCCTTGAAGTTCATGCCGGAGTCGAGGTCCACGGCCGTCACGCCATCCAGGTGCTCCAGGAAGTCGAAGTGCCAGTAGGCCCGGCGGAACTCCCCGTCGGTCACGGCGCGCAGGCCCAGCGCCTCCTGCTTGCGTATCAGCGCGACGATCTCCCGGTCCTCCACTGCCCGCAGCCCGGCGCCGTCCAGCCTGCCGGCCTGGTGCTCGCTGCGGGCGTGCTTCAGGGCCTGGGTACGCAGCAGGCTGCCGACCATATCGGCGCGGAACGGCGGGTTCGTGCGTTGCATGGGGGCGCTCCGGCGAGTTGCTGCGAAACGGGGTAGCTGACCTGGCATACCGCAGCAAGCCGCCGTATGGGTTGCCAGCCGAACAGCCGGAGGCACACCATGCGCGCCACCCTCCTCGCCGCCGCCGCCTTCGCTGCCCTGATGGCGCAGGCGCCCGCCCATGCGGAGCTGCCGGCCGTGCTCAGGATCGGCATCCTGAACGACCAGAGCGGCCCGTTCGCCGATGCGTCCGGCCCCGGCTCGGTGGTGGCCGCCCGGCTCGCGGCAGAGGACTTCAAGCGGGAGGCGCCCGGCCTCCAGGTCGAGATCCTGTATGGCGACCACCAGAACAAGGCGGATGTCGGCGCCGCCATCGTGCGCTCCTGGGTGGACCGCGACGGGGTGGCGGCGGTGGCGGACGCGGTCAACTCCGCCGTGGGCCTCGCGGTCAACCAGATCATGCGCGAACGGGACCGCAGCTTCGTCGCCACCAATGTCGCGACATCCGAGCTGACGGGGCGGTCCTGCGCGCCTACGACCGTCCAATGGACCATGGACACCTGGGCCAACGGCAACGTTGCCGCGCGCGCGCTGGCGGGGGACGGCGGCGACACCTGGTACTTCCTCACCATAGATTACGCGCTCGGCACCGCGCTGGAGCGCGACACGACGGACGCGCTGCACCGGCTGGGCGCCCGCGTCGTCGGCTCGGCCCGGCACCCGCTCGGCACGACGGACTTCTCCTCCTTGCTGCTCGGGGCGCAAGGCTCGGGCGCCAAGGTGGTGGCGCTGGCCAGCACCGGGTCGGACCTCATCAACGCGGTGAAGCAGGCGCACGAGTTCGGCCTCACGCCGAAGCAGCGGCTGATCGGCCTGCTCACGCAGTTCACCGACGTGGACGGCATGGGGCTGGCGGTGGCGCAGGGGCTGATCGTGTCCGAGGCGTTCTACTGGGACATGAACGACGCGACGCGCGCATGGTCCCGCCGGTTCGGCGAGCGGATGGGCGGGCGGATGCCGACGGCGAACCAGGCCGGCGTCTATGGCTCGGTGCTGGCATGGCTGCGCGCGGCGCGGGCGGCCGATAGCGTCGAGGGTGCGCGCGTGATGGCGCAACTGCGCTCCGCGCCGATTGACGACGCGCTGTTCGGCCGGGTGACGGTGCGCGCCGACGGCCGGGCCGTCCATGCCATGCACGTCTTCCGCGTCAAGCGGCCGGACCAGTCCACCTCGCGCTACGACTTCTACGAGCCGGTTGCGACGGTGCCGCCGGAGCAGGCGTTCCGCCCGCTTGCCGAGGGCGGCTGCCCGCTGGTGCGGTGAACGCGGCCCTGATATCGACGGTCCTCTGCTCTGACCCTTCCCTTGGCGCACCGTCATTGCGAGCCGCGCTTGCGGCGCGGCATAGGGGGCCGACAGGACTGTGCTTGCCACCCCTGGGTTGCCGCGTCGCTGCGCTCCTCGCAATGACGGAAACGATCAGCGCCGATGGCGGTTGGCATGAGTCCGAGGGCGGCTGCTACAGCCGGTCCGGCAGCCAGGTCGCCAGGACCGGCACCGCGACCAGCAGCGCCAGGCGCAGCAGGTCGGTGATGATGAACGGCACGACGCCGCGGAAGATCGTGCTGAAGCTCACGTCGCCGACCACGGACTTGATGACGAACACGTTCATCCCGACCGGCGGGTGGATCAGCCCCAGCTCCACCGTCATCACGATGATGACGCCGAACCACACGGGATCGAAGCCCAGCGCCATCACCGCCGGGAACACGATCGGCACCGTCAGGATGATCATGGCCATGGCGTCCATCAGGCAGCCCAGCACCAGGTACATCAGCAGGATGAGGCACAGCACGCCGTAGCGGCCCAGCCCCAGCCCGGTCAGGAACGCCGTCACCTTCTGCGGCGTGCCGGTGATGGTCAGAAAGTAGCCGAACAGCAGCGCCCCGATCAGCACCGTGAACACCGCCGCCGCCGTGCGGGTCGCTTGCAGCAGCGCCTGCAGCAGCGCCGCCCGCGGCAGGCGCCGCCGGGCCACGCCGATCAGGAAGGCGCCGCCCGCGCCCATGCCGCCGGCTTCCGTCGGCGTGAACAGCCCGCCGTACAGGCCGCCGATGACGAACACGAACAGCACCAGCGGCGCCCACACCTCGCGCAGCGCCGCCGCCCGGTCCCGCCAGGGCGCCGGCACGCCGCGCGGCAGGGCCACGATCCCCGTGGCGCCAAGCAGCGCGATGGTGCCGACGTACATCGCCATCGCCACCAGGCCCGGCACCACGCCGGCCATGAACAGCTTGCCGATGTCGGTTTCGGTGATGATCCCGTAAACCACCAGCACGGTGGACGGCGGGAACATCGCCCCCAGCGTGCCCCCGGCGGCGATGGTCCCCGTGGCGAACGAGGTCGGGTAGCCGTGGCGCTTCATCTCCGGATAGGCCACGGTCGCGAACGTCGCGGCCGTGGCCACCGAGGAGCCGGAGATGGCCGCGAACGCGCCGCAGGCGATGATGGTGGCAAAGCCCAGGCCGCCGCGCAGGTGGCCGATCAGGGCGTGGGCGGCGCGGAACAGCTCCCGGCTCATGCCCGACGCCTGCACCAGCGCGCCCATCAGCAGGAACATGGGGATGACGCCGAACGTGTAGTCGGTGACGGTCCTCATGCTGGTCTGGCCGATCAGCTTCAGCGCCGGGCCGAAGCCGCTCAGCAGGCCGAAGCCGCCCACCCCCACTAGCCCCATCGCCATCCCGACCGGCACCCGCAGCAGCATGAGCGCGAACAGGAGGACGAAGCCTCCGGCGGCGACGAGGTCCTCGTCCACCGCCGGGCTACTCGGTCAGCCGGACGGGATCGTGCGCGGCGAAGCCCGGCCGCGTCACCAGCCGCCAGGCGCGCACGGCGATCAGCAGCACCGCGGCGGCGTCCCCCACCCAGACCACGGCGAAGAACGGCCAGGTCGGCAGGTGCAGGTCGTAGGTCAGGACGTTCTGCGCCCGGGTCGCCAGCACCTTGTCCAGCAGCATCGTCGTCTGCACGCCCACCACCAGCAGCAGCACGAGCGTCGCGAACACGTCAATGCGCCGCCGCCAGCGCCGGCCCGCCATCTCCCACAGCAGGTCCACCGTGATGTGCGCGCCGCGGTAGCTGGTAGCGGCGATGCCCCAGAAGATCAGGATGCCCAGCAGCAGGCGGCCGAAGTCGTAGCCGTCGGGGATGGCGATGGCGAAGAACCGGCGCAGCAGCACGGACACGAAGATGTCGGCCGCGACCAGGCCGACGAAGATGGCCGCGACCATCTCGATCCCGTCAATGAACCGGTCCATCAGGTTGCGCGGAGCAGCAGGCACACCCGTCATTGCGAGCCGCGCTTGCGGCGCGGCAACCCAGGGGCGGCAAGGACCGCGCTTGCGGCCCCTGGGTTGCCGCGTCGCCTGGCTCCTCGCAATGACGCCGCGCTTGCACGAGGCTCGGCGCGGACGCGGGCCGGCTCCATCGCGCTAGTATGCCGAACTCTGCGCGGCCAGCCCGCCTTGCAGCGCCGCCAGCGCCGCGTCGGGGTCAACGCCCACCTTGCGGACGCTCGCCGCCCAGCTTTGCCGCAGCGGCTCGGCGGCGGCCCGCCACTCCGCAAGCTGCGCCGGGGTCAGCGCCACCATCTCGTGGCCCGGCGCCGCCCGCATCCGCTCCCGCCCTGCCGCCTCGAACGCCGCCCAGGGCGCCGCCAGCTTCTGCGCCCACTCGGACGTGCAGTGCGCGTCAATGGCCGCGCGCTGCGCCGGGGACGCGCCGTCGTACTTGGCCTTGTTGATCGAGATGGTGAACACGCTGGTGTAGAGCGGCACGTCCAGGTGGAACTTCACCACGCGGTCAATGCCGAACAGGAACACGCTGCCATACGGGAAGGCGATGGCGTCGGCCACGCCGCGGTCCAGCACGTCTCGCGCCTCCGGCGCCGAGGCCTGCACGTTGGCGCCGCCCAGCAGGGACACGAACTCGCCCATCATGGCGTGGGACGGACGCACCTTGGCGCCGCGCAGGTCGGCCGGCACGGCGATGCGCCTGCGGGAGTGCAGGGTGCCGGGGTCGTGGACGAAGGCCATGCAGAACCGCGTGTCCGGCATCTCCTTGGCGGCGTAGGCGCGATACCAGGCGTCCACCGCCGCGGAGGCGGCGACCCCGTTGGTCAGCATGAACGGCAACTGCGCCGCGTTGATGACCGGAAAGCGCCCGGGCTGGTAGCCGGGGTTGATGTAGCCCACGTCGGCGATGCCGTCCCGCACCATGTCGTAGTGGTCGAACGCCTTGCCCAACTGCTCCGACGGGAACACGGTGGACTTGATGGTGCCGCCGGACGCCGCCTCCAGCGACGCCGCCCACTCCCGCGTGCTGACGACCAGCGGATGCGCCGGCGGCAGCCAGAGCGAAACCCTGAGCTGGATCGGCTTGTCCTGCGCCGCGGCGGGCAGGCCCAGGCCGATGCCCATCAGGACCAGGAGCGCAAGGCGGATCGTCATGGCGGTGAACCCCGTTCGGTGTGGCGTCACAGGCGCGGCAGCCAGGCGTCCGCGACGGCTCGGCGCCGCTCCAGGCGGATGGCGTGCGTCGCGCGGTCCGGCGTGCTGTCCAGCGCCGCGAGGCCCCGGACTCGCCACGCCGGGACGACTGCTGCCCCGGCCGGTAAGGATGCGGGTCGCGCCAGCCTTGGTCAGCGCGTCCGGAAACGCGGCGCTGGCGGTCGTCATGCGGCGGTTCCCCGTTCGGCCGAGCCGTGCGGCCGGATCATGCGATGCCCGGCGGCTTGCAGGCATGGTGGACCGGGAACCGGCCAGGGGGCAAGCGGGCGGTCCAGGGCGGTCGCATACGCCGCAAGACCGCTTCCTGCTCCCTCTCCCTCCGGGAGAGGGCCGGGGTGAGGGAAGACGCAGGGCCGGACCCAGCCGCCGCAGGGCTTGTACGGGACGGGTCCGCTCGTGCCGCCTCCCTCACCCCAACCCTCTCCCGGAGGGAGAGGGAGCCAGGGCGACCCTGGCGTTGCGTGCGTCGGCCCTGCGGGGCGGTCAGGGCAGGCCGCCCGCGGCCTTGCGGCGCAGCAGCTCCGTCAGCAGCACGTCGCGCTGCCGCACGACGGCCGGCAGGTCGCAGCCTGCCAGCACCTCCGCCACGCCCCCGGAGACGGCGGCCTTCGTCGCGTCGTCCAGCGTGACCCGGCCCAGGTCGCGCCACATCGCCTCGGTCGGCGGTCCCAGATGGTCCAGCATGTGGCCGATGCCGCCGGGTCCGCCGGACAAATGCAGGTTCAGGAACGGCCCCAGCAGCGCCCAGCGCAGACCCGGCCCGTGGGCGATGGCGGCGTCAACGTCGGCCACCGACGCCACGCCTTCGCGGACCAGGTGGATCGCCTCCTGCCACAGCGCCGCCTGCAAGCGGTTGGCGACGTGGCCGCGCATCTCCCGCCGCAGCCGGATCGGGTGCTTGCCGCAGGCGGCGTAGAACGCCATGGCCATTGCCACCGCGTCCTCCGTCGTGTCCCGGCCGCCGCAGACCTCGACCAGCGGGATCAGGTGCGGCGGGTTGAAGGGATGGCCGAGCACGACGCGGCCAGGGTGGGCGCAGGCGCCCTGCACCTCGGTCATCATCAGGGTGGAGCTGCTGCTGGCCAGCACGACATGCGGCGCGGCGGCGGCGTCCAGCCGGGCGAGCAGCTCCCGCTTCACGTCCAGCCGCTCCGGCCCGTTCTCCTGCACAAAGTCCGCCGCCGCCGCCGCGTCCTCCGCGGATGGCAGGAAGCGCAAGCGGTCCGGCGAGGCGCCCGGCGCCAGGCCCATCGCCGTCATCGCCGGCCAGTGCGCGGCGACGGCCTGGCGCAGCGCGGCCTCGGCCCCTGGCGCCGGGTCGGCAGCGGCAACGTCCAGGCCGCGCGCCAGGAAGCAGGCGGCCCAGCTTGCGCCGATGACGCCGGTGCCGATCACCGCGACGCAACGGATGGGGGTCACGCCCTTCGTCCCTTGCCCGGACCGGCATACTCTGCCGCAGTCTCGCCGTTGCGGGGAGCGCGGCGGCGCAGCGCTCCAGGATCGGCAACGGCGGCTCTGCCGGCCCTTGGACCGCCATGCCGCGAGCGGCTCGCGATGGCGGTTGACGGGCGGCCGACAGGAAGAAGGGCTGGCATCATACGCTGTAAATCCTGATGAGGACGGTGCCGGGCTGCCGTTCGCCCATGCCGACGAACAGCGTCCGGTTCAGCCAGGCGTGGTCCGGGGCAGAGGTCTCGAACACCGGGGCGGTGCGGAAATAGACCCGGGCGGGGTCCACAGGCTCCCCGCGCAGCAGCCGGGCCATGTCGTCCGGCGCGGCGTGGCGCAGGCCGCGGTTGACGACATGGACGAGGGCGCCGTCATCCAGGCGCAGGAGGTAGCGCGCCTCGATCTCCGCGACGCCATCGCCGCGGATGAGCTGCGTGTCGGCGCCGCCGGGCAGCACCGTGCCGGCCAGGCGCGGCCCGGCGGCACGGCCGCCCAGGATCGGCACCACCCGCCGCTCTCCGGCCGGGCAGGGGCCGAGCAGCACCGGCGGCGCGACCTCGACGATGAGGTCTGCGACGTGCGCCGGGCTGGGCGTCATGCGTGCGCTGCGGCGTGCCCGACGGCAGGTCCGGTGGCGTGGGCGGCGGCAGGTGCGGGCAGGCCCAGCATGTCGCGCGCCTCGGCGGGGCTGGCGACCTCCATGTTCAGCTCCTTGATGATACGGACGGTGCGGGCGACGAGCTGCTCGTTGGTCGCAAGCTGGCCGCGGCCGTAGTAGTTGTTGTCCTCCAGCCCGACGCGGACGTGGCCGCCCAGCAGGATGGCCTGCGTGGTGGCGGGAAGCTGCGCCGGGCCGATGGCCGACACGCAGAAGATGCTCTGCGGCGGCAGCAGCCGGATCATGCTGGCCAGGATGTCGTGGCTGTAGGGCATGGCGCCCTGGAAGCCGCGGTCGGCGCCCAGCACCATGTTGATGTAGTAGGGCGGCTTGTCGTAGCCCTTGGCGATCAGCCGGCACACGTCCTGCAGGATGTGCTGCGGGCCGAACACCTCCCATTCCGGCTTGATCCCCCGCTCCTTGAACCGCTCCGCCAGCGTGTCGCAGCGGCCCGGCGTCGTGATGACCAGGATCTCCCGCCCGCCATGCACGTCGGCGAACGTCATGCCGTCGAAGGTCGCCATCTCCGCCCCGGCGTCCAGGCCCTTCAGCCGTTCGTCGAAGTTGCTCTCGAACAACCCGTCCGGGCGCGGCACCAGCATGTCGCCGTTGCTGCCGCCGCCGGTCGAGTTGTTGATGATGATGTCGCAGCGCGCCCGGATGCGGTCGTTGATCGCCTGGTAGATGCTAGCGTTGCAGGTGGCCTGGTCGTCCGGCCGCCGGGCGTGCAGGGCGGCGATGGCGGCGCCCTCCTTCCAGGATTTATGCACGCTGTCGGCGATCTCGTCCGGCTGCGTCGGCAGGTTCGGGTTCTGCGCCTTGCTGGCCATGCCGCCGGTGGGGGCGACGGTGACGATCACTTTGCTCATCGTTGGTTCCTTCTAGGCTTTGACGAGGGCTAGGCTTTGACGAGGGCGCAACCGCCCTCCGGCAGCGGGCGGAAGGCTTGGTCGGCCGGGATGGTGCCGATCACCTTGAACAGGTCCCATTCGCCCGTGCTCTCGGCAGGGGTCTTGGCCTGGATCAGGTGGACCGGATGCAGCTTGCGGCCATCGGCGCGTATGCTGCCGCGGCCGAACAGGGGGTCGTCGGTCGGGATCGCCTTCATCGCGGCCACCACGGCACGGCCGTCCCCGGATGCGCCGGCCTGCACCGCCGCCTTCAGCAGGTGCAGCAGCCCGGCATACACGCCCGCCTGCATGTCGTTCGGCATGGCATGACGCGAATGCCGCTCGGCGAACCGCCGGCTGAAGGCGCGGGCGCCATCGTCCATGTCCCAGTAGAACGGGCTGACGCCCAGCACGCCCTGCGCCACGCGCAGCCCGACGCCCTGGGCCATGTTGATGTTGAACACGGGTCCGCAAATCTGCATGGTCCGGGTCAGCCCGAACTCGGCGGCCTGCTTCAGCGCCGTCGTGGTGTCCCCGCCGGCGTTGTTCAGCGCCAGCACCTGCGCGCCGGACGCCTGGGCCGTCAGCAGGAAGGAACTGAAATCGTCCGTGGGGAAGGGGTGCTTCACGCCCCCCAGCACCTGCCCGCCGGCGGCGCCCACGGCCTCGCGGATGTTGCGGTCGAGGTCCGCGCCGAACGAGTAGTCCGCCGCCACCGTGAACCACGTCTTGCCGCCGCGCTCGGTGATGGCGCGGCCCAGGGCGTGGGTGATCTCCCAGGTGTCGTAGGTCCAATGGACGGTGTTGGGCGAGCACTTGGCGCCCGTCAGGTCGGCGATCCCTGCGCCGGAGCCGATGAACACCCGGTTGCGGTCCCGCACCAGGTCCGCAACGGCCAGCGCGATGGCGGAGTTCGGCACGTCCATGATGGCGTCCACCCCCTCCTGATCCAGCCAGCGGCGGGCGATGGCCAGGCCGACATCGGGCTTGTTCTGGTGGTCGGCGGACAGGACCTCGACCGCCGCGCCGGGGTGCGCGGCGGCCCAGTCCTCGACGGCCAGGCGCGCGGCCACGACGCTGCCGGGTCCCTGGTAGTCGGCGAACACGCCGCTCATGTCGTTCAGGATGCCGACCCTCAGCGGCCGGGACTGCGCCCGGGCGCGCGTGGCCGCAAGGGGCGGCGCGAGGGCCGTGGCGAGCGAGCCGGCTAGTACTACAGCCGGGATTGAGCGTTATGCCTGTCCGGAGGTGTGGTGGCATGACGAGTGAGCGTGAGGTGCGTGGGTGGGCTGCGGGTTTGGACGGCGTTGTGGACCGGATTGCGCCGCGGTTTG
>JAABUM010001117.1_pt1 | contig 41725 bp, 35 predicted proteins | sample 5559161 | NCBI WGS metagenome assembly JAABUM01 (sample SAMN10711868, study PRJNA513369) | rock metagenome | isolation source: Antarctica rocks | place: Antarctica: Victoria Land, Siegfried Peak nord
CCCCTCGTCACCCTGCCTGCTGCGCAGAGCACCGCGTCTACGCCCACGGACCGCAAGCACGCTGCCTGAGTCCACGCGTTTCACACGCTTTTCAACATCTCACTTCCTTTTTGACAGACCACTAGGCGTCGAGCAGGCCATCCAGGGCGCGCCAGCCGCGCAGGGCGCCCCGGCCGCGCTCCAACAAGGCCAGAGCATCCTGCGCGGCAACGCGGGGACCACCCAGGCCCAGCCGCCGCAGCACCAGACGGGCCGTGTTGCGGCCAGGGATACCGTTGATGCCGCCGCCGGGGTGGGTACCGGCGCCGGTGAGATAGAGGCCCTTGATCGGCGTGGTGTAGCCGGCCAGGCGTGGGGTAGGGCGGTTGCCCAGCATCTGGTCCAGCGATTGGTCCACGTGGTCCGCCGAGCCAGCCAGATTTCCCGTGCGGCGCGCCCAATCCAGCGGGCTGAGCACGACCCGCCCGCGCACCAGGGCGGACAGGCCAGGCGCGTACTCGGCTAGCAGGGCCAGCAGACGGTCGGCTACCTCCTCTTTAACGGCGTCCCAGGAGCGGCCATCACGCAGCTGCCAGGGCACGAACGCGGCGACCCACAGGGTGTGGCCGCCAGGCGGGGCCAGCGAGGGATCGGTGGTGCTGGGCAGCGCCCACATTAGCGCGGGCCGCGCGGGCACGTCGCCGCAGGCGATCTCCAGAAAGGCCTCTTCCACAGCGCGCAGCGAGGGGGCCAGGTAGAGGCTGCCGGCCAGCGCGGGGCCGCGCAACTCCGGCCCAAAGTCGGGTAGCCCGCTCAGAGCCACGCCCATGCTCATCTCACCCACGTTGTCCGCGCCGGCCTTGATCCGCCGGGCCTCGGCGCGCAGGCCCGCAGGCACGGCCTCGGGCCGCAGCAGGTCCAGCAGGAGGCGGCGGGCGTCCACCGACGAGACCACGGCGTGACGGGCGGCCAGGGTCTGGCCGTCGGCCAGGCGCACGCCCACGGCGCGGCCGCGCCGCGTCACCACCTCGGCCACGCCCTGGCCGGTGTAGAGCTCACCACCGTGAGAGCGCAGCGCGGCGATCAGGCTGTCCACAAAGGCTCCGGAGCCACCACGTGGCCGGCCGGGTTTGCCGCCATGGACACCAGTGAGCAGCGAGGGCATATAGCCGCCGCCGGCCTGCCAGGGCGGCAACTGAGAGTGGGTGGCATAGCAGCCCAGCAGCGCCTTCAGCTCCTGGCCCTGGAACCACTCGTCCAGCACGGCCCGGGAGCTTTGCAGGAACAGGCGCAGCACGGCGTCCAGGCGGCTGCCCCGCGGCAGCAGGGCAGCCAGGCGTAGCAACGCCGAAGTGGGCGGCGGCGGGCCATCGCTGACCGCGCCAAGCAGGGCCAGCACACCAGCGGAGGCGGCCACGAAGCGGCGGTAGGCGTCGGCGTCGGCGGCGTGAAACTGGCCGATAGAGGCGCAGGCGCGGTCCAGATCGCGCCAGATAGCCAGGGCGCGCCCTCCGGCGAACGGGGCAGCGGTGTAGACATCGCGGCTGATCAGGTCCAGACCGTGCCGCTGAAGCTCTAGTTCGGCGACCACCCGGGAGCCCCACAGGCGGCCATGCTCCAGGCCACCCAGATCAAGGGTGTAGCCGGGCAGAGCCTCGGGCTGCTGACTGTAGATGCAGCCGCCCGCCTGGGCGGCGCGCTCCACCACGGCCACCTTGAGGCCGGCCTGGGCCAGATAAGCGCCACAGACCAGGCCATTGTGGCCGGCCCCGATCACGATCGCGTCGTGGGTCACCCCGTCCGGGCCCTCCGCGCCAGGCCCAGCGTAGACGCTCGGCCGGCGCCAGCGCGGGGATCGGCGGGGTCCAGCGCCGCGCGCAGCTTGCCGTAGTTGAGTAGGCCAGCGGGGTCGTTACGCCCCTTGGCCGCCAGCAGGTCGGCGGCGTTCTCGGTGTTGCTGCCCTCTTCCAGGATATAGGTGTGCGGGTTGGCCACGCCCACGCCCACGCTCTCGCAGAAGGCGATGGTCCGCGCCAGCTCCTCCCTGCCCTTATAGGGCAGGATAGGCAGCGAACCGGCGAAGGGCGCCCCACCGGCAAAGGCGTACTCACCATGGATGGCGAACTCATCGCCAAACTCGGCCTTGAGCGCGCGCACCTGCTCCTCGAAGCGGTCCACGGAGAAGCCGGCCTGCAGATAGGTCAGCGAGGGATTGGCCTTCTTGGCGTAGAGCGTGGTGTGGTTCCACGAATAGTCGGATAGGCGCACTTTAGTCTCGGTGGGGAAGCCGCACTCTAGCTGGCCTCCGTGGCGGGTAGCCAGGGACACCACACGGTCCTGCTGGCCGGCCCCGAACATCAGCAGGACATTGACTCGATCAGGGTTGAAAGCGATGCGCGTGCGCGGGAAGTAGCGCACGATTGACGGCTCGGCGGTGCAGATCAGCCGCTTGTCCACCAAGGTGTCCCCCAAGAGGTCCAGGCAGAAAGCATGGCAGACCAGCAGATTGGGAAAGCTGACCACGGCCTGCTCCCACTGGCGGCGGGGGGCGAGGGGCACCGTGACATCGGCGAGCACCCCGGTGGTGCCGTAGGCGTGGATGTACAGGGCCAGGTCGGCGCCCTCAGCGCGCAGTGGAGCGGGCCGCTGATCCACCGGGTAGACCGTGGCCGCCAGCACGTTGCCGTCCACCAGCATGCCGTGGCTGGCCGAGCCGACGCCACCCGAGCCGCCGCTGACAAAGCCGCTGACCGTCGCGGTGAGGTAGGTGCTGGGATAGATGCGGATCTCCTGGCCGGTGGCCCACGCCGCTTCGTCTAACTCCACCAGTTTGACCCCAGCCTGCACGCGGGCATAGCCGTCGGCCAACTCCAGCACGCGGTTCATCCGCGTCGTATTGACCACCAGGCCACCGCGCAGGGGCACGCACTGGCCGTAGTTGCCCGTGCCACCGCCGCGCACGGTGACCGGGGCGCGCAGATCATAGGCGGCGGCCAGCACGGCGGCCAGTTCGCCCTCATCCTGGGGCCAGGCCACCACATCAGCCCGGTAGCCATCCAGATCCTCTTGTAGCACATTGGAGAACCAGGCATAGTCCTCTGAATTGCTTTGCAGCACCTTGGGGTCCACACTGATGGCGTCGGCAGGCAGGACCTCCTCCAGCCGCGCCTGAAGGGGGGAACGGGACGCGCTCATCGTCTACTCACCTCTACCATTCATCATCCGGGGAGCGGGTACAACAGGGGGAAGGGGCTAGAGAGGGAGCGCGCGGCTCACCCGGGCAACCGGCGTCGCCGGGTCTGCCCTATGCCACGGCCACCATGCCGGCGAAACAAACTCCGCGCTGAGCTTACCCTTGCAGGGTACCATACTACGACCCCGTGGCGTATATTCACCACTGGCAGGGACGTCCCCTACCAGCCGCCGGGTTATATCAACCGACAGGTACTATGGCGCACTGGGACGACCAGCCGGGACAGCGTGTGCTATGCTGGCTACCTGAACACGGCATGGTTGCACCCGGTGATTGCTGGGTCCAGCGCATCTTTATCACTACCGTGGCGCCAGGTAGCCGGGTGAGCCGGACTTGGGCACAGATAGCGTGGGGAGGGAGCAGGTTCGGTGAGTGACAACGATGTAGTGGCCCGGTTCGCCGCGCTGGTGCGGCGGCAGGCGCGGGCGTGGCAAGAGCAGGACCTGGCGGCTATCCTGGCCGATTACCATCCCGACGCGGTATTTGAGGCCCCCGGCGGCCTGGTCGCCCAGGGGCACACGGCGATCGGCCAGGCCGCCTTGAGCTATTTTGCGGACTACCACCAGATCACGGCGCGGGTGATGGTGACAGTAGCCGACCCGGGTGGCCAGCGTGGGGCCGTGGAGTGGCACTGGTCGGCCACCCATCGCCAGACCGGCGTGCGGGAGGGCACCCCAGATGGCATCATCGTGGAGCTACGCGACGGCCTGATCAGCCGCTGGCGGGAGTATTTCGACACCGCGTACGACCAGCCGGAGCCGTGGGCAGGCTGACCGCGCGCAAGCGCTGGGCCAGTTCAACTCGTTAGCGCTGTCTTTGCAGAGCTACCTCAAGGGCCTCCGGTTGATGCGCCAGATCCCCGATGTCTACAGCCAGGTCACATCTCCACCATGTCGGTACTGGCGCCGTATAGTGCTCATAGCTCCGGCAATGGCTGTACCATGCTCACTTGCTGCGCCGCCCGTTGCATAGGTCCCCGCATACCTCTACTCTTCCTGGCTTCGTGAGCAGGTATCAACAGTGGAGAGACACGGCGTGGCACACAGGACATATACGCGGTGTTGTGCTTATGGGGCGCGGCCCAGGACTAACGCCGCGTTGATGCCGCCGAAGCCGAACGAGTTGGTCAGGATGTGCTGGACGGCCTGATGGCGGCCACAGCCGGGCAGGTAGTCCAGGTCGCAGTCGGCGTCGGGCGAGGTCAGGTTGACCGTGGGGGGTAGATAGGAGTGGCAGAAGGCCAGGCAGCAGATGGCTGCCTCCATGGCCCCCGTAGCCCCCAGGGCATGGCCGTGCATGCCCTTTGTGCCGCTGATAGGCACGTGGTAGGCGTGGTCGCCCAGCGCCCTCTTCAGGGCCAGCGTCTCCGTCCGGTCGTTGAGCACCGTGGAGCTGGCGTGTGCATTGACATAACCGATCTGTTGCGGGACCAGGCTGGCCTCGCGCAGGGCCAGGGTGATCGCCCGGCCCGACTGGGCGCCGCTGGGCAGCGGCGCGGTCATGTGGTGGGCGTCGTTGGTCAGCCCGTAGCCTTCAAGCTCGGCGTAGATGCGTGCGCCACGGCGCACGGCGTGGCCAAGCTCCTCCAACACGAGCATGCAGCCACCCTCGGCCATCACAAAGCCATCGCGCCCGGCGTCGAAGGGCCGCGACGCCGTCTGCGGCGTGTCGTTGCGCGCGGTCATCACCTTGATGATGGAGAAGGCGCCGAAGGTCAGCGGGGCCAACGGGGCCTCCACCCCACCGGCCAGCACCACCTGGGCGCCACCGCCGCGGATCAGGCGAAATGCCTCGCCCAGGGCAATCGCCCCCGACGCGCAGCTGTTGGCGTTGGCCACATTGGGGCCGGTGATGCCCAGCTCGATGGCGATATTGCTGGACGACGCGCCGCCAAAGACCGAGAGGGCCAGCAGGGGGGTCACGCCGCGAATGCCCTGTCGCACAAAGGCGGTGTGCTGCTCTTCGGCGAAGGCCGTGCCGCCCAGAGCTGACCCCACGTAGATGCCTACCTCACCCGCATCCTCGGCGGCTATGTCCAGGCGCGCGTCGGCCAGGGCCAGGCGGGTGCAGGCCAGCGAGAACTGCGCGAAACGGTCCAGGCGGTGGACCCGCTTGGCGTCCATGTAGTCGAGCGGGTCAAAATCGTCAACCTGGGCAGCCACCTGGCAGGAGAACGGGGCGGGGTCGAAGCGGGTGATGCGCCGCACGGCCGAGCGGCGGGCCAGCACGCCTTGCCAGAGGCCCTCCACGCCCGACCCGATCGGCGTGATGGGGCCGAGGCCAGTGATCACGACGCGCCGGGGGCTGCGCGGCGCTAGTCCGCCCACGGGCGGCCCTTGGGATCAACCGGCGCCTCGGCGATCTCCTTGATTCGGGCCAGGGTCTTGTCGGCGACGTTGGCGATGAAGAACTCACCCACCACGTGGCGAGCAATCCACGGACCCACCAGCGGCGGCCAGGCGGGGGCGAACTGGTGCTCGATACAGGTCTCCACCGTGCCATCACCGCCATCACGCAGCACCCAGGCCACATCCATGCCCAGGGTAGGGCCACCGATGTGCTTGAAGGTGATGATACCCTCACCCGCCCGCACACCTTGAATGGCGACCCAGCGCACGGGGATGCCGTCGCGGTTGGCGGCCATCTCCACAATACGCCGGCCATCGGCCAGTTGGCCGCGCACGCGCACCCAGCGATAGTGGGGCAGCAGATCCGGCCAGCGCTCTACCTCGGTGGCAAGCCGAAGGATGCGCTGGCGCGGTGCGCGAATACGCAGCGTGTTGGTCCGCTCCACCTATACATCCTCCCCAGGGCCATTGGTGTGCCCCGTCACAGCAGCAGCCGCGCCAGGTAGGTGGGCTTGAGCACGGCCCACGGAGAGACAAAGTCGCCGGTCACCCCAACCAGCGTGTCGGCCAGGGTCTTGCGCTGGGCCAGGCGGGAGGCCACGCGGTCGAACAGCCAGGGCCGGCTGATCACGGCGTGGACGATTATCTCGACAAGCCGCTTGCCGGCGAACTCGCGGCGGTAGCGTTGCTCGTAGGTGGCCAGAGCCCGGATCAAGCTAGCCTGATCGGGCTGGGCCAGCGCCGCGTGGATAACCTCAGCGGCCAACTCGGCGGCGCGCATGGCCCGGTAGATGCCCTCACCGGTAAACGGGTCGTAGAAGCCCGTGGCGTCGCCGACCAGCAGTGCTTGCCCGGCCACCCGCCGGCGTACGCGGAAGGCCAGCGGGCCGATAGCCAGCACGGGCCGGGTGATCCGGGCGCCCACCAGGCGGCCGCTCAGCGCCGGATAGCGGGCCAGGTGCTCCATGAAGTAGGCCTCGCGCCGCCCCTTGATGTGCTGGCCCTCCGTGGCGTCCACCACGGCGGCCACGTTGGTCACGCCTCCGCCGAGTGGAGCCAGGCCGCAGTAGGCGCCGTCGGGCAGCACATGCATCTCACCGTAGTCGTCCAGGCCGCCCACATCGGCCAGGTGGGCCACCAGGGCGATCTTGCGCGGCCCAAAACGCCACGGCCGCATCAAGTTCAGCCGGCGGGCGACCACGGAATGCAGGCCATCGGCGGCGATCAGCACGCGGCAGCGCAGTTCCAGTGGCCCACCGTCACCGCCGCGGCCGCGCACCCCCACCAGGCCGCGCTCGTCGGCGGGCAGCACGTCCTGTACGGTAAACCCCTCGCGCACCGTGGCACCCTGTGTACGGGCGTGCCGCACCAGCAGATGGTCGAAGGTGCCACGATCTTGGGCCAGACCAAACTCGTGGCCGCCAGCCGGGCTTAGGTGGCCGCAGCCAGCGAAGTCGGCCAGAAACGAGCGGCCACCTGGGGCCATGATGCGGAAGCCGCGCAGCCGGGCATGGCGCAAGGCCATCGCCTGGTCGGTGATGCCCAGGCGGTCCAGCACCGCCGCGATCTCCGGGCTCATATACTCGGCGCATGGCTTGTGCCGAGGGAAGTGGGCGCGGTCCACGGCCACCACGTCATGGCCCAGAGCGGCTAGCAGCGTCGCCGCCGTGGATCCCGCCGGACCCGCGCCCACGATCACAACGTCGTGCCGGCCGACCGCGCCAGCCTGCTCACGAGGCGCTACGTGGGCAGCGGGGGGTAGACCGTCTGTCTCTCTCATGGCTTGAGTGTACCGGAACGATAGCTCCGCGGCAATATAAGTCGCTCCCATGGGTTGCATGGCCGCGCGGACGAGCATGGACGCAGTACAGGGCGTGTATTCGCCCGCCGGCGCCGCCGCGGAGCGGGTACCATGTAAGGTGACCGGGATGGTTGCGTAGCCGACCAGTGAAGGGGAGGACCTAGCCCATGATGCGCCCGCGACTGATGGCTCCTGTGCGCGGGCGCGATGTGGCGGCGGGCGTGCTGCTGTGGGTTGGTCTTGTGCTTGCCGCGACTGGCAGGGCTACCATGGACCACAGAGGCGCCGGCGCCGTGCTGCTCCTGTGCGCCGGCGTAGCCGTAGTCATCCTGGCAGTCAGCGGGGTGATGCCCTACGCGCGGCCCTGGCCGCTGCCCCAGTGGCGGGCCTGGCGGCGCCGGCGCGGCATGGCTGGCGGCGCCGCCAGGCCCCTGGGTATGCTGTTGCCCGGCGTCTACCGCTCGGCCATCGGCCTGCTCATCGGCGAGTGGCTCGGCGCACGGGCCGCCGATAGAGTCGCCAGCGCCGTCAGCCCGCAGGCAACGGTAGGCGGCCTGAGTATCCTCCTGATCATCGCCGTCACTGTCCTGCTAGAGGGCTAGTTAAGTTTCACCGGGATAAACGACTAGAGCGCAAAATGTCCGACAGCCTGACGCATGGGGCAGGTGATGGCGAAATAGATGCTGCTGCCAACCCCGTCCCTCCAGCAGCCGAGATGCTGCCCCGTGTGGTACCGTCGCATCCCCAGATCAGACAAGAACACACCAAACGCACACAGAGGGGCAGGCGTCTTGACAGGCGCGAGAGACAACAATACAATTGTCTTATGATTCCGACCTATGACTCTCATACGGGGACCCTGCCACCGGGAATACACGAGGCGCCCTGGTCTGAGATTCTGGTTCGCTATGGATCAACGCCGCATCGGCTGCGCCTCCTGGCGGGTCTCCACGCGGCACTCATCAGCCTGCGTCAGGCTGGCTGCCGACGGGTGTACCTTGATGGGAGCTTTGTGACAGCGAAGCCGGACCCTAACGACTTCGATGGGTGTTGGGAGATGGCTGGCGTTGATTTTGACCTGCTTGATCACCACGCCCCTCTCTTGCTCGACTGGAGTAGACGACGGGCGGCCCAGAAGGCGACCTATGGAGGCGAACTCTTTCGCGACCGGAACTCGGGGCAGCCCAAGGGCATTGTCGCGCTGAAGTTAGGAGATCTGCCATGATTACCAATGAGCGCCAGTACCGCATCACCAAGGGGTGGGTGGAGCGCTTCACCCAGGCGCAGGCAGCCGTGAGCGCACAAAGCGAGACTCTCCACCCACGGGCGGCGCAGGCGCTACAGGATCAATATGCGAGCCAGATTGAGGAACTGAGCGCTGAGATAGCGGACTATGAGACACTGCGCCGGGGCGAGGTGCGCGTCCTCGAACTGGAGTCGCTGCGGGAGCTCCCTGATGCCTTGATCCAGGCACGGACGGCAGCGCGGCTCTCGCAACAGGAACTCGCCACCAGGCTTGGCTTGAAGAAGCAGCAAGTGCAGCGCTACGAAACAACGCGCTATGCCGGTGTGAGCCTCAACCGGATCCAGTCGGTTGCCGAGGCGCTGGGGCTGACGATCCGCGAGCAGGTGATTTTCCCGACCACATCTGAGACACCTAGTCCCCAGCCAACGGAGCCACTCTCGGCGTAGATGGCGGTGCCCGAGTAGGCCATCTCTGTCAAACACGACCGCTAGATGAGGCGTGCGATCATCTTGTCCTGGGCTAGGATATGGTCAACTATTAGCGGGACAACCTACTAGTCATCCGTCAACTCTGATCTGAGCAGCGCGCGCTGAACGCATCAGCGTGTGAACGTCGTGCTCTAGTGTTGATAGCCACCCAGCAGGGCCAGCGCCTGATCGTCCAGCAGGCGGCTGACGCGCGCGCCCCGGGCCACGGCGGGATAGATCGGCGCTGGCGTGGCAAACTCCACATAGTACCCTTCCTGCTGCCGGACGACCCGAATGGACAGTGCAGATTGTTGATCCAGGAAGCGCCGGACCTGGGCCATCTGTTGCACGAGGGCGCAGGCAGCCGCCTGCTTACGCTTTAGCGGCGGCAGAACGGCTATCTCAGTCCAGGTCATGATCTCAGTGACGGGCCTAGCAGCGGCGGTATACGACAGCACGAAGCCGTTTTCGACCTCACTGATGAGCAGGTCGCGGGCGCATTTGCGCGTCACATGCGCGGCCAGGTGTTCCAGGCTGGTTGCGTAGGAGACGGCGTCCTCCAGCCGGGTCGTGCCGCGTCCGGTGCTGGGGTTGACCACGAATCGCGGTTCGCTGCATCCCACGATGGGGCCGCGTAGGGCTAGCACAGGACTCATCATTGTAGGAGTACGCCACCCCTGCTGTTGATAGTGCCAGGTGATTACCCCAAAATAGAAGATCGAGACCAGCAGTAGCAGGATGAAGATGTAGATAAGCACCACCAGGTCACCTGAGAGCAGGCCCAGGTGACCTGGTAGAGCAATGCTGGTGGGGAGGCCAAGTGGCAATCTATCCATAGCATCTAGACTACATAGCACGTCTTGTGCCGCTTGGTACGCAGTGGCGCATAGCCGGCGCCGATGGTGGCGTCCCTTGTGAATGTCTGGACTAGCGTGGGGTCCCTACAGGGGGCGGCTCAATGGGCCACCACCTGGTGACCGACGCTCACGGGCGGCGCCCCTGGGGGCCGCCAGATCACGTCCGCCGGACTGTATTGGCCGATCTATCCACGGCAAACCCTGACCCGAGCGTCGTCCAGCGCGGCGCGGCAATGCCCCTGGACTACCGACAGGAGGCGCTCAGGCGCCGTGACCCATCGTCATAATTGTCTCCATGCGCAGGGCGGTGTCGGCCATCGTCTGATCGGCGGGCCGCTCGTCCTGGCTGACCTCACTAGTCAGGTAGTCGTCGTAGCCCAGAGCCCGCAGTTCGCGCATCACGGCCGGGTAGTTGCAGTCGCCATCAAGCAACTGGCAGAAGTGGCCACCGCCACTCTCCCTCTTGAAATCCTTGACGTGGACCTTGAGCAGGCGCCCGCCCAGGATGGGTACCCAGTGCTCGGCGTAGCCGTAGAGCAGCATATTTGCCGTGTCCAGGTAGCAACCGATCAGCGGATGATCTACCTCGTCCAGCAGCCCACGCATCTCGGTGGGGGCCAGCAGGAACTTGTTCCACACGTTCTCAAGGCCAATAGCCACGCCAGTCCGTTCGCAGGCCGGAATTAGCGCCCTCAGCGTCTCCACCGTGCCCTGCCATGCCTGGTCGTAGCGCGTTTCGGGCCGCAACTGACCAGGGTGCATCAACACGGTCGGCGCGCCTAACCAAGCGGCCCGCTCCAGCGCGGCGGAGAAGTTGACCACTGCCTGGCCGCGCACGACGGGGTCGCCGCTGAGCACTGGCGCGCCAGCCAACACCGCGCCCATCAGACTGGGGGTCTCCAGGCCATGCCGGGCCATCGTCTCGCGCACCTCCTCCACGGCGGACCGGTCCATCGCCAGCGTCAGCGGGGCTGGCCCCTGCCGCGGGCCAATGACCAGTTCCACCCCGTCGTACCCAGCACGCCGCGCCGCCGTGAGGCGCTCATCCAGGCTACCCTGATGGTCAATGCTGTCGTAGCAGATGCCTTTTTTCACCGCGCCCCTCCCCCCTTACTCGTCCATGGCCCACCGGTTCATCGTACATCATTGACAGATCGGAGTGGGCTACACTGAGGGTAGCCGTGCTGGCCTGGTCCAGGGGCGGCTCGGCTGGTGGTGGGTCGAGGTGGTCATGAAGGTGAAGCTGGACATTGAGGACCCCATGGCGTTGCTGGGCTATCTGCGCGTCTCCGGCCGCATAGGGGCTGATGAGGCGCCGGAGACGCGCGTGCTGGGCGGTGGGGTCTCTAACCGCACCGTGCTGGTGACGCGGACCAACGGCGAACAGTGGGTGCTCAAGCAGGCCCTGGAGAAGCTGCGCGTGCAGGTGGAGTGGTATGCCGCGCCCGAACGCATCCACCGCGAGGCGCTGGGGCTGCGCTGGCTGCGCACGCTGCTGCCGCGCGAGAGCATCGCGCCATTTGTCTTTGAGGACGTCGAACAGCACATTCTGGCCATGGCCGCCGTGCCCCAACCACACGCCAACTGGAAGACGCTGCTGCTGCAAGGCCAGCTTGAGTGGCGGCATGTCGAGCAGTTCGGCAGGCTGCTGGGCATGCTGCACACTGCCTCCTGGCACGAGCGGGCCGATGTGGGCGCGGCCTTCGACGACCGCTCGTTCTTCGAGGCGCTGCGCCTGGAGCCGTACTACGCCTACACAGCGCGGCAGGTCCCGGCCGCCGCTCCCTTTGTGGACCGCCTGATCGCCGAGACGCGCGACACGCGGCTGGCCCTGACGCATGGCGACTACAGCCCCAAGAACATCCTGGTCCACGCGGGGAACCTGGTGCTGCTGGACCACGAGGTGATCCACTTCGGCGACCCCGCCTTTGATGTGGGTTTCTCGCTGACCCACCTGCTCAGCAAGGCCCACCACCTACAGGACCGGCGGCCCCACTTCGCCGACGCGGCGCTGCTGTACTGGGCAACATATCATGGTGTGATCGCTGCCCTCCCCTGGGCCGCAAACCTGCAGGCGCGGGCTGTACGCCACACGCTGGCCTGCCTGCTGGCTCGGGTGGCCGGGCGCTCGCCTCTGGAGTACCTCACCGCCGGAGAGCGGGCGGCCCAGGGGGCCATCGTGGTGGCGCTGATGGCCCGGCCCCCGGATACGATGGCCGGCTTGATCGGCCAGTTCATCGAGAGGCTGGACAGCCATGCCCACCATTGAGCGGCTGACCGCCCTGGAGATCCTGGATAGCCGGGGCAGGCCGACCATTCAGGCTACCTGCCTGCTGACTGGAGGCGCCCGGGGCACGGCGTCGGCGCCGTCAGGGGCCTCCACTGGGGCCGCCGAGGCCCTGGAGCTGCGTGATGGCGACCCGGCGCGCTACGGCGGCCTGGGCTGCCGCCGCGCCGTGGCCCACGTGGCTGGCGAGATCAATAACGCCTGCGCGGGCCGCTCTTTTGCCGCGCAGGCCGACCTGGACGGCGCGTTGATTGCGCTGGACGGCACGCCGAATAAGGCCCGCCTGGGGGCCAATACCCTGCTGGGCGTCTCACTGGCCTTTGCCCGCGCCGTTGCCGCCGAGCAGGGCCTACCGCTCTATCAGAGCCTGGCCACCCTGATCGGCCAGCCGCTGACCACTCTGCCGCGACCCACAGTCAACCTGTTCAGCGGCGGCAAGCACGCCGGTGGCCAGACTCCCATCCAGGACCTGCTGGTTGTGCCGGCCTCCGCGCGCACTATGGACGAGGCGCTGACCATGGTCTATGCCGTCTACCAGGCTGCCATCGCCGTGATCGCCGAGCGGTATGGGGCTCGCCCATTGGTGGCCGACGAGGGTGGTCTGGCCCCCCCATTTGGGGAACCAGAAGCCATGTTCGACGACGCCGTGACAGCCATTGTCCGCGCTGGGCTAACCCCGGGACGCGACGTGGCCCTGGCGGTGGATGTGGCGGCTACCCATTTCTACCATGACGGCGCCTATAACCTGACGGGCCGCCGCCTGAGTACACCAGCGATGATCGAGCAGGTGCTGGCCTGGGTGCAGGCCTACCCTATCGTCAGCGTGGAGGACGGCCTGGCTCAGGACGCCTGGGACGATTGGCCCACGCTGCGCGCCGGTCTGGCCGGGCGGGCGCTGACCCTGGGCGACGACCTGCTCTGCACCAACCCTATCCGGATCAGGCGGGCCATCAGCCTGGGCGCCGCCGACGCGCTGCTGTTGAAGGTGAACCAGATCGGCACGCTGACCGAAGCCGCCAAGGCCTGCCAGCTAGCCCGCGCCGCCGGGTGGCCGGTCACGGTGAGCGCCCGCAGCGGCGACACTGAGGACGACTGGCTGGCCGATCTGGCGGTGGGCTGGGGTGGCGATACGATCAAGGTCGGTTCGATTACCCGCTCTGAGCGGCTGGCCAAATATAACAGGTTGCTGGCGATTGAGGCTGAGACGGGCCTGCCGCTGGCCGTCGGGCCGTCACGGCGGCCCTGAGCGGGCAGCGGCTTTGCATAATTTTGAGTTGGGGAGGGGGAGTGAGTGCCCATGGCGAGACAACTGGAGGGGTCAGTGGCCGTGGTCACCGGCGCGGCGCGGGGCATTGGCCGCGCTATTGCGGCGCGGTTCGCCGCTGAGGGCGCCCAGGTGATTATTGATGACGTGGACGACACGGCGGGCCAGGACGCGGTGGCCGCAATCCTGGCCGCGGGCGGTCAGGCGCACTATGTTCACGCCGATATCAGCCAGCCAGACCAGGTAGCCGCCTTGCTGCGGACCGCCGAGGAGCAGTATGGCCCGCCGGATATCCTGGTCAATAACGCCCTGCCAGCCACCCGCCATGTGCTGGCCAACGATTGGGACCCCCTGATGGATGTCTGCCTCAAGGGTCCCTGGCTGCTGATGAAGGGCGTGCTGCCTGGCATGAGCGCCCGCCGCGGGGGCAGCATTATCAACATCAGTTCGGTCAACGCCTTGGCCGGCTTCGGCGACGAGCATGTCTATAGCGCGGCCAAGGCGGGGCTGATCGGCATGAGCCGTTCACTGGCCGTGCGCCATGGCCGCGACGGCGTGCGCATCAATGTGATCTGCCCCGGCACCATCGCCACTGAAGCCTGGGGGCCCATCCTGGAGCGAGATCCCGGCCTGCATGACCGCCTGGTGGCTCTCTACCCAGCTGGCCGCCTGGGCCGGCCCGACGATATCGCTGGGGCCGCCCTCTACCTGGCTGGCCCCGACGCTGGCTTCACCACGGGCAGCGTGCTGGTGGTGGACGGCGGCATCACGGCGGGCTATCTGGCCTTCAGCGTCTGGAACGAGGCTTGAGCGGGTGATCCGCCACAGGTGTGATGATCATGGGCGGTCAGCGCCGCCAGGCCACAACGCCACGCGCGTGCTGGGCCTGGCAGCGATCTGGGCTGTCACAACTGAGTAGGGGCTGCCACGCTATGTACACCTCTGTGTTTGCCTATCCATGGGATGTCGTTGATGAGATGCCACGGGGCCTCCTGGCCAGTGTGCGGGAGAGGCTGGGCGTGGATACAATCAGCCTGGCCGTGGCCTATCATGCGGCAAAGCTGATCCTGCCGCATAACCCGCGGCGGCGGGTCTACTACCCCGAAGACGGTGCCCTCTACTATCAGCCAGATCTGACGCGGTTCGCCGGCCTGGCCATCCAGCCGCACGTCGGCGCCCTGGCCCGCGAGGGCGACGTGCTGGCCGCGCTGTGCGCGGCGGCGCAACCTGCCGGCCTGGGGGTGATCGCCTGGACGGTGTGCCTGCACAACACCCGGCTAGGCCAGACCTACCCGCACTACACCCCGCGCAATGCCTTCGGCGACCCGGCCATCACCTACCTCTGCCCTGCCCAACCAATGGTGCGCGCCTACATCGCTGCCCTGGCCGCCGATCTGGCCCACCGCTACCCGCTACGGGCTATCCACCTTGAGGCGGCCCACCACATGCCCTTTGCGCATGGCTACCACCATGAGATGCAGCAGGTGCGTGTCAGCCCCCAGCTGGCTATCTTGCTGGGGCTGTGCTTCTGTCCGGCCTGCCTGGCCCTGGCTGCTGGGGCAGGTGTTGACGGCGCCAGCGTGCGCGCCTATGTGGCCCGCACAGTGGACAGGCTGCTGACCACGGCCGGGGAGGCGGATAGCGCGGCCTGGCAGGCCCTCTATTGGCAGGACGCGCTGGACGGCGAGTTGGGCCGCTACATGGCTCTGCGCGCCGAGTCGGTAGCCGCTCTGCTGGAGGAGGTGAGCGCCGCCGTCCACGCCGTTGGCGCTGTGCCCGTTCACCTGCAGGAGGCGTCGGCGGTCGGCGCGCCACCGTACACGCCAGTCGCCGATCTGGCCTGGTTGAGCGGCGTGGAACCAGCGCCGCGGCCAGGGGGCGCTGATGGCCTCTCCGTGTTGGGCTATTTCGCCGGCGTGGAACGCTTCACCGCCGAGCTTGACGCCTACCGCGACCGCATCCCCGCCCACGTCCACCTGGAGGTGGGCCTGCGGCCGTGTGTGCCCGACTGCGCGTCGGCGGAGGAATTAGCGGCCAAGGTGGCCCACTGTGTCCGGCTGGGCGCGGCGGGCGTGGCCTTCTACAACTACGGTATGATGCCCTTGATTAGCATGGAGTGGGTCCGCGCCGCCGTTGCGGCGGCTGGCAGGGTGAGCTGATCGCCCACTCCCAGCGTCTGGTTGTCCTGTTCACCCTCAATCGTGTGTGAGCACAACCTTGCCGCACGCGCCGGTGAGCTGTAGTTCCCAGGCGTCCCTGACGCGCTCAAGGGGAAAGGTGTGGGTGATCAACCTATCCAGTTTGGCCCCCGAGGCGCGAATAGTCCGCAGCATGCGCGGCGCATCGGCCAGGTTCCAGTGCCATGACCCACGCAGGCTCAACCCCTTGCGGATCATATCCTGGCTGACCTGGATCTCCAGCGCGCCGGACTCACCTACGAAAGCCACCTGCCCGCGGCGGCGGGCGGCGTTGATTAGCAGCCGCTGGGCTGAAGCGTCGCCGGAGCAGTCCACCGCCTTGTCCACACCGACCCCCTTGGTCAGGGCCATGATCGTGGCCGGCGTGGCCTCGTCGGCCGGGTCGAGCGCGACCTCGGCGCCCAACTCGGTCGCCAGCCGCCGCCGATAGGGGTGCCCCTCCACGGCGATCACGCGGGCGCCACGCGCGGTAGCGTTGATCACGCCTCCCAAGCCCACCGGCCCCATCCCCGTGAGCAACACGGTGTCGAAGGCATCAACCCGCAGCGCCTGCATCGCCCCGAAAGTGGCGCCCAAGCCACAGCAGGCCATGCTGCCGTGCAGGTACGACAGGTCGTCGGGCAGCGGGAGAAGCAACCAATCCGGTTTAACCACGTACTGGGCATAGGTAGCCGTACCCCCTGGCTGTCCCGTTTCTTTCAGCACGTCGCGGCCCTGCTGGCAGTAGATGTAGTCGCCAGCCAGGCATAGCGCGCACCGGCCACAGGCGTACAGGGGCATCACCACGACACGATCGCCACGCTTGACCCGGCCGGACTGGCCCACCTCGATCACCTCGCCCACCGCCTCGTGGCCCAAGTTATCGGTGGGGCGACCATTTGCATAGGCTTTGTACTCTGTACACATCGGCGTGGCGTGTATGCGCACCACCACCAGATCATCCTTGGCCCGCGGAGTCGGCTTCTCGATAAGGCTGGCCTGACGCTGACCTGTAATCGCCGCGACGAGCATGGTTCTCCTTTCTGTCATGTCATGGAGATTAATTTGACCAGTACACTGCCGCGCACCTTCGCCATTGGTAGGGGGAACCCACGGCTCCCAGGGACTCCAGTAGGGGAGCCCCTGCAAACCGCCAGTCATGCCAACGAACCGCCCTATGGCGCACTACGTCAGTAGCCTAGCCCTGGGCGCCTGCTTCCTGAAAAGCGCCGCTACGGCACGAATCGCGGGCCATCAGGCACATCTCCACGCTGAGCAGGCCAGCCTCCAGCGGCGCGCGTGATGTGCCCGTGCCGGTGATCACAGCAAGGAAATCGCGGGCCAGTTCCATGTCTCCGCCGTGGTGCCCATCGCCGGTCTCCTCGAAGCGGTGGTGTTCCACTTTGTTGGAGTGGTGGTGGTGGACAGTTAGCTCGTTGCGATACCAATCAAAGCTGATCGTGCCGCGGTAGCCGATCAGCGTGGCCCCCCGCGCCGCCGCCCCTCGGCGCGTGTAGAAGTTCTGCGTATAGACAGCGTGCATGCCCGACTCATACTGGATAATCGCCGTGGCCGAGTCGTGGTTGCCCGTATCAGGGGCAAAACTGCAGCGCCAGTCGTTCGGCTCGACTTCCGAGGTGAGGCCCTGCCTGTAGAACAGGTTAAAGGGGCTCTCCATGCACTCCTCCTGCAGGGCGCAATCCACGCAGCGCAGCCCCACCGGCATCTCGCCACGGAACACCGTCTTGGATTCCATGGCGCAGATACGTGCTGGACGCTGGCGCACCAGCGCGTTGATGTAGTCGAAATCGTGGGTCGCTTTCTGCAGCCACAGACCACCCGTCTCAGCCTCGTCGCGCATCCAGCCGTGATAGTAGGTGTTGCCATAAAAGGGCACGTTGTTCACCGCCTGTACCTGCTCGATGCTGCCGATGGCCCCGGAGTCCACGATAGCCAGCGCCGTCTCGCACAGCGCGGAGATGCGCAGGGGAAACGAGACGACCACGGGGCTGCGTGAGCCCGCCGCCGCCTCGCGTAGAGTGGCCAGTTGTTCCCAACCCGTGGCGACTGGCTTCTCCAGAAACAGGGGCAGGTCGCGCCGTAGCACAGCGGCGGCGTAGGGCGCATGCAGTGAGCAGCGCGTGCCGATCAGCACACCGTCCAAGCCCTCCCGATCCAGCATGGTCTCGGCGTCCTCGTAGGGCGCCGCGCCGGCCAGTTCAACGGGAAACTCATCACGCAGCGCGGCTGCTTGCGGGTCCACCACGGCCACAACCGCAGTCCCCGCGTTGAACCTGCCAATGGTAGCGAGCACATGGCGGATGCGCCGTCCATAGCCAATGACACCCAGGCGAATCAAGGCAATCGTCTCCTCTCTTGATCAAAGGTATTACGCTCCCCCAGAGCGTACCACAGGTGGGCGCCGGACCACCGGAGGCGGTATCCTACATGAGTGGTTTGCTGCAGAGTAGGAGAGACGAGATGACCTATCGGAACTTGGGGCGCACAGGGGTGCAGGTCTCCGCGCTATGCCTGGGCGCGATGAACTTTGGCTCTCCCACGCCGGAGGACGAGTCGCTGCGCATGATTGACCTGGCCCTGGACGGCGGGATCAACTTTATAGATACAGCCAACGTGTACAACGCCGGTGAGAGCGAGCGTATCGTGGGCCGCGCGCTCAAGGCCAATGGCCGCCGCGACGATGTGGTGCTGGCCACAAAGGTCCACGGCGAGATGGGGTCCGGCCCCAACGACCGGGGCAACAGCCGCTATCACATCGTCAAGGCCTGTGAGGACTCGCTGCGCCGCCTACAGACCGATCATATTGACCTGTATCAGGTGCATCGGCCCGCGCTTAGCATCCCGCAGGATGAGACGCTGCGGGCGCTAGACGATCTGGTGCGGGCAGGCAAGGTGCGCTACGTCGGCTGCTCCACCCATCCAGCCTGGATGGTCATGGAGGCGCTCTCGGTCAGCGAGCGGCTGGGCATCACCCGCTACATCTCCGAGCAGCCGCCCTATAACCTGGTAGATCGGCGCATTGAGAACGAGTTGGTCCCGCTGGCCCAGCGCTACGACCTGGCCCTGTTACCCTGGTCGCCCCTAGCTGGTGGCGTGCTGGCCGGCCGGTATAACCGCGAGGGCGTCCCGGAGGGGTCGCGATTGCAGCGCAACGGCGGCTCAGACAGCATTTTTGGCCAGCGGGTTACCCCCCGCGCTGTCGAGGTAGCCCGCGGGCTGGAAGACGTGGCCCGCGACCGCGGCCTGACGGCCAGCCAACTAGCCCTGCTGTGGTGCAAAGACCAGCCCGGCATCACCTCGCCGATCATTGGGCCGCGCACCGCGGAACAGCTGCAAGACGCCCTGGCCATCCTGGACACGGAGCTGGATCCGCAAGACGCGGCCCGTCTCGACGCGCTCAATGGACCGGGCAACGCCGTCAGCGACTTTCACAACAGCAACCCCTGGATGAAAGCCCGCGTCACCGGCTGATCCCCACGGGAGCGTGCAAGTCACGATCACGGACGCGCCTCAGCGCTGGGGCGCGTCCGTCCAGGAGGCGCTACCAACCACCCATGGGCCGCGGTGTCGGCGCCAGTCCCTCGGCTCTGGTGAGGGGTTCAACACCTACGGACTCAACCAGCGCGGCGAGTGTCCCAGGTAGCCGTGTCCTACCAAACATAAGACCTCAGAGCTGTAGGTCAGGAAAACGCGAAAAGGACCACCGGCGTAACGTACCGAGGGTCCTGCGCGGAGCGCCATCTTCTGTATCCAGGCCGCACAAGCTGGCAGCGGAGGATCGATGGAGGCAGACAAAAGAGCGATCTGGCAGGGGCCTATGCTCCCAAGGGGTCGCCCCCTCAGTAGGGTCGGTGCTGCGGCGTGTCACGACCGTGTGCGGGATGGGAACGGGTGGGTCCACCGCGCGGTACCACCAGATCGCTTTGCTCTTGTCGCCTACCTAACGGCAGCCTTTCGAAGAGGCAACCGCTACCTCTCCCAGGCCCTGCCTAGAGGCAGACCTGGGAGAGGAGAAGAGATGCAGACCCATGGTAGGGCTCTTCAGCCCCACCTCGGGCAAGACGAACAGACGTCAAAAACCGTGTGTCACCAGATCAAGCCAGCGCCATCCCCACCTGAGCCCCTCCTACAAGAGGAGGAACATCCAGACGCTACGCTTGGTTTTGCCGAGGAGGAAGCGCTCTCCCCCAGTAAAGGGATGATCACGTCCCACCTCGCGCACATCCAGCACGCATGGGTAATGGGATAAGGTAAGATACTCAAGCCGGTCGACCAGCGGCTCAGGTCAGCTGCACACGTTACCGTGTGTCCACCTCCTGCCCGTCTTCCGGTGGTCTGCCGGAGGTCTTCGTCCTCTCTGCAGAGGAGGGAGGGTTCATCTTGGGGGGGGCTTCGCGCTTAGATGCTGTCAGCGCTTCTCCCCACCGGACGTGGCTACCGGGCAATGCCTCGGGCGAGACAACCCGCACACCAGTGGTCCGTCCCCCCCGGTCCTCTCGTACTAGGGGGAGATCCCCGCAACCCTCCAGACGCCCACGACGGATAGAGACCGAACTGTCTCACGACGTTCTGAACCCAGCTCGCGTACCGCTTTAATGGGCGAACAGCCCAACCCTTGGGACCGACTCCAGCCCCAGGATGCGACGAGCCGACATCGAGGTGCCAAACCCTGCCGTCGCTATGGACGCTTGGGCAGGATAAGCCTGTTATCCCCGGGGTAGCTTTTATCCGTTAAGCCACGGCCCTGCCACGCGGCGCCGTAGGATCACTAAGCCCGACTTTCGTCCCTGCTCGGCCTGTCCGCCTCGCAGTCAAGCACCCTTACGCCTTTACACGCCACAACGGGTGATGTCCATCCACCCTGAGGGTACCTTTGGGCGCCTCCGTTACTCTTTGGGAGGCGACCGCCCCAGTCAAACTGCCCCCCTGGCACGGTCCACCCTCCTGGTTCAAGGAGTGGTGTTCTAATGGGGTCTCCCCAGACGGCACGTGTGGCGAGAGTGGTATTTCACCGTTGCCTCCCCCGAGCCCAAAAGCCCAGGTTCATCGGCTCCCACCTATCCTACGCACGTCACACACGCCGCCAATGCCAGGCTGCAGTAAAGCTCCACGGGGTCTTTTTGTCCTGTCGCGGGCAACCAGCATCTTCACTGGTATTTCAATTTCGCCGGGTCCCCTGTTGAGACAGCGCTCAAGTCGTTACTCCATTCGTGCGGGTCGGAACTTACCCGACAAGGAATTTCGCTACCTTAGGACCGTTATAGTTACGGCCGCCGTTTACTGGGGCTTCGGTTCACCGCCTTGCGACAGCTCCCCTTCACCGTCCAGCACTGGGCAGGAGTCAGCCCCTATACTGCGCCTTACGGCTTCGCAGAGACCTGTGTTTTTGGTAAACAGTCGCTTGAGCCCATTCGCTGCGCCCCCTCCGGGCTTCCGGCGCAAGGCCGGTCACCCTCCTGGGGTTCCCCTTCTCCCGAAGTTACGGGGTCAGTTTGCCGAGTTCCTTAACAGAGGTTCTCCCGTTCACCTGCCGAGTTTTCTCGGTGCCCACCTGCGTCGGTTTGCGGTACGGGCGCAAGGTGCTCTCCCTAGAGGCTTTTCGTGGCGGCCCAGGCACTCGGGACTCCATTCTCCCTTCGGAGAACTTGGCCCTTCCCTTACCCTGCCCTCATCAGGCGCGCGTGGGGGGATTTGCCTCCCCACGCTGGGCTACGAAAGGGCACGCCGCGTGTCCACTTGCGACGCTCGCCGTTCCTCTCCGCGTCCCCCCATCGGTCAAACGATCACCTTGCGGGACTGGAATACTCGCCAGTTGTCCATCGCCTACGCCCTTCGGCCTCGGCTTAGGCCCGCCTAACCCTGAGTGGATCATCCTGCCTCAGGAACCCTTGGGCTTGCGGTGGCACGGATTCTCACCGTGCGTGTCGCTACTCATACCGGCATTCGCACTCGTTCGCGCTCCAGCCGTCCTTCCGGTCGACCTTCTCCGCTGCGGACGACGCTCCCCTACCAGCGCCCCCCGTCTCTTGCGAGGGGGGACACTCCGTGGCCTCGGTGATGTGCTTGAGCCCCGTTGGATTGGCGGCGCCACTCCACTCGACCAGTGAGCTGTTACGCACTCTTTCAAGGATGGCTGCTTCTAAGCCAACCTCCTGGTTGTCTGGGCAGTCTGACCTCCTTGCCCACTGAGCACACACTTAGGGACCTTAGCCGACGGTCTGGGCTGTTTCCCTCTCGACGATGAAGCTTAGCCCCCACCGTCTGACTCCTCCGGACCAGCGTGCAGGTATTCGTGGTTTGAGTGGGCGTGGTAAGCGCAAAGCCCCCTAACCCATCCAGTGCCCTACCCCCTGCCGCCTCCACCGGAAGGCTACACCTCAATGTATTTCGGGGAGAACCAGCTATCTCCGCGTTCGATTGGCATTTCACCCCTACCCACAGCTCATCCCCGCCATTTGCAACTGACGTGGGTGCAGACCTCCACAGGGTGTTACCCCCGCTTCATCCTGGCCATGGGTAGCTCACGCGGTTTCGGGTCCACTACGACCAACCTTGTCTCTCTCAGAGAGACACGCCCTCTTCAGACTCGCTCTCGCTCTGGCTGCTGTCCTGCGAACATTAGCCAAGCCAGCCGTAGTGACTCGCCGGTTCATTCTTCAATAGGCACGCCAGCAGACGCCCCCCGCTCTTGCAAGCGGGAGCATCGTCCTTTGACTGCTTGTAGGCCTGCGGTTTCAGTGTCTCTTTCACTCCCCTCCCGGGGTGCTTTTCACCGTTCCCTCGCGGTACTCGTCCGCTATCGGTCGCACAGGGTATTTAGCCTTGGGACGTGGGCGTCCCAGCTTCCCACGGGCTTGCTCGTGACCCGCGGTACTCGCGGACGTAATGCGCGGTGGCAGCAGGCTTCCCCGACGGGGCTCTCACCCTCTCTGGCGCCGCCTTCCAGCGGCTTCTGGTCGCCTCTGCTCTTCTAACACCGCGTGACCCCCTGCCAGAGGTCCTCCTACGCCGCTCAACCCCTGTCCACCAACGGCGGCAGCCTTGGCAGTGGACAGGTTTAGGCTCCTCCCGGTTCGCTCGCCACTACTACGGGAATACTCTCTTTTCCTCGTGGTACTGAGATGTTTCAGTTCCCACGGTTCCCCCCTCACTGGCTATATATTCACCAGTGGGTGACCGGGCATCACCCCGGCCGCGTTGCCGCATTCGGACATCCAGGGATCACGGGATGCCTGCTCCTCCCCCTGGCATTTCGCTGCTTGCCGCGTCCTTCATCGGCCCTGTGCGCCTAGGCATCCCCCGCAGGCCCTTTAGTGCTTGAGTAGCCTCTTGTCCCCCCATACATCCCGCGATGCGCGGGCGGGGGTGCTCTCCACCTCACTGGGAGAGCGCGACTCCTCCTCGGCAAAACCAAAGGTACCGTCCGTTGCCGCCAGCCTCGTAAGGCATGGTCGGCCAGTTTGTCTTGAAGATGCTGCTGTCTTGTGTCTGGTATTGCTCTGTCTTTGTCGTCTGTCAGTCTGCAGTTCGCACAGCATGAGCCCCATCCACCATGGTTTACCCCCACGCGCCATACGTGCCTATGCCGCCACATTGCTGTGCCGACCCAGACTAGCGCGCAGGTGGTTCGTACGCCTCAGCGCCGATCCAGCCCGTGGACTTTCTCAGCTGTGTCCTGCATCTCTTCACTTGGTAAGGTGCGCCATACTGGCCTATTGTCCTCTCCCGACCCGCTTAGCAGCGGACCTGGTGGACTCTTGACCTCTCTGGCTCCCCGGCGCTGCCCCACGGCAGCACCTTATCAAGCGAGCGTGTCCCCGCCTGTTCAACAGGCGCCCCGCCTCTGCCCATCTGATGAGTCTTGTTTGCGCGCCACACTAATAGCACAGTGGCTGTGCGTTTCCAGCTCCCCAATGCTGCCCCGCCAGTTATTTTTAACGATTGCTCTCTCGCACGCGGTGTTACCACCCCGCCGAGTAAAGGCACCCGATCGACCTAGAAGCCAAAACCCGCACCCCATCTAGGGTGGCCGCCCCACGCGAACGCGGGTAGGTCATCCCCAGCAGGGATGTGTGTTCTGCTCTCCCTAGAAAGGAGGTGATCCAGCCGCACCTTCCGGTACGGCTACCTTGTTACGACTTCACCCCAGTCACCAGTCCTACCCTCGACACCTGCCCCCTCCCCGAGGGGAGGTTGGCCCGGCGGCTTCAGGTCTTCCCAGCTCCCATGGTGTGACGGGCGGTGTGTACAAGGCCCGGGAACATATTCACCGCTGTGTGCTGACCAGCGGTTACTAGCAACTCCTCCTTCATGCAGGCGAGTTGCAGCCTGCAATCCGAACTGAGACCGGCTTTGGTGGGGTTCGCTCCGCCTCGCGACTTCGCTGCCCGTTGTACCGGCCATTGTAGCGTGTGTGTCGCCCCAGACGTAAGGGCCATGCTGACTTGACGTCGTCCCCGCCTTCCTCCGACTCTCTGCCGGCAGTCTGCCTAGACAGTCTAACTAGGCACGAGGGTTGCGCTCGTTGCGGGACTTAACCCAACACCTCACGGCACGAGCTGACGACAGCCATGCAACACCTGTGCTCCGGTCCCCGAAGGGAACGCCCCATCTCTGGAGCTGTCCGGAGCATGTCAAGCCTGGGTAAGGTTCTTCGCGTCGCGTCGAATTAAACCACACGCTCCGCTGCTTGTGCGGGCCCCCGTCAATTCCTTTGAGTTTTAGCCTTGCGGCCGTACTCCCCAGGCGGCAGACTTACGCGTTTGCTGCGGCGGTGAGGGGGTCGATACCCCCACCACCTAGTCTGCATCGTTTAGGGCGTGGACTACCGGAGTATCTAATTCCGTTCGCTCCCCACGCTTTCGCGTCTCAGCGTCAGTTGTGGCCTAGAGTGCCGCCTTCGCCACTGGTGTTCTGACCGATCTCTACGCATTTCACCGCTCCACCGGCCATTCCGCACTCCCCCTCCACACTCCACGGAGCCCCCCCGTTTGTGGAACACTCCCCCCGTTGAGCAGGGGGCTTTCATCCCACACGTAAGCGGCCGCCTACACGCGCTTTACGCCCAGTAATTCCGGACAACGCTCGCCTCCTACGTCTTACCGCGGCTGCTGGCACGTAGTTAGCCGAGGCTTCTTCCAGAGGTACTGTCCTGTTCGTCATCCCTCTGAAAAGAGCTTTACACCCCGAGGGGCGTCATCGCTCACGCGGCGTTACTCCATCAGGCTTGCGCCCAGTGTGAAAATTCCCTAACTGCTGCCTCCCGTAGGAGTCTGGGCCGTGTCTCAGTCCCAGTGTGGCTGATCATCCTCTCAGACCAGCGACTGATCGTCGCCTTGGTGGGCCGTTACCCCCCCAACTAGCTAATCAGGCGCACGCCCCGCACAGGTCAGCTTGCCCTCCTCAGACAAACTTCTCCTCTCTCTGTTCCTCCCAGAGAGAGCGTACGCGGTCTTAGCACTGGTTTCCCAGTGTTGTCCCCCGTCCCCGTGATAGGTTCCGTACGTGTTCCTCACCCGTCCGCCACTGAGGCCCCCTAGAGCCTCCGTCCGACTTGCATGTCTTAGGTACGCCGCCAGCGTTCGTCCTGAGCCAGGATCAAACTCTCCATCAAGAGTCTATTGTGTTCACCCACGGAGCCCTTCCCAAAGGAAGAGCACCGCCGGGACCACACCACTGCTCCTCGTAGGAAGCAGCGGCTACGGGACAACGCGCCGCCCAAAGGCGCCGCGCCTCCCCCGTCACGCTCCCCAAGGGGATGCGTGCCGTCAGCGGCATGCCTGTGCATGCGCGCGACTGTCGTGGAAGCGATGGAGAGCCGGTCCGCACAGTCTCTGTGTCTCTTTGTTGTGGTGCGCGACTCATCATATGAGAGAGACGTGGCGCCACCGTCAAGCCGCTCTCCCCGAAAGAAGAGGGCGACGGGTCCACGCTCGCTTGGTAAGGTGCCGCCGCCGGTAACACCGGCGCTGCTGCCCCATTCATCGTGTGCCGTAAAGCACGCTCCTTTTGGAGCAGCCTGTCTATCCTACCAGACCGGCCACATCACCGCAAGGACATCGTCCCTGCCGCGCCCATGACCGTTCGGGCAGAACCGCACCCCTTTTTTGAGGTGCCCGATTAGAATATCACCGCGAAGCACACGTGTCAATAGGTTGGAACAGGCAAATTTGGCGCGAACGTTCAGGTAGCCGCGCGTTCGAGATCAGCGACGCGCAGCCGGTATGATGCGCTGTGCGGGCAGGGAGGTGTAGGGCGCCAATGGCAGGAACCGGGGGTATACTGGCTGCAGGCGGTCACCTCTGGTTAGCAACAGATCAAAGATGGCCAAGGCGAGGGCTATCCGGGCGCTCTCCTCGCCGCGCCGTTACCTGGTCCATGACGACGAGGCAAAGGTTGAGGAGGTAGCAATGAGGATCGCCATTGGGTCGCTGATGCAGGAGACAAATACCTTTGTGCCGATCCATACCACTGTGCGAACCTTCGCCGACTGCTACCTGTTGCGCGGCGCGGAAGTGCTAACCGGTTACGGGGCCGCGCGGCTGGAGGTACCCGGTTTCCTGGATGTGCTGCGGGTCGCCGGGGCCACGGCGGTCCCATTGCTGGCTGGCTCAGCTGCCGCGTCCGGTCCCCTGACCCACGATACCTTTGCCACCCTGTTGGACGAATTGCTGCGGCGTCTGCGCGCCGCGCTGCCCGTGGATGGTCTGCTGCTGGCCCTGCATGGGGCTATGGCTGTGGAGGACGACCCTGACGCCGAGGGCACGCTGCTCACCGCCGTGCGCGCGCTGGTGGGTCCTGATCTGCCCGTGGGGGTCAGCCTGGATCTACACGCCCACGTTACGCCGCGCATGGTCGCTCAGGCCAGCTTTATTGTGGGCTACCAGAACTACCCGCACACGGATATGTTCGAGACAGGTCAGCGCACGGCCACCCTGTTGCTGGACATCCTGGCCGGCCGCGGGCGCCCCGTGATGGCCCTGGCTCGCCGGCCTATGGTGCTCAGCGCCGTGGCCGCGCGCACCAGCGATGGCCCGCTGAGCGAGGTAGCCGCCGCGGCGCGAGCTATGGAAGCTAGCGGGCGTGTGCTGCACGCGTCGCTGTTTCCAGTGCAGCCATGGCTAGATGTGCCGGACCTTGGTTTTGCCGTGCTGACCGTCACCGACGGTAATCAGGCCGCTGCCCAGGTGGCGGCGGATGAACTGGCCGAGCAGGCCTGGATGGCGCGGGCGCTTTTCGAGCCGGATCTCGTGGAGACCGCCGAGGCTATCCGGCTGGCCCTGGGATCACCCACAGGGTTGACCGTGGTGGGCGACGCGGGCGATGCGCCCAGCGGCGGCAGCCCCGCCGATAGCGCCGCCGTGCTGCGCGAATTGCTGGTCCAGGGGGCTGACCGCGCCGAGCGGCTGACCTACCTAACACTGTGCGACCCCGCTGCCGCTACGGCCGCCGCCGCGGCCGGAGTAGGCCGGGAGGTGGCCCTGACTGTGGGCCATGGCGTCTCCACGACCGACGGCGCGCCACTGCCCATTACAGCTCGCGTGTGCTTGCTCTCCGATGGCGACTACCACATGACTGGGGCCGGCGCGTCTGGTCTGCTGATGCATATGGGCCTGACCGCCGTCCTGGCTATCGGCAGCATCCGGCTAGCCGTGCGCTCACTGCCCTCCATGGAGTGGGACCCCGCGTTGTACTCGTCGGTGGGCCTGGACCTCAGCCAGGCCGCGCTTGTCTTTGTCAAGTCGCCAGCGCATTTCCGCGCCTCGTTTGGTTTGCTGGCTCAGCGGGTGCTGGTGGCCGATACCCCAGGCCCCACCCGCGCCAACATGCGTCGCGTGCCTTTCCGGCAGGTCACCCGCCCACTCTATCCGCTGGATGATGTCCACTTGCCGCCGCGCCACGAGTGGCATGGGGTTATCCACGAGTCGGTCGGGGACGCTTGAAAGCGCGCTGCTACGAGGCGTTGACCTGATGTGGGCGCGGCGATCTCCTGAACCGCGCCACTAAGGTGGTGGGAGGACACGTATGGACTACAGGCTAAAGTGCCGATCATCCCTGCCGATAACCATAGTGAAGATGGTTCCGGTGGCAAGCAAAGTGCTATATGCTATAGATGTGTGGTAACCGGGTTGCCTTGATCGCGGTAGGCGACGCTCGGACTCGACCACGGCAGCGTGGATACGGGAGGCCTGCTTACCCCATAGGTAGCCTGGCCTCATCAGCAGGAGCAGCAGTCATGGTGAACGGAGCAGATGGGATGATAGCCCAGGCAGCGCATGTATGTACGGCGGAGAAAATGCAAATGGATAGTGTTGAGCCGCCGCGGGCGACACGAGCCTGTGCCTGTCAGGCGCCGACGCAACTACCGTTGGCCGTTGAACTGTGGTTTTACACCAACACGGCTCATGTGCGCGCCAAGATTCAGCAATCTCTGGCTGAGAATGCTATCATCGCTGAGCTTGAGGGCAAGTTTGTCAAAGTCCCGGCTGCCGCCGCCCAGCTACAACTGGTGAACTTGGCCTCAGAGAGGCTGAGCCCGGTCGAGGCCGGGCAGGTCAAAGTAGCCTGGCTGGTCGAGGGCAATGACCCCTTGGATGCGCTGATGGAGGCGCAGGCGCTGCCGGCGCTGGCCTTGAAGCTGCAAAATGGCTGGTTCACCCGTCTGATAGACGAGAACGGTTTCTACATGGTTTTCCAACCCATCGTTTCCCTGTAGGCGCAAGAGGTGTTTGCCCACGAAGCGCTGGTGCGGGGCACGCGAGACGGCGTGGAGGTGGCCGGGGGCGAGATCATCGCGCTGGCTCAGGCGACCAACCTGCTGGTGCCCCTGGACGCGCGCACGCGCACGGCGGCTATTCAACAGTTCAGCGCGTCGGGCCTGCCGGGCAAGCTGTTCATCAACTTCCAGCCCTCGGCGATCTACGACCCGCAATTTTGCCTACGCACCACCTTCGCCGCCGCTGAAAGATCGGGCATGCGCGCTGAAGATATCATCTTTGAAGTGGTTGAGTCGGAGGGTGTGCTGGACACAGACCACCTCAAAGAGATTGTGGAGACATATCGGGCGCGCGGGTTGGGCGTGGCCATGGACGACATGGGATCAGGCCATAGCTCCCTGGAGCGCCTGCTCAGCTTGCAGCCTGACTACGTCAAGATTGATAAGTCCATCGCCATGAACGTCGTAGAGAACAGCACGGCGCGGATGATGGTTGAGTCGTTGGTGCGCATCTCCCTGGACGCAGGGGCCAAGATCATCGCCGAGGGTATTGAGACTGTCGAGCAACGCGATGTGCTACGTGATTTAGGCGCCCACTATGGTCAGGGTTATCTTTTTGCCCGGCCGTCCCGCACCCCCATCGTTACCTGGCCTAAATAATTGCCGATTCGGCGCCCATGAGGGGCGCTTGAGGCCCCTGCCCACGACAGCAGTGTGGGGCTACAGCACGGCGCTGCCCGCTGTATCATGACGTTTGTTCATGACAGGTGCTGATTATACTGTTACGATACGGTATGAAGGCTGGAGCTGACTGTGTTGGGCGCTAAAGCTCAGCTCACCAGGCTCAGGGTGGGGAGGGCGCCTGGCTTGGGGTGACGTGGGCGATGCGCGGCTCACCATGCTCTATGCCACGCGCGCCTGAGCCAGTGTGCTACAAGAGCCACATGCGCTAACCGGGAGCGCCCGCCTCCGATGCGACCCGCATCACACAGGAGTAGTCAGGGGGCAGATCAATGATCCATGGGGTAGAAGTCGCTACCGCGCTAGCAATTCTGGCGACCGTGACCGCGTTCTGGCGCACAATTCGGGTTATCCCACAGGCGCGCGTGGGTATTATCCAGCGGCTGGGCACCTATCATCGTACGGCGGCCAGCGGCGTGGCTGTGGTCATCCCGTTCATAGACAGAATGCTGCCCATGCTGGATATGCGGGAGCAAGTCGTCTCGTTTGCGCCGCAGCCGGTGATCACGGCGGACAATGTGACCATTACGGTGACCAGTGTGATCTATTATCAAATCATCAGTCCCACCAACGCCACGTATCAAGTGACGAACTATCTGCAGGCCATGGAGCAACTGACCCAGACTACCCTGCGCAACATCTTTGGCGGCGTGTCCCTCGACACCAGTCTGACTAGCCGTGATGAGACAAACATGCGCCTGCGTCTGGTGCTTGATGAAGTGACCGAGAAGTGGGGCGTGCGGGTCAATCGCCTAGAGCTAAAGGACATCACCCCACCGAAGGAGATCCAGCTGGCCATGGAGAAGCAGATGCAGGCCGAGCGGACCAAACGCGCAGCCGTGCTCAATGCCGAGGGTGAGAAGCAGTCGGCAATCCTGCGCGCCGAGGGCCAGCGGCAGGCGCTGATCGTGCAGGCGGAGGGCCAGCGGCAGGCGGCCATGCTGCGCGCCGAAGGTGAGGCGCAGGCGCTGATCACGGTCCAGGAGGCGCAGGCAAAGGCAGTGGCCGTGGTGTTCTCGGCGGTGAACAACTCGGGAGCGACACCCCAAGCATTGCAGTACCAGTACATGCAGATGCTGCCACGTTTAGCGGCCAACCCAGCAAACAAGGTGATTGTGATCCCTTCGGACATGGGTAGTCTGGTTGGGCTGACGCCGGCCCCTAGTCGGGCCAGCCGCCCTGTTCCACTGGCCGAGCAGCTTCCCCGACTGATCGGTGTGCCGGTGGCAACGGCGAACGGCAGCGCCAATGGGGCGCCTACTGGGCCGCTGGGAGCTCTGGCGCCAGACAATGGCGCCGCGGCGGGCTAATATCGAGCATGACCTGATGGAGGTCGGCCGCCGGGACACGCGGCTGTGACTGGAGGTGACCTGTCTTCACGCTTCGGCGCGTGCAGAGAATACAGGCTAGAATAGCGGTTGAAGCAGCTGGCCAACGATTAGTACCTAGGGAGGGTGGCGCACGTAGATGAACACAAACATGGAATACCAGCAGTTGGACCAGCAGAGGCAGGAGCTAACCAGCCTGATTGAACAGAAGCAGGCCCGCCACGATCAGCTCACCGTCGAGATAGACGGAGCCAAGGCAGTGCGGGAATATGCGCGCACCCGCCCCCTACAGGAGGAACGCGCTCAACTCAGTATTGATAAGTTCCGGGCCTCTGACGCGCGCGACACGGTGGTCCGGGCTCTGATTGAGCGCTTTGGCACCGATGAGCAGCGGGCCAAGCTGCGCGCCAGCGATAGCCGGCCGCGTACAGGTGGCCCAGGCGCTAGCCGCGTGGCCGACTTCTGGTAGGGTCCAATGTGGGGTGTTCCCTGCAGCGTGTGTGTTAGGCTTACCTCCCGGCGAACATGGCAGTGAGGCGCAACTCTGGGTTGCTGGTGAGGCATGTTTGCCCAAAGAGGGCCAAACATGCTATTCTTTACGAGTTTGTAGAACTGTATATCGCCGGCGCAGTGCGCCGACGATTCTCCCTGTGTTGAGGAGGAAGCCCGCGCATGAGTAACTTGCTAGATATGGTGCGCAGCAGGCAGCTACGCACTGACCTGCCTGAGATCCATCCTGGTGACACGGTCCGCGTGCATGCCCGTATCGTCGAGGGCAACAAGGAGCGGGTGCAGCTGTTCGAGGGCGTGGTGATCCGCTGCCGTAAGAACAAGGTTGACGCTAGCATAACGGTGCGCCGGGTGGCCCATGCGGTGGGTGTCGAGCGCACATTCATGCTTCATTCGCCCCGCGTAGACCGTTTCGAGGTGATACGGCGTGGCCGCGTGCGGCGCGCCGCCCTGTACTATCTGCGTGAGCGCACCGGCAAGGCTGCGCGCATCCGCGAGAAGCGCCCCGTAGCGACCCTCCGTGGGGCGGCTGCCCGACAGGTCGCCGTGGCTACCACTCCCGCAACGATAGTCGCCACATCCGACGAGGCGTAAAGAGCGTCGCGCCGCGATGGCCGCGGGCCTTCCTGAGCAACGCGGCGTCGGGAGGCGCCCGGTCACTACGCCAACTCCAGCACCGTGCGCGGATCTGGAGTTGGCCGCGTTTTCCAGCGGCTTAACCCGCGTTGCCGGTGTAGATGAGGTAGGGCGGGGCAGTTGGGCTGGCCCAGTGGTCGCTGCCGCTGTCATCTTTTCGCCGGCCACTTTGACCAATGGCATACTTGCTGGGGTGCGCGACTCCAAGTGCCTCACGCCACACGTCCGTCAGGAGGTGGCGCGCACGATCCACGGTGTAGCCCTGGCCGTGGGTATAGGCGCCGCGTCAGCCCACCTGGTGGATACCCTGGGGCTGACCAGAGCGACGGCCCTGGCCATGCGGCGGGCGGTGCTGCGCCTGCCGCTGGCCGCCGATCACCTCTTGATTGATGGCCTGCCGATCAAGGGCATTGAGACGCCCCATACCTGTATTGTGGATGGCGACGCCCTGTGCCTCTCTATCGCCGCCGCGTCCATTGTGGCTAAAGTTGCCCGCGATAGCTGGATGGTCCACTGGGACACCTGCTACCCGGCCTATGCCTTTGGTCGAAACAAAGGCTATGGCACCGCCGCGCATCGTCATGCCCTCGCTGGCCAGGGACCCTGCCCACTGCACCGCCGCTCATTCGGGCCGGTAGCCTCCCTGCCCGCTACTCTTGATGCGCCGACGTGAGCGCGGAGGCCACGTCGACGCTGGGTAGGTCCCGAGTTGTGCCGCCCAACGTGCAACGGCTGATGGGGTAAACTAGAGCGGCGCGGTGGTGGCCGGAGATGTCTCCTGCTTGGCGTTTCTTGACTGCGGGCACGGCAATGCTGCCTAGAGGCGCGCACCGACGCCGCGGCCGTGGATAGGAAGCGGGTAGGAAGGGAGCCCTGTATCCATGCAATCCTACGATGTGGTAGTACTCGGCACAGGGTCGGCGGGGGAGCAGATCGCCGAGGTGGCGTGGGCGGGCAAAAGGGTAGGGTTTGTCGAGGCCGACCGGGTGGGCGGTGACTGCCCGTTCACCGCCTGTATGCCCAGTAAGGCGATGCTGCGCTCCGCGCAGGTGCGCCATCTCATAGGGCGAGCCGCACCGTTAGGGGCCGTGAGCGCGCCTCTCAGACTGGACAGTGGCGATAGCGCCTATGCCACCGCCGTTGCGCGGCGTGACCATATCGCCGAGGGTCGCCACGATGATACCCATGCTCGCCAGCTGCGGGACGCCGGCGCAACGCTGATCCCGGGGATGGGCCGCATCGCGCGGCCTGGCGTCGTCTCCGTGGAGGGGCAGGAAGTGGGCTACCGCGATCTGGTGGTGGCCACGGGAGCAGTGGTCAGCATACCTCCAATCCCTGGCCTGGACAGGGTGCCCACCTGGACTAGCGATCAGGCCCTCGGTTCCGCCGAGTTACCACGCACGCTGGCCGTGCTGGGGGGCGGGGCGGTCGGCTGCGAACTGGCGCAGGTGTATGCCCGTTTCGGCGCCAGGGTGGTGATTATTGATCCCGCGCCCCAGCTCCTGACCACGGAAGAACCAACCGTGGCAATGCTATTGGCCCAAGCGCTCCAGGATGACGGTGTCGTCCTTTATCTGGGTGTGACGGTGCGCCTGGCGCACTCTGATAGCTCAGGCGCCCAGCTCCTGCTCAGCGACGGGCGCACCGTCTCCGCCGAGCGCGTGCTGATCGCCACGGGCCGTGTCCCGCGTGTGGCTAACCTGGGACTGGAAACCCTGGGTATCATGGCTGGCGTCGGCGGCATTGCGGTGGACGACCGGTGCCATGCGCGTGGTCAGGAGCACGTCTGGGCTATCGGGGACGTGACGGGTATCGCCCCCTACACCCACACGGCCAACTATCAGGGCCGCATCGTAACGGCTAACTTGCTAGGGCGGCAGGCCCAGGCCGATTACCGAGCCATTCCCCGCGCGCTCTACACCGATCCCGAGATAGGGGCAGTTGGCCTGACCCTGCGCGAAGCTCAGGACGCGGGACGCGATGTGGTCAGCGCCGCTACTGACCTCACCGACACGGCCCGTGCCTCCGCCGAAGGCGCTCACCTGGGCCGCGTTATCCTGGTAGCTGACCGGGCGCGGCGCGTGCTCCTGGGCGCCACGGTTATGGGTCCTGGAGCTGGCGACTGGATCGCGGAGGCCACGCTCGCCGTGCGCGCTGAGATACCTCTAGACGTGCTGGCCGACGTGGTCCATGCCTTTCCCACCTTTGGCGAGGGCTATGAACCGGCCTACCGCGACCTTCTGGCGCAGATAGGCGCCAGCGGCGTCTAGGAACCCTGGCCCAAATCAGCGGTTGTGATGTTGCCGTATGACCCTTCGCTTATCGTGATCAGGTGTGGTAGTGTCACGTGTTCGGCTACAAGGCGCTGGCGGCGTGGCTGCCCAGGAGCGTGGGCTGTTGTGACGCGGTGGCTAGCCTTGCTGGATCGTAGGGTACAATGGGCAGGCAGGAGACCAGTACAATCAGAGCCATTAATTTAGGAGAAGCGCCCATGTCAAGAGGCGGCGAGGGAGTTGTCCAGCGCATCATTGAAGGCGGCGTCGTGGCCATCGTGCGGCTGCCCGACGCGGCGAACCTGGTACGCGTCGCCGAGGCAGTGTATGCTGGCGGCATTACGGCGATCGAGTTCACCATGACCACCCCCGGCGCACTGGAGGTGCTGGCCCAGGTTACCGCGCGGCTGGGCGACCGAGTGGTGTTGGGCGCGGGCACCGTGCTTGACCCTGAGACTGCCCGTGCGGCTATCCTGGCCGGGGCAAGCTACGTGGTAGCGCCCACCCTCAACCTGGACACGATCCGGCTGTGCCTGCGCTACGGCGTGCCCGTGATCCCCGGGGCGTATACGCCTACGGAGATCCTGCGCGCCCACGAGGCCGGGGCGCCCATCGTCAAGCTGTTCCCCGCTACCGCGCTGGGTCCCCAGTACCTGCGCGATGTGCTATCTCCCCTGCCCCACCTGCGCTTGCTGCCCACTGGCGGCGTGACCGAGGAGACAGCGGGCGCCTTTATCAGCGCGGGCGCCGTGGCCGTGGCTGTTGGTAGCAACCTGGTGGACCGGGCGAGCGTGGCCAGTGGCGCTATGGCCACCCTGACCAGCCGGGCCGAGCGCCTTATGGCCGTGGTGCGGCAGGCCCGCGCCCTCCAGTAAGGCGGCGCGGCCTTGTTGATAGAGCCACCGTTGTCCGGTTGACAGGGCAGCGGCCACGCCCCTAGAATGGGAGCACAGCGATGAGGTTCTGGTTGGCGGTTTCTCTCCCTACAGATAAGCAGTGACATAACGCCGCGTTGGCGTGGTCCGACCGGTCGCCGCGCGCCTGCGCGTGGAGACAGCAGGAAATGAGGGAAGTGGACATGGGAATGATGGGCAAGATGGCCATGACGGCCTCGCCTGCCACGCTGACGGCAGGTCCTGGCGCGACCCAGCGCCTCACTCCAGCGCAGCGATTGCACATGGATATTTATGGCTACGTGCTGCTAGAGGGCGTGCTGAGCCCCGACGAGGTCGAGCGCATGAAAGCGGCGTTGTACCGGCTCAAGGCTGAGCCGGATCTGGCTGCCCATCGAGTCTACACAAACCATCGGGCCGAGCACAGCCTGCATATCGGCCATGTGGTGGAATACGACCCAGCCTTGCTGGAGTACGCCGCGCACCCCCGCCTTATCCCGCTGGTCGAGGAACTGGTGGGCGGTAGCCTGCGGCTGGAGGAGACCGAGGCGATTATCAATCGCCGCGACCCGGCCATGACCCCGGAGCAATGGGCGGGCCGGCGGGTTCTGCCCACTGGCTTCCACACGGGTACCCGCCATGGATGGGGCACCTATATGCAAGGTGGCCATTTTCACTGCCTCTTTGTCAAGACGCTGGCCTTCCTGACCGACGTTGGCCCTGATGATGGTGGCACGGCGGTGATCCCCGGTAGCCATCGGCTCTCCTCGCCAGAGCGAGAGATCATTGGGGCTGCGCTCACCGACGAGACGCTGATCCATCAGGTCGAAGCCACGGCGGGCTCGGTGCTGTTGTTCCCCGAGTCGCTGGTGCATAGCACCACGGCGGTGCGCGGCGACAAGGAGCGGGTCGTGCTCATCTCCGGCTATACGCCCCCCATGATCCGGGAGTGGCCGGGCAACGAGATCAGCCCCCAATTCACCGCCACGCTGCCGGATGAACTGCGGTCACTCATCTCGGGAGGTGATAGCTGGCACTGGCGGCGCACCGTCGAGGAGTAGGCGGAGCTACAGAGGGAGGCGAGCGTTATGGCCAAACAGATGGCCGCCGGCGCCCGGCTGGCAACAGGAAAGACCCCGCGGGCCGGTTCGCTGCGCCGCCGCGAGGAACTCACCGGCTACCTGTTTGCCTCGCCGATCCTCGTTGGGTTGATCGGCCTGGCCGGCTATCCCGTGCTGGCCATGATCTACTACAGCTTCAACGACTACAACGTGATCAAGCCGCCGTATTGGATCGGCGGACAAAACTACTCGGACCTGCTGACCAACGACCCGCAGTTCTGGACCAGCCTGGCCAATACGGCGTTGTATAGCGCGGTGGCCGTGCCGCTGGGACTGGTGATCAGCCTGGGGCTGGCCCTGCTGCTCAACCAGAAGCTGCGGGGTATCGGCATCTTCCGCGCCTTCGTCTACCTGCCCTCGGTGGTGCCCACGGTGGCTGCCTCTATTCTCTGGCTGTGGTTGCTCAACCCCCAGTACGGCGTGGTCAATAACCTGCTGGCCAGCCTGGGGCTGACCGGCCCCAATTGGCTGGGCGACCCGCTGTGGACCAAGCCCGCGCTGATCCTGATGAGCATCTGGGGCATTGGTCCTACCGTGGTCATCTTTCTGGCCGGCCTGCAGGATGTGCCCGAGATCATGTATGAAGCGGCCAAAATAGACGGCGCGGGCCGGTTGGGCCGGTTCCGCCACATCACCCTGCCCCTGATCACCCCTACTCTCTTCTTCAACCTTGTGCTGGGTATCATTGGGGCGTTGCAGGTGTTCTCCCAACCCTACATCTTCGGCAACAACGGTGGCGGCGGCCCAGAAGACAGCATCCTGCTCTACGTGGTCTACCTGTACTCCAAGGCCTTCCGCGACTTCCAGATGGGCTATGCCTCGGCGATGGCGCTGATCCTGTTTGTGCTAATCCTGGCCCTCACCTTAATTGTCACTGCCACGTCACGGCGTTGGGTCTACTATGAAGGGCAACGGTGATCATGGGCTGGAGGGATCCTGATGAGCGCTGAAGCAGCCAAACCGGTGCCCGCCGCGCGCCAGGCGGAACTACCCAATGAAGGCCGTCTGCTCCAGATAGCCGCTTTCGTGGCCCTGATTGTGCTCTCGGCGGTGCTGCTGATGCCGCTAGCCTGGATGCTGAGCACGTCGCTCAAGCGGGCCAGCGAGGTGTTCGTCGCGCCGCCAGAGTGGATCCCGCCCCATGTCACGTGGAGCAACTATCCCCAGGCCATCCACGATTTCCCCTTCTGGACCTGCCTCAAGAACAGTCTGATCTATGGAGTTGGCGCAACAGTGTTGACGGTGATCTCCTCATCGCTGGTGGCCTACAGCTTCGCTCGGCTGCGCTGGCGAGGCCGCGACCTGGTCTTCATCCTGACCCTGGCCACCATGATGATCCCCTTCCCAGCGACCATGATCCCCACCTACATTATCTTCAAGACGCTGGGCTGGACCAACTCGCTGGCTCCCCTTGTTTTGCCCACGGCCACGGCAAGCCCCTTTTTCGTGTTCCTGCTGCGCCAATTCTTTCTGACTATCCCCATGGAGATGAGTGAGGCCGCCTTCATTGATGGCGCGGGCCACCTGCGCATCTTCTGGCAGGTTGTCCTGCCGCTGACCAAGCCAGCCCTGCTGGTGACGGCCATCTTTACCTTTGTGGGGGCCTGGAACGACTTCCTAGGGCCGCTGATCTACCTGACCGACCCCTCTACCTATACGCTGGCGCTGGGCCTGCAGTGGTTCCAGGGCACCCAGTGGACGGGCGCCCACTACGAGTTGATGATGGCCGCCGCCATGCTGATGACCCTGCCCATGATCGCCATGTTCTTTGCCGCCCAAAAATACTTTGTGCAGGGTATCACGCTGACGGGCATCAAGGGGTAGAGCGGAAAGGAGAGGAGGACAGGGCGAACGGCTGAGGTTATCCCATGTCATTTATAGTAGCTGAAGGAGAACAGGCTATGGTTCACAAGATGGGCCGGCTGATCGCCGCCCTCGGGTTGTTAGGTACCATGGCGGCCACGCCGCTGACCGGCCACTGGCAGGGACAGACGTGGGCCGACTCCGGCCCCACGATCACCTACTGGCACCTGTGGGGTGATAAGTATTACGGCGGCATTCAAGACGACCTGGCCAAGACGTTCAACAAGACAAACCCCGGCTTCGCCGTTAAGTCGTTGCGCGGTCAGGGCGATCTGGGTAAGTTCCTGGCCTCGGTGGCGGCGGGGACGCAGCCCGATGTGTACATGATTCCTACTGGGCCGATTGCCCTGGCTGTGCAGGGTGGTCTGATGCCCCTGGACTCGTACCTCAAGACATCCAGCGTGATCAAGCAGGCTGATTTCTGGCCCGGCACCTGGGCCACCTGCACCTATAAGGGCCATGTCTACTGTATCCCCTACGACTACGATACCTTCGACCTCTTCTGGAACAAGGACGCGTTCAAGGCCGCCGGGTTGCCCGAGAACAAACCGCCCCGCACCTGGGCCGAGCTGGAGACATATGCCAAGAAGCTGACGCTGACCGATAAGAAAGGCAACATCACGCAGTTGGGCTTTGCGCCCTGGAACATTCAGGGTACCGCCCAGGAATGGCCCATGTGGGCCATGGGCGGCCAACTTTGGGATTTCAAGGCGGGTAAGCCGACGGCCAACACGCCAGCCAATGTACAGGCGCTGCAGTGGGAGGTGGACTGGGCCAAGAAGTTTGGTGGCTACGACAAGATCAGCCGCTTCACCTCGGCCACCCAGGGCAATTCCTACTTCCAGGGCCAGAAGGTAGCCATGTGGCTGGCTGAATCCTGGTGGTTGTCCTCAATGCAGCAGAACGAGCCAAAGCTGCGCTATGGCGTGGCCTCCTTTGGCGTGCCCACCCCCACCGGTAAGGAAGCCTCGATCAACGGGGCCATGGACGGCAACATGCTGGGTATCCCGGCGGGCTCCAAACACCCTGATCTGGCCTGGAAGTTCATCGAGTGGAACGGCACGGCAGGTATCCGCCAGTGGGTCACCCGTGAGGGCGACCTGTCCGCCCGCAAGGCCGATATCAACGTCTCACCGACCTTCCTCAAGGAGCCCTATCGCAGCGACTACCGTATTTTTACAAACCTCTACACGACCAAGAACCTCTTCTACAATCAGGGCACACCTGTGGATTCCTACTATTTCGGGGAGAGGGATAAGCAGTTTGACCTGGCCCGTCGGGGGGCCAAGTCGGCTCAGCAGGCGCTCGCGGATCTGCAGACCAATGTGGAGCGTGAGCTGGCCAAGGCCCTGCGCCACTTCCACCCGTAAGACGACGCGATCAACTGATCGGCCAGGCCTCGGCGACGAACGCCACCGGGGCCTGGCCGATCTCCGTTATCATCAGTGCTCGGAAGAGGTTGTATGAAGATCACCGACGTTGAAGCGGTTATCCTGCGGCTGCCCAACCTGGACGACATAGCCTGTGATGGCACCCAGGACGCGCTGATCGTGCGCATTCACACCGACGAGGGCATCAGCGGCGTGGGCGAGGCCGATAGCTCGCCCTACGTGTGCAAGACGATTATTGAGGCGCCGCCGTCACACGCCATCGCCCGCGGCCTCAAGCACGTGCTGATCGGCCAGGACCCTTTCGACGTGGAGATGCTGTGGCAGCGCATGTATGAGGCCTCGATCTATTATGGTCGGCGCGGCGCGGCCATCCACGCCATCAGCGGCGTTGACATCGCGCTGTGGGACATCATCGGCAAGGCCTCTGGCAGGCCGGTCGCCCAGATGCTGGGTGGAGCATATCGGGATCGCGTGCGCGTCTACGCCAGCACGCTGATGCCCGAGCGGCCCGAGGAGGTGGCGGCCCGCGTGCGGCCCCTGGTCGAGCAGGGCTACACGGCGGTCAAGCTCGGTTGGGGGCCGCTGGGCCGCAGCCTGGACCTGGATGTGGCCCTTGTGCGCGCCGCCCGCGACGCCGTGGGGCCGCGAGTGGACCTGATGATTGATATCGGCCTGATGTACGACGCGGCCACGGCCGTACGCATGGTCCGCCTGTTCGAGCCGTTCAACCTGTTCTGGCTGGAGGAACCGCTGCCACCCGACGATCTGGCTGGCTATGCCCGGCTGGCCGACGCGGTGGATACGCGGATCGCCGCGGGCGAAGAAGACGCTACTATCTACGGCTTCCGTGACCTGGTGGAACGTGGGCATGTGGACGTGATTCAGCCGGATATCGCCCGCTGCGGTGGCTTCACCGAGGCGCGCAAGATCGGCCATCTAGCCGCCGAGCACAACCTGCTGTGCGTGCCCCACGCCTTCTCCACGGGCATCCTGGTCTCCGCATCGCTGCATTTCGCGGCGACGCTGCGCCGGGGCAACCTGGCTGAGTTCTCGGTGCAGGAGTCGCCCTTTGTGCGCGACCTGCTGCGCGCGCCGTTCCGTTTGGAGAGCGATGGAACAGTCCGCGTGCCCACCGGCCCTGGCCTGGGCATCGAACTGGATGAGGACGTGCTAGAAAGGTACCGCTACCACTCCTGAGCAACCCCGCCCCAGCACACCCATTTGAGTTCCTTGAGACAGCCTCCCTGCCGTCGGTGATGGCCGGCGGCAGGGAGGCTGTCTCTCTGTGTGACCACGCCAGACACTTGTGCTCCAGTAGGTCCCCGCGGGCTAACGCAACAGGGAGTGGCCCGCTCCCTCCTGTCTACGGTCGTCAGCGCGCCTCCCGCGGGCCAACACTAGCGATCTTCAATCTTGAGGTGACCACAACGCGCCCGCGGAGCGTACCGCGTGCCTACACGACGACTACCCATCCGGTAAACTGATATTGTGACATAAGGATCATCATCAATATAGCTTCACGTGCAGGGCAGTGGAGAGTGAGGGATCAGGGGCTCAGGCCATAGCGGGCGAGGATGGCCTGGCGAGAGCCCACTTCAGGAGGGAGAGTCTTGAGACGCACCCCAGTGAGGATGGTCGCCTCGGCCAGATGAAAGATGCCGTAGACGGTGTCGAGGAAGATGATGACTTGGTCTCGGTTCTCTTCCTTGAGGCGGCGGCGCCAGCGCTCAGCGCCTTCGCCGCTCAGGAGAGCCGTGCCCGGAGTGGGCAGAGGCGGGCGCGGCGTGGTGGCCTGCGCAGGGAGGAGGCGCCGTGCCGGAGCGGGGGCAGGCGCCTCGGGCGCACCCCGCGCTTGCCAGAGACGGAAGGCGGTGCAGAGAGCCATGACGGCCAGGGTAAAGTAGCAGTGGACCACCACCGCAGCCTCCGTGCGCTGGGGGAAGCGGCGCAGATGCCAAGGATGCTTGCCTTCCTTGAAGAGAGAGTTCTCGATCACGCTGCGCCAGTCATAGGTGTCGAAGCTGACGAAGGGATCACGCACCGCGGCGTTGGTCAGGTAAACCAGGCCGCCCCCGGGAGGCAGACGGTTCTCCCACAGCTGGACAACCACCGCGCTCTGGAGGATGTCCCGCAAAGTCCTTGCGGGTCTTGCGGGCAGCGTGTTCGGCTGTGCCATAGGCATCGTAGGTGGTCAGCCCCTCCAAACCCACCAGCCTGGTCACTTTCGTTTCGGTGTGCGCCGTGCGCCCCCGGCCGTGGCGGACCGCGCGCCGACGCTCCACGGGGCACGCGCGCCGGGCCAGGGCCAGCGCGTCCTCGCGGATGACCATGCCTGCCTTGGCCACCACCACAAAGGTGATGCCCTGCTGGTCGAGTGCCCAGAGGTCCTCCCCATCAAGATAGCCCCGGTCGATCACCACGGTCGTGATCCGCCCATAGCCTGCAAGATTGACCTGGGCCTGCTCCACCAGGGGCAGGAGCCATGCCCCCTCGTAGGCCTGGATTGGCACGACCTTCATGGCCAGGGGCAGGCGCGTCAGCACATCCATGAGCA
>JAABUM010001118.1_pt1 | contig 41673 bp, 82 predicted proteins | sample 5559161 | NCBI WGS metagenome assembly JAABUM01 (sample SAMN10711868, study PRJNA513369) | rock metagenome | isolation source: Antarctica rocks | place: Antarctica: Victoria Land, Siegfried Peak nord
GGCCCTGTTGCCAGATTCTGGCTGCCGGCTGCTGGCACCGCACCGCTCAGTGGCGTGCCCAAGATCAGTGTCCAGGCTTGCCATCCGATCCAGTCCACCGTCCAGAAATCAAGGCAGCAATCAGCACGGCTTTCAGGTCATTGCCGCAGCCACAGCGGACGGTCGGCGCCAGCAGCAGCGGCGGCCGCCGGCAGAGGCGCCGCCGGCGCCCGAGGGCAGCCGCCCCCGGGACACCATCGGCAGAGGCAAGCCGTCCGTCAGGTGGGACCCTCTCAGAGATCATGCACGCCTGAACGCTTCAGCGACCAACAGTCTGATGATGTGCATCAGGGCGCAAGGAGCTGCCGTCATGCGCTGCCACATGCGACCGGCCGGTGGAACTGTATATCCATACTCAGAAATTTCGATGTCCGTCCTGCGCAGGCGGAGCCTGGACGGAGCGCTGTACTCGGCGCGGGCGGCGGCGGTGCAGCAGCTGGTGCGCGTGGAGCATGAGGATGCATATGCCGGCCGCGTCGCCGGCCGCATCAAGACGATCCGCGCCGGCTGGCGCTCCGGCTCTGATGAGAGGTGCAAATTTGAGCACATCTCCTTCACATATGCACGGCAAAAAATACGAGGCAAACGTGCAGCTGTATGCATAACCCAGAGCCCTTATAAAGACGAGCCGTGCCGGCTGGCGGTCCGGCTTTGACGATTGGCGCGGCAGCACAGCTGTTGTATAGCACAGCTGTTGTATGGCACAACACAAGTAGTCAGGAGACGGACCAGGTGCATGTCCAATTGCACGAATCAGGGTCCGCATCAGGACCGCATTGTCCGCGGGCATCGCAGGGATTGCTGACGTGTGTTCTGGGCTGGCTGACAATCACAAATTCGAGCAAGCTAGTTCAGCATGGCGCCCTGCACTGGCATGTGCATAGGGCCCTTTCCGCATGGCCCGCACAACTCGTGAGGAACCTGACGGTGGGGCGTCAACCGGCGGCGCCGCTGCCTACCTTTCTGCAATATTCAATAGCTCATCGCATCCGAATCGTACGCAGGGACGCACGATTTGTGAAGAATCTGGTGGCGGGCGTCACCCGCTGGCGCCGCCGTCTGGATTTCATTCTGGACGAGCTCACCGGCGGCCGCGTCAGCCAGGTGGGCATGAGCCCTCAATCGGGTGGAGTGTCGTTCAGCAGAAGTCATGGTTGAAATAGGCGCACGGGGTGCATTCGAGCCCAGCCAAGGCGCCACCTGCTATCTCACAAGGCGTCAGACCTCGCCCATTCGATGTTACATGACGCCTTGTTCTGTCATGCGGACGGACCTGGCGCAGCTGCAGATCCTGTGCGTCGCGATGTATGACCTCGTATCGTGGAGCTGGGCAGCCTGGTATCACAAAAAAAACCAATCACGCCCACTGCTGACAAATGCTCTTGCTGTCGCTGCCCTGCAGATGGACCCGGTGCAGCTGCAGATCCTGCGCGTCGCGCTGTACGAACTCATAGAGCTGGGCAGCCCGGCGCACATTGTCAATGAGCACGTGGACCTGGTCAAGGTGCTCGTCTTCCCGCAGGCCGCCGGCTTCACTAACGGTACGAACATTTGAGATAAGGGATGGACACGGTTCAAACTTGAAACTGATAGCAGTAGCAGGTGGACTTGGTGAAGATCCTCGTCTTCCCGCAGGCCGCCGGCTCCACCACCGGTGCGCCTCTTGAACCCTAACAAATTGCCTCGAAAAAGCTGTATCGCCTGAAGGAAAAGCTGTATCGCCACACATTCAACCTGCTCAGCCAGCCACACAGGAGCCACGCTGATGCAAAATCGCATACAAATAGACACTGTAGTTATGACACTCAAGGGGTGCTGCGCGCCACGGTCAGGCGGTTGGACATGGGCACACAGCTAGGTTCAGGTGGTCGTGAAAGCCGGTTGTCACGCCATTCTGGACACTGATGAGTTCTCCAACCTTGCTGCAGGCGTGCTGCGCGCCGCGATCAGGCGGCGGGACGCGGGCACGCTGCCGGCGCCGGCGCTGCCGTCGGCGCCGCCGGCGGCGCTCAATGCAGCCCAAGCAGAGGCGCTGGCGGTCGCGACGTCGCACCCCACCTGGATGGTGGCGCGCTGGGCGGCGCGCTATGGGCCTGCGGATACCATGGCGCTGCTGCAGGCCAACAACAGGTGCTGCTGCAGACATGGGAACAGCTGCAATGGAAACAGGCAACATTAGCGTCAACGAGATGGGCAGCAGTCATGCCGGTCAGGACGGCACGGCCTCGGCGATACCATGCCGCTACTGCAGGGCAACAATGGGCACGGCTTCAAGTAGTGAGGGTCTCACAAGTGCTAATCACTGGAACAATGAGCCGCAAGTCAGGCCGGCGCGGAAGCGATGGCGGTGCTGCTGGCCAGCAACAGGTGCCAGCACATGAGGTGCTGCCGCCAAAAGGATGGAAGCCGGGACCCAACTTAGCGGCAGGCACACAGGCTGCTGCCAAACTTGTGGTTTACCGAATCATTCCTGTAATGCACAGGGAGCCGGCGCACTGGGTTCGTGATTCCTCGCCGGCGCTGCCGGCGAGTGTCGCGGGTGTCACGGCGCGCATGGCGGCGGAGGGCGTGCGCATGGCAGCAAACAATTAAATGATACTCGTTGTGCAATGACAACTCCTCCTGTTGTCCTGTGATGCGCAGGGAGCCGGCGCACGGGGTGCGGGTGGTTTCGCCGGCGCTGCGCGCAGACCCCGCCGGTTTCGTGGAGCGCATGGCGGCTGAAGGAGTGAAAATGGCGGACAGCGGCCTGCTGCCGGGCGAGTTCATGCGCGTGGAGGCGGGGCTGCAGCACCTGCTGGCTCGCCACGTCACAGAAAACGCCGACTGCCAGGTATATATCATTATCAGCATCTATCATTGGAACTCATCATCTTGAGTCCCTCAGATCATTGGAAGTTTTCGTTGGAAGTCATCATCTTTGATCCCTCCTCATGAAGAAATGTTAGTCATGCGCGTGGAGAGGCGTGGCTGCAGCACCTGCTGGGCGCTTCAAGTCACGCAGGATGCCGGGGGCCAAGGTGAGAAAGTGCATCAATTCAAAGAAGTGGAAGGAAATGACATGGCATGATGCCCCTGCATGTGGAGGCGGGCCGGCAGTGCCTGCTGGCCGCCATGTCAGCAAGAACGCCGACTGCCAGGCACCATCTGTTAGCAGACTGCCAAAGGCATGTCCGCCAGAACGATAGCTGCCACAGGCGCCACGCAGCGTTGTCAGGTGCTGCACCCGGCAGAGCAGGCTGGTGTTCTGCCGGCGGCGCAGCAGGTGCTGGCCACATGTTCGTGACACATGTTTCAGATTGCGCTGCAGATTCAGGACGAGGCTGGTGGTGGCGCTTCTAAACCCGCAGCCAGCCGGGTTCGATGGTGCTGTGACGCACATCGAATTGGTTGCATGTATCACCTCATATTGATCTTGCCTCTGTTGATGTTCTCACGCAGATCCAGGATGAGGCGGCGGGGCTGGTGGTGGCGCTGCTGGACCCGCAGCCGGGGGAAGATGTGCTGGACGCGTGCGCGGCGCCGGGCGGCAAGACGCTCTTCGCTGCCGCGCGCATGCAAGGCCAGGTAGGGCACCTGACAGACGCTCTGCCGCACCAGACGATCTGCCTCAACACGCCGGCGTCTGTATGGGCCACGATTCACGCCGGCGTCTGTATGGGCCACGATTCAGCCCTTCCGCACCATGCGAGCATCCCCCGGCTTGCAACAAGCGTGCTGAGCGCGGTGGCAATCTCGCTGTATGCTCAACTGTCGCAAGACAAGCTGCTTGGCTCGCTGTCCAATCTGAAAGTGTTGATCACACTAAAACATGAAATGCCCTTCGCTGCAGGGCCGGCTGCTGGCGCTGGACTGCAGCGAGCGCGAACTGCGCGCCTTGCTTGCCAATGAACAGGTCTCGAACACAAACTGCAACGCGAAGACTACAGACTTTCAACTGACCGTCAACATTTTTCGCTGCAGGGCCGGCTGCTGGCGCTGGACCGCAGTGAGCGCAAGCTGCGCGCGCTGATGGCCATGGCGCGCCAGCAGGGCTTTGGCCGCATGATCCGCACCCAGGTGCAATGACTGATTGCTTGACAGCGTGATCTTAGCGGCCCTCTACGTTTGATGCTCTGAGGCAGGTGGCCTGCAGTGTCGAGCTTTGCACATTCCCTGCGCAGCAGGGCTTTGCCCTCAGCCTGCTGCCTGTGTGTCGCGATCCATGTGCATTCGGACGCTTGCTCCAGCCAGTGGCAGGGACATGCAAGACCCTATATGCGGCAGCTTCTGCAATGGCTCCAACTGTCGCCCTGCATGTGCAGACGGAGGACGTGCGGGAGTTTTTGCCGCGGATAATTTATTTTATGCTTGAACCTTTTTTCCATGCCTCTGCAGACGGAGGACATGCGGGAGTTTGCGCAGCGGCAAGAGCAACGCCAGGCAGCGGACGCCGCCGCGGCGCCGGCCGCCAGCCCCCCGCAGCCGGCGCAACCCTCACCCCCCTCCGCGCTCGCCGGGTCGCCGGCGCCTCACTTTGCGCCGGACATCGCCATGCAGCGGGCGCAGCAACGGGATGCCTGGGGGCAGGCGCCGCCGCCGGCCGCCTTTGACCGCGTGCTGCTGGATGTGCCCTGCTCCGGGCTGGGCGTGCTGGCCAAGCGCGCAGACATGCGGTGGCGGCGGCAGCCTTCGGATCTGGATGAGCTGTCGCAGCTGCAGGTGAAATGTTAGGGGTCAGCGTCGACACAGCTGCTCCACTGGCGCGATGGAAGGGTCACATGGCGGCAGGGCTCGCATGGAAGTCCAGAGCGCTGTCAGTGCTACGCCTGCCTCTCGTGCCGCTTGTCTCTGCTGCCGACCAGTCGCCGCTGCGTCAATGGTGTGTCGAACAGCTGTCCTGCTGGGCCCAGCGGAGCTCGAGGCGGCACGGCTGACGGCTGCTGTGGCGCTTTCTACGGGGGGCGCACACGAGCGGAAACGATATCCGGTGTGCGGGCTGAATTGAAAGCACTCATTGCCATGATTTCTGCTACAGGGTGAGCTGCTGGACGCCGCCGCGGCGCTGGTGCGGCCGGGCGGGATACTGGTGTACTCCACCTGCAGCATCGAGCCGGAGGAGAACCAGCAGCAGGTGAGAAGTTTATTCGTGTTATTCGACACATAGCCGCTATAAGCACGACGCCAAGTCAGCCGTGGCTGACCATTGCCAAGCTGCCATGCTGTGACTTGCCAATTTCATTTCCATTTCCTGCATCCGTCGCTGCTTCAAGGCCTCTGCGCTCAGCTCTGCTGCATGCGTGTCACTCTTCCTGCAGCAGGCGGCGTCGCCCGCGCTTTATTTTTTGTTATGCCATTTGAAACCTGCCATTTTCCCCAGCGCCTGCCAAAAACGACATCCGACTTCACCACGGCAGATGGCGGGCTTTCTTGGCACTGGGTTGCTCATGTAGAGTCATCGAAACCTGCCGTGTGTCCTCGACAGCGCTGTGGAAAACAACTTCAAAATCGGTGTGGCAGGTGGCGGCCTTCCTTGGGCGGCACCCGCACTTCGCCGCTGAGGCACCGCCGCCGTCGGCGCGCATCCCGGCCGACGTGCTGACGGCGGAGGGTTTTGTCGCGACGCTGCCGCACCGGCACGGCATCGACGGCGCCTTTGCCGCTCGGCTGCGGCGCAGCTGCTGATGAGAGGTGCCAACTGCACAACGGATGACGCTGGAGGGTTTTGTCGCGATGCAGCCGCGCTGGTAGATGAGCTGCGCAGCGGCCGACGAGTGGTGCAACGGCAGAAGAGATGACGGCAGATGGTATTGTGGCGAGGGTGCCGCACCGGCACAGCGTCGATGGCCAATTCGCCGTCCAGCTGCAGCGCAGCGCCTAGTGGCTGCACGGAACTATGCCGCCACAGTATTGCCGCCTTGAGGGCAGCTCTGGCGGCATCAAGATGTCGCGCGTGCAGCGACAGCAAGAGCTCCAGATGTGCGGCCATGTAGAGTACCTATCTGAATAAGCTGTACGAAAACTGTGCTTCCGTTGGATAAACATCGTCAACACCACCCCGACAACAACCATTCGTTGCGGGCAGTGCCGGATCACAAGCAAGAAAGCCACAGAGCGATGTGCACACTCGAAACCACAAAAAGCGAAAGAGCATAAACAGATCAGACGAGCAAGTGTTTCGCGACATGCCTGTCAAAACCGCGACGATGCCTGTGAACCTTCTGAAACAATAATCATCCCACATGTTTGCAGCCTTTGCGGTCCCGCGGCAAACCCTGCCATGCTCGCCATCTGTTGCACTTGAAACCGAACATCTCCTGAACCACCAGCTGCCAAACCACAGACTATTTGTACTGATCGATTATATTTGGAGACCCCAGAGCTAATACTGCGGAAAGTGTGGGTGAGCCTGCCGCGCCATGAGCGGCGCCATCGCCAGCGCGCGCTGATTGAGCCTAGGGGCTACGACGACCTTGGCATCTTTGCGCAGCCGCACCCAGACATTCACCATCATGGTGAGCACGAGGTCGTAGCAGCCGTGCGCCCAGTCGACGGCCTTTGCCTCCAGGTAGGGGGCAAAGGCCGGTGACGCCTCATCGATGTTGTCGGCAGCGGCGATGTCGATTGCCGCGCGCAGCAGCTTCACCGCCAGCTCGAACTGCGCCAGTTCCTCCAGCAGCATGTCGCCAGCCTCCTCTTCCGAGGGCGCCGCTGCGGCCATGCGCTTCATGTCGTCCTTATCGAAGACGCCCGCCAGGTCCCATGCGTCCGCCGGCGATGAGCTGTCTCGCGTGAAGACGGCATGGCAGCCGGGGTTTGGCGGCTGCCCCGGCGCCGCGCCGGCCTCCGGCAGCTGCATCGTCGCGATGAACGGCGTGTCCAGCCGCATGCAGCTGCGATGCTGCTGCGGCTCCTGCTTGTCCAAAATTGCAAGCTGCGGCTGCCACTGTTCCACCCCAGGTGGGTGGGGCCGGCTCCCAGCGCGCCCATCGCGAGCCGCATTGGGTCATTCGGCAGTGCCAGCCGGAAGCGTGCCCGCAGAACGAACAGCCGCCCCTCGTCGTCCTCAATGAGGATCTCCTGCCAGGTCATGCCCGAGCGGACCGCGGCGCTGTGCTTGTGAATTGGCGCCTTGCCGGAGCACAGCGCCGGCTTCCGCACGCTGCTGAGCAGCTGCAACCAGCGCAGGCGGCCGCGGCGGCGGCGGCAGCTGCTGTGCTGCCGCCATGCCGAAATGCTGACGCTTTCAGGCTTCAGTTCCTGCGCCGCCACCACAGAACAGGTTGCGCCCAAGCCAACATCCAAGCCAACGTTCAGGTGTAGCTCCAAACACACCATCTGGCGGAGGCGCTACCAGGCTGGCACGACGCAAATGTATTCAAAAGGTACAAGGGCGGCTAATCTGCTGCGCAACACAAATAATTTCGCAGATGGCTTCTGAAACTGACAGCAGTGTAAGCGATCTTGAGGCGGCACAGCTGTGTCTGACCTTTCTCATGAGCACCAGCCGTGCTTGCAGTGGCATGGCGTGCACATAAATTACAGTCATGCATGCGAATTGCAGTCAGTCCGCCGGCAGATGCAGCGTTTGGGACCATGATGTGCATTTCGTGTTCCTTCTGCTGTTGCGCATCGAGGCTGATACATCTGAAAGGACATATTTAGGTCAGTGAAAGTGCACCGGCACAGCAGGCAGGCGCAGGCCCACGATGCGCCGTCGGGGTGCTGGAAGCCGGGGGGCGCTGGCGGAATGGCCTGGCCCAGGTGTATGCTCAGGCGAGAGAAGGAGTCCTCCTCGAAGTCCTGCCCCAGCAGCGACTTGACCTCCTCCAAGTCAGCCGGGGCGAACACACCCTGTGGTGCGGCACACAGCCCTTTATTGCAAGGGTGGTGTGAATACGTTAAGCTGATGCTTTTCTGCTTATGTGGCCAGTCGCTGGCGCACCACTGCGCGGCAAAGCTAACTGTGCTATGAGCACAGAACAGATCATGATGACTGGCCAGAGTTGCCGACTCAACTGCCATGGTTCGTCCGCCAACGTCCTTTCTTGCCGGCCGGGCTCTTGTCGGTCGTGCTCTGAAGTCTTGTCAGGGGGGCAGACCAGCAATGTACCTTTTCTGGATGGTTTCTGCAGTTCAAACTGTACTGATTTGCGGTAACTCACCGGCGACGTGTAGCGCTTCTGCTCGTGCGCTTCGACGATCTGTGGGCCCCACAGGACTGTCCAGCAGAGGCCGTTTCCCCAGGCGTCCACCACCTACAGATGCATTGCAGTCATCAGGCCATGCATGGTGAAGGCTCAGTTCAGCGCCATAATATTTGTAATAACGGCCCCGGCGGATTGGAACTTCGGACACTGACTGCATGTATGCAGGTGCTGCGGTAGGCTTCTGCAGCGCTGAGCACGACGACTTGTTGTGGAGCACTTGTTGTGCAGCGCTGACATGTGTTGGCAATCATGACGAACTAGCCGTGCACCTGCAAGGCAAACGTCTTCAGCATTCTTCAGGTATTAGAACCTGCAAAAAATGATCAGTGAGGACGAACCTGCTTGCGCTCCCACGCCTCGACGATGCGCGGGCCGCAGCCCAGCACACGGGAAATGCGCTCGTGCGAAATGCTCGCTGCGGGGTGCGCAGCTTCTGAGGCCTGCGACACAGGCATAGTCTGCAGTCCTTGAGTGACAGGAGCAGCGCAAAAGGGCTTGAAGAAGGTGAGGACGACCAAGGACGCTGCATCCGTGTCTCATCGCAGTGTCGCTGCTCAAGAGTCATGCGCACAGGTGCCGCGAGCAAACAAGTTCAACATTAGGCCAAAACGCGTTTCAACATCGTTCAAGTGTCATGCCATGCTTTAGCGACGGATGAGGAGCGTGTGTGCGCTATCAGCGTGCACACCAGAGTCGAGTGCACTCTCAGCATGTGCATTCAACATACCTGAGGCTTGTTCTTTTCTGTCATGGCTTGAGGAAGGTGTTGGCTTCAGAGTTCAACTGCGATTCGTGAGCACTAGCCGGACTGGCTCCGCGGCGCTATCTTGGACTCCGTGACCCTAGCAATCAAGGCCACGCGCAAGGCTGCAAGAGTAGCTCTAAGCTGCGAAAGCTGGCAGCAGGTAACATTCTGGCAGTTGACAAGGGGGGCGCCCCCAGGGGCGCGGAAAATGCCCCTCGGCCCTTGTCACATTCCACTAACTTGCAGTTAACTTCAAACAAATGTCAGCGTTGACATGCAGACCAAATGACATGCGGTCCAGTGTGCATTTGCAAGTTCGGTGGATTGGTGCGCATACGGCAGGACGCAATATTACAGTAGCCTTGCATCCTGCGGTCAGCAACTTTCAAACACACGACCACTCGAACCAATGAGCGAACTGAGAAGGGATGAATGACCGATGGAGTCAGCAGCAACAGATGGCACACCACACTCGCTAGCCTGTCGCCCCGGGAGCTGGCGCGCCCCGAGGGCCTTCCCACGCTTCCCTCTACTTAAGGGCAACCCCAACGCCTTCGACACGGCCGACAATGGTTTGCTTTCGCGTGCGTTGCACTTGCTTTCAGGTTTCTCTGCGCTACAGGGTGGGGCAGTCGATATGCATTGCAGCATGCTAGTTGGGCACTCTGTGGCGATGTGAACTGTCTCAGATGCCTTTGATGTATAATCAGGAGCCCTGCTGGGCGGGGTGGTCGCAAGTTGCAACGATGTTGCTGGGCTGCGATGGCTGTGCAACATGGTTCCGACACAGCGCGTTTCCGAGTGCGGTGTATATATCAAGGGCTTCCAGAACCTATTCTAGGGCCTCCATCCGCTGCCCGCATGCCAGGTCGCACCCTGCAGGGCGTGATCGCCACTTCCTTACCAGCTCAGTCGTCGACGTGGCACGCTGAGCGGGCCGGATTTGCCGACGGGTCAAGCGGAAACGAACGATCAACCACGGGGGCCCCGTCTCGGGGCAAAAACTTTGCATCCTCCGGAAATCCGAGGGTGGGATCTTCTGCATGCGCAGCAAGTGGGCCTGCTGCACCTCCTGCACTCTGGCGTTGAACCATCACAACCTAAAGCCGCACAGCTCCAGCACCTTTGCTACAAGAGGGACGGGAGCGACAGCATGCGACAGCAGCTTGTCAAACAGAGCATTGTGGGCGTCAGGCAGCGTGCAAGTCTGTGCGGTTGGCCCAGATAATTAGGGGTTTTGAGCTTCAGTTGCTTCCGCTGCTTGCACTTCTTCAGAACACTAGTTTCGACAGAATTCCCATCAATGCCTCAGTATCAACTTCCGAACGAGTTTCCGACGTGGAAGCGGCTATCAGCGGCAGCGTGAGTTGAATAGCTCACTTGAAGAGTCCTGATGGTCATCCAGCCACTGGCTGGCCGACAGTCCCTTGTAGTGCATACATCCCTTGCTGCTGACTGTGCTCCGTTTCTAGCACGGCAGGGAGTCGCCCCTGCTGGACCCATGCGAAGCCATACTGCTAGAGGATGGCCCGAATCGCACCACTGCCACCTTGGCGCCTCAGCTGAGCCCTGAACCCTCATTAAGTGGCCAGCGTCGGCAGGTGCCACAGGCCGTCGGTGAGGTAGTGCAGGTTGTCGACGCCGATGCCCTTATTGATGGCCCGCATATCGGCGGTGCTCATCTTGGTGATGCCAACCGCCATCGCGTGCTCCTTGCCCTCACCATAGATCGCCACCGGAGCGTCCGCCGGCACCTGCGGGTTGGACATCAACTATGAAGTGAGCCACAAATGTCCAAACTCAGAGATCGTTCTCGTCTGAGCTATCGACGCCCACCGCCATCGCGTGGTCCTTGCCCTCCCCATGGATGGCCACTGGCGCGTCCGCCGGGACCTGCAAGAGATGAATGCGTAGCTGAATCTCAAGAAGGTATCGAACTGGTGCCAGCCGTAGTAGTGCGTCCTTGCCCTCGCGTAAATCGCCATCGGCGTGTCCGCCGCCACCTGCAGGTCGTATGCAACTCGTTGGATACTGACTTTGATACCGTGTTGTGCCTCCTTCTACACTAGCGATGTCTGCTGCCATTGCGGCTCCATTCCTCGCCAAGGTTGGCCACTTCTTCTTGCGCATCCCGCAGTTGGCATTCAAACCAGGCGGTGGGAGGCCGCCGGAACACAAACACTCGTGGCAGCTGCTTGACATCCCAGTTTCCCAGCAGGTGCATGGGGGTCAGGTTTTCAAAGGCTTGAGGTGACAAATCCGCAGGTTTTTTCACATTCCAGTGAGCAATGTCACAACAAGATTGACCAGGAAGCACACCTCTGCGTGGATGGTGGCTCCCGGGGAGGTGAGCCCTGGGCACATCATGTTTGCACCCTGCAGCACAAACTTGATGGCGCCCAGGTCCGATCGAAGCTTCACCTGTTGCAGGAGCGAGTTGGAATGTGTTGGTGGAAGCCAACAAAGCAAGTCATGGAATTTGAGAGCCCGTCACATGCGGTCGAACCACAACTCGAATAGGTGCAGATCTGCGCCATTGGGCACATGGCGTGGGCATATGGCTGACACGCCATTGCCAGACAGGAGAGCACTGCCGATTTGGGTGACCATCGCCTGGACACTCGGAAGCGTGGCCTATTTGAGGTCGCAGATCTTACCATCATGCTGGCTAACACTTGCTCATCAAAGAGTTAAATGGGGCAGCCCTCACCATCATGTCGGGATACTGGTGCAGGATGCGCAGGGTGGGGAACCAGGGGCCGTCGCGCTGTGCGAAGAACAGCGGCTGCCCGTGCACTATCACCAGCTGCACATGCTCCGGGCTGCGCACACGGGTTCTCAGGTTCATGTTGTCATCACAGATTCACTTGTTATGATGCCAAAGCACACAGGGTCTGCACCATAAGAAGTGGAGCCGGTCAATAGCGTGCCAGCATCCCTGTGAACGGTCTCTGATCTTTGTGTGTCTGCCGCCCATGCCAGCCATGACGGAAGGGTGATCGGCGGCGGCAATTGGGCACCGCCTCTTTCTGTGTTTGTTGAATTCAGCACTTGCAAAGGCAACAGGAGCAGGGTTCTGGGCAGCTCACCACTTGCCAACGTGTATCTGCTCCTTCTTGGGCAGCAGCACGTCGATGACGCCCGACGCCTCCAGCCACGGGTATGCGTCGATGATTTTGGCTGTGGCACACGGTATGCAACACCGCTCAGCTGCGTCACCAGGCAGAACGGCGGCATGGCAACCCAATAGCGGCATCATCCGGGGCATGCATGGCAGACAGGCGGCCCACCTCTGATGTTTCGCTGCACTGATGATTTTACCTGGTTTTGAGAGCTGCACGAATATGGGACACAGTGGTTTTGGACACTCTGCTTCTGAATTCTGCATGCATAATGGACGGCCATGCAAGCAAAATCGTGCGAGTAAGTGTTAGGGGATGTGAAGAGCATTTCAACGCAGGAGCGTCTCCCACCTGATGTCGGACACCGTGAACTTCTTGAACAACATGTCGGCCCAGCAGTGGGACCAGGCAGCGACGTCGCGGCGGGCTTGCGCGGTTCGAAGTGATGCACCTCTGGAGTGGAGTTGCCACTTCTGTCTGGTTGTGTTCGATAACAGGCGTTGAGAGACCACTCGTGCTATCTTTGCGATCGCACTGCTGATCGGACGGGCTCAAATATACAGGTTGAGGTTGGGATGAAGGTGATTGAGGGTCGCAGCATTTGGCCAATGCCGGCGCCGCTTGTGTACTTGACAGTGCTTGGGTCTGCAACCGGTATGAGCATGCGACAACCTCGAATTGCCGCAAGAATCCGCTGGCCGCTGCTCCTCAACAGGCCGACACAGGCAGCAGGAAGCATGTTGTGCATGCACAGGCTCTGGAGCTCGACTGATGGGCTCATACGGCCTACAGGCTTGCAGACGACGTACAATTGTCTCTCATCCGAACGCTGACGTTGGAGTAGTGCGGCGGCAGCTTGCGCGCTGTTTCATCGTCGATCTCCACTGAGAATTTTGCCGTTCCTTGGCAGCCGTTCTGAATGGTGCTCAAGCACCTGAGCAAGGTCGTCGTACAGTTTTCGCCTAGCACTGGAAACAGCCGATCAGCTCGTGAATTCCTGGCCCGCGTGACTGCCCCAGCGGCGCGCAAATCCAACCCGGAGTGCGAACTCGACGGCCGCGTGCGCCTCGCAGGTCAGAAGGCCTGCATGCTACTCACCATGCGCAATCAAGTCGTCATGGTATCAATCAACCATTATGTACTAATGCAAATGCAGAGTATCATATGAATACACCATCATCCGTCTCTCATGCATGCTCATGCCGGCGACGCCTTACCGCTGCGTGATTGATGCCATGCAGGGGACCCGTTCGTGGAGGTGACGTACAAGAACCAGCAGGTGGAGCGCATCTCGTGCGCCAACCTGTCGGTGCAGAAGGTCATGGCGCAGATCAATGCCAAGTCGGCGGAGATGGAGACGGCGGCGTCGCTCAAGACGGCGGGCTTTCAGGACGTGCAGCTGCACTCGACCTTCGGCGGCAGCGGCGCCACGGAGCACCGGGAAACGGGGAACGCTCGGAAGATTATGCCCCGATGACGCGCAGCGAACAGCTGGTTGACATGTCGGTCTCCAGGTAGACAGGGCAAGCCGTGGCTGTAGGTGGACTGTCTGAAGTGTGCGGCAGAGTGGCAAGAGTCACAGCTGGTCGCTTTCAACTGGTGCAATCCCTTGGCGCTCCGACTCTTTGGTGAAACGTATCTAGCTCGCCCTTCAACGCCAATGTCCGTGCCCTGCTCAACCCCTAATGTACAGTGAGTGACCACATGCAAGCTAGAAAGCGTAGGCTCTGGAATTCTAGAGTGCAAGCGGTCGCTGGCAGGCACAGCATGATGGAGCCTGCCTGCCAGAAAATCACGCTGAAAAGAGCCCTAGCTGAGGAGGACCAGCGCGCCAATGACAATCGCGACGCACGACGCCAGCACCGACAGATTTGTTGTCAGCCACGGATTGCGTTCCTGGATCGCCTTTGACGTCGCGCCTGCGCCACGAATGCAGTCGTGCGCTCAGCCGTCTGGCTTCTGCCAACAGTAGTACATTCGTTTGGATGATCACGCTGTCATGCTGTACTGAGCGCAATGCATCTTCAGACAAGCACCGACTGGAGGGCCAACAGCCCTTGGCATGAAGGCGATGGCCAGGCAGCGAGCATCGGCGAGGCACACCAGTGCCAGCATGCGGAAGATGTGGCTCACCTATGACTGCTGTGTAGCCACCCATGGCGGACACGGTGCCGACAACGAACATGGAGATGTAGGAGAAGGCTGCGAGCTGCGTCGGCAGCGTCAGCGCCGGGATAATGACGAACAGCGCGTCCGGCTGCGGCGCAGCATGTGACGTCATTAACCAGGTTTGGCCTGAATGAGGCAAGGTTGGTGGTAAACCGTCTCTGTCATCAGCAGTCTGTGCTGGTGTCAACAAGAGGCATGTCCCAAGGCGCCTCGTCTTGGGTCTTGAGCAGTGAGGCACACCGTGAATGCGCAGTTTCAGTGATGGCTGATACAGTATGCTGTGGCACCGACAAGCTGCCTCAGTCGACCAAGTGCGGAAAAATAATCATTGCGGGGTCATCAAAGCGATGTCCATCACAAGCGCCTCAGCGCACAGTTTAGCAGCGGCATCGTACCTGGAGGCCAAACAGGATGCCATTTGCGTACAGGCCCAGCCCCAGGCGCCCCTGATCCTCCAGGTCCTTGTCGATCGACAAACGCGAGACATCGATGCTGCCGGTGCTGGCGCCGCTCACGCCTGCAACCAACATAACCCTTGTGTTGGTTGTGCTGACGCTGGGCAATTTTGACGTTCTACCCCTTTGGCGCTGTCGTCGTCCAGTCAGCTCCCACTTCCGCCAAGACTGCCACTTTGTTCCCTTGCCTCGCATGTTGTGGCAAAAATCGACCGACACATAATGTTGAGTGTTGTTTGGCCGCTCTCACTGAATGTCTACTCCCCTGATCAACACCCGAAAGCAAATGAGAACGCGCATGGCGGTCTCACCTTCCAGCGCGGGCTCGAGCTGCTGCTGTTCCCGGTGCTCCTGCCACAGCTCCAGCAGTCCCATGCCGCCGATGGCGATCAGGCTGAGGCCCACCGTGGTGCCGCCCCACCTCGACAGCGCCGGCACAAACGCCTCAAAGCGGTCCTTCAGCACCTGCAATCGAAACCAGGGGACAGCGTGTTCAGGCTTCATGTGAGCCACCTTTCGCCACGCTTCGCGTTCGTGACGGTACGCGCTCCAGCTCTGCACAGCTCGGTGCTGGGTCCACAGCTCGATGAAGCGATGAAGCAGGGTGCCATCGAAAGAGCGATGCTGTAAGTGAAGCGGTGCACGCTGCAGGGATGTAAAAGCGCACCACCATGAGGAGCCCCAGTATGAGCTGCCCTGTGCTGTGGCCAAAGCCCCACAGTGCCCCCAGCAGCGACGCCTTTGCTGAGCTCCGCCCAATGGTCAGCGGCGTGAGCGCCTGCATGATGCCACAAATAGTGCTTCATATGTGCGGCTCTCAAGCAAGCTGCCGGCTTGCGGAAACCAATCTATATGATACTGCGCAGCACCGCAGGCGACATTGAGCGTACAGCATACGTAGAGCGTACAGCATACGTAGGCAGGCTAGCTTACCGCTAGGTGGTCTGCGCCGGCGAGTGTGTGCAACAGGCCCGCAATGAAGCCAGCGACGGCGCTCCTGGCGGCACCGCTCAGACCTGCCAGCATTGCAGCGCAACTGCTGAGATGCAGACAGCCAATAGGAGGACCCACTTGTGAATGCCCATCTCGGCAGCGGGCTTCGCTGACACCGCCACCCCGACATGCAGAGGAACAAAAGAGCAAAGACTGACCTGTCTGCGACGCCGAGTGGAAGGTGCCGCCAAGGGACAGAGAGGCAAAGCCGCAGCCGGCCGCCCGCAGCTGTACAGTGCCGTACCGCCACGCCACCAGGCTGCCCAACACGACGTACACTGCCGTTCTGACATTGGCTGCACTGAGGCGAGCCCACGCCGGGGCCCGCTGCCGCTGCTGGAGCTGGTCGCCGCTGTGCTGTAGCTGAAGGGCGCCCGGCGCCTGCTGTGCACGCCGCACCTCTGGATCGGGGCTGCTTACGCACGGCTGCCGCGGCTGCTGCTGCTGATCCGCCGGAGACGAGGCATGCGGACTCGTAGCTGACTCGAATTGCCCGTAGTCATCCGACAGGCAAAAGTCGGGCGACGACCGCGGCTGCAGCAACCCCCTGGAAGCAGGCAAACGTCTGAGGCAAGGCGCTGATGCAAGACCCCGGCGCTGACCGCCTGCCTGTCCAAACCCGAGCTGCGGGCTGCACTGCAGTCGGCTGATGCTGTAGGTGTGGCGGCCAATGAGCGGCAGGACCGGTGCGCCCGTCCAGGGCGCCTTGACAGCAGGTGACACAGTTCCGCACGCCATGCTGGAACAAAGTTTGGTAATTTGCGCTGGAATCGCGACATCTTGCTGTGGACAGATCAACAGGGGGCATTGTTTGCAGGGGACACGGGGTGCGAATCGGCAGGGCGGTGGACGAGCCACCCTGTATCGAATGCATGCTGCTCCTCGAGTTCTGGTCTGCAGCTCAAGCTCAGTCCTAATGTTGCCGTATTATCTTCGATAAGGCTGGAATACTTAGTCAACACAGGTCGGCCATCGGCAGCTCACACCGGCTGCTCCCGTTCTCGTTCCCACAGTTCGAGTTCGACTTGGAAAGCGTCACTTCTCGAAGCAGCAATGGGGGACATCGCCTTCCGCGCCGGGCGCATGGTCCTTAACGGCTCGCAGCTCGTGGCCGACGCACGGAAGGGCCTCGTGCAGGTCGTGAAGGTATGTAAGGGCGCACATGCCGCCGCGCCTGTCGACCATGCATGCATGCACCACATGTGCTCTGAGGCTGCAGCATATAATGCATCCCATTCATGTACAGAGACATCCCGCCATTGCCGCAGAAGGAGGACGGCAGCTTGCACCTGACGTGGCGCAACCGCGTGGGCGCCGCTCCGTCAGGCGCCGCGGAACTGGATGTGGTCCTGCCACCTTCCCAGTCTCGCTGCGAGAAGGTGCAGCGGCCAAACTCCCGCATCCTGGCGGTCCACAGGGCCGGCGCCGACGGCCACTTCTTCTGGTAAGCAGCAGGCAGCCTGTAGGTCGGCTTTCGGCGCCGTGTGAACCTCGCGTGCCTCCACGCCAAGCTTGCCAATATGGTCAACTACAGCAAAACATCATGCTGACACCGACGTGGCTGAGCATGACCTTGCCTGCATGCAGGCTGCAGGAACCGGCCGCATTTGACGATGACGCCCTTGTCACGCGTCTCTCTCAGCAGCTTGCCGGTGAGGAGCGCAGTGCAATTCATTGCAGTTTGCTCGGCCACACTTGCCGGCAACGTGGGTGTGACAGTTGCCGCTGGGGTAACAACACTGAGTACTGCACGTATCCATACGTTCCTTTGTTCATCATTCGCTGTTGCTCTTGCGCATGCAGCCGAGTCCAGCAGCGGCCAGGCAAAGCAGCTCGCGCCTGCGCAGCCGCCTGCAGCACAGCAGCAGCCACCCACTGCGCCGCCGCAAGGGCTTCCGTCAGCGCCAGTGCCGTCGGCAGCGCCTTCTGCGGCGGCGGCGGCTCAGAGCCCCAGCTTTGGTAGCGGCACGTCGGCTGGCGGCGGCATGTCCTACAGGTGCACAGCATGCACAGCTACGCTGGATCACTGCTGCATGTACATACGTACGCCCGTGCATGCAGCAGCATCACCGGTTGCTGTCTAAGCAGGGAAGAGGCGTAGGCAACACTGGCAGCTGCAGCTGTTGCCAGGTCCGGCTGGCAGATGCTGCACGACCCTTGAAAATCAAGGCTTGTCTGTCAACTTGTGCAGGCAGGCGGTCGGCCAGTCTGGCCGCATCGACGCCGCGCAGCTTGCGGCTGTCCTCAGGTGCTCTGTTGCAGCCAAACGCGTGGATAGCGACTGCTGATGCCACACAAGCGATTGCTGATGCAGCACCTCGTATGGATTTGCGCATGGGCACCTCTGGAATGTGCATCTCTGGGGGACGCTGATGTCCTCTGCATGCACTGCATCTCTGGGGACGCTGCTGTCCTCTGCATGCACTGCATCTCTGGGGGACGCTGCTGTCCTCTGCATGCACTGCATCGTTTACTAGGGCCCTGGCTGCAGAAACCATCTGGATTTACTTGTGGACACCTCGGGAGATCGGCGCCCTGACTCTGCATGCGCTGCATTGTTGCCCAGGGGGCTGACGGGCAGCAGGCCGCTGCCGGCGATGAGCGGCGCCGGAATCGACCACCAGGCGGCGCTGCGGCAGCAGATGGAGCAGATGCAAGCCATGCAGGTAGTCAACTGTGGAGTTCCTGATGGAAGCTCGATGGCTCGATGAGCTCCGGCAGACGCTTGTTGGCTTGACGCTGCAGCTTCCAGACGCATCCGGTCAAGCATTTCCGGCACCGCACGCGCATGCACCTGCACCGAGATCTGGCTGCGGGCAGCAGAGTCGGACTTGCCCTTTGCGCGCACATAGAGACACAGGGTGCCAGCAAGCAGGCTGGCCGCAGCGTGTCACGGCTGTTTTTCTTTCCCGGGGCGCGGAGGGCGGCAGAGGCGCAGGACCCCAGCCTCTCTCATGACGGTGTCTGTTGACGTGTGTCTCTCCTGCGCTGCAGAGGGTCGCGGAGGCGGGGCCCAGCCTGTCGGAGGTGCTGACGCCGGACGACACGGTGCCGCTGGCCTGCACTGAGGGCGTGCTTGAGCGCCTGGCACCCCACCTGCCCGAGGAGCACCAGTGCGTTCATTCTGACAACCGTGTACGAGCGCACCCCCTTTTGCTGCCGGAGCTATTCATTTGACTTTTGGCCTACGCCGAGGGCGTGCTCGAGCGTTCGGCACCCCACCAGTGCAATCCTTTGTGCGACACCCTGTGCGAGCGCGGTATCTCTTGACGAATATAGAAACGGGCCGCACCACAGGCTGCAGCCCCACTGCACCGATATTGAGTTCGCACATGTCTCCTGCAGGTCGCAGGAGCAGCTGATAGCCACGCTGCAGAGCCCACAGTTCCGGCGCGTACTGGACGTTTTCAATGCCGCGCTCGTCAGCGGCCGCCTGGACCTGCGCCACTTCGGCCTCGACCCCAAGGTCAGCATTGTGTTTGTTTTCTGAACCCGTATTTGCTTGCAGTGAGTGTGCGGTATATTCAGTGCCGCAATCGTCAGCGGCCGCCTAGACCTGCACCACTTTGGACTTGACCCCAAGTCCGAGGTCAGCATTCTTTCTATGATTGTCTGGAGCAGATATAGCTTCTGGCAATGGTTGTGCAATGGTTTGTAATGCCGAACTCATCAGCGGCCTGGACCTGCGCCACTCCGGATCGGCATTTCTCTGGCTATTTCGAAAATGGCGTTGAGCATGTATTTGCCTGTACTGGCGCTGAATCTTCGGGCCGTGACAGACACGCTGTCGTGCCTTTGTCACGATTGCGTGGGCACGTGTTTGCTGCCTGGACACCGGTGGACTGGAAAACTTTGTTCTGTTGTGCTGCAGGGCTTCTCGGTTGCGGACTTTCTGGAGAGCATCCAGGCGGCTGCGGAACGGGCCGCGCGGGAGGGGGCCAACCAATCGTGACGCCACAGCTGCAGTCGAGTCCATCGCGACATAGACTAGCTCGAGCAAATTGGCTCGAGAACAGAAATCTCAGTTTGGCACGTCAGCCTCACATGACCGCAATCTGCGGCAAGGCTTTAGGTGTGGCAATCGTCAGATGTGAACACCTCCTGCGACCAAGTGACTGACATCCTGGTAGCTTATGTGACGGGCGTATCGAACCCTTCAACCTGTGCAAATCGGCTCACTCGAATGCAGTGACAGTGCCTTGCTTGTGTATCCACCTGTCGGCATTTCCGAGAACCGTGCCTGTCTGACGCTGTCAGACGTCGGTCAATACATGCCTGCGTTTCTGTCGGCATCCCAGACAACTCCATTCACCGCGCTCCTTCCTTTCTCAGTTCTTCATCCACTCACGCTCGTGTTAGAAGCCCCGCATAGAAACAGACGGAAGGGTCTGTTCTGATCGCAGCGATTATGTTGCTCGGCAGCCTCGCCAACTTGTTCCACCCGGCAAAACCTAGTGCCGCGGTATCGAAGCCCAGCAAACTTTCAGATGTAACGGGCAAACCGTGGACTATCTCCTCACGTTCGCTTGTGATCGAGAAGCGCCGACCCCAGCCCGCGGTGCTCACCCCAGTGGCAGTGCTCCAGGCAAACCGGGCCGTGCCCATCGCCTGCAGCATCGAAGACCACTGCCGGCAGCTGATTATGCAGCAGCAGCTGGAGGGTCTGGATGCGGACACGTTCTACGTGATCGACCTGGGCGAGGTGCAGAAGCTCAAGCAGGCGTGGGACGCGAGGTGCGGGCCAGGACGCGAATGCTGCGAATGCTGTGATTGAACTGCTTTTGCTACGCCTTGATCATTTCAACCTACATTTCAGGTGAACTCATTTGGTCCCGCCTGTGGTTGACCCTCGATAGTTGCGATACCACCTTAGTTGGCACCTTACAGACCTGTCCGCCATGTGCTGCCGCAGCCTACCGCGCGTGGTGCCGCACTATGCCGTCAAGTGCAACCCATCCCGCGCGATCGTCAGCATGCTGGGCGCGCTGGGCGCCTCCTTCGACTGCGCCTCGCAGGCGGAGATTCAGCTGGTGCTGGACTGCGGCGTGCCGCCGGAGCGCATAATCTTTGCGCACCCCTGCAAGATGCCGGCGCACATCAAGTAAGTATGCGGCCGCAGTCTGCACATGTGCAACTGGTGTATACACATTTATACATGACATATAAGGTGAGCTAGACATTCTGAAAGTAAGTGCCGCCGCAGCACATGTTATTTGTGCACCTTTGCAAGATGCTGGCACACCTCAAGTGCGCGCCAGTATCTCGCAAAGTGGCTTCTGTGATGAAGTGCCTCCTGGGGAACCAGTTCGCTGCTTACATGAATACAGGCACTTGACCATCCACGCTGGGGTATGTATGTATATAGGTATGCGGCCAGCGTCGGCGTCAAGCTGATGACCTTCGACACTGCGTTCGAGCTGCAGAAGATTGCACAGCTGTACCCTAGCACAGGCGAGTCTGCTTCTGGTCTGTGCTGTCCATCCAGCGGCAACCGCACTTGTTCCCGAAACTTCCTGAGAAAGATTCCTGGTGCGAGACGTGCTGTCTACCAGGCAACGTGCTGGATGCCCCTTGAGTTCGTGAACTGCTGCTGCTTGTCGCAGAGCTGCTGCTGCGCATCCGGGCAGACGACCCGTCCGCGCGCTGCTGCCTGGGCAACAAGTACGGCTGCGAGCCGGCGGCCGCGGCCCAGCTGCTGCGGGCGGCTGCGGACCTGCGCCTGAAGGTCACCGGCGTCAGCTTCCACGTGGTGAGCTGTTATAAAACCGTGGGTTAGTTTCTTGCTGTAGCGGCGCTAATAGCATGCATGGGTGCCGTGCATTCCAGCTGCCAGTCTGCATGTGGCTCTCGAGTGCTGGGAACCCTGGATTGAGTGGCGAATCGGTAGAGCGAGGTAAGACGATGCGGCAACTCGGTGCCGTATCACGATCCGCCCTGTCGTGATCACCTGATGGCAAACTGCCACTCCGTGCAATCTGTAGGGCAGCGGCGCCAATAACCCGGCGGCATTCGCTGCCGCCATCGCCCAGGCGCGGCTGGTGTGCGACGCCGGCGAGGCGCTCGGCTTCGCCATGGACACGGTCGACATCGGCGGCGGTTTCGTCAGCTGCTGCACCGGCGCAGGCAAACTCTTCTGTCCCAATGCTGGCCGTGGCAGGATGACGCATTGCATTTCTGGAATTGCGTCGTCAAGCTTCCTCACCCCAGGCTTCCGCACAGTGCTGCATGCATATGCGCCCCTGCAAAACATTCCCGCAAGACCGCTCTTCCATGGTGATCTCGCATTGCATGTATTAACAACAGGCGCGCAAGGCGGGCTGGGCGCCGCGGTGCCGGCGGCCATCAACGCGGCGCTGGCGGAGCATTTTCCGTCGCCGCGCACGCGCGTCATCGCCGAGCCGGGGCGCTACATGGTGCAGGACATTGCGGTAGGTATTCCTCGCAGGTCAGAGCTTCAACGTCAGCGGCACTGCCGGCTTGCTGCCAGATGGGCAGGCCGGGAACGTAGCGCTGCTGTACGTGACGTCAAAATTGCCATCGCTCTGGGTGACGCCTTGTAGAGAGCCGTCCGCTGCGCTGCAGACTCTCGCCTGTTGCGTCAACGGCGTGCGGACGCGCGCCGCCAACAGAGTGTCGGTGAGAGTTTTACCCCCTAAAACCGCTGCGCCTTGTCCTGCACGCTCCGTCTTGCATAGCATTGTTCGATTCACCTGTGTTCACTGCACCGCTGAGTGTGTGATCAGCGAGGGGTTAGTTCCAGGCCTTGATCGATTGTGGCACAGGGTGGGCAGGAGCATACAGACTACTGGATCAGCGACGGCATCTACGGCTCCTTCAACAACATCCAGGTCTGCTGTTGCCACCTCCAGGGACAATCCTGCACTGCGCACTAGGCGAAACGAAACAAACTAAACTGAAATGAAATGAATCCAAATGAATGGAAACGAAATGAAATGAATCGAGTCAGCTGCATGTGCGTTGGCAAAAGGAACAATCAGGGCTGGAGTCTTTGCCACAGTTCGCCGTCACAGTACCCTGAGTTGCAAGCAATTATGCTGGATGTTGTACCGCAGCGCGACGCCGCGACGGTGCAGCCGCTCCCACTGCGCATGGCGGCTGAGGATGTAGACCGACAGAGCCAGCCTGAGGGCCACAGCAGCAGCCTGTTCGGCCCCACGTGTGACGGTGCGTCTGTACGAGTAGGCAGTGTATCACCCTACATTATTTGGGGTGCTGCTGTTGCAGATCCTGCCGCCGCCATGCCGCTGCGCCGACATCCACTACGCACTGCGCATACTTCGAAACTGACGAGCGCTGACGTCCTGGTTTTCAAATTCTCCTGTTCTCTCCTGTTTTTCCAATTGATTGTCTAGTCAAAACAGTGAACAGAATCCTGCTCGCGGTGCATGCAGGCCTGGACGTGGTGCAGGCGCAGTGCCTGCTGCCGCGTCTGCAGCCGGGGCGCGACTGGGTGCTGTTCAAGAACATGGGCGCGTATACCAGCGCCGGGGCGTGCGACTTCAACGGCTTCAACGTGTCGACAAACGTGTCCACTTTCTTTGTGACCTCGCTGCATGATGGCCTCTGAGGCACTAACATTCTCATCACGAGACTGGCGTTTGATTCATTGACGTCAATCAGTCAGGATCGCATACCCCCGATGTCAATATCTGCTATGGAATCCGATCACTGCGAGAGTCTCGATCTGTAAGTATTTCGTAGAGGCAACGAGCCACTTGCACAGGGCAGTCACCCAACGCATTCGCAAGGCACCGTCAGAAGCCCCTCCCGAACGCATAATTTCCAGATGCACATTCACTAAATCACAGCGGCCGCGCCGAGAGAATAGCGATCTTATTCACAGGCTTGTCTGTGGCGTCAGTCTGCATGTTGCCTAGCCGCTCCAGGGTCTCCATGCCGCTGTACACCCGCCTGCAGCGTGATGCGGCCAGAGGTTACATACTGCGGAGCTCTGCCAAAAGCAAGGCGTGGGTTATCAGTCGACCTAAAATCATGCAGCACGGCCGCAAGCATTTGCCTGTTGCATTGGTGCCTGAACTTATAACGTGTAAACTGTTGTGGCTGCACAAACTGTTCTGAGCACAGCAGGGCTGCTCACCCGAAGATGGTGTGCTTCCCATCGAGCCACGGCGTCGGCGCCTGCACAGGAGAGCACAACTGCGCGTTGCGTCCGTAGCCTTATTCCCATTACGGATTGCAGATGGCGCACTTTCACAGTGCCGTGGCAGTGCCCATATAGAGGTGCCAGCAGTTCAGCTTGACATCACGGCTGTGAATCATTGCCAAGCAAGCCGTGTCGCACCAGCGTGAGGAAGAACTGGCTGCCATTGGTGTTTGCGCCCGCATTGGCCTGCCACACCCGACATGAAGCATCGTCAGCCACAGCACCCCTTAGCTCTCCCACAATCCATTCATTTCCCAATTCGTGCGTTCGTATTCCACTCATTCCCCAGTTCATGCCTTGCATTACGGCTCAGTCTTGGCGGCTGTGCATGCAAGAATGGCAAAGGGTGCAGCGGGCAAGGGGGAGGCGCGCCATGGACAGGATGCCGGCGCCAGTGTGCTTCAGCTCAGGGTTTATTTCGTCCTCGAATTTCCCTGCAGTTGGCATGGGCGCATGTATCGAGGTGACTGCCGAGCGATCTGCCCGATGTTCCCTGCCTCCGCATTTTGAGATTCAATGTGCGTGTGCATCCAGAGGTGCGTGCAGATTGTGCCAGCAGCGCTGAGGCACATAAGCGAGCAGAGCAAACGCGGCGTACCTCCCCATATTGACTCGCCGCCGCGCCCAGTGCCTGTGGGGTCTCCCATCTGCATTCATAGAAAGCATGAACCCAGGTGTGTGGGACTGCGGGTACGGCTATGTAGTGGGGTGCTGTATCAATGCAATCACATGCACGTGAGCAAACTGTGCAAGAATTTTCATGTCCATTGGCCAGAAGGCGCTGGCGCGGCCTCACCTGGACCATGAATCCTGCAAACAGTCCACACATGAGTTAATACAAACAGGGTGACACTGTGACTCTGCCGCGTCACTCAGGACTGTGCTGCCGGGATTCGCAGGACGTCTGCAGTGCCCTACTGACGCAAGTGACTGCAGCACATAGATGACATCCAATGCTCCAGAAAAGACCCTAAATCTCCCGTCGCACCTGGGATGATGCGGTGGATGATTGTGCCGTCATAGTACCGCCTGCTCGACAACTTTGTGAAGTTCTCCACCGTCTGCGCCGCGACAGGTTGCAATCTCAGGATTGAAATATGCCGGTGCCAGTGGCGGGATAATTACAGGTTTTGAGCAGCAGCTACCAGGGCAGGTGCAGGGGGATTTCGGATGCAGGAGGGGCAGGCGGGCACTCGCCTTTGGAGCGTGATTCGTGTAAAGTTCCACTACGATAGTGCCAACCTGCACCAGAAGTCAAGCAGACGGCGCCATCAGCCAGACGAGCTGGATGCGCATGCCTTGTAGTCACCGTTCACGCGTCTCAGCAGACACCGAAGCAGCAGCCACCGATTGCAAGGCAGAACCGCCGGCAGCGCCGGCATGCGGTTGGCACGCTGTTCAGCACGGCGCATGCAACGTCCTTGCATAGAGTTTGTGTCAATACGCCGAAAAGGCAACAAAGAGGAGAAGACATGGCTGCAGGGTTCCGCACCGAGGTTTTGAGCTCCACTTGCGGTGCGCCGACACCAACCATGGCGCCCGGCGCTGGCTGCTCTCGCTCTGTAGATTTCGACTCAGCCGGATGAGACCTTCGAGCAGGCGCACGGGCGCTCAGGGAGAGCTCTTGCTGTCCACAGATGACCCTGCGGTTTGTGATCCTGCTTGACGAAGCCGACCGGCACCGATGCTAACAAGAGAAGGATCGCAGCACAGCGGCCGTGCACCTCATCAGAACGCCGAAATAGACTGCCAGATGCATCCTTGAAAGCACCACGCGTCTTCACTGTGCATCTCTCCCTCCACAGATCATGTCCTGAGCTGCCGCACGTCATGCGCATGATGAGTGGAGCTGCTTGGCATGGTACTGACGACGTATCGGGCCAGCCAGCGCTCCAGGACTAGAATGGTCACCTGGCGAAACGTTCACGTCTGTCTCACAGCACGTGAGAGCGGCGTAGGAGGGCGGGTGCAGGCTGTGATCCGAAAGCACTGACGTTCAACGAGGCCAGTACAAGGCGCGCAACGCCGTGAAATTTACAACGGCGATCCGGTGACTGAAGGCAAGCTCAACAACTGCAAATGACGCAACGCAGTGCCGTGGATCCCATCGCAGCAGTGCAGGGGTTTTCTCCGCCGTGTGCCGCCGGTATGCTGCATGTGGGATGCGCATCGATGCACAGCCCACACGATTCTGGTTGCGGCTCTGATTTGCTATCAGCCTTAGTACACTGTCGGCGCTGGCACAGTGCTGGATTGCTGCGCCGCATTTCAAGGTCTACACTTCGATCACCTTGGCTGCATCATCCACTGCAGCTGGTCCCCTGATCGAAGAAACCCCCGCTGGGCAGAAAGCATCATGCGCAGAGTGTTGCAGCATCTCAGGCCGCTGCTAGAGGAGACATTTTCATCGCAGCTCCGCGCATACTCCAGGTGGGCCATACTGCCGGCGGCTCACGCCGGTGTTTCGGGAGGTTCTTCTGGACTGTAACCTGTGATCAGCATTATGACAGAATCCAACCGGTGCACTGCGAGCTGACATATGCAGCTGCATTTCGATGCGCAGAACAGTACAGCCGGGCGCCGTCTCCGGCGCGAAGCCGAAGATGCCGGTGCGGCACCCTAGGGGCACCGCCGCGCCCGCAGCAGAGCCCGCAGCAGCGTCATCAGCAGCCCCGGAAGCCGCTGGCGGCAGCGCGGCCGCCGGTGCGGCCCCGGAGGCTCGTGCAGCTGCCGGCGAGGCCGCTGCTGCCGGCGAGGCCTCCGCCGCAGGACCATCGGTGTCTGCGGCAGAGGCAGCAGGAGCAAAGCAGCAGATGCAGGCGGCGCAAGCTGGTGAGCACACCTGCGCTTTCTAACGGTCGGTCCATATAGCCATGCTCGTGCCTTGCCTGCAACTCAGCGACCGCCGCCATTCAGTGCAGAGAAGGGCCTTGATGACCTCCGCCTCAGTCAAGCATCGGAACACTGTCCACACCTGGAGAAGGAAGAAATAGTACAACCGAATGTGATGCGTGAATCGGAATTGCACCTCCCGCGCAGTCACATCCGGCATGCTGTTCCCGTGGGAGCGGCGGCAGTTTGACGGCTCGGGCGGCGGGCTGCGAACGTGGGAAAAGGTGTACTGGGGCGTCTTTGTGACCTCCATCTCCATCTTCCTCTTCTCGCGCATCATCACGCCCAAGGCGGCGCCCGAGCCGGTGAGCTAAAATCCATGCTGGTTTCCATTGTGTTGTTGGTTACAGATTATGCATTGCCACGAGCCGCCATCTCCGTCGTCCTGTCTTACTCCTCTCACGTGTTTGCCGTGCGCAAACAAGCGCCTTAGCCGGTGAGGCATGGAAATAGCTGTTTCACCCCCGAAGCCAACCAGCGTGGTCCCATGTGGCGCTACGGAACATGTGGCAAGCGAGGCCAAATGATCCTGACCAACCGCATGCTGGGGGATTGGCACGAGGTAAAGGCCTTGCAGGACCGGGTAGGCGAAAACAAGCAGGAGAAGAAAGCGCACGCTGCTGGCGGGGCGGCCCAGCCTGTGCGTCTGTATCTGGCGGGTATCAGACATCAAACTGGAGCTGGACTGATTAGTGAGAGCCAACACGAGGTGGTGGACGAGACAAAAAGGCCAGAAAGCGGGAGCTGGAAGCTGGCGGGGCAGGCCAGCCTCTGAAACTATGAATCATCAGACAATCCCACAATCACCAGAAACCCCACTAATTCCCCCGAATGTCAGGTGATTGACGAGGAGCGGAAAGCGGAGCTGGCGCGCCCGCTGCTGGCGGGGCAGGCCAGCCTGACATCTGTGCTTGGCGAAACCCAGAGTTCAAATGAAGTTATGTCAACTCGCCACTGTCAACAAGACGCTGGTGGTGGACGAGACCACAAATGACCAGGAGGCCAGAGCTGGCGCGATCACTGCTGGCGGGGCAGGCCAAACTCTGAGTCCGTGGCTGCCTAGGCAGATCCACGATTGCCGCAGAACAAACCCCATTGGTCCCCCTAAATCCAGGTGGTTGACGAAAAGAAGGAGGAGCGGAAAGCGGAGCTGGCCCGCGCGCTGCTGGCGGGGCAGGCCAGCCTCATTGCCGACGAGGCGGACGTGTTTGACGGCCTCAGCCCGGAGGAAATCCAGGAGTACGTGTCGCAGCAGACGCAGGGCGCCTCCAGCGCCGACCCCTTCGAGGTACGCCTTTCTGCATGAGCCTCCTAGATTGTATCGTTCAAGACTATTTCATTCAGACTCCAGAGCGGTAATCCAGGAGCATGCGTTCAGCAGACGCAGGGCGCCTCAGACGCCGAGGTGTCTCCTAGTATCTTGTTGACGTGTTGAGGTGTATCCGGGTTTCTTGTTGCCTCTCGAATGTGATTGTGAACCTCTGTGCATGTTCACGTGCGTATCCTTGCAGGTTCTTGTGCCTGCTTGTGTGTTCTTCTTAGGTCATGCTTCTCTGTCCAACGGGTGACTGCTTGCTCATTGCGCCGCTTTCGGCCTTGCCGCGGCTGCGGGCGTCCATAAGCCGCGGCTGAGCATCACGAACGAACCTCTGTCGGGTCGCATTGGACCAAACATTTCTGCTTCACACAAACGTTTCTGCGCCGTCTGCTGCAGGGCATGAGCCCGGAGGAGATCAATGACTACATTGAGAAGCAGCAGGGCGCCGCCGCCGCTGCCTCCTGATTTCAGATGGTCCAGCTGTGACCGAAAGCTAGGCATGCAACCAAACAGCAGCTGGACGTGCGAAGCTGCTGATTGCGTCAACAGCTGTTTGGTTGCTGGGGAGGGCATGCTGTGTCTGGTGGCATCTCCATTTGAAGTCATTTGCTCTGTAGGTAGGTGGTTGTTTCAGTTTCCATTGGCAAATCTATGTACAAGTTTGTCAAGGAAAACCAAGGGAGCAAACACCATCAACCTGCACAGGCTAGTGGAACCGCAGCACGTCAACCAAAGGCACTCCTAGACTGCCACTTGCTGCTTCCGCTGCGAAAGAGTTCGAGACACAGTGGCATACCTACCTACCAACGACACGACCATGGCGCCCAGCCTGCAAGTCAACTCGTCCTGAACCCGAATAAATGTATGGAGGGCCATGCGCAACTTGCTGCCAGAGACGGAAGCGTCTCAGAGCGGCATTCGTTGCAATCGCCGGCGGGATGCGAGCCACGCGCAACATCAGAGCGGCGTCTCGTGATCGCCATTGCCAGCGCTCGCCAGAGGGATCGCCGCGTACCCATCGCGGTCGTCTCGGAACGCTGCGTCGGCGCGTGCCGCCTGCCGCCGCCGCCAGTACAGCACGCCGAGGCCCACGTAGGCGGCCACTGCAAAGCACACCAGGATGGCAATCGCGGCGGCGGCGCCCTTGGTGTGCCGGTTGCCGCCGGCGCCTGTGCGCAGGAGAGCACGTGCTCAACATTGGAGTTGACCAGTTGCTGCGCTTTCGTGCCAGCATGATGACCAGCAAGATGCCTGCCTGCCGTTCCCAGGGCTGTGCAACGATGCGACAATGTGGAGGATGACGTGAGGCCATGGCAGTACGCCATTACGCCAGCAGCCTAGGTTGTCGCGATGCATATCGCTGATGCTGCAGAATGGCAAGCCATACGAGACGCCGTCAGGCTCAGGACTTTACCTGTGTTAAAGCCAGAGTCCACAGAGCAGCTATGTCCAGTATGAATGCCACAAATCCGACAGAGCTATATGAACGTGAACCTTGATGAGCAGTTCACACCCACCAGACATGTCCTGGTGGCGCAGGTACTTGTCGGAAAGTTTCTTGACGTCCGCAGAGTCCGCCTTGTCAATGATTGCCTGCCGCGTCTGGAACAGCCCGGGGCCGTCAGGTTGGCCAACCCAGCCAAACACTGTCTGCGCAGAAGAAACAGAAGCAATCTGAGAGACATGGGGCCGTGGACCTGGAAGGCAGCAACGCACAAATTATGCATCTTATGGTACCATCTGTCCAGCTTCCTGCGCTGTGTCGCTGGCAAGGGGCATGAATGCAATGTGCGCAGCTGCAGTGCTTCCCCCTGCCCATTTGCGGACTGAGGAGGGCGCAAGCCAGCAGCAGGATGCACCTTGGCGAGCTGCAGGGCCATAGACTGCTCGAAGGCGTTGGGGCCGCCGCCGTGGCTGCTGCACCTGCACAGCCATGGAGCAGATTACGAAATCAGCATGGAAGGCTGAGACAGCTGCCGCTGCACAGCCTTGCTCTGCACTGCTCAACTTCAGCTCTGGCGGTCCATGCAATGTGGCGGCACGCTAGTAACCTTAGTTGATAGGGGACTTACCATTTCTTCTCCAGGCAGGTGGACGGCAGGGTGTCGCAGGTGCCGGCAAAGTCGGTTGCATTGGCCCACGCGAACAGCGAGCACAGCGGCCGGTCTCGCACGCGCCCAAACATCGTCTGCGAGAAGCCCTCCGGGATGCGAGCCTGCCAGTACCCGACACTTTGTCAATACAGGGTTGGTGCCGGCCCTGCTTGATGTTGGGGCGTGATGGACCAAGGCTGACGATGAACATTGCAGCAGTGGACAGGCAGAGGCTCACTGTTCGCAGGCTGCAAACAGGGTGCAAGTCGCAATGGTCAGCGATTAGGGTTGAGTTTTGTCAGTCGACAGTTTTGAGTTTCGTCAGTTGAAAGCGTGGCAGCTCACCAGCACCTCGTCGAGGAGCTGCCGAAAGTCTGATTGTTGTTCTTGTTGATATTGATTTCTATGTTACTTTTTAGGGGCGCACCAGAGCGCCGCTCGTCTTGTAGCTGGCCACCACCTCGTCAAGGAGCTGCCCGAAGGTCTGGAACTTGTGGCCGGGCTCGTCGCCGCAGGCGCACGTCGCCATTATGGACTGCGCATCAGGCAGTGGCAGTCGTGATTCCCTTGCACGCCACGCGACTCCCGAGTGTCTCATGCAGTCCTCATCAGCCAAGTTGCAGCTGCGGTCTAAAAAAAGGCGGCACCGCAGCAGCCTGACGCCTGCGGTGCGCCTTGCGGCAAGGGACGTTGACGACTTCTTGTGGAGGCTGTGGCTCGATTCTCGTGGCAGGGCATGCACAGGCTGGCCACCTCCAGCAACTCTGCCTGGCGCCTTGAGACGGTGGCAGGGCCCTGGGCAACCTTCTGAGTTCGCTGTTTGCTGATATCGCGCACCTCACACATCTCACGGCAGGGCATGGAGAGGCTGACGGCGTCGATCAGTTCAGGCAGCGCCGCCGCCAGCGCCGCCTGCACGCCCTTGCCACTGTCCGCCGCATCGGTCGCCTGCGTTGAGAAGGCCGCAAGTTGGAACAGAGAGCAGTTGTGCGATAGGCCGACACCACATACAAGTGATCGGGCAGCGCCGTCGCCAGCGCCGCCTGCATGCCCTTGCCATTGTCCGCCGCGTCCGTCACCTGCGATAACTTTGTTTACTGACAAACGTACATTTCCTTGCTTGACGACTGCATGCCGTTGCATAAACGACATTGTTCAGTGTCATCCCGCCAGTGTCCACGCTGGCAGGTTGGCAACCTCCTCGTACGTACAAGGAGTGCATTCCAAGTGCTCGCACAGCTTGAAGGACACATGCTCTGCCACAAATTTCGTGCCTGTTTCAGCGCCGGCAAGATTGCGCCCTCCACCACGGACTCGAAGCTGCCGCACTTGGGCACCGTCTGAGCGCACCACATCGCCTGCGCGGCCCGCGGAAACGGCATCAGCAGGATGCCAAATTCCCGGGAACTCTTCGCACGGAAGGAAAGAACACTCACTCCCATGCCCACATTTGGCAAGCCGTCACACACGAAATGGCTCTGGTGGATGCGGAACGCTGCGATGAGCGCACAATTGTCGCAACGACCATCTGCTTGTGTCCTGTTGAAGGCCGGCTTCAATGCATGGACCTCTTCATAGCTTGCTTTTGCGACGTGCACCTGCAGGTTGGAGAAGCACTGGGGGCAGCCGTCCTGGATGGCGCGCAGCTGCTGCTTGTCCAGGCTGCCCTTGAAGGTGTTCACGGGATTAGTCTCCAGCGTGTCGTCATCCAGGCTGGAGGCATAGGCGCAGTCCACCTGCCGGCAGTGTGACAAGATGTGTTGTGAAAGGAGTCGCGAGAACGCAATTATCCCGCAGGCTGTGCGGTCCAGCCATAGCACCTGACTTTCGGAAGGCCCATACACTGATGAGTGCAAACTGCTGGCATGTCAAGAAGCGGGGGGGCATATGTGCATGATGGTTGATGCATGATGCATGATGCATGATGCTACTTGCTAGACCCTAACATGTCCTGCCCGCGTCCCATGCTGACCTACATCACCGCACCCTCCGCTGGCTTGTCAGCATCAGGCGTTCGAGCGGAATCGATACCGAACTGCGTGAAACCTCACCTCCATGTCGTGGCCCTTGCACTCCTTCGCGAACGCCGAGCTGGCCGGCAGCGGCTGGCAGTCTCTTGCACCGCCAAAGATGTTGCAGCTCATGCCCAGCTGCTGCCGCAGGCCCTCCCCGGCGACGCTCAGCAGCACCTAAGTTTACCGGTGCCGCGGTTTGATGTGCTTTATAGATGAACTATATTCGACGGGGGAAAAGCACACTCAGCCTGTGGTCACATTCATGCCAGCGTGTTTTGAGTGGGAATGGTGTGCACGCAACCGAATTAGTGGCAGCAGGACAATGAGCAGCAAACAGCTGCGGTCAGAATCTCCACTGAGACGCCTTCTGCAAACTCAGATACCTTCTGCTCTATGGGCGGCATGTCTGCCAGCATTTCCAGGAATCTAAAGGGGTGCGTCTGCGCAAGGAAGGCGCCGTCGTAGCCCGCCTTTGACGCCGCGGCGCCCGCCGCTTTGCCGAGCCACGTGGGCAACCCTGCGCAGGGCGTGGCTAGGTACATACGGCAAACACTGTGGCAGCGGCTGGTGGAGGTTTTGTCCTGGAGCTTCTGTCTTGGGTATGCTCTCAAGGACATTGCCAACATATCCGTGCGACCAACCTTTCTGTTGCTGGGCCGAGCAGAATGCTGCAAGCGACGCCCACGTCAGCATTAGCGCCAGGCGCTGCATGAGGCCCATGCTGAACCGGCTGTTATTCACCCAAGTGCGGCAAGGTTAGGCGATTCCGGGGGCTTAGTTTGCCGTGCAGCACTGACAAAGTTGTCGGAAGAGGCTGACACGACTGCCTGCGGGCACTGACTGTCCAATCTGCGGGTCCAGCACCGGCACTCTGCACAGGTTTGGCCCAGCGAGGCAGAAGCCCTGACTCGGCCGAGCTATTCAATGGACAGCCTGTATGCAGCCGTGCAACCACGAAATTGCAAAGTGAGCCAGCGGGTCGTGACTTCTGATGGGATGACTAACTTTTGCGACTGCCCTCGCTATTTATCGCCTTTCGGAGTTCGCACCTCGCCATTTGCACGCAGTCTCAGATGCTGTCCTCCGTCTGTCTCATGACGTAGGAAGCTATATAGATTACTGGTAGCAGCTGCAGTATCTAACTTGCAGTGGCGTCAATATCGGATGCCGAGACGGCTGGAGTGCGAAGCTGAACACCGTGCGAACTACCGCAGAGCCTTCTCAAAGAGTGTATCCTCAATTGAGCTTTGCAGAGATCGCACATGACTCCTGGCACAGATCGCACAACAAAATAGCTCAATAAGCACAGATTGCGGCTCGCCGCCATGCGCAATTTGGCTGTGTCCAGTGCCTCGGATCGGCAGGTCGGGGGGCTGCCGGATGACGTGGCGCGCTGCGCCTGGGACTTTGAGTCGGGCGGCGCATACCTGTGCACCGCGTCGGGCACGATCATGTTCGTGCCGGCGGGTTCGCGGCAGGTGCGGCCGTCCGCCGCTGCCGCACAGGGGGTGCAGGACCGCATGCCCCATGCGTTTCAGTGCATCCCTTTGAAGCACGATTCTGAACCTCATTCCTGAACACCATCGTCGGTCACAACATGAGGACGGGGCTGCCATTGCTGGGGGGATACTGTCGATGAGCGGATGCGGCGCACGCAGGAGGGCTGGTCCCTGGACCTTGCGGCCGCAGTCCCGCCGGATGCAGCAGAAGGTGTGGCATCCTGTGCTGCGCCTCGGACACGATGCCAGTCAACAATCGGCACCTTCAAGATCGAATGCCTCGCTGTCTTGCCATTCTTTCTCGAAAGCTGTCGCGTGGAAAAGCCGCGCCGCAGCCGCAACCACGGTTGCCGCCGCGCAACACACCCGTAAATGTGCTTGCTGTGCTGTCGCAGGGGATGTGTTCATCTCCGGCTTTGCCCACGTGCCGGAGGCAGAAGCGCTGTGCGTCTGCGACACCGCCGGCCGGCTGCTAATGGTGGACTGCGCCAGCCGCGCGCTCGAGGAGGTAGGGCTTTCAGAAACCCACAAAATCTGATGTGCGATTCTTCTGCGGCTGGCGCCTCGTCCGCCATGCTCAGCACACGGCTGTCTTTAAGTTCCCAGTCACCGTCGAGTCTAGCTTGGAACTGCCAGAAGTTTTGTGAGCGCAAAACGCTTGACAATCATCGGTGTAATTTCGATGCAGGTCGGGTACCTGGACGGCGGCGTGGCAGCGCTGCGGTGGAGCCCCGATGGCGAGACGCTGTGCCTGGTCACCAGCCGCGGCCAGATGCTGCTCATGACCAAGGTCAGCCCTGAGGCATCGAACGTGAATATGGTCCTCCTGTCCTGAGCAACTGTGATTGCACCAGGATCCTGCACCGCCTGAGGCACAGCGCTGCGAGAAAGGCCCACATTTGGAACGTTGCTTCACCGTTGTCTGGTGCAGTCTGCCGCTGCTGTGGGCAGAGGTGCAGCAGCAGATGAGGCAGGATCGATGCCTGCGGTCAAACTGAATCGCATGTGCATGGCTGCAGGAATGGGACGTGCTGGGAGAGGTGTCGCTGCTCGATGGCGAATCAGCGGACGCCGCCGCGCCGGCCACCGAGGCCGCCCTCGGTCCGGAGCAGGTCGCCATCTGCTGGCGCGGCGACTGCAAATACGTGGCCACGCTGGTGCAGCTGCCGGCGACGGCGCAGCAGGGATCCGGACAGGCAGCGGCGCCGCAGCAGCAGCCGCAAGGTGGGACGGCGCAGCCGCCGGCCGCGGGTACGGCCGCCAGCGGCACAGCGGCCGCGCCGCCGGCGGCCGGGCCGCCGGCAGAAGAGAGTGAGGCACCTGCAACAGTTTCCTCCGCCGAGACGACGCTGAAGATTTGGGCGAGAGAGGGCTGCGAGCTGCACGCGGTCGGCGAGCGGGGCCCCGGACTGCAGCCGCTGGCGGCCTGGCAGCCCAACGGGCGGCACCTGTACGTGGCGCAGGTCACGCTGCAGGGGCCGCGCACAATGTTGTTCGAGACCAACGGCCTGCAGCACGGCGGCTTTGACGTGGCCCACACAGGTTTGTCAAGTTTTCTCCTGCGCTCACTGCGAATTTCCGTGCAGGTTTTGGTCTCGGACAGCGCTGCTTGCTGTTCGGGACTGTTGTCGGAGTCCAACGGCCTGCAGCAAGGCGGCCTTGTCATGGCAGCGCCTGACATGGCGGACCCCACCACTTTGCTCTGGCAGCAGCCCTGTTGTGCGTCAGCCAGCTGCCTCGCGGCGACGGAGGCTGCTCGCGGCAGGACGCAGACGGTCCGTAATCGTCAAAACTGCAACCCACTGGCCGCGCCTGAAAAACACTAAAACCCCACAACCCTGCAGGCAGCCTGGCGGCCATGGAGTGGAGCGTGGACTCGGAGATGCTGGCGCTCGTGGTGGCGCAGCCGCCGGGAAGCTGCGGCGGCGGCGGCGGCGGCGACAGCGCAAAGCCACAGCACTGCGTGCAGGTCTGGCAGCGCAGCAACTGGCACTGGTACCTCAAGCATGAGGCGCGCCACGAGGCCGGCCAGGTGGGTTATTGGCGCCGCATTAGGCATTAGGTCCACTGCGACGCACGTGCATGTGAGAAGCCTGTTGTGCAGCGAATTGCCTCACAGACTACGTTGCTGCACTCAACGAGGGGCCCGCAGCCAATGGGGGCATCGGCAAACGGCATTGTGTCCTTCACCAGCCCTGATTTTCGCTGCAGGGCCGGCTGCAGATATCCTGGGACGAGGTGCGACCGCCGCGGCTGCACACCTGCAGCGCCGCGCGCCGGCTCGCCTCCTCCTGCTTCCAGCAGCAGTACTGGGTCTCTGAGCGCGGCACGGTAATCCCTTGCTTGCCGCCTTGCAGTGCAGCCGTGTTTGCCTTCAATGCACTCCCACGAGCTCCCTTCTGCCGTGTGTGACATTTCGGAAGTTCTGGCTGAGATTGACAACCCTCCTTTGTTGTATTGTTTATCCAATTTTCTTTGTCCAAATCCAACGAATGTTGCGTGTCTGGGAAAGGCGGCGGTGATGAACGGCGGGCGGCTGCTGCTGACACTGCCATTGTGTGCAAGATTTGGCATTTTTCAAATTTAAATCATACAGTTTCGTGCTTTGTGAACAGGCGGCCGTAGTGGACGGCGCGCGGCTGCTGCTGACGCCGCTGCAGCACGAGGTGGTGCCGCCGCCGCTGTGCACGGCAGTCGCGCTCTGTGCCGCGCCAGTGCAGTCTGTGAGCTTCTGGACGGGCGACGACGGCTGCGAGGTGGGTTGTAAACCCTACAGCTAAACATCACTAACAAGCCCACAATCTGCAAATGCCGTCGCTGTGCACGGCTGTTGCGCTGTGCCCCGCGCCGGTGCATTCTGTCAGCTTTCGTACCGCAGACGACGGCTGCAAGGTGAGCTTCAGAGACACCAGCACATCCACATCATCCCGAAATCTGAACATGGATTGGAAACGCTGCCGCTGCTGCGCAAGGCGGTGGCGTTCTGTGCCGCCGGTGCAGTCAACGAGCTATAGACCGGAAACACGAGGGCTGCGAGGTGAGGATCCAGTGACATCAGCGTTGATGGCTATAAGCCGGTCACCATTTGTTCGGTGCTGCTGCTGCCGCTGCCGCCAACGACGCCTATGCATCCATTTTTTTTTCATGTTCCAACTGTGCAGCGGCTGGCGGCGCTGCTGTCGGACGGCAGCATGGCTTTGTTCCGGGCGCCGGACGAGGCTTCAGAAGCATTGTCTTCAAGAAAGGAATCGAAATCATTGTTTCCCTCTGTGTGTGCAGCGGCGGCGGCTGTTGTCGGACGGCAGCGTCGCATCATGTGAGGCGCCAGAAAGCACTCCAAAACATTTGCTGACACTGTTGTGACCTGCTCCATTTGTGCAGTGGCTGGCGGCGCTGCTGTCGGATGGCAGCGTCGCATTGTTTGACGCGCCGGAGAGGAGGATTTCTGGGATACTAGGTTTACGTTACCGGCCAAGCTAGCATGGCACAATATCATCTGCGCAGAGGCTGGCGGCGCTGCTGTCGGATGGCAGCATCGCCCAGTTCCACGCGCCAGAGGAGGATTTCTGGGGCGAGCCGGACGATTCCGAGGCCGGGCTGGCGGAGGGGGAGGCCGGCGACGCGGAGGTGACACTGCGGCCGCTGCGCACTGTCAACTGCATCACAGGTGCGGTTGTGAGCGCCTCCCACAACACCATATGCCACTCAAACGCCAGAGCCGGCCTGGCGGCATGGGAGGCCGGCATTTCCCGGCTACACCCCGGTGTAGTCACGCTGCGCTGCGTCAGCGTTGCAGCAGGTGCGACATGTTGTAGCGCATGCTACAGCGGTGGCTGCGGTCAGAGCTGTGCAGGGGCAAGTGGCGCCGAGCACATGCACGTCAACAATTGAAAGTTACTTGCAGGAACATTCCAGGTCTAGACACTCGTCTGCGGTGCGCACTGGGAAGCAGAGAATCACTGACCCGCCCGCGCGCATTCGGGCTATGCACACCAACAGCCGCGTAGTTGCAGGCGGCTGCTCGTCGCGGCAGCGAGTGTGGCTGGATGACAGCCATGCGCTGCTGGAATCTCGCATCAACAAGTCGGTGATTCCATCACGAGATCTTTATAATAACTCTTCGACACCAAATCGCTATGCAGGTGGCTTCTTGCTGCGGCAGCTGGCGTGGCTGGATGGCGGCCAGTTAGTGTCGGTCGAGCGGGTCGCGGCCGTCGTGAATTTCAGAAAGTGTCCATGATATCGTTGCATATTTCACAACATCTGATATCAATGATCAACCGAACTACGGTGCAGGCGGCTTCTTGCCCCGGCAGCTGGTGTGGCTGAACGGCGACCATGTTCTGTTGGTCGGGCGATCGCGACCGGCGCGGGACTGCGGCGGCGAGCTTCTCGACAGCACGGACGCGATGCAGGCAGTGGACCTCGCGACAGGCGAAATTGCGTCAGGTCAGGCTGAAGTCGAGAGGACTCTCAGCTTCTTCACCCTGTAGCATCTTGCTTGCCTGCGGCCGATGTCCGACGGGTGAGATCTTGTCAGGCACGATGCTGGCTGGCGCTGAAACACGCCTCAGCTTTGGGGGCGATTGCGGCAACGTGTGCTTGCCTGCGCTTCCACGAGTCAGGCCTGCGCTCCTGCGACTTAGGCCAATCGTTATTCTCCATAAGACACGAGTCGTATGTGGCTATTTTCCATGAGCGCATACTTACGCAATTTGCCGCTGCTGTCTTGAAGTTAACCATTCCAGTTGCTGCAGAGGCGGAGTTGCCCGAGGGTCGGCAGGTGCTGCGGGCGCTCCCTGCTTCCGGCGCCGCGCCGTCGCTGCTGCAGGCGCAGGACGGCGGCATGTTCACCTGGTCGGACGGGACTCTCAGCGCGGCGCCCGACAGCGGCTTCCCTGTGCCGTGCCCCTGCATGGCGCACACTCCCGTAGAAGCAGCCGGTGTGTGGCGTCGATGTCGTTGACTGCATCAATCGCCAGCCTTCTTGGACCACACTGTAGTGTCTTGCAAGCATCCTGACGCGAGCAGTGATGACAGGCCAATGCTGCTGAAGTGTTCGTGCCTCGGTGTGTGTGCCACAGAAGGTGATGACTGTGATGGCTGATGGGTGTGATGGCTGGATGCTGACTTCTTGCATCAAGTGATTACCCTCTCCCGCTCTAGATCTGAGGATTCATGGTCTCATCCGTGCAGGCCCGGGTATGCCGCTGGCGGTCGGCCTCAGTGACGACGGCAAATTGTACTGGGGACCGCAGCAAATCGCCACTGCCTCCGTCGTAACGTCGTTTGCGGTGCGCCTCCACTCTGACGCTGCCGCAGTGCCGTGGCCGCGCACATGGTTGCCAGTCAGTAGGCCACAGCCTCGTGTCAACGGCGCGGTCCTTCTTCAGACCGCAGATTTCAGAGTTTCGAGCTGCTCCGCTGGTCTGCTCGCTGCGATGTTGGTGTCTTGTGCCTTGGGCCTTGACCTCCTGGCAGATCAGATCTAGGTGCAGCTGCACAGGCTGGGATTCATGCACCTATTGTTTGCATACCACACAGCTCATCGTTATGTAGCTCAGACTGTGTGCAACCTGATCGTGGACGTAATGTCATGGAAATGTAGCAATGTCATCGTGAGGCAGGTGCGCGCGCATGGCCCCGGGGGCGCGTACCTGCTGTTCACGGAGCGCTCCGGGTCGATGCACACGGTGCGATTCGGCGAGCTGCGCGGCCGCGCCCCGCAGCCCACGGGCCCCCCTGCAGCGAATGGCGCCTTCCCGCGCAACCGCGGCGTCGGCGCCGGCAAGCAGGACAATTTCTACACCGCCATGCACGCCGCCATGCGGTGCGTCCATTTGACTGTCAAGTCAGTGTAGATATATGACTTTTGGAATGAAACCGCGAGTGCTGTCGACGCCGGCCAGCCGGACAACTTATACACCGCGATGCATGGCGCCATGCGGTGCGCTTTTTCAACGGCTATGTTGGTCCCTGTCTCGAACAATGATCCACCATCGTGACGTCATCTTTCGAGAGTCCCCAGGGATCCGAAGGACAGGACATGAATGCGCAAGCCCGCCGTTGCTCGCTCCCACGGTTGTGCTTCTGACACACCGGCCCGGCCTCGGCGGCAGTGGCCATCACGAAACCAGCTCAACCTGGTGCCAGCAACACAGCTTCGCATTGCTTTTCAAATACTCAGTGTGATATGGTCCTGTTCTGATGTGCAGGCCAACCTCGGCGGCGGCGGCATCGACAGCCATCACCGAGCGGGCCTACGAGCAGGGCGGCCTGCTCGTGACCGCCCCTCCAGGTGCCCCTACTTGGAAGTGTGCAGAAATGCACAGTAGAAACAAAGCACGTCCAGAAAAGCCTGTGTCTGTTGCGCAGCGTTTGGTGACGCGCCATGGCGACTCTGCGGCCTCTGCACGCGCAAGCGAATCGCCAGCGCACAAAGTGTGCAGCGCTTTTGCATGGCAGCGCTTCTGCGTGACAGAAATGCCCTGTGCTTCCTACTATGCGCAGTGTCGGGTCCGCTGGAGCTGCAAAGCCCTGAAGCACTGCTGCAGCGCTGACATGCAGATGCATCAGTGGCTAGGTTGGCAATGTACGCGAGCTGCTGGCGAACAACACAGCAGCGCAACACACTGCACATTGTTTTAGCAACATGACGGACACTGTGGTTTGTGTGCAGACGCGTCGGAGGCAATCCTGCAGATGCCGCGCGGCAATCTGGAGGTGGTGTCGCCGCGTGCGCTTGTGCTGGCAGCCGTCGCCGCCCACCTGCAGGTGCCTTTTCTGCCTGAAAGCAACTTGAGAACAGACTTTGGTGTTGTGGTGTCGCCGCGCGGCCTCGTGCTGGCAGCCGTTGCCGCCCACCTGCAGGTGCTGGATCGCAAAATCTTCGATGGTTGTGAATCCTTCTCATCAGGAATATCGGGCAGTACATGGGGGTTTGCACTTTATACTGCAGTCGACACGAATACACTCGAGTTGAAGCATGCAGGACTGCTGGTGCAGTCGCGCAGAAGACCCCCCAAGTCACACCCGGCCAAATCGAAGCCGCGTTTGGTCGTCGACCACCGTCTGGAACTCCCGTCTCACAAGTCGCCTCCCCGGCAGGCCGCCGCCGCCGCCAGTCGCGTAGACCTCGACTGCGTGGATTCCTGTTCAGTCCGCACAGACTCTAAATAGATTCACTGGTAGATGCCGCAGCCTTGCAGGCGGCCATCGCCAGCCGTGGACCTCGACTCTGCGTTACATCAGAGAGCATTGTACACATCAGCATCTGCATTTCTGACCGATTGCCCATGGGTCGTTCTGCAGGCCCAGGATTACACCGCGGCGTGGCAGGCGGTCATCACGAGCCGCATGGACCTCAACCGGACTTCAATGTGGAGCTTTGCACACTTGTATGTGCGTCCCTGATCCATTATTGACAACTGTGCTGGCCCAGTATTACGCTGCGGCCTGGCAGGCGGCCACCGCCAGCCGTGTGGACCTGTACTGCCTGGCGGACTTCGGCTGGCCGTCGCTTCTGGGCGCAAACTGGTATCTCAAACATTGTTGCGCCGCCGTAGGCCCAGGATTACGCCGCGGCCTGGCAGGTGGCCATCGCCAGCCGCGTGGACTTGAACTGCTTGGTGGACTTCGGCTGGCCGTCCTTCCTGGGCGCCGCCGGCGCCTTCGTGGAGTCCGTCGCATCTGATTCCGACATCGCCGACCTGCTGGCGGCGCTGCGGCCTGGCAGCGTCGTGGCGCCGGGCGGCCTGTACGAAGGCATGGCGGCGGTGAGGGCTTACGACTATCTCCTTATCATACCGCTCCTACCTTGAACGGGAACGAAATGCGGCACCGCAGACTTCAAGCCCGGCCCAGCGGCATGTGCCCGGCGGCCTATGCGAAGGCATGGCGGCGGCGAGTTGTCGTCAGTGTTGCTACTGCTATCAATCAAACTTTCACCCTGACTCAATG
>JAABUM010001119.1_pt1 | contig 41663 bp, 66 predicted proteins | sample 5559161 | NCBI WGS metagenome assembly JAABUM01 (sample SAMN10711868, study PRJNA513369) | rock metagenome | isolation source: Antarctica rocks | place: Antarctica: Victoria Land, Siegfried Peak nord
AGCGTGATTCAAGCTACCTGAGCGCGCAGTGTGAGCATTGTGTAAGAGCAGCAGCTGCACCCAGATCAAGGACCAGGCAGCACGCACTGGACCATGTGTGCCCCTCTGACCTGCACTTCGAAAGGGATATGAGGTCTCTCCAGGTGGCCTGCTACTGCATCGCCCCCCAGGACAAGATTCAAAGCAATGTGGAGCAGGAGGGTAAATCATGCTGCCGAAGGCGCACCAGTCCTGCCGCTGCATGAGGGTGTCCCTCGGCATGTACTCCGGGAACTGATCGTGGTCCACATGCTTCTGCGCACAAGAGGATAGATTTAGTGATGGCAGGGTTTCAAAAGCCAGCATTCAGACAGAGTTGCATGGTCTCCGGGAACTGATCCACGCGCGCCTTCGCATAGTTTAAAAACGATTTCAAGATGCAAGAAAAGGGTTGTTGTAGGGTTTCAAGTTCTCTGTGATGACGAGCTTCATCTACAGGCAGCAGTCAGATGGGGTGCGCGGATCTGATGAGACGGTGCAGATGGCGGCTGCCGAGCTCAAGCTTTCCAAGCGAACTTTTTCCAGGGTCGCGCAGAAGTCTGTGCCACGTTCAGCAAGATGACTTTGGCTGTGCGCCGACGGCCTCGTTCGTTCAGGATGTCTCAGCAGGACTGCTGCTCAGGTGATACGTGCACCATGTGTCAAACTATCAGCCAGGAATTGCGGTGGACGCTGACACCGACATTTCATGTGCAATGGCAGAAGAGACACGGCGGGGCACAGCGGCACCCCGCGCATTCACACAGACATATCTGCTTTCAGCCGGCAAGGGAGCGCACCCCCTTGCAGGCGTTAATGCGGGACTGGTCCTCGCCGATGAGCTGGCGCCACACGACGGCGGCGGGGTACAACGGCACCTCCGATTCCGACAGCAGCAGAAACTGCTGGTTGTGCGGCGCCGCCAGCGCCGCCCGCAGCAGCGCCCGGATCGCGTCCATCAGCGCCGGCGCGCCGTGTGATGTCTGCGGAGTAGGATACGGACGGCGATTGCAGGCTTTGTGACATCAGAGCGCCCAGATCGCGTCCATCAGGGCCGGCGCGCTCTGTGACGTCTGAAACCTAACGCAGTGCTTCATCAGAAGAAGCATACGCAACATGGTTGTGCCGCCGCCGGCGGAGCCCGCAGCAGCGGCCGGATCGCATCCATCAGCTGCGCCGCGCGACGTCTGCGGGAACCCAAGGTTTAAGTAAGGCTTCATGAAGCATAATCAGCGGCCATCAGCGCCCACATCGCGTCCATCAGCGCCGGCGCCCCATGCGACACCTGCAGAGTAGGATGCGAAAGTACTGCAAAAAGTTTCACAAAGGTGCTTTGCAGCAGTGCAAACCGCGTCCGTCAGCGGCACGTCATGTAACGTCTGCAAGTGGGAAGAAATCTGTGCCGCGAAAATCGGGACAGACAGATTTTTTGCAAGATTTCTGTGGCAGGAGCGCGCGGATCACGTCCATCAGCGCCGGTGTGCTCAGCAGCCTGTCGGAGCCGCGGATTGTTTCCAGACAGCTGACACCGCGTCACCGAGCTCGACGGCGGCGGTGTCAGCATGGCATGCGCCCCTTGATACGATCCGCCGAGATCACTGCTCTCACCTTGATCCGGTTGGAGATCATGCGCCCATTGAAGATGCTGGTCTTCGGGTGCCCTGCACATCCCAGATCAGAACACGTCAGCGGTTGCACCGACCGCTGCGACAGAGCGCTTGGGTCCCGCACCGCAGGGGACACAGAAGGCCGAAAGGTAGGGTTTGGAGCCTTCACTTGACACGTGTACAGAACTGCACACTCACAAGCTGAACGCCTGGCGGTCTGCCATGTGCACGCCGGAATAGCGCGGCAAAGGCTGTCAACCATGGTGCCTGTTTGTACAATACCAGCTTTTTTGACAACGGAGTTGTATAAAACCCTTAAGGTTTTGGAGCGCGCCTTTGTAGGAGGAGCTGGGGTGGCTGTAGACGTTGAAGAGGTACTGCCGGTCCAATGGCGTGGCGTCGTCCCTGATGCCGCACACCCGCTGCAGCCGGTTCAGCTGCTTCTCGCCGCAGCCATACGCCTGCGCACGGGAAGGCAAAACACGCATGAGCCTCCTGGCCTCTGACGAAACACACGTGAGCCTTCGTGTCTTCTCTTTTCTCTCTACTGTTCTCGAGAAGATTCACAGCTTCTCCTGTTCACTACCTCTCCAGGCGCCCGCACAGGCGGCACACCGCCGTCCTTCTGACACAGTGCACTGGCATTGAGCACTCCAAAGCACGCCAAAGCACAACACATTCCTAATACTTGGGCGCGCCTTGAGCTTCTCCTTGGGGATTGAGGCCGCCGGCGTCCTAAGATTTAAAAATACAAGAAACCCGAGCGACACCCGATAAAACCCCGAGCGCACCGTCAGTTTCTCCTTGGGGATGCGGCCGCCGGCGTCACAAACCAGTCGCGGCAGGTGTCCTCGTGGTGCAGCTCCTGATCTCACTGTGATCATTTCAAGCCATCAATCAAAGGCCTGATGAGCGCACCTTCAATTTCTCCTTCGGGATGAGGCCGCCGGCGTCGCGGAACCAGTCGCGCCAGGTGTCCTCGTGGTGCAGCTCCCCCGCGCTCAGGTACATGAGCGCCACGCGCGGAAAGTCCAGCACCGCATTGCAGCGCGTGGGATCCCGCGGCCCTGTCTTGCGGTAGGACCTGTGGAAAATGTACGCCAATTTCTTGACCTTGGCAGGCACGGACGCGCCGAGAGTCTGGCAAAAAAACCCGGCGCAGTCGTCCTATTCCGCTGCAGAGACGGCTCCTCCCGCAGCTTATCAGGGTGCTGCGCGAAGCAGAATCTCCAAGGGGCATGCAGCGCGAGTGGCAGATGGGCATTCCTAACAGGAGGGCGCTGCGCCCAGTAGATGCTGTGGTGCAAGTGCAGCAGGCAGCGGATGCGGGCGCAGCGGGAGTTCAAGCGGCTTTGGACTAAAGTTTCGCGACTTACACCCAGTCGATGTCGGAGTGCAGGTGCAACAGGCGGCACGCGGACGGCCAGCTGCCGTCGTTGCACTTTCGGGCGACGGTGAGGTACAGCAGCAGCGAGGCGAAGCCAACCGTGACCCACGCGCTGGCGCTAGGAAACCGCCGCCAAGCCCGCCGCAGGCACCTGCAGGGTTTAGAAGCGCAACTGACATTATGTCATTGCATTCGTCATGTTGTGAAGGCCATCAGGTACAGCAGCAAAGACGGAAAGTCGACCGTCACCCAGGCGCCAGCGATGGGAAACCGCCGCCACGCCCGCCACAGGCACCTGCAGGGATTGGAAGCGCAATGATTACTTTGACACTCCATGTTGTGAAGATCGTTGGATACAGCAGCAACGACACAAAGCCGACCGTCATCCAGGCTGTCGCTGGGAAATCGCCGCCGCGCCCGCCAAAGGCACCTACCATGCACCATCATGATTGTGAGCGCGCAGTGAAACACATGGGAAAGTCAGCAGGTCGGAACTGCTCATCTGTCCACACTGAATGCGCCGGAATGAGACAGCCTGTGATGCGGCCGCGATCTGCTGCTGCTGCTGCTGCTGCTGGAAGGCGCCTGATGCTCCAGCAGCACACGGGCTGGCCCCAGACTGCTTCACGGAAACAGTGCAATAAGGCCGCTCACCCTGGCTGGGGTGGCGGCGGGGGCGGCACGCTCAGGGATGTGCCGCCGGGGCTAAACGTCTCTTCCGGCGGCTCCCCTTCGTGCTCGCTGCCCGCCTCTGAGGGGTGCTTCTGCTGCCCACCTGCCCAAATGCAGATAATTTTGAGGTCAGACGCAAGCGACGCTGTGTGTGCCCGGCGGGGGCTGCATGCACTGTTGAAGCTGCCGCAAGCAGGTGTTGCACAATCAGGCAGCGAGGGTTCAAAGACGGCAACGAGCTTGAACAGCAGCTCTTGCGGCTGTGCTGGCCGAACGACTGCATCCATGTTCGCAATAGGGTGTTGAAGAGTGGCGCCCCACCTTGCCGGTTCATGGACAGGCCGGGCAGGCTGTTGGAGCTGCCGCTGCGGGCGTGCATCGGGCTGCTGTTCCCGCTGCCGCGCTCTAGGTCCAGTCGATCCATGCCGCGGCGTTGTTCGCTCTACTGCGTCGCCTGCCGCCGTTGCTGCTGTTCACTACCCTACGCCACTGGCGCCGCTGCTGCTGCTGACTCAGCTTGCCGCTGATGGTTGCGTTGCACAGGTTCTGCTGCCGCCAACAGCTGCGCGGTCGTACAGTGCACGTCAGCCGGCGGTTGCTGAGCGCCACGACTGACTGCCGCCAATGTCGCCGCACCGCTGCGACTCTTGCCCCGACCTACGATCGCGCAGTGCTCAACCCGTTGCACGACGGCATGCGGCTGTGGCTGGCAGGTTGCTGGGTGCTGCAGTGGTCACCCGCTGCCTGGTATGCCCACCCCTGCTAGTGCTGTTGCGCCAAGCCTGAGCCCTCTTGACGCCAAGTCCGAATGCCTGCAAACATGCGTTCCGATGTCGAACCGTCATATGGTGCACAGGCAGCGCCCAAGTCATTCTCGCCAGCGGCTACCACGAGTTCGACCAAGTCATAAGTGTCTTGCCAAGATAGTGGCGTCGAGCGAGCGGCTATAGGCCCCTTTCAGAGCCCCACAACAGCCGGGAGTATGTTTGCGATCACGAGCGTGAAGACCGCAGCGTGGTGGGCGCCTGGCTGTCAGGTAGATTTGTCGGTGACAATGCAGGTCCGCATTGCCGCCGCCTGCCCGGCATTTGGCGCGCGATCAGCAGTGCAAATGCTGTGCACGCATCAACGTGTGCACCTGGGGATCGGGGGAGGCGCTAGGTAGCTCGGTACTTCAAAGCAGCCTCAGCCGCAGCCGGATCGGCTTTCGCTGCTCAGACAACGCCGCTGGACGCGCCGTGTCGATGCGGCTGGCGGTCAATAGAGCCAAGCGTGCAACTAGCTCCGAGTTTCCTGTAAGCAAGGTCTTGCGACGCCACGGTGCGACATTCGCCAATTCCTGCGCGCTCCCGTGGCTGAAGCTGCCCCCTGTCAGACAAGGGGACAAATGAGATGATTAGTGTTAGACAGGTGCTTCTCGGACTATTGTTTGTGTCTGCATTTCATCACACGTGATGATGGCAACTTCGTCATGCCTTGGAAAACTCTGTGATGCAGCGTGTCGCATCGATTAGCGGCTGCCTGTACGCTTGGCATTGTCTTTCAGAGCACGTCCGACATCGCGCTGGACTTTCATCTTGACCTCAGCTGCATAGTTCCCTGCTCATACCAGATAGCATCACTGCGTAAAGCATCGTGAGACGGTGGCGTGTCTGCTTGGCGGTCATGGCGGAAGGTGCATGGCACTGTGGTGATTGTGGCTTGTCGCTGACTCACGCCTCTGATCTCCTGCCATATCGGCCGCCACTACTAAGGAGCTGAGCCGTCGATTTTCAAAGTATGTGACAAGTCTCACCAGGCCCGCCGCTGTCGGCGCATGCTGCAGGGGAACGGCCACCAGGGCTGTGGGCCCGTATGAAGCTTGCGGCAGCGCGGATCAAGGCCCAGATAGCTGTGCTGTATTTCGCGTGTCAGGACCCTGAAGTCGGCTGGATGCCCAAGGCCGTCGCCACTCTCGCTGTCGCATACGCCTTCAGGTTGGCGAATGCCTGTGCTGCGCAGCATTGTTGATGTGCATCTGTTGAGTGGCCTGTCGGTGCTGCGGCGAGTATGCCCGCGTCGGCCAGTGCCCAACATGCGCAGTACGCGAAATCTCTGAGTGGCTGTTCTGCTCTGCACTGCAGCCCACTGGACCTGATTCCCGACTTCATCCCGATCCTGGGCGTCCTGGACGATTTGATCATCCTGCCAGGCCTGATCTGGCTGGTGTGCCACGAACCTCTCTGCCTTTTATCCCTTGACATGACCTGCATTCTCACAGTCTCTTCTACAGTTTTTGTTTGATCTGCGGGCAGTGAAGGTCATCTCGCAGCCATCGCTTGAGCGGGCACGCCAGAATGCGGAGAGGAACCAAAACATTTTCGGGATCAGGACACACACAATTGGTCGGATGAGCCTAGAAACGTATCAGTTGCCATAGCTGTCCGCCCACAGGCCGTGAGGCTCATCCCGCCGCCGGTGCTGGAGCGCGCACGGCAGCGCGCCGAGCGAGAGCCACTTCGCGTTGGACGGCACTGGCCCGCCGCCGCCGTCGTCCTCGCGGTGCGCTTCCCCGCTGCCGCTGCAACAGATCCGTTTGTCTTCACTCCGTCCATGACTACCCTTCGGCAAGGCGGCACTGGCGCGCCGCCGCCGTGATACTTGCCGTGCAAACTCGCAAGACTTTCGCCTGGTCACGAAGATTGCATCCAATCGAATTCTCCGGCCTCGGTCCTCAGCCATGCTGGTTCTGATCACTACAACTGGCCACGCATGCCTGCCGCACCCAATTCCTTTTGTGGGGCGTCCGTGATCCCCACCTCCTCTGACTCCTTCTCCTGCAGCTTTGGGACACGACCGCCTTCCTGCTGGACTACCCGCTGTACGACAGGCACTAAACAAGATTTTCATCCTCGTATGATTCCTTTCGTTCTTTGCAGACGAGGGATGCGACTGACTTCCTGCTGGTGCACCTGCTGTGCGATAAGCTTCGTATCGAGTCTCCTCATTCCTTGCAGATGTGGGACGGAGCTGCTTTCCTGCTGGCGTACCTGCTGTGCGGCAAGCTGGGCACACCGTGGCTGCGTCGCAACAAGTTCGCCATCGCGGGCGGGACCGCGGCCGCCGTGGCCGCCATTGAGGTGTGCTTTCTTTCGATGTGCAAGTCACAGGCCTGCCCGGCGACTCGCAGAGTGTCATTTCAGAGCGGTACCGCGCAAGCTGCAGGGGCTGGAGTTGGTCAAACCGGGCCCGGCATGCGATGGTTGCAGTGTAGGCATTGCAGGGTGTCCGAGAGACGGGCATGCAACAGCGCTGAAGAGAACGATGTGCAAAGGCAGAAACCAGCTCGTCTCGATGCCGCGTTGCAGGTCGCCTGGCTGGTCCATGAGGTCAGGAAGTACCGCCGAGAGATCGGCGACGGCGGCAGCGGCGACGAGGCGGAAACGGAAGCGGACAGCCGGCGGCCGCTGCTGGCAGAGGACGCGCAGCAGGAGCAGTCGCCGGTCTGACCGTTGCTATGCCTGCGGCCTTACATTGGGCCGCAGCAGCTTTGGTGTAAAGTCGCACTGTTGCGGGCGCATTGCGTTGCAGACTGTGTCGAGGTCGTCATTTGCCGCCAAGGCGGAAGCAGCCAAGCAGATCGGCGTCGCGGCGGGATGACAATGGGGGCAGGGCCGGCCCGTGAGCGGCACAGTCTCAAGGCCATGGAGGCAGAAACATGAGGAGGGATCATGGAGAAGGTGCAGCTTGAGGGCTTGCCGGCAGACACGAAGACTGCATGGCTGCAACGTGAAGGGCAGCAATGGCGTTGTCAATCTAGTGGGTGGCTTGCCAACTTCAAATGGCGATGTTGCTGCGCCACTGAGGTCACAGCGTGAAGGCATTGCTGCGGAATAACGAGTGTACACTAGAGGCGGACGGTTGTCCGCGCTGTATGCGAACGGTGATTGTTCTAGCAGGCTGTGAGAGTTTTCCTCTTTTGAGCTTGTTGCGCCTGGTTGGGCTATCGTGTGCCATTTCGCGATTTGATCGCGTTGTGGTTCCAAGGGGAAGCCTCGAGTCTCGCCAAATCGGAGTGCATACCTGCAGAGGGAAGTTTACTGCTGCAAAGAAAAGTGATGGACACCTTGGCAAGTCCTCGCACCACGAGTGCCGAAGGGAATCGAATGTTCTGCCGGAGAAGAATAGAATTGCCAATGCAATGCAGGATCCAATGCGACCTGCTCGAGAATGATAAAAATGACGGATATGACGCATAGCAGAGATCTCCGCCACGAATGAGGCTATCCAATGTTGATCAAGGCGATGGCCGGCGAGGAGACGTTGGGGCGCCGCTCTCGCCCAGGCTGGGCGCGTACGGATCAAACTCCTCCTGCGGCTCCCCCAGCCGCACGCCGTAATTTGAAGTCGTCTGTGGCGCAAGCAGAGCACCGAAACCGTTGAGTATGAGGCAGGCTGCTGCACCAGAACGGCCTTTTCATGTGCTATGGCGCGGGCGCCCTCTGCTCAAGCAACTGCCGAATGGGGTGGCAGCGCGTCAGCGGGCCAGTTTGGTACGCTTCATTGCACTGTCATCAGTCACCACATTGCAAAAAGCACTTGTCCATCCACGGGAGTCGTAGTTTGTTGGAGGCGTTGCGTTGCACCTGGCCGCGCACGCGCTCGTCCCACCAGCTGCTGATGCGCTGTGCCGGGTTCCACCTCGCGCCGCCCCCCGCCTGACCCTGCCGCAGCGACAAATACAGCCTGCTCATCATGTGACAATGTTGGTCCCTAAAACGCCTGAAATATGCTTAGTCTTGACCTTCCGGCCTGTGGCTCGTGGCGCCCCAGGCTGTGGCTTGCGGTGGCCATGGTGCGGCTGGCTTGGGCAGGGAGGCACTTTTTTGTGAGTGAGGCGCGAAAAGCAAACCCAGCCTGCGAAAGCGCAGCAGGCGGCACGCCATCACGTCAAAGACATGCGCTCGAGACTCCTCTGCTGCGTCATGTCCGTGGAGTACTTTGGAGGTGCGCGGCGGCGGTGACGAAAAGCCTGTCGCAGGCCATGCTTCCTCCATCACCCCTAGCGCAGTCCCTGTCATTCATGCTGTCTGCTTCAGGGCCGCCGCAGCTCGCTGCGCGGCGGCGTGTCGTAGCTTATAATCATATTGTTGCAGCATTGTTAGATTCCCCATAAAGCCAAGTATGTCACCTCGCTGCGCGGCAGCCTGCCATCGGCGGAGACATCGTACCCGCTGGCCATCGCTTGGGCAGCTTTGACAACCTGTCCTTTTGGTTTCCGACTTCCCGTGGCGCCTCACCTCGCTGCGGGGCGGCGTGCCATCGGCGGTGACGTCGTACGCGCTGGCCGCGCCGGAGTGGTCCTTCGACCCATAGCCGTACCCGTTGCCGCCGTCGGCGCCGCCTGAGAAGGGGAAACCAGAAAGCCTCGTCACGACCAGCTTACGAGCAACGTCATGTTGAAAGCCAGCGCAGTAGGGCAGCGTCAGGGTTCTCGCGGCTTGGGGGTGTGTATGGGGGTGTGTTGACCAGCCCCTCGAGCCAGCTGCAGCGACGTGCAGCCCCGTGGCAGTGGATGAAGCTGACGCCGCAAACACCAGGATGGTGCCGCCGAATGTGCACCGTGATCCCTGCGCCGCCGCTGCCGTTGGCCGAGTAGCCGCTGAAGCCGGCCGTCGCGAGCACTGCCCATTATGGCTACCAATGGAGCATGATGACACGATACACAGGCCAAGCACCCACCGTATGCCTGCGCGCCACTCCCGTTTGCCGAGTAGCCGCTGGAGCCCGCCGTCGCGACCGTCGGCGGCCCCTGCGCGCCAGAGTGGTCCATTCCGCCATGTCCGGCGGCGTCGAACGGTTCCGCGGTGCGCGCGCCCACGGGCGTGGCGGGGGTCACATAGTAGGGCGCGCCGCCGCCGTCGTCGCTGCCGCGGCCCTGCTTGCGCTTGCGGTAGATGCACAGGTAGCCCAGCACTGCGAGGCGCATAGCGAAGACGGGTCAGAGGATAAGGCTTCAAACCTCAAAACATGGGGCAACGGGATGCTGTATTGCGGCAAGCTGCCGCGGCCTGCTTGCGGTTGCGGTAGATGCACAGGTGGCCCAGCACTGCGGCGCACAAACCGTTGGCTTAGAAGGTGACGGCGATCCATGGCACATGTGTCTATATTCGGGGACGGCAATGGGCCGAGCGCTGGCCAGACAGCTGCTTGATCGGAGAGACAGGCTCAGCTCTTGCATGTTGCTGCGAACTGTTTGCAGGTCCTTCAAGCACGCACTCGGCGCAGCGTCCACGCCGACAAGCACGGCGACGACGATGCCGCTGATTCATGAGCCCTAAAGGAATCTTTGATTAAAGATATCACAAATTCGAAACGCCGGTGAGCGGCTCGAGGCGGCGCCCACGCCGACGACGCTTGACGAAAGAGCTGCCACACAGACAGCCAGACTCCTTAGTGTGTAGACAACTCACTCAGGGCGGCGCCCACGCCGACGAGGACTGCCACCACGATGCCGCCAATGGCGCCGCCGGCGAGACCGCCACCGCCGCTGCTTGGCGCGTTCGCCTCCGCGGTCAGCGTTATGCCGCCCTCCTGCGTCGCCACCAGCCGCAGGCTGGTCACGTTCAGGCCTGCGGCAGCCGAAGGGGAGAAGGGTTCAATGGCGGATATGGAGTCCTTCCGTCACACAAGTCGAGGTCAGCGTGATGCCGATCCTCCTGCGTCGCCACCAGCCTCAGGCTGGTCACGTCCAGGCCTGCGGCAGCAATGAGTCAATGCAAGAGCATCATTTCGAGATGTGGGATATAGGATCGGAGTGATCGCAGCAGATTGAAGATGTCTGGTGCCGCCCTCCTGCATCGCCACCAGCCTCAGGCTAGTCACGTAAAGGCCTGCATGAGGCACACACACCCTTTTTGAGGCAACCCACACGCAAGACTATACAGGCCACTGTTAAATGCCTGTGTCGCCACTTGTTTAAGGCTGGTCACGTCCAGACCCTGCACAGGCGAAGCATCATGCCGGGCTGTCACGTCTCTGGCTTTGCCACCTGTTTCGCGAGCTGCGTTTGAGTCTGGGCAACAGCAGGCGCAGTTCCTTCGTGGCGCTGCCACGGCGCCGCCATTCCGGCTGCACATTGGAAGGGCACGGACTGGGCGCTCAGCCTGCCGCGGCCGATGGGTCGGCAGCAGTTTTTGACTTCCCAGGGCAAAACATGCACTGCACTACGCTGGTTAGCACTGGAGAGGTGAAAGAGAATGGTGCCCAGGGAAATATAAGAAATTCTCTCTATCTGAGGTTCGTGTATCATGAGAAAGAAGCCATGGCAGGCATTTCCAAAGCAATCCGCACCATCCTGGACCAGCAGGCTGCGGAAGGTGGCGATCGTCGTCGAGGCATTGAGCGCCGTCGCTACGGAGCCGCTGTCGGCTCGCGGCACATCGCCGATGTCGTAATACACCGTGACATTGTCCGTGCGCGTCTGCAGCAGCGCCCGCCGTCGCGCCGCCGTGGAGTTGGCCACGCCCTGCGGAGCAGAAATGGCGACATCCAGCAGCAAGTGGCAGCAGCGGCAGCGGCAGCAGCGGTGGCAAAGTAGGCCTGGAGACGGGCCTTCCTCGACCACGGGCGTCCTAACTCTAGGCAGGGTTCGCCCCGTCACCAGAGGCCAGCAGCAGGGGGTTGATCGACCCTGGCAGCAACTCGACACATGTCGAGACATTCAGGAGATTCGGGACATTCAGGATACAACAGCGTCAAGAGATGCGTCACCACTCACCACGGAGCCGATGTAGGTGAGGTTGGGCGACGACAGGCCAATGTTCTGGCGCGTGAGCAGCGAACGGTATGCCATCGCAAATGCCCGCCTGGAGTTTGTCCACGGCAGCAGCCCCGTGCCGATCAGATTGTACGCCGTCTGCGGACCAGGAAAGTGAAGGGTCAGGACTGGCAGGACAGAGCGCGCTGAATGGTCGTCTTGCTGTAGTGCACGCAGTGGCAGCCGTGGCAGGACGATGTGTGCTCAGGCCGGGCAATGCATTTCGAATGCTTTGCAAGGCAGACTGCACCGTGGTAAGCCAGTCGCGGTCAGACCTGGAGGTCGTGGGCCCACAGCGTCAAATTACATGGCTGTGAGTCTGGGGGTGGACAGAGTGAGTGAGCAGGAAGAATGCAGAGTGACGACAGACAGGTGACCTATGGGGCAGAACGCTTCTGCTCGCGGGTCACAAGCTGTCCGCGGTGACAGGCGTGTGCAGGAAACCACCTTGATCAGGCACACAGTGTGGCATGGCACAGAGGTAAAGGCGTCACTCTCGCTGAGTTGCGGTTTCTGTAACTGAGTCCGACAAGGAGCGCACCCCCAGGACCACGACCTCCTGCCCCAATGGTGGCGGCGTCTCCACCGCAGCCGGCCCCGGAGCGACTACATTCTCCACGGGCGCCGGCGCCGGCGCCACCCCCGGACTGGGGCTTGCAGACGGCGCCGGCGCCGGCGCTGCATTCATCAAGCGGAAAGATGGTCACCGCATTGTTGCATGAAATTTTGTTTGCAGAGCAGGCTTTCAGCGTCAGGAACAGAGACAAACTCCAGAGTGATGCAGTGACAGCATGCGCAGCAGCAGCAACACAAGAGCAGGACAGACCCCACACAGACAGGTTGTCGCAGCAAGGGGAAGCAGTGCAGTGGCGTCTGTGCAGTGCTTCGTTCTCCCTTTTCAGCTGGACCGAATTCAAGGGACCGAATTCGCACATGGCGCAGCCGCAAGCGGGGGCGCTGGCGTGGGAACGGCAGTCGGCGAAACGACACGAGTCGGCGCCGCTGTCGGGCTACCTGTGGGGCCTGAGGTCGGCGCCTTGGTGGGGGACGCAATCGGCGCCGTGGTACCGGCTGTAGGCGCTGCTGTTGGCCCGTCTGTCGGCGCGTTCGTCGGTACGGCGACCGCTGTCGGTGCGTCTGTGGGCGCGAGCGTCGGCACGACTGTTGGGACGCTGGCCGTTGGCGCATCTGTGGGCACAGCAGCCGCCGGCGCCGCTGTTGGGCCGGCTGTGAATGGCGCGACTGTCACGGGCGCGTCCGTCGGCGCGTCCTTCACCGGCGCGTCTGTTGGCGCATCCGTCGGCACGTCTGTCACCGGCGCGTCTGTGGGCGCGTTCGTCGGAACCTCCGTCACGGGCGCGGCTGTCGGCGCGACCGTCACGGGCGCGGCTGTCGGCGCGACCGTCACGGGCGCGGCTGTCGGCGCGACCGTCACGGGCGCGTCCGTCGGTGTGTCCGTCACGGGGGCTGGCGCCGGCGACGGCGACACCCCGGGAGACGGGGAGACGCCGGGAGAGCCACCCGGCGCGCTGATGGGGGATGGCGACGGCGATGGTGACGGCGACCCTCCTGCAGAGTAAGCAGGCACAGGACGTTAGAACTTGGGTGGGTGTCTGCACAAAATTGCGTCTCTGCCAGCTTTGGCCCTGTTGACACTGCGAAGTGGCATGCTCGAGGCATGCTCGAGGCATGCTCGAGGCATGCTCGAGGCAGGCTGAAAGCATGCTCAACGCGAACCCGAGGCGTTCCTGTCGTCCTACATCAAGTGCAGGTTGTGGCTGAACACTGCCGCACATGGCAGTCGCCGGGAAGCAGGCAGCAGCGGCTGGGACGGCACCCGAGGAGGAGCCACTGTTGCCGTCGCCGGCGCCTGAGCTGGGATTTGCAGTCCTGGTGGGATTTGCTGTCGGCTCAGGGGCCGCAGCCGGGCTGGGAACAGCAGTCGGGCTGGCAGCCGGCAGACCGACAGGTATCGCGGCATCGGCAGGCGATCCCACAGGCGTGCTGCTGCCGGCGGGCGCCGCGGTGGGCTGGCCTGTCGGCGACGGAGCGACTGAGGGGGATTGACTTGCGCTTGGGGCGGCGCTGCTGTCACCTGGGCTTGAACCGGGAGAGCCGCTCTGCGCCTGCACCGGGGCGCCGCTCAGCAGTAGCACTGCGCACACCACGGCCGCCGCTGCTGCTGCGGCACGCGAGCGACGGCCGTGCCGGCCGCGCATGCTCTGCTGCGGGCGCTGCGCGAGCTGCTGCGGTTCCCTGCCCTTAGCAAACAGCCTGTGACGCATGCAAGCTGTACCTTCGCGGCAGAGAAGAAAAGCCTGAGGGGCTGGTACGGCCTTTGGTATTGCATTATGCGTTTGCATAAGGTATTTGCGGCAGCAAAGGCTTCGTTGCACGCGTGACGACGAGTGGCAAAATTCCGACGTAAACATGGCTAATCTGGGCACACATCAAGCAGCCTCAAGGCTGCAGGCCCCGAGCATGAATCTGGAGCGACCATGCATGATTTCAGACCTGTGCGAGACCCTTTGCTGCGTGCCAGGACGCTCACCAGGCCCCGAAACCGAATCGCTACTCGAGCTACTCGATGGCAGCCCCGGAATGCGCGATTTATCTCGCAGGCGAAGAGTCGACGGCAGCCGCGCCGCCTGTAACGAGCAGCACTCCGCTGATCAAGCTTGATATGGGCTGTTTGGTTCCGCCGGGTCCGGCCACGGCGTGCCGTGGTAGCCTTTGCGGATTTGACACAAAGGTCTTGCGGCCCGCTTTGAAGAATCGCCGCACTGCAGTCGACCTGCGGCACGTCTTGCAACAGCCGCGCGACCGGCAAAAGCTGACTGCTGTGCACCTGCCGCGAACGCCAGCTGGGAAAGTGTCTTCGCGTGATTAGTACGCGAGGGAATGTTCCTCTGCTTGAGGAAATACGGCTTCCTCTGCCCCTGCGTATAATCTTGAGTTCTTACCTAAGATTTCAAGAAATCCAAGGTTCAGGTTTACCGAAACCCTTTATTGAAAAAGCAGGACAACAGGGAGATGATGAGAAGCTTGTTCTGAGCAGGACGCTGCAATCGGTGCAGAGTCTGGCGCAGGCTCATCTTCGAAGCTTCACAAACCACTTGTGGTATCGATACAATCATTGAGCTGAATTTCGGCGGTGCTCAGTGGTTGATTGCTCAGCTCATACTTGCTTTCGGTTGCAAGCTCCGAAACGAGCTGACAAGGCGCTAACTCGTCTGCCTTCGCTGCAGCATCGCAATCCATCAAGATGAACCTGCCTTTAATGGTTTTGGCGCTTCTCACAAGAGCGGCTTTCGCGCGGCCTTCGGAGTGCCCAAGCAGCTCGTCTGGAAACAACGCCCCGCTGCTCGGCGGGTGCGCCCATTGCGACTGTATCTGGGCTTCGAAACACGCTTCAAGAACAATTAAATTGCACTTTTGAGTGTCGCATGCAATATTCCTCTGTTGCGCAACATCAGCAGGATGCCGCAACAGCGAGTGCAAGCAGGCGGCTGACGTGCATGTGTAGTTTGCAGGTATCAGGCAGTGACTCTTCCGGATGAAGAAGTCGCGGCCCTGGCAGAGGCAGCACTACAGTCGTATTTGACAAACAACACCGACGCGCAGAGCTGTCGCCTGCCCGGGCCAGGCGCACCATCATTACACGTGGTCTCAGCCTGCAGCCAGGTGACTGCATCTGTTTCAGCTGCGAAATTGACAGCACAACGAGGCTGCCGGTAGATGTGTGGCATAGTTGCAATCTGCACATTGACTTTAATAGAGGCGTCAGCGGTTTTTGGAGAACGATAAGAAACGATCCCTGACATAGCATCTCATCACTGACGCCCACCTTCGCGTCTGCGCAGCTCGTGGCAGGCACGAGCTACGACATCACCTTCTGGACGCAGCTGTCCTGCGGCGGACGCCCTGTGCCGGTGAATCTGCATGCGGGCATCTTGGCGCCGCTGCCGCTGCTGGTCCTGGGCGCTCCGGCGGAGCCGACAATAAACTACGTGGAGCGCGTCAGTTGACAGCAAGCAGGATCTGGGGAGCTGGAAGTCTGTCATCATTGTCAGCCACTTATTTGGTGCCGCATACAGATCGCAAGCGGCGATGCAGGGGCCTGAAGAGGTGTTTGCTGCTGATACACGGAGGGAATGCCCCAGTGGTTTTGGTGGAGAGTCGGCTCAAGTCTCTGTTGTTACAACCTGGCAGTCACAGCAGCACTCGGCGTCACTGGGAAACGTCACACTGCAATGCATGCGAACCTCAAGATACAAAGCGCGATGCAATAACAAAGCATCGCCCTGGCAAGCAACACTTACCCTTGATCACAGACAGGCTATCAACCACAAACGTGTATCAACGAAGGTGCCTCGGATCACGTAGTATCGTTGTCGTCACGAAACGAAGCTGCATCATCTACTACGAAATGTACGTGGGCATCATGCATTGCGACACCTGAACGAAGCCGGCTGCGTCGAGGTGCTGCGTTGGCGCCCTTTGATCGGACGTTCCTGCGCTGCGGTAGTGTGACTACTTGCACTGCCTAAGAGGTCTCGAGCGGCTTCGGCGTCTGCCGGCAAGCGCCCCATCTATTTCAGAGCCTACGCAACTCGTCGCCGGTAAGCCCATGACTGCTGCTCGATCCGCAACAGTCCACGCCAGCAATTGCGACGTGCACTTCGCAACGCTCCTGTGCTGTGCCAGACGCCGCCGTCCGCCGCAGCTTGTGCGGGAGCCTGCTCGGCGGCTGCTGGGCCCTGGTGGCGCCCGCGGCCAGCTGCGGGCGGCGCGCTCAGAAGGACTCCTGTGGGAGCGCAGCATCCAGGTTCAGTTGGAGTGCAGGAAGTGCGCAAGGACGCATGCCGGCTGGCTGCGCTGGCGTTTCCTACCACAAGCGCAAGATTTGAAGCGAACGCACGCTGCCCGCGAGCTTCGACTGCAGCAAGTTGAAAACATCGGACAGCGGCACTGTCAGTCAAGGCAAAATGGTGAGGAGACAGGGGCATGCTGTGACACCTCGTAGAAGTCGAAGACGGTCTTCTTGAGCGCTGGCACGCCCGCCTCGATGTCCGGGCCCTCATCGTCCAGCACCTGAACAGTGCGCAATAGAATTCTTTAAATGCGCAACACACATCTCTGAGTCGCTCTGGGTCGGCAACACAACAGGCAAAAGGATCTTTCCTAAGTTGCTTCCTGGCCGGTCACGTCGGCGGCGCAATGTGAACAGGCGCAGACTGGCAGAGTCGTCAAAATCGTCGAGGGATGGAACCGCTGACAAATCCTGCACTAGAAGCCGGGGCTGCGCACCTTGAGGCGCGTGGTGGCGTTCGCGTTGAAGTCTCGGCACGCATGCTTGATGGCCTTGGTGAACCTGCGGCCAGCGCAAAACTGCTCGAGACCTGTTATTGTAAAGTTTTTGCAGGATGTGCATTGCGGAGAATCACGTGTCTTCCAGACCACAGACAGGTGGGCCCGTTGTCTGCAGGAATGGGCTTCGGAACAGCGCATGTGGAGTAGGTGACGTGCATGCAGCTGTGCAGTGTCCGGGCATTGCACCCTCATGCAGCTGCGCGGTCCAGACCTGGCTGCTGCACAGGAAGCCCTGTTCGATGCGCTGTTTCGATGTGCCAGGGGGCGGGCAACGCCAGCGGCAGAACAAGAGGAAAATGGACAAGGAAACAGGGAAAGATTTACGGCGGCGGGCCGCAGACGAAGACGCCGACGGTCTGGCCGGGGTGCTCGTCGGCGACGCCAGCGATGATCCGCTTCCAGTTTGACCGCCCAAACTCGGTGACCACCTGCGGTAGGTGGTAGAATTGGTACGTGTCAGTATGGTTCGACACCCAACAGCAGTTTTCACTGGCTGGCACTGAGCAACCACCCGCTGTCACGCCTAAAGCGCTGACGAGGCTGAGAGGCTGGTCAGGCACGCGGATCGCCAGCCACAGGGATGCTTGCCAGACGCAAGGCGGCTGCAGACGCCGGCACATTCGCGCCATCTCTGAGGGCAAGCAAGGCGAAACAAAGCCAGCAAAGCCAAAATAGAGTTTGAGACGGCTATTCCAAGAGTGGCCAATCATTGGCTGGAGGCGCGCGCCTTGGACTTTGGTCACGATGTCGACACCGCTCCCTGAGCAGCGCCTCCTGCCCCAGCTGCGGCACACCAAACAGGACACTTGAGAGCAGCACGGCTTGCACACGTTGGGGATAGGGCCGTCTGGCACGCCGACGCCGCCGCCACCCCCACGCGTGGTGAGCCGCGCCAAACGCTTGCAGACAGGAACCAGTCAGAGAAAGCCGGCCCGCCAGCGGAGGCCTCGCAGCAGCTCCTGCAGCGCCCCGGACTCGTCGCCGCCCGGCAAAAGTCTCCTTGGTGCACCAGCCCGCAACGAGATGTAGCATTGAGACAACCCGGTAGCTGAAGCAATCAAGACCAGGCGCACCTGGCGAGCTCATCGTCCTGCAGCGTCTCCTCCTCGTCGATGCCTGACAGCGTCTCCCACTGCTGCCGCCGCTGTGTAACAACCTTCGTCTCAATATCCGGCAACAACAACGCCCACCTGCCGAGCTTGTCCTCCTGCAGCGTCTCCTCCTCGTCGATGCCCGTCAGTGTCTCTTCCGTATACTCGCGCGAGGCATGGATGTCGTGGATGAGCGCCTCCGACGTCCGCTGCAGCTGCTTGTCCGTCACGGAGATCTTGAGCTTCATGAAGGCCACCTGCGATCAGCGGAACAGCGGCCATGAGCAGTGGATCTACGATATCACGAAGTGCTCCTCCTCCTGCCGGGAACCTCCATCTTCTCGAAAGGCCACCTGCGCATGACGCGGCAGCGGCGGCCAGGCCCTTGCAGAAGAACCATCAGACACCAGAATGTCAATTGCGGGGCGTTGCACACCTCAGACGGCATCCTCAGCTTGACTGGGGATATCAAGTCCAAATGAATTTCGTACCCCCTAGCTGACGATCGCCACCTGCCGCGGCACCACCACGTAATGGCAGGGCGCCATCGATACTCGTGCCAACCTCTCGGAGCACCGCCGCCAATAATCGGAGTTTCAGAAGATCATGCCAAGCTCACCCGGAGGATCTCGTCCAGGTTTCTCGCGTTCGATGGTGCCGCCAGGGCGCCGAACCTGAAAAAACTTTTGGAACCGGCCATTTGCTGGTGTAATGATAAATGCTCACCGGAGGATCTCGTCCGAGTCCTCGTGCACAATGGTGCCGTTGTTGCGCATGTCTTGTGACTTTGCCGCAAGCATTGATATTGTGTTGACACAGATCTTCAAGAGCTCCCACCCGGACGATCTCGTCCATGTTCTCGCGCGCGACGGTGCCGTCAAGGCGTGCCCAGCTCGAAGGAGATGCGCAGACACTGTGTTTGACTTTGACAACCTGCATTCTGGCAACATGTGTTCGTATGTCTTCCAATGCTCCTCATCCAGAGGGTCTCGTCCAGATTCTCGCGCACGATGGAGCCGCCAGGCGCCAAAGCTAAAAGGCAGCTGATAATCCCTTGCTGGAGCAGTGACATGCTCACCCGGAGGATCTCGTCCAGATTCTCGCGCGCGATGGTCCCGTCGTTGCGCGTGTCCAGCAGCTCGAAGGTGATGCGCAGGTGGTCCTCCAGCGAGGCATGCTCCAGCGTGAGCAGTGCGTCCACCAGCCGCTCTGCCGGCACCTCATCGGCGCCCTCTGTGTCAGAAACAGGCACACAGCATGTCACACTGTGTATCGAAATGTAGAAATGCCTCGATGCGCAGGCGGTTCTCAGCGCCGTGTATGTAAATTGTCCACCAGTCGCTCCGCTGGCACCGCGTGGGCGTCCTCTGGTTCAATATCCGAACGTCAGGGCAACGCCTCCCGCGAGGCTCGGATGCTCCGACATCAGCAAAGCACTAGCAAATGCTGTCTGTTGGCACCCCGTCCATGCCCTCTGCAGCTGGGCGCAGGTGTGGTCGACTCGTTTTCGATGGCACAAAGTCTTAGGAATCGTTGAGGGTCGCTCCACGCCCGCTTCTGCTGGATGGGGCGCAAAGGCTGCGGCATAAGCGGCGCCTCGGCCGCTTGCCTCTCCGGCAGTGACGTCACCCTTGAAATATTGTATCCAGTGTGCTATGAACGTTCTTCTTGGGCACCCCCTAGCATCCCCATATCAGCAGCGCTGCCGACGGCTGGCCTGCCGCGGCGCCTACGGGCGGTATGTCCCGGCAGGCATGGCAGAGGGGTCATAACCAGGGTGGGGCTGTCTGCTGCGTGCCGCGGCGCTGTTCAGAATGCAGCTGGCACGGGCCCCACCTGCTGCATGTTGCCAGGGCAGGACCGCCCCGCAGGTTATCAGGCAGGCGCCGGCACAGTCATGTGACGCTTCCTCCTTTGTTCGGCCTGGCTCTGCGACAGCCTTGCGGGCCGGAACGTAAGCATTAGACGGCACAACCAGCCGCGAGTGGGCCAGGCAGGTCTGGGCCTGCCAGGCAGACTGCCCACACGGGATGCCAGCTGTGAACAACCAGCGCTGTCGGTACTGCTACATGCCGCCCCTGGTCTGCAGTATGCACGGTGTGGAACACATCGTGATTGCACCCTCCAAGGTCGCCCGCACCTGGGTTTTGCGACTCGAACAGCCTCGCCGCGAATACGGAGCTCCCCACGCGGTCGATGACCGCATTTTCGAACGACCGCCCGCTGATGAGCACATCCTCGGAGCGTCTACCGGCGTCGCTGGTCAGCCGCTCCAGCGAAGCAGAAACATCGGCTGACTCGACCATTTGATATATTTGGAAAAGGGTGACTGATCCAAGGACCGCCGCTGCTGCTAGCCTTGTGACATACCGATGCATGCAGACGATGTAGAGGTATCAAAGTGAGCATCAAAGCTGCCTGGCGCCGTCCGTGACAGCCTGCAGCTGTACCTGCACCTGAAGCAGGACGCGACAGGCTGTGCAGCATGAAATGGTGCCCGGCCCCCGCGCGCACGGCCTGGAAGACTGCAACGGCCTTGCACGCAACACATGACTGGCACAAAAGTCGCGTATGTGCTTGCTTGGCGCCTCGAGGTCGTGCGGATCATCGTGCACCCTTTCGGAGATTTGACAGCGCAGCCCACGACGGAGAGGGTGGGCTAGGATGCCCACCTGGCTGTCAAAGCCGCTGCCACTGCCACCACCAGCTGTGCTCTGCAGGCGCTGGAAAGACTGCCGCATCGTGCCGGCGGCGCGCGCCGAGCTGTTGAGCCGTGATAGCCGCGTCGCCGACGGTTGAGGGTGTTCGCCCTGTTCGTGGACTTAGTGAAGGATTTGACCATGGGCGCATCCATGTCCGGCATGTCCCCCATCTTGTCCATCTCCTCGTCCTCCATGTCCATTTCTTCGGGCGCATTTCTGGGCAGCGAGGCGGATAAATTAAAGGCCGGAAGTGCCGTGCCATTGCCTGTGGGCTCTGGAGGATCCGCCATGCTGCCGGTGGGCTATGGAGGGTTTGGCAGGACCTCTCCCTGTCGCCTGGCCTTCACAGTCGCACAGCATGCGACGGAGTTGTGCCGCACAGGGTCCAAGCTGCGATCTTCATCAAGACGACGTAAACTTCGCCATACAGGGATGTACTGCACCCATAAAGTTACCGCAGTTCTTGTTACCACTTTGCGGCCCTTGTCACTACCTGACGACTCCATATGGTCATGTGAGGCTCGTACAAAGGCCACAGATCGTGTGATCCGTCACGCTGACCGTTGGATGAAGGCCGCCTTATAAGCATGGCCGTTAACAGCCCATCGCTCAGCATGGCGCGGCACGCGCGGCTCCAACACAGCTCATTTGCCACTCCAGCTACCCATCAAGCCGCGCAGCAAAGTAGTCGAGATTATGCCTTTGGGTCTCATCATGCGCACGGGACCCTGTCGTTCAGCTGACCCAGTTCCCGAGAGCCGACCCTGCCGAACCGCCTTCAATCCCGCCACTTCATGTTCTGCCGGCGGCAGCTGCTGCCGCCGCCGTCGTGGCCTGCATCAGGTTCTGCCAGCGGCGGCGGCGGCCGCCGCAAGCGCTGCCTGGTTGTTGGGATTTGATGGCGACTTGAGCCACGCCTGCGATCACGGCACAGGGCAGGGATGAAGCATACGTGCAAAAGCAAGCATGCAGAAGAATGCATGCAAAAGAATGCATGCAAAGGAATTGTGCAGGAATCCTCCTGCGCGCAGGAATGCATACAGACCATCAGGCCAGCCTCACCTTCCAGGCCAGGTCTTTGTACTGTGACGTCCGCATGCCAGGCTTGTCCTGCACGCAAAGGAGGCATGCTTGCTGCGCTAGCTTCGATATCACAATGAGAGGGCAGCTGTGTCCTTTGACCACCATGAAAGCGAGCGTCTAGAGGCAAGGAACTGCCTCAACTTGCAGACGGCATATCTGCAACTGTGCGCACCTGCCGCAAGCGAGCAATCTCCTGTTCCTCGAAAGCCAGGTGCGCCGCCTTTTGCCGCCTGCGCGGCACGGCGAGGAGTAAACTCAGTAACCTCAGTCCGCATGACGGCTCTGCCAGGCAGCCGCACGGCCCCCTGCTGCTACGCATGTGTCTGCATGCATGACGCAGCAGAAACACACACATATCTAGAAGCAGCCCTGCTGGATGCCAGGCACCCCTGCGCCGCACCGCTCGGGGTGCGCATCTGCTTCCTGCTACCCGCCAACGCCCAGCATGGGCCGTGGAAAGGACACACACCCAGAGCAGGCATACTGGACGCCACAGGCATTCTGTCGTCGCACCGCTCGGGGTGCGCATCTGCTTCCTGCTGCTGCCCGCTTACACCCAGCATCTTGATGGCCTGCTCGACGGAGCGCGCCTCCTCCCCCTCCGTCTGCCGATTGACGTTCTCCGACTGCACGGCACGAAAGAACGGAAACTATGACAAACTACGCTTTACTAAATGAGTCTGCTGCTTCACGGAATGCGCCTCCTCCCTCTCTGTCCGCCAGTTGACACTCTCCGACTGCACAGGATGGAACATGCACTTGATTTGTGTAGCCACAACAGTGAGTGCCTAATGCTCTCTGCGCCATGGAATGCGCCTCCTCCCCCTCCGTCTGACGGTTCACGTCCTCTGACTGCAGCAGCAACGTAAACAGAAATTATTGATGTTTTCTGCCAACAATAAGGTCACTTGAACCTGGCCTGCCATGATGTGCGCCACCTCCCCCTCCGTGTGCCGGGGCTCCGACTGCACGTCACGGTGCACAACCTACGCGCGGGCACGAAGAACCGAGGAGAGGGTGCCGAGTAACGGACAAGCAGAGGTTGCGGGGTCGCAGGGACTAGGCAGAAAGGCAGCCCAATTTCACTCACGTTGACCAGGGCGGCACAGCTGTCCTCGGTGAGAGTGCGCAGCCATCCGGCCACGCATGTCTCTAGAGCAGCAGTTTTGAAAGGGGACACGAGATGAACAAAGCATGGTTCATAGGGTCCCAGTGGCCCAGTGGCAAGACCACTCATATCTACCAGGGCGGCGCAGCTGTCCTCGCTGACGATGCGCTTTTTGGCCGCTGCGTCCTGCTCCGCGGCCGGCAGCGGCGCGCAAGCCTCATTCATTCAGGCATCACCATACGAAAATTGCATCGGAACAGCTGCTGGGAGAAAAGATCTTGAAGAGAATCTTACGTCGACCAGGGCGGCGCAGCTGTCCTCGCTGACGGTGCGCTTTTTGGCCGCGACAGTTTGACTGTTTCGTTGCGGTATTGCAGTGTGGAAAAACTTTGACGGAAGGTGCTTCTGGAGGCTTCTGGGAAAAGTAACTTACGTCGACGAGGGCGGCGTAGCTGTCCTCGGTGAGAGTGCGATTCTTGGCCGCTGCATCCTGCTCCGCGGCAGCGGCGCGCGCCTTGGCGTCCGCTTCCTTTGCCTTGTGCAGCTGGGCACTGGTCACCTGCAGGCAGTGGAAGTCGAATTGTTCTGCAGCCAGAACATGGTTGCCTGCGCCCTGCCACGCGTGAGCCGCCATCAGACGATGCAAAGCTGCATGCGCGCCGGACCGTGAAGGGGTCTTACACATTTTTCGTGGGTTTCAGAACGAGACCTTGGTGTAGCTAGCTTCGCTAGCCTGACTGCGGGATGCGGGATGGCGAGAAAGAATGTGGTGCATGCTGCGCTGAGCCAGCTGTCCCGTCAACTCCAGTGTGTGGTGCCGTCCCCGGTCCGCGCGCCACAGCACACACAGCAAACCGCCCACGCTGTGCACCTGAGGTGGCCGTGCAGAAGCAGAGAGAAACAGAGAAAGCAGCAAATTTCTGTTTTGTGATTGAGATACGCAACCAAAGCTGGGGCACCTTCGGCTTCTCCTTCTTCTTGCCGATCTTGGCCAGCTCCGCTTCCTCCGCCGCGGCAAGGCGCTTCGCCTCGGCGCGTTTTGCGGCGGCCTCCGCCGCCGCGGCTGCCTGCTTCTCCTTGGCCTGCTGCGCCTTGGTCAGCTTGCCGTCGCCGGCCGCCGCCCAGTCGGCGTCCTCCTGCTGCTTGGCGTCCTTCTCCTTTTTGGCGCCCTTGGCGCTTTCCTTGGCCACCTTGGCGTCGACCGCTTTCTCGTTCACGCCCTTCTTGAGCTTGCCCATGCTGTCAGGTTTTCCAACTGACTTGGGGTCTTTGAAGGTAAGTAGGCTCTGCGAAGCCCTAGTCTGCGTCAAGGCAGTATTGCTAGCAGGCTGATCGGTTGGGTGCAGATTGCGTCTTTGTGGCCACGACTTTCGCAGTCTGCGTGGATGTCGGTGGGGAAGAGAAATTCGAGTTCGACGCTTCGCAGCTCGTGCCGACCGATGCAAGAAAGTGCATTGTGGCATGCATTGCTCAATTCATGATGCAGCTTCCAGAGCATGCCCCCTGTACTTCGAGGGCCGTTGCAGTCGGTTGCACAGAGCATGCAGGCTTTGCATGCAATGCACAGACGCAGCGTTCAGCACGGCCGCGTCCAGTATGGAAGCCATGGAAGAAGCATCGTTTACAAGTCTTCCCTGAAAATCACCGCCGCCAACCGGCGGCGCGCCAATGGTAGACCAGCAATGTCGGGCACTGCTGTACTCGACAAGGTTTCCCAGGAAGCATGCTCTCCGCCTTGCCGTACAGCTTGGAGAGCGACAATGGCGGAGCTTCGTCTCCCGAGACCCCGCTTAGCGATGCCCATCATGGATGGTTTCTGCGCCTCGGCGCCTGGGCACAATTTCTAGCGCAAGTCTGCGCCCGGCCGCCCGCCGTGCAGTCCTTTCGCGAGCCAACACTCCTTGGCGAGCAGCTGTGCCCGAGCGCGCACTCACCACTACTCCGCTCACTCGCACTTCACCGCCTGCAAGCCGCCACATGACATTAGTTAGCCACCATTATACTTTGGGTATAATGCGCACACACCATGCAGGCAAATACCGCATCCGCGCAGGAGGCAGACTGTCAGAGCTTCCTGATTTCTGTCTGGAACGAAGCTTCAGTGCGAAAGGCGGATCGAGCACACCTTGTATATGTGTCGAGTGAACGCCAGTGATGCCTGTGGCCAACACACGAGCGTCAGTCAGAGGTGCTGCCAGAACATCGATCGGATCGATTGGACAGCAGCGACTTGCGGCCAGTGCCATCAACGCAAGGCTGGAGAGAAGTCAGAAGATCAAAGTCCAGGCTCACCCGCCACCCTACAGTCCCCAGCATCAGGAAGAAGCCTGCGGCGGGCAGAGAACGACGCTCAGCAAATGCAGCAGACATCTGACACAGCACATGCAGCATCATTCAGGAACGCCATGCAGGAGGCAGGGTTTTGAGAGCACTCACCGTAGCAGATGCACAGCATGTACCCAAAGTAGAACGTGGTCTGCGGTGTGGCAGCATCCTTTGGTCAGCAGCCAAATACTGTTTTACGGACCCTTGCCGAAACAGCATCGCTGCAACTCTACAAACGGGGTGCTCCGGCCTCAGCACGTGAGCCAGCTCACTGACAGGCAGCGCTCTTCTGCGGGTGGAGCCGCGCAGTAGGTGTACGAATGCGCGCAGGCCAAGCAGCCCTCACCTGCATGAAGCCGCTCATGTCCGACCGCCAGGCGTAGTAATAGAAGCAGTACCCATACACAAAGAAGCCTGCGGACAAAACCACACTCTCAGCACGCCTGGGGAACCGCGCAGGCCATTGCAGTTTAGTGGTTTCCTGTAGGTGTGCCCATGCTGAAATACACGAGATCGTGCTGCACCCTGGCATCTTGAACTGCCATTGTGCATATGCACTGTGAAACGCCAGCGGCATCTCCTGCTGCCACACCTGTCGAGCCGCCGCACAGGAAGGACCGCCACCACCTGTGCAGAAACGCGAAGTGAGGATCCGTCAGCGACACGTATGTGCAGACGTGCCCGCGGCTGCATGACGAAGAGGCGGCAATGCCAGCTCGGAGCGGACGCACATCTTCAACAACACGAAACGAAAGACAAGCACGTCACAGTCAATCTCGAACAGCAGGAACAACAGAGCGGGGAAACGGTTGCGCGCACCAGCGGTGGTCCTCCACCGCCAGCTGGAAGTAGGTCAGCGCGATCGTGATGAACGCGGTGACGATGATCAGGATCACAAACACCAGCGACAGGATGCTGTAGATCGTGTACACCTGGGAATGTTACATGAATTTGATCCCACGCATAAAGCTGTGCAAACTTAGCTGTGCGCATATGGTTGTGCGCAGGTGAAGGCACCGAAGTGCGGCAGAGAAGTGTCCGCAGAATCGCTACGAGTTTATTCCGCACGGTGTATTTCGCTCTGTTTGATCGTTCTGTTGGATCAGGGTTTTACCTTGTGCCCCCACATCGACGCGAACAGATAGTACAGCTCGATGTAGATGGCCGAGAACGGCAGGAAACCTGCAAGCATCACGCAGGAGGCGTGTCGAAAAGTTCTTGTGAGTGTGGCGCACACACTGACGCCACCAACACGCCAATGCCAACGCGTGTGGCGGCAGCTAGTTGCCCCAAGCGGCCTGATTGGCGGCTGCCTGACAGCACAACGTCACGAATCCGACAACTGCGAAGGTGCGGTTGGTGCCCTGTCACGCATGCACAGCAGGTCAGAGCCAATGCGCACCGGCCATGATCATCTGGGGCACGACAGAGCGGTACCAGGGCAGCTCCGGCACCTCTCGCGGGTACTTGTTCGTGCGCACTGGCGCCGCAAAGTCGCCCTGCCACAGATAAGGGTTTAGGGTTCAGTATGCAGAAGTATGCAGGGGAGGTCAGAGCGGTAGTTGCTGGGCCTGCCAGCTAACCATGCGTGAAGCTACTGCTACTCTAGATGCTGCACGCGCTGGGATGCGGGCCTGACGTCGGCAACAACACGGCCGTCAACAAGCGCCAAGGAACAGCACAAGACGCTCTGGACGCAATGTCAACTTCAGGAACTTCAGGAGTGCCTGCGGATTCTCGCCGACGATGCTACCGAAGACCGTCAGCGCGATGGTGACTGTGCTCCAGATGAGCACATTGACGTTTCTTTATGGTAGTATTATGTGTTTGTGTTTTGCAGACGATCGACAGGGCACCTGCGAGTTCTTGCCGGCGATGCCGCCGAAGACCGTCAGCGGGATGGTGACCGCGCCCCAGATGAGCATGATGATCACGATGGTGCCAAACGGCAGCGCCGCTGTTGACTGCATGCGAGAGACTGGGCTCATCAGCCGCAAGACTTGGGGGCATATTAGCTGTACGCCTTGGGCAAATATGCATTTCATCATCGAGCATGTGATGGACCAACCAACAAAACACATTGCGAATGCATTGGCTCATGTCTGGGAAATGGACCACATGGCTGAACGCTGGAATGTGGTGCAAAACAAGAGATGAGGAAGAACGGCGCCATTTACAATCTCTCACCCCGTAGATCCAGGCGACGGTGTTGTTGAAGCAAAAGATGAGGAAGAACGGCCCGCAGTACACGAAGCAGGTCGTCAGCACATTCCTCACCTGCGCACAAGGAGCGGCACTCGATTCCGCATGAGAATGTGAGCAGCTGGGAGGTGGAATCGTGGTGCACAGCATCTGCCGCCCAACCCCGTGAGCTGTGCCGCAGAGTAATCAGATAGAGCAATCGCCGCAGCGCTGCTCTGGCTCCTCCTGGTCCGTGGCGCACTATTCGCACATGATTTCGAGGTGGATCTTGCCAGAGACCCATGCAGCCTCCGCTCCCCAGCTGGCGGCAAACGCAAGGCACTGCTCGCCACGCTGCGCGGCGCGGGCTCACCCTCTGCCCCTTTGGTCGTGCCCAGCAAACACATTGGAGCAAGCGCCATGTTGTGTGCCTTTCACCTGGCTGCAGTAGCTAGATTTAGCATTTGCCAACGCCACACCTCGAAGATGATCCCTCTGCAGACTTGCGTCAATTGACCAGCGAGGGACGGCACCTCACCCAGTTGGTGCAATCCATCTGGCGGCAGCAAGTAATCGCCAAGAAGCCCATTTGGTGCTGCTCGTGGAGAACTCGAGTCCGAACACTGCTGTACTTCGCTGTTTTCATATGAACAGGAACCCTATCAGATTACAACAAGGGCTCACCCAGTTGGTGCCCTCCATCTGGCGGTAGTAGCTGGACGCCGAGTAGCCCGCGATGCCGCTGGTAGAAGCGTACAGCACAATCAGCGCGGTGTACAGGCCGCCGCGGTTGTACGGGTAGAACAGGTTCATGCAGGCCAGGCCGAAGATGGCCACCGCCAGCGTCATCAGCTGCGTGCCCGTACCCACGAATGCGCAGAACAGGTTCCGCTGCGCAACAGAAGGAGAACGGTTTGAGCCAGGCGTATTTTTGAGCATGCGAGCCCGAAGATTGCCATCGTCAGCGTCATGAGATGCGCGCCGGTGCTCACGAAGCTGCAGAACAGGCTCTACCGCGCCACACCGCTGGTGCAATTTCAGCAAATCAGAGTGATTTTGCGATGCGTTCAAAAGCGTTGACGCGCATCCGCCTGAGCTGACTCGGAGCTGTGACTGTAACGCTGGAATCGCCAGGTTTTGTGACGGCTGAGCGCAGGAGGGAAGGCCAAAGCCGGGCGCGCACCTGCGGCGGGAAGCGGAAAACATCCCTGCGAGCAGCACGCTTCTCAAGTTCAGCGCTAGCCTTGTTGCTCTCTTCGACACCCCCAGTCAGACACAGCATGCACAGCGGAGCAGGCAGCAGAGGTCCGTGCATACCCGTGGATGTGCTTCCAGCCAGCCTCCGCCTCCTCATCTGTGAGACGGCGAACATGAAGCATGTGTGGGAGGGACAAACGAGCAGGGTCCAGCGTAGTATCAAGATATACAGTGGACCTTGTTCATCGCGATTCGCAAGCAGCAATTGAATTGATGTGGTGAAGCATCTCCAACATCCTGGCAGGCATCAGTGGGAAGCAGATGCGACGCTGCAGCGTTCGAGTGTCGCAAAACCAACCAAAATATGCCGCGTCACAAAAGCCGCACCATCATCCTCGCGCGAGTACTTGACGAAGTCGTTCTTCAGCACGCGCATCAGGATGGTGGCCAGGAAGCCCGTCAGCAGCAGCACCGTCACGCAGCTGTTGATGATGCTGAACCAGTGGATCTGCGGCAGGCAGTGCCAAGCGCCTCAGCTCCCTGGATGCTGGCCCGGGCCCTGTCAGGAGTGACAGGGAAATTGTGCATTGCGACAACAAAGGCTGCACAAATAATGATGCTGGCTGAGGGGGACACGCAAGGGCGGCAGCTCACCTCCAAGTGCTGCGGCAGGAACTGGTACTTCCTGCGCTCGGCAAGGCAGCATCGTCACAGTTCCCACAGGTGACACATTCCGCAGCCTCCCCAATAACAGTAGTAAGCCACTGTTATTGTTGCCGCAGCTGGCACATGATACAGCTGGGTCACGGACCTCCAGCCAGCCGGAGGTGCGGTCGGAGGTGCGGCAGCAGCAGCAGAACGCTCTCTCTGGCAGCAACATGGTGCGACTCCCTGGCAGCATCGAGACTCTGCTGTCCAACAGCAACAGGGACTCAGGGTTTGCCGCACCGGTACTTGTCCATGCGCTTCTCGAAGGGCACCACCGTCTCGCGCCAGGTGATGGAGTAAGTGAACTCCGCGGGCGTCTGCTGGCCCTCCGTCTTGGACGCGACGTCCGGCGAAATATCCACCGTCTGGCTCGGGTCTGTGGACACGTTGATCTCTATGATGCGGTCCGCGTTGTAGTGGATCTCGAAGTGCACTGCGCGGCAGAAGATGAGTAGGCTTGGTATGGATGTCATCCGTCGGGCAAGATGTCCACCGTCCGGCTCGGGATCCGTGGACACATCAACCTCTATATTGCAGTCGACATCGTAGCAACTCTAGATGACGCAACGCGCAGCATCCGAGGGCTGGCAGTGCTGTTCCTGGCACTGGATATGGCAGGGGCGCAGGATGAAGGTTGCTCAGCTAAATGCGTGTCCTGTCAAGCCACAAAGGGCCGGAAGGGGTCGAGAGTGACGCTGCCTGACATCCTGCGTGTGCCGCAGCAGAACGCAATCTGCAGGGCTGCTCTGCCTGCGTCGAGCCGCCAGAGACAGCCCTGCAGGTGGACACCTGCGGCGTACGCTGGAATTAGGGAAGCAAGTAACCCTGGGACTCGTCTAAATCTGAACGTTTGTCGCACCGTGGGTGAACAGGAAGTAGCGCAGCTGGTGTACCGCCCGATTTCGGCACCTTCCCCAGCTTCCCGACGAGCATCACCAAGCAGCGGAATACGATTTTGGCATGTGGGGCGCCGCACCGTGGGTGAACAGGAAGTAGCGCAGGTCGGTGCCGCCCGGCTTGGGCACCTTCTCCAGCTTCCCGATGAAGCCCCAGATCGGCAGGTCGTCGTAGAACATGTTGAAGTAATAGTCCTGCTCCAGGGCCTGTATATGCAGCACGCGAGCAACAAGTTCAGGTTCTGACGAATGCGCCGCGCCGGGTAAATAGTGGCTGTGTTGTGTTTCTTGGGCGCAATGCAGCGACGCGTTTCTGAAACATGGCATGGCAGCACTGTGGTGTCTGCCCGGGAACATCGCCGCCGAGGCGGCGCTGCAGACCCAAGGGGCACAGCAGGCCGCGCCCACCCCCGACTCCAAGCCTAGCCGCGCAGAGCCGCCTCAAACCCTGCTGGTGCCGCACTGTCCAGACAGACCAGAAAGCATGGTACCTGAGGCGGTTCAAAACTGCCAGGAGCCACCTTGCGGGACCGGCTGAGCTCCTGCTGCGTGAGCTCCCTGTTGCACAGCCTCGAAGCGGAAGGCGAGGTCGCACGGCGTGTGAATGTTCTCTGATGTTAGAGAATCTGAACAGACACCTATTTCGACTAGAGAAATGCCGCTCTCACCTTCCGGAAGCGGGTGAGCTCCTTCTGCGTGAGCTCCTTGTTGCACAGCACCGTGTGGTCGCGCTCGACGCGGAACGCGAGGTCGTACGGCGTGTGGATGAGCCGATTGCCGTCCACCACCTCGCCAAGGCCCGCCCGCTTGTGCTTCAGCTTGTCGCCAGCAGGCCGGCAGAAGGGCAGGTCGTAGTACTGGTACGTCTCCCTGTGTTGATAAGGGGCATATACGCTGTTCAGTTTCAGCATCGGCGTGGCGCCGTGGTTTGCTGTGGCGATCTTGCGCTGTGGTTTTTGAAATGCGGGCCCAACTTTATGAGTGCTGAGATGCCAAAGAGGTGTGCTGACATGCGCATGGTTCCAGGTTCATCAGGAAGTTGACACGAACATCTTAGCAGGCTGTGCAGTAGGGTGTCTTCTCCCGCATCCGCGTGCAGTTCAGCAGGGGCATTGGCGCCGCCGCGCCAGGGCCGAGCGCCACTGCTAAAGTTTTGCAGCTGGCAGCGTGGTGAACCCGTTGCAGATTTGTGTGCTGCTGGCAAGAGATGCCTGACTGGCACAGGGGATTAGCAGAGATGAAGGTACGCACGCTGGTGATTGGAATGGCCCGATCTTGTTTGCGTACAGGGGCACGGCATCGTGCAGCTTGTAGCGGTGCGAAGCGGAGTCCACTGGGTGTGCATTCCAGAGGCACAGCAGCACTGCCAGGCTGACCCCCGCGCACGACCACCGCCCGAGCAGATCCATGTCAGAATTTTTTTGGCTGGCTACTTGGAGACCGTCATCGGCGCACGATCATCACCTCGACCGGCACGTCTGAGACAACCAGCGTTGATCTAATCAACGGATGAGGGCAACTTCCCGCAATAAATCTAGCTGGAAGACATGCAAAGTACGAGCTCTGAAAAGTGTCAAGTGCTACACCCTGTTCCCCACTCCGCAAACCATGTTCAGTGTCCTCCTGTACTGGCAAATCTGAGCCAATGCCATGTGGGATCTGAGGAAGCCGGCCTGAAACGGCTCCCAAGTTCACAGCGATCGCATCCGGCTGCCAAACGATACTTGTACCGCAAAGAAAGTACAGCCAACCTTCAGTCTGTGAAGCAAGCTGTAAACATAAGCGTCCTTTTGAACTCAGTCGCATCTTATTTCAGGACCACTGAACCAGCAAGACGCCATGGTGGCGCCAAACGGCACGAGCGGCGCGTCCGGCTCGCAGGGATACCTGATGGTGGGCGTTGGGCTCTATTATGCATATTGCGCCGGCCCTATGGTCTGACGCAGCAGCACCGCAGCTTTTTGTGCTACATCTGACGTCACCGCAAAACTTACGAACTTTGTCAGGTGGCGGTGCACGGCTCTGCGCGGGTGCAGCGCCCAATGTTCGGTCATTCCTGATGTCAAGAACCGATCTGTGGACTGCACCGCGCTGAACGGCGGTGTTTGTGCGGCGCTTGCAGGAACGACCTAACTCGGCCAACGACAGCAAGGCGTGGACAACAAACCAGGGCCACCCCGTCGAGAGTGAGCCTTTGTTTCTGCTGCTTCCTGATATTTGGGCGATGCGCGCCAGCGACCTGCTCGTGCCGAGTCTTTTCGGTGTGCTGTGTGACTGCTACAGAAGGGAGGCACAGCTCTCTGGGGCTGCCGTGGGGTTCATGGACGCTCACCTCCGCTTGTAGCTCTCAATTCTCACGGAAAGCTCATGACAAGCTGCGTCTTGCATGCGAACAGGCAACATGCACAGCATGACCATCGGCAACCGCGGCCCGGTGCTGCTGGAGGACTACCACCTCATGGAGAAGCTGGCGCAGTTCCACAGGTGCCATCTTCTGCCCTTGTATCTGACGCCACTCCCCTGTGACGGAGGCGTTGCTTGGCTCACGTGCCGTGCGTGGGTGCCTTATGCTGCTCCCTCCGATATCGCACCACACACGTGGCGGCCGTTTCACAGACTTGGAGTTGTGCAGCAGGCAATCTGATTTGCACAGAACGTCAGTGTCCTTTAGAGAGCTTTCTGCTGAGATATGTCCCCAGTGTGGGTGCATTCCACGCATCGCCTGCTGACCCACAAATCCTGGTCCTCAGGGAGCGCATCCCGGAGCGCGTGGTGCATGCGCGCGGCATGGCAGCGAAGGGCGTCTTCGAGGTCACACACGACGTGTCCGACCTCACCTACGCCGACTTCCTCAGCGAGGTGAGCCGTGAGCTTGGCAGGGCTGCACATGACGCTGCCTTGGCGACTCCTTACCAGCAGAGCAAGGGACTGGATGTTGGTGGGCCGGTTTGGCGTTGTTCGATTTTGGGATTGTCTCTGCTGAGACGTTGCAGCCCATGTGCTGCAGGCTCTTCGCATCGCTGCCGCACTCATCTTTGCTCACCCAAACATTATATCTTCACACCAGCCTGATGCCGCAGGTGGGCAAGGAGACAGAGCTGACGGCGCGCTTCTCCACAGTCGTGCACGAGCGCGGCTCGCCGGAGACGATGCGTGATGTTCGCGGCTTCAGTATCAAAATGTACACAAATGAAGGCAACTGGGACTTTGTCGGTGAGCGAAAATTGGCGCTTAGATCCATCCTGTTTGCCAAATAATAATTTTGTTTGATTCTTTTATTTTTATTAGTTGTATTGTCGTTTACCTTTTCATTAGTCATTGTAGTAATTGGGATAAATATCAAAGTACATACATATTTTCTTTCTAAATCTTGCAACTCAATTATGTATGTACAGTAGTAATACATACATGTACATTACAAAACATATTTTGCTTGTTCCTGCTTCGTTCTCAAACTCAATTCAAATTTGTTGCCAGGCTGCCTGCTTTTGAGTGCTTAGTGGCGTGTTTAGCTGGTGTGATTTCTTGGTGTCTTGTATTTGCGACAATGCCGCTGACCCTTTCTGGTCCTGCATTCGCAGGCAACGACATCCCGGTGTTCTTCATCCGCGACGGCATCAAGTTTCCGGACCTGGTGCACTCCCTCAAGCCCAGCCCGCGGAAGCACGTGCAGGAGGGCTGGCGCGTGCTGGACTTCCTGTCCCACCACCCCGAGTCCTGCAACATCGTGCGTTCCTGAGTCCCTTTGTAAAACCGCGCTGTTTCCGCTGTGTCGGTTTCTTGCACTGCTCCTCTTTGTCGATCAGACGCTTTGCCTTCTGCTTTCTGCTGCCTGCTGCAGTTCGCCTGCCATGCATGAATGCTTGTGTTCTTGTTGCTTACACCGATCGTGTGTTTGCGCTGCAGCTGACGTACCTGCTGAGCGATGAGGGCATACCGTCCGATTACCGCCACATGAATGGTGAGCATGTGTTGCGCAGCAGACCCAAGCAGGGGGGCTATCCCAAATCGCCTTCGGGATGTGTTTCCCTCGGCAGCCGATTTCCAGCAGTGCCGGTTCCAGCAGTATTGGCAACGCCCAGCGCAGCGCCAGCGCTTGCCGTTTGTGCTTGCGTATATACGTGGACTTCCGCTTGTGACACCACCACATGGACCACCCCGTGCGCAGGGTTTGGCGTGCACACCTTCAAGCTCATTACGCAGGAGGGTAAGGAGACGTACATCAAGTGGCACTGGCTCTCCCAGCAGGGTGCGCACTCCTGCTTCCTGCTTCCTCCTAGAGGTGGATGACTCACATGCTCTCGCTGGCGCATGAAGTGTCTTGACAGACCCTGAGACCGCGGGCGTTTGTCGAGTCAAGGACCCACGGCAGTGCGCCCGCATCTCTCTCCATGCATGTGCGTCCATATGGGTTTGCTCGAACTCTGTGCAGTACCGCCAATGTTCACTGACGGAAATTTCTGCGTCCCAAGGCGAGAAGTACATGACCAACGAGGAGGCAGACGCCAAGGGCAGCGGCCCCAAGAAGCCCGTCACCGCGACGCTCGATCTGTACGAGTCCATCGAGGAGGGTGTGTCGTTCTCTCTAAACCCAGATGAAATGCACTCGATAGTATATTAACCTGTCGTCGACGTTGCCCTGCCGATCGCCGCAGTTGCACAATGCTCCTCCGCCAATTACGCCTGCGCTGTGCAATGTGTGAAGGGGCGTACGCGCAGTCACTTGCGTAGGAACTGGCTATCCCTTTCGCACTGCCGAACGCTTCCAAGGGGTGGGTACAAAGCCAGGCAAGCGGCCCCGGGCCTCTCCTGCGCAGCGGCATGACGTGCAGGCGCGCCGCGAGAGCCTGACGCGAATGTTGTGTATCGTCCACAGGCAACTACCCGGTGTGGGACCTGATGGTTCAGACGATGGACCCGGAGCAGGAGCACACCCTGGACTTTGACCCCCTGGACCCCACCAAAGTCTGGCCCGAGGCGCGCGTTTTTCGTTTTATGCGTGTTTTCAGTCTTTTCCGAATTCTTGAAATGCATCGACTACGCAACAGCATCAAGTTTGCGAGGCTCTCGGGGTGACACATCATATCATGCTGCGGGAAACGGCAAATAGGCGGCACCAGTTCTGATGTTGTTCTGTCCTGATCGTCTGCAGGAGCAGTTCCCACTGCGGCCGGTCGGCAAAATGACATTGACCACCAACGTAGACAACTGGTTCTCGGTGAGCACCCGAGATAAAACGCCCTGGACTGCCTGCGTGTGCCGGGGCGGTGCCTGGGGTCGAAAATAAACTAGTGCCTTTCTCACTATTATCAGCAATGTCTTGTGCTGGCACCTCGAAACACAGCGAAACACAGTCAAAAACATGCGTACCGTTTTGTTGGAATGGGATCGTACTGGGGCATCGGTGACGATCTTGATGTCGATTTTTTGGCCGCTGCAGGACAACGAAATGCTGGCGTTCTCACCTGGTGTAGCGCCTCCTGGCCTGGCGCCGTCCGACGACAAGCTGCTGCAGAGCCGCATCCAGTCTTACTCCGACGCGCAGGTGAGTCTGCTTGGAACCAGCCGAGGCGCCCCCAACCCTAAAGCATGTCGGTCTGGCAAAACATGCGCGCTAGTTTTCGCTCTCTTGCTCTGTCATAGACATTGTCTGAGCTCGTCTGCTTGTTATGCTGCAACCTTCTTGTATCGACTTTTAAGTCATCGTTCTTCTATTCATGTTGAATGAGAATCAAGTACATGAATATATGCAGTGACTTTTGCAGCGGTACCGCCTGGGCGCCAACTACCTGACGCTGCCCATCAACCGGCCGCGCACCAAGTACCACGACAACCACTGGGGTGTGTGGTCTTCTCGTTTTCGTTTCGTACAGTCTTTTACTGATTACTTACATAAGTGTTGTGCTGTTTGCTGTGTTCCGGCAATTCCCACCCTGCCAGGCCACCCCTGGGGCGAATATGCGACCAGCTTCTGACACTCCACCTGTTTCATCTTAAACGCAGACGGCTTCATGAACACCGTCAAGCGCACTGAGGGTGTGATTCCCTGCCCTATCTGCATCGCCTGTCCTTCCCTTGCTGCTATGCCGATCGCGCTGTCATCTCGCAACTTGCGTCAACGCTTTTCAGATGCGCAATTGACGCTCGCGAACTTGGCATGACCTCTCAGACACAATGCTGACACTCCTCCTCCTTCGCAATCATCTAGACATCGATTACTTCCCTTCGCGCAACAACGCCACTGTGGACGGCGCCACCCGCGGCCCGGTGTACTCGAGCGCGACGGTCAGCGGCAAGCGGCAGAAGGAGATGATCAAGCTGGAGAACAACTTCGTGCAGGCGAGTATCCGAACCGATTTTGGTTCTGACAAGCTGCACGACGCCTACGAGTAGTGCATAACTCCTGAAGCAAACTTTGCAGTAAAATGTACTGGACAGGATTTACTGGGTTTTTGGCGCTGAAATTTTCGGCATTGTGATTCGACAGGCTGGCGACCGCATCCGCGCCTACACGCCGGACCAGAGGAAGAACTTTGTGGAGAACTTGATGATGTGGTTCAGCGAGCCCAAATGCACCGCCGAGGTGTGCTGCTCCGCCCGACGCTGATTCAAGTTTTTCAAGCAATAGAGATTAAGTGGTTGATTGTTCCTTTTTCTTACATCTAGTTTTCCATCAGCCAATTCCAACTCTCCTTTTGCTGTTCACTACTGATACTCAAACACACCTGCTTGACTGTGGTTGAGCCGCAGTGCAATCCTCTCGCAGGTGCGCAACATCTGGCTGGGCTACTGGTCAGAGTGTGACGCCATCTTCGGCGCCGAGGTCAAGGCCAAGGTTCAGGAGGCAGGCCTCCAGGCCTGAATGCTCACAGCCTGAGTCAGCATCTCTGCAAGATGCACGGCTGGTGCTGCGCGACTCAACTGCCGCAAGCGTGCAGGCTTCAGGCCAACGTTTGCTGGCGGAGGCACAGGCGAAGCACCACTGGATTGTAAAGGAGCTTTGCCGCCCGGCCTGGCAATGGAGCGTGGCAGTGAGGCCAGATAAGCACACAACTCTGTGGATCTTCAGTAATGATGCGGGGTTGCAGTTGCCGTTGTATATGGTGGTCGCACTGGATCTCTCGTGTCGCTTCCGCAGCTGGCTTGCGTGACCTTCGTTGACGAGGACTTTGCATCGTTAGTTTGTTTGCCTACCTATTCTTTCGCAGCGTGGCCGAGGTGAGGGGTATGACAGCCGCTTTGCTGACTGAAGTCTTCGTTGTTTTACTTTGGTACGTATGCAATTTCATACTTGTCACACTGCCGCAGTCTCCACAACCACAGATGAGCCTCTGTCGTCTCTTACAAGAGACGACGGATTGGGTCACTTCAGTGCTGTTGCTCCCTGTGCCAGAATCCTTCGCCCACACTCCAGCGCTACACACTGCTCGCTTATGTGAGATAATACCCCACACAAGTATTGTGTGCTGCTGCTACGTCTGCAATTGTCCACGCCATTTGGTTTAATCCGCTGCTGCTGCGTCTTCTAAATGGCGTTTCCTCCACGGACAATCGTCCTCATACTCCTCCACACCCCTCCAGCTGGCTGCTGAGGGTGGACCCCAGCGCAGCGGCCGTCCCAGTCCTGATAGTTATCCTTTCCTCAATTCTTCCCCCTGAGCGACTCCACCAAGATGCTTTATCTGCCCACAGACTCTGCGGCGCCGGGGCGCTTCTGCGTGCAGGAGACACTCTGTTGAGAGTCGGAACCGTGCAGCCGATGTTCTTGCAACCGGAAAACATAACCATGTTGCACCTGCCGCTCCCGCGCCGACCGCATCAACTATAGAAGTCGCTCAGAGAACACAAGCAATGGCGACAGCAAACGCCATGCAGTGGCATCAGGGCGCTGAAGTGCGGTCTCACACACCAGGATTGCGTGCACTCGGTCCTCTGGCTCCCCGTCGGAAGGCGCTGCCGTGGACGTGGCGCGGCCTGACGAGGCGATGCTGGAGCACCGACTCCCGACGGATGCTGCTGCCCGCTCCGCCGTGCCGCTGTCCATTCCGATCTGCGGAGCAAGCGAGCGTGGGATGAAGGCCAGAAGCGAAAGTCTGCAGGGTCTCGGAAGACCACTGAGTGAATGGCAAGAGTACATGCCATCTGTAGGAGATGCGTGAGACATAGGCTTGCTAGTGAAATCTCCTCACCAGCGTTTTTAGCGCGTCCAGCTTGATGGGCATCAGCCGGGCGCCCTCTGCGACCTTGCCATCCGCCATGAGCTTGTTGATCGCCTCATCAAGCTGCGCGACTGTCCGCATCATAGCCTGACGCTGTGAACGAGAATCGTCTGGCAGCGGCTGCGGCCCGGCTGGAGGCGTGCTGGCCGCAGTAGGCGCTGGTGCGGCCGCGCTGGGCGCCGGCTGATCAGCGAGCTCTGCCTCCAGGACATCCTCGACTGGCGTGGCCGTGCTGCCGGCCGGCTCGTCAGGCTCTTCAAGGCTCTGCTGCTCAGGGGCGTCGGCCGGGTAACGAGGGCCGCGCGCGCGCCGCCGCTGTGGCTGACCCTTTGGCTCGCCATCTGCAGGCCGGCCTGTGGCCCTGCCTCCGCGGGTGTTTGCCCCCCCCTGAGGTGCCATGCGCTCCAAGAGTGCACATGCGGGCTGCTGCTGTGATTGAGAGCGCTATGCTGCTAGTCTACTTGAAGTCAGGCCTGTCATGCACCAACTGCGCAGGAGGTTCGAAATACACGAAATCCCGGGAGATCTAGTTGGCAGTCCTCTGACGTGGCGACGAACTCGGCTGGCGAGCTTGCAAACCGACTTCAGAAGCACTGAATGTTCCCCTTTACTACTGGTTGTGAGTGTTCGATGCATCGAGACGTCATACTGGGTCAGCAACAGCACCTTCGCAAGTCTGTTGAAGATCGGTCTGATTCTACTCCCGAATTCGATTCTGGCTACACGTCCGCAAACGTGCAGTCTCTGCAAATCAGTCAGCGCGCAGCTGCCGCACTTCTGCAGTGCCTGCAAGCATGCTGGCGCTTGTAGCGCCAGCCACGCGTGTCGGCGCTTGTAGCGCCAAGCAGCAAGGTAACAGATCTGAGCATCAGGGCGAGCAAGTTTGCGGGCCCTCCCTTCTCTGGGGCGTTCATTGTGCATGGTATCTTGCCTCAAGCAGCAGCGCTCTGCCGGCGCCGCCCCTGAGCGAGGTGCCGCACAGGTTCGTTGGCGTTGCAGACGGCGGGCGCGCGGGCGGCCGAGCTGAGCATCAAGGCGAGTAATTCTGGGGACCCCTCCTTCTCTGAGGCGTTCATTGTACGCTAAGTCGGGGAGGAAACCCTTGCGGCGCCGGCGCTGTCATCTGGGCTTTGACCCCTGGCAATGCTGCTGCCGGGGGAGCGTGACATCCGGGATATATTCCCCGACAAGTGCTTGTCAAAGCCCCTCCTCCAGCAGCCAGCCACTGCCGTGGCATGGCAGCGGCCCCGCATAACTGCGGTCGTGCAGCGTTCATCTCTCGCAGGCCATGTCGAGTGGACAAGCATCGCGCCCCAGCGCGTCTGCGATGCGGGCGCGGCTGCCGTCGAACCTGAATCCAGCTAGTGTGCCACCTTGTGCTACTTGTCAGCACCCAGCAGCTCCCACCCGCCAGCCTCCGCCTCTGAAGACGCCCCTTCCCCGGAGGACACAGCTTCCTCTGAGCGCGCCCGCTTTCGGGAAGGCGCCCCGCTCTTTTTTTCCAAGATCACATGTATTATCCCTGGAAGATTTTACGGACTGTCCAGGCACTGTGCCTAAGCAGTCTACATCACTTGACGAGTCATGCTCACCTCTCCGCTGCCGGCGCTGGCTAGCTGGGCTCCAGTCAGGCGGTCCACCAGGTCGGCTTTCAGCCCCGTCGTTGAAAATCCCCGAGCTTGCAGCTCCGCTTCTACATCAGCTACCCCAGGTTTGCAACCTCATCAGCAGTCACCATGGTACGTGCGAGGTCACTGGCGATTGCTCTGGTTGATCTGGGCAAGCCCTGCAGGTGCAGCTGTCGCGAGATGGTCCCCTGATCCTGGGAAGACAACAGAAGGCTCGAAAAGGCACCTGAAAATTATTTGTCACAAGCTGAATCGATTGTGGGGCCTCTGAAACGGTTTTGCATTGTCAACAAAAAACATCCCTCAGCACCGCACCCTTCACTCACTTTATTCCCCTGATATGCCAGCTCATCAACATGGAGCAAACCTGGCTAGCAGCAACGTCTTCTAGTGTGTGACACTCTCTTCCTGTCCTCTAGCGTGTGACAAAGCACTGAGCTGTTGTTTCTATGAATGGCGGCTGCCACCGCGCGAAGCCGCGCCCAGCCTCCGGCCGCCAGCTGCGGTTTGTCATTGGTCAGCTCGCGGCGGTGTGTTGCGCTCTGCTGGTCTGCCCCAGCATGACCTCCCGCTCGGCGGCCGTGCCGCCGGTGGTGGCAAGCAAACGCCGGGAGGCCTCCAAGCTCTTGACCCGCCGCTGCTCCAGCAGCGCAACCGTCAGCGTACTGCTGCATATTAGCAGCGCACCCGCCATGCTCCACAGCTGCAGCGACTCCTGCGGATGCACAGCGCAGCGCTCGTTCAGCCCCAGGCCATGTTGAATGCCTAACGTGGGATCGGTCGTGCTGAACGCACTTCACCGGGGAATGAGTGTGGCCAGACGCCAAGGGCAGCGCGTGCGATGGCGGGCCATGCCGAGCAGGTGTGAAGCGCAGCTCAATGGGGCCAGCAATCAGGCACATCTGAAGAAAGGGGCAAAGAGGATAGATCCATATGGAGTGCAAGTATTCCTCACATGGAAGATGGCGAGCCCCGCGACAATGCCCCAGACGACGGACAAGTAGGACATCGCCGTCGCGGGCGCCGCTTTGACGCGCCGCAGCGCCATTGTCATGGTCACCTGGCTGCCGTAGCCCGCCAGCCCTGCAAAGGCACAGATATGGCTCAGCCGAGTCTCGGACTGCAGGTCTTGGGTAGCAGGTCCTGCGCAATGGCCTGCCTGGAGCCGATGTCGCATCCCAGACAGGGTTTCCAAATTACTGCATCCATGGTTTTCATGCAGGAAGCCGCGAATGCATGCGCAGCATCAGCATGCTTGCGTCAAGGATGCCGGCACTGAAGGCATTGGCGACAGAATCGCTGCACCTGTGCCGGACAGCGCCAGGAAGGCGGGAGCGTCCAAGAGGGCAGACAAAGCCGGCGTCAAAGTCCTACACCTTAAAGGTTGACTCTGCCTGCATCGCTGGCCCTGCGGCGCGCACCTGTGCCGAGCGCCATACAAGCGGGAACGCACGGTGACAGTGCACAGCCGGCCTTTTTTGTTTCTGAGACCAGGTTTTTCCGCTGACGATGCTGGCGTCAGGGCCCGCACCTGTGCCGAAGAGCGCGAGGAAGGTGGGAACATCGGGCGGCACCACGAAACCCGCCACGGTACAGCCCAGTGCGGCGCCTATGCTGGATGTGAAACCCAGGTAGAACACGATGGTCTGCGGCAGCGAAGAACCAGGTAA
>JAABUM010001121.1_pt1 | contig 41644 bp, 35 predicted proteins | sample 5559161 | NCBI WGS metagenome assembly JAABUM01 (sample SAMN10711868, study PRJNA513369) | rock metagenome | isolation source: Antarctica rocks | place: Antarctica: Victoria Land, Siegfried Peak nord
GCCGACCGTGGCCAGCGTCTTGGTGATCGCCGCCGTCAGCGTCGTCTTGCCGTGGTCCACGTGCCCGATCGTGCCCACGTTCACGTGCGGTTTGTTCCGCTCAAACTTCTTCTTTGCCATGTCTCTCTCCTTGTCGTGGTCAGGGGCCTGGAATCTGGCTGGTTGTCCAGATTCCAGGCCCCCATGCTGGCTGCCGCTATACCTTTGCCTTGGCCATCAGCTCTTCGGCGATATTATTGGGCACAAAGTCGTAGTGGGACGGCTCCATCGAAAATGTGGCGCGGCCCTGGGTCATCGAACGCAGGGTGGTTGTGTAGGCGAACATCTCAGCTAGGGGCACCAGCGAACGAATGGCCTGCGCGTTGCCGCGCGCCTCCATCCCCTCAATCTGGCCACGGCGCTGGCTGAGGTCGCCCATCACGTCACCCATGAATTCCTCAGGGGTGACCACCTCGACGCGCATGATCGGCTCCAGGATACCTGGCCGGGCCCTGGGCACGCCCGCCTTGAGGGCCATGGAGCCAGCGATCTTGAAGGCCATTTCAGACGAGTCAACCTCATGGTACGAGCCATCGTAGATGGCCGCCAAGAAGTCCACCAGCGGGTAGCCGGCCAGGATGCCGTTCTCGGCGGCCTCGCGCACGCCCGCCTCGACAGCCGGGATGTACTCGCGGGGCACCGTGCCACCCACCGTCTTGTTCTCGAACAGGAAGCCGGCGCCGCGCTCACGCGGGCTCAACTCCAGCCACACATCGCCGAACTGGCCTTTACCACCCGACTGTCGCACAAAGCGGCCCTGGATCTTGGTGGACCCCTGGATGGTCTCGCGGTAGGCCACCTGCGGCCGGCCCTGGTTCGCCTCGACCTTGAACTCTCGCTTCATGCGATCAATGATAATTTCAAGGTGTAGCTCGCCCATGCCCGAGATGATGGTCTGGCCCGAGTCGTGGTCGGTGCGCACGCGGAAGGTGGGGTCCTCTTCGCCCAGGCGAACCAGCGCCACACCCATCTTGGTCTGGTCGTCTTTTGTCTTGGGCTCGATAGACACCGAGATAACTGGCTCGGGGAAGCGGATGCTCTCCAGCACAACCGGATGGTCCGGGTCGCATAGTGTGTCACCGGTGAAGGTGTTCTTCAGGCCCACTACGGCGGCGATATCGCCGGAGTAGACGGTCTGAATATCTTCACGGCGATCGGCGTGCATCTGCAGCAGGCGACCGGCTCGCTCCCGCTGATCCTTGATCGAGTTATACACATAGGAGCCAGCGCTCAGCGTACCCGAGTAGACCCGGAAGTAGCACAGGCGGCCCACAAAGGGGTCACTAACGATCTTAAAGGCCAGAGCGGAGAAGGCCTCCTTGTCGCTGACCTCGCGGATGGCCGCCTCATCAGTATCTGGGTTTGTGCCGATCACCGGCGGCACGTCGAGTGGCGAGGGCAGGTAATCAATCACCGCGTCGAGCATGGGCTGTACGCCCTTGTTGCGCAGGCTGGAGCCGCACAGCACGGGAACCAGTTCATTGGCCAGGGTGGCCTTGCGCAAGCCCTTGCGCAGGTCATCAGACGAGATCTCAGCCCCTTCGAGATAGCGGGTCATCAGGTCTTCGTCGTTCTCGGAGATCTTTTCGACCATGTAGGCGCGGTGCTTCTCGGCCTCGGCCCGTAGCTCGGCGGGGATCTCCATGATATCAGCGGCGCGGCCCAGGTCGTCATTGTACATGACGGCCTTCATCTCCATCAGGTCAATCAGGCCACGGAAGTCCGCCTCCAGGCCGATAGGCAGCTGAATCGGCACGGGGTCGCAGCCCAGCCGCTCCCGCAGCATGCTCACGCAACGCCAGAAGTCGGCCCCAGTGCGGTCCATCTTGTTTGCAAACACAAAGCGCGGCACGTTATAGCGGTCAGCCTGCCGCCACACCGTCTCGGACTGCGGCTCGACGCCAGCCACGCCGTCCAGTACCACCACGCCACCGTCGAGTACGCGTAGGCTGCGTTCCACCTCGACGGTGAAGTCCACATGGCCGGGCGTGTCAATGATATTGATGCGATGGTCCTTCCAGGTACAGGTCGTCGCGGCGGAGGTGATCGTAATGCCGCGTTCCTTCTCCTGCTCCATCCAGTCCATCGTGGCCGCGCCCTCGTGGACTTCGCCCACGCGGTGGATGCGGCCTGTATAGAACAGAATGCGCTCCGTCGTCGTCGTCTTGCCGGCGTCGATGTGCGCGATAATTCCGATATTGCGGGTCTTCTCGAGACTGACTGCCCGTGCCATGTGTCTGAGCCTCCAATAAGCTATCAGCGGTGAGCAATCAGCTACGGCCAGGAGAGGACCCCCGGCCCGCCCTGAGTTGATCGCTGACTGCTGATTGCTCCCTTACCAGCGGTAGTGTGAATAGGCCCTGTTGGCCTCGGCCATCTTATGGGTATCCTCACGGCGCTTCACAGCCGTGCCGACGCCGCGTGAGGCGTCTACAAACTCGGATGACAGCTTCTCGGCCATGGACTTGCCCGTGCGGCCGCGGGCGCCCTGGATCAGCCAGCGCATCGCCAGCGCGGTGCGGCGGTCGCCCTTGATCTCCTGGGGCACCTGATAGGTCGAGCCGCCTACACGGCGGGCCTTGACCTCCAGCACCGGCGTGACGTTGCGCATGGCGGTCTCAAAGACCTCCAGCGCCGGCCGGGTTGCCTGGGACTCGGCGCGCTCCATGGCCTTGTACATGATGCTTTCGGCGGTTGACTTCTTGCCACCGATCATCAATGAGTTAATGAACTTTGTGATCTGCTTGTTGGCGTACCTGCTGTCTGGCAGGAGCACCCGTTTTGTAATGCGTGCCCGACGTGGCATGCTTCACTCCCCTCCCTTACTCTCGGCTGGCACATGGAAAGGCACTGCCAGAGCGAAACCGATGCTACTACGCAGTGCCTCTCAAAAAGAAGACCGACGCCGCGACCCGGCGCAAGAAGCGTGACGGCGCTACCTGCGCTTGGCCGAGGCCTTCGCCGCGTCACCTGGCTTGGGCCGCTTTGCTCCGTACACGGAGCGGCCCTGCTTGCGGTCCTTGACCCCGGCGGTGTCAAGCGTACCGCGGATGATATGGTATCGTACTCCTGCCAGATCCTTCACTCGGCCGCCCCGAATCAGCACCACCGAGTGCTCCTGCAGGTTATGGCCCTCGCCAGGTATATACGCCGTCACCTCGAAGCCATTGCTCAAGCGTACCCGAGCTATCTTGCGTAGCGCCGAGTTTGGCTTACGTGGGGCCATGGTGGTCACCCTTGTGCAGACTCCCCGCTTCTGGGGGGCTCCCTTCAGGCGAACGGGCCGCTGCTTGAGGGAGTTGGTGGTCCAGCGCAAGTGTGGCGAGTTCGTCTTCTTGATCACCCGTTTACGCCCTTTGCGTACTAGTTGGCGAATCGTTGGCACCTGATGTTTCTCCTTCTGGCAGAGCCTGGCGAAACGACCAGGCCGCAAGAGAATAGTCTAGCATCTGTTATTGTAAACGTCAAATCTAAGGCGGTGGGCGGGCCAGCTGGCCCGCCCACCGCCTTAGATCATCGCGGCTTACTCGTCGTCACCCTCGTCATCGTCGCCCTCGGCGCCGGCGTCAATAGCGTTCTCGACATCCTCCAGGGAAGCGCCCGTGGGCACCACCTCCTGGACCGTCTCGCGCAGACCAAAGGTGTGCGCCTGATCCATCACGGCGGCCACCGCGGCGAACGTGCTCTCCTCGGCGGTGGGCAGGATGAACGGCACGCCGTCCGCCCCGAGCAAGCCCTCCTGGCGCAGGCGCTTCTGGCGGGCGATCATACCGGAGCCAGCGGGGATGAGCTTACCGATAATCACGTTCTCCTTCAGGCCGAGCAGGCGGTCCTTCTTGCCCGAAATAGCCGCCTCGGTCAGCACACGGGTGGTCTCCTGGAACGAGGCCGCCGCCAGGAAGCTGTCCGTGTTCAAGCTGGCCTTGGTCACGCCCAGCAGCACCGTCTTGGCCGTCGCCGGTTCGCCGTCTTGGGCCAGCACGCGGGCATTGATATCGGCGAACACAAAGCGGTCAACCAGTTCACGGGGCAGCAGCTCCGTGTCGCCCGTTGTGTCTACCTCAACCTTGCGTAGCATCTGGCGGGTGACCACCTCAATGTGCTTGTCGTTGATCGGCACACCCTGAGAGCAGTACACCCGCTGCACCTCGTCCACCAGGTAGCGAGCCACGGCGTCGGGTCCCAGCACATCCAGCAGGTCATCGGGGTCAATCGGCCCCTCGGTGAGCTGGTCACCGGCGCGCACGGTATCCCCGGTCTCCGCACGCAGGCGGGTGGAGCGGGGCACCTCGTAGTCACGGCTGTCCGTGTCCTCATAGCGCACGGTCAGCTGCTCGTCGGTGATGATCACCGTGCCCGCCTTACGCGCCTTGATCGTCTCCGTCTCGTCGCCGTGCGGGTCGGTCGGCCCAGCCAGGATCGTGCCCGCGTCCACCGTGATGCCGCTCTCGATTAAGGGGGTAAATCCTGAAGGGATCAAATAGCTGTCCGTGACGGTCTGGGTTGACTTGACGCGGAGGACCGTTTTCTGGTCCTCGCGCAACACCTCAACCTGGCCGTCAATCTGGGAGATGACCGCTTTTTCGCGCGGCTCGCGGGCCTCAAACAGCTCGTCTACCCGGGGCAAGCCCTGCGTAATATCCTCGCCGGCGATGCCGCCGGTGTGGAACGTGCGCATGGTCAGCTGCGTGCCTGGCTCGCCAATTGATTCAGCGGCGATAATGCCGACCGCCTCGCCCAGCTGCACTAGTTGCCGGGTGGCCAGGCTCCAGCCGTAGCAGTGCCGGCAGATACCACGCTTGCTCAGGCAGACCAACGCCGAGCGCACGTGGACGCGCCGCAGCGCTGGATCCTCGATCTTCTTGATTGCCTCGCCGATCCGCGCGGCGATCGTGTCGGTGATCTCCTGGTTGACCCCCACGATCTCCTCGCCGGTGGTCGGATCCACGAAGGCGCTGGCGCTCCAGCGGCCCACGATGCGCTTGGCGATCGGCGTGCTCATCACACCGGTGTCGGTCTGCTCCAGCCACAGCCCCTGGGTGGCCCCGCAATCCTCGGTGTAGACGATCACGTCCTGGGCCACATCAATCAGGCGACGGGTCAGGTAGCCCGACTCCGCCGTCTTGAGCGCCGTATCGGCCAGACCCTTACGGGCGCCGTGCGTGGAGATGAAATACTCCAGCACCGACAGGCCCTCGCGGAAGTTGGAGCGGATAGGCAGGTCAATCGTCTCGCCGGACGGCGCGGCCATCAGGCCGCGCATGCCGGCCAGCTGGCTGATCTGGGTAAACTGGCCCTTAGCCGCGCCACTTGTGGCCATGATATAGATCGAGCCGAACTCATCCAGGCTCTTGGTCACCGCGTCGGCCACCTTGTTCTTGGCCTCGGTCCACAGGGTAATGCGCTGCTGGCGCCGCTCGGCGTCGGTGATCAAACCGCGGCGGAATTGCTTGTCTAGCTCGTCCACCTGCTTCTGAGCGTCGGCCAGGATGCCCTGCTTCTCCTGAGGGATGGTTACGTCGTCCACGGCCATCGTGGTAGCCGACTTGGTGGCATAGGTGAAGCCTAGCCGCTTGATATCGTCGGCCAGTTGGGCGGTCATGGCCGGACCGAGTTCACGGTAGCACTCGCCGATCACATCGCGCAGCTTGCCCTTGTCCATCGTCGCGTTCTTGTACTCCAGGGAACGCGGCAGCACCTCGTTGAAGATGATGCGGCCTGGCGTCGTCTTGAACACGATGGAGCGGCCCTTCGCCTTGACCTGCAGGTCCTTGCCGCGAATCTGGCCGTAGGGCGTATCTATCTTGGCGTTTGGGTCAACCGTGGAGGCCCCATTGTTCTGGATGAAGGGCAGCCCACGGGTGGGCATCAACACCGCAACATCCTGGTGCAGCCGCAGCCGCCCGGCATGATACTCCTGCAGCACGTCGTCGAAGTCGGCAAAAACGAGGTCCTTGTCCGTCTCCGGCTTGGGGATGGCCAGGGTCAGGTAATAGCAGCCCAGGACCATGTCCTTGGTGGGCATGACCACGGGTTCGCCATCGGCGGGTGACAGCAGGTTCTTGGAGGAGAGCATCAGCGTGCGCGCCTCCATCTGCGCCGCCCGGGACAGCGGGATATGCACGGCCATCTGATCGCCGTCGAAGTCGGCGTTGAACGCCGTGCAGACCAACGGGTGGATCTGAATAGCGCTACCCTCGACCAGAATGGCCTCGAAGGCCTGGATACCCAGGCGGTGCAGCGTGGGCGCGCGGTTCAGCAGCACCGGGTGGTTCTTGATCACTTCCTCCAGCACGTCCCACACCTCAGGCCGCACGCGCTCGATCACCCGCTTGGCCGAACGGATGTTGTGGGCATGGCCGCGCTCGACCAGCTTACGCATCACGAACGGCTTGAACAGCTCCAGGGCCATCTTCTTGGGCAGACCGCACTGGTTCAGCTTCAGCTCAGGGCCCACGACGATCACCGAGCGGCCCGAGTAGTCCACGCGTTTGCCCAGCAGGTTCTGGCGGAAGCGGCCCTGCTTGCCCTTAAGCATGTCGGACAGGCTCTTGAGCTTGTGGTTGCCCGAGCCGCTCACCGCGCGTCCACGCCGCCCGTTATCAATCAGGGCGTCGCATGCTTCCTGCAGCATGCGCTTCTCGTTGCGTACGATGATCTCCGGCGCGTTCAGCTCCAGCAGCCTCTTTAGGCGGTTGTTGCGGTTGATCACGCGGCGGTACAGGTCGTTGAGATCGCTGGTGGCGAAGCGGCCGCCGTCCAACTGCACCATGGGGCGCAGGTCCGGTGGAATCACCGGCAGCACGGTCAGGATCATCCACTCCGGCTTGGGGCCCTTGCGGAAGGCCTCAACCACGCGCAGGCGCTTGGTCGCCTTCTTGCGGCGCATGCTGGACGCTGCCTGGCCATGGATCTCCTCGCGCATCGCCAGGGCCAAGCGGTCCAGGTCTATATTCTGGATCATGATGCGTAGCGCCTCAGCGCCCATGCCCACCCTGAAGATGTGGCCGTAGTGCTCCAGCAGTTCGCGCACGCGTCCCTCGGGGGGCAACTCGCCCAGCTTGATCCCTTCCAGGTCCTCGCGGCGCTTGATGAAGCTCTCGCGGCTCTCCTTGGCATCCTTGTCGTGCTTGGCCCGTAGCGCGTCGAGCTGGGGCTGCAGGTCAGGGGCGACCACGGGGGCCTCGATCTCCTGGCTGGTCTTCAGCTTGTCCATATCGCGCTTGAACTGGTCCTCAATGGCCTCCACACGCCGGGACGCCAGCTCACGCAGCCGGTTGATGTGCCGCGTGGTCACTGCGTCTCCAGCCTGCACCAGCGGCTGATCGTCCCATTCGGGCGTGATGTCCTCGGCGGCCGGCGTGCCCACCATGTCTTGCAGGCGGCGCTCCAGGGCAGTGCCCTGCTCCATCGTCGCCTCAATATCGCCGTCGCGCTGCTGCTCCACGTGCCGAAGGCGCAGGGCGCTATCTTCCTGGGGGCGTGGCGCGGTGGCGTCGGGGTTGGTCAGGTCGGTCATGGCCGCGCGCAGCTCCTGGTCAAGCCGGGCCAGGGCCTTGGTCTCTTCCTCCTGCAGCTTGCCCAGGGCCTTCTTGCGCTCCGGCTCGTTCACCTCGTAGATGATGTACTGGGCGAAGTAAAGGATCTTCTCCAGGTTACGCGGCGAGATGTCCAGCAGCAGGGACAGCCGGCTGGGCGTGCCTTTGAAGTACCAGATATGGCTGACCGGTGAGGCTAGCTCGATGTGGCCCATGCGCTCGCGGCGCACCTTGGCCCGCGCCACCTCGACGCCGCACTTGTCGCAGATGATGCCCTTATAGCGCACCCTCTTATACTTGCCGCAGTAGCACTCCCAGTCCTTTGTCGGGCCAAAGATGCGTTCGCAGAACAGGCCATCCTTCTCCGGCCGGAGGGTGCGGTAGTTGATCGTTTCGGGCTTGGTCACCTCACCGTAAGACCAGCCGCGAATCTGTTCTGGCGAGGCCAGGCTGATGCGGATCGCGTTGAAATCGTTAACTTCCAGCATGTATCTCTCCACTTAGGTCCTGAGCCGTCGGTCATGGGGGGGGCGGATGAGAGCCCGTGGCCGACGCGCGTCGCGCCGGCCACCTGGACCCACCGAACTGCTGTCGCTGAGCCCTGGCCTTCCGGGTAGCGCTCAGCGGTTAGCGCGTGCTACTCACGCCTTGCGCGCCATCTCGCTCAGGCTGGCCCCGTCCGCGGCCGCCAGCTCGAATGTCGGCTCACTGGGCGATGTGTCGTCGGTAAAGGCGATCTTCTGCTCGTCGTCGTTGAGCACCTCCACGGACAGACCCAGACTCTGTAGCTCCTTCACCAGCACCTTGAACGACTCGGGGACACCGGGCTCCATGATCGTTTCGCCCTTGACAATTGACTCGTAGGTTTTGACGCGGCCAATCACGTCATCGCTCTTGACGGTGAGCAGCTCCTGCAGGATGTTCGCCGCGCCATAGGCCTCCAGCGCCCACACCTCCATCTCGCCGAAGCGCTGGCCGCCGAACTGGGCCTTACCACCTAGCGGCTGCTGGGTCACCAGCGAGTAGGGGCCAGTGGACCGCGCATGGATCTTATCCTCGACCAGGTGGGCTAGCTTGAGCATGTAGATGTAGCCGACAGTCACCTCCTGATCAAACGCCTCGCCCGTGCGGCCGTCATACAGGGTGATCTTGCCGCTCTCGGGTAGCTGCGCCTCGCGCAGCAGCTCACGGATCTTGTCTTCGGTCAGCCCATCGAACACCGGCGACGCCACCTTGAAGCCCAGCACATCGGCGGCCCAGCCCAGGTGGGTCTCCAGGATCTGGCCGATGTTCATGCGGCTGGGCACGCCTAGCGGGTTCAGGATGATCTGGATTGGCCGCCCATCGGGCAGGAACGGCATATCCTCAGCCGGCACAATGCGCGAGATGACGCCCTTGTTGCCATGCCGCCCGGCCATCTTATCGCCCGCCGAGATCTTGCGCTTCTGGGCAATGGAGACGCGGACCAGTTGGTTGACCCCCGGTGGCAGTTCGTGGCCCTCGGAGCGGGTGAACACCTTGACCTCGACCACCTTGCCGCGTTCTCCTTGCGGTACACGCAGGCTGGTGTCCTTGACCTCCCGAGCCTTCTCGCCGAAGATAGCCCGCAGCAGGCGCTCCTCGGCGGTCAGCTCAGTCTCGCCCTTAGGTGTGATCTTGCCCACCAGGATATCGGCTGGCCCCACCTCGGCGCCCACATAGACGATACCCCGCTCGTCTAGATTACGCAGGCCATCCTCGCCTACGTTGGGCAGATCACGGGTGATCTCCTCGGGACCCAGCTTTGTATCGCGGGCGTCCACCTCGTGCTTCTCCATGTGAATGGAGGTGAATACATCCTCGCGCACTAGGTCCTCGCTGATCAGGATAGCGTCCTCGTAGTTGCCGCCTTCCCAACTCATAAAGGCCACCAGCACATTCTGGCCCAGGGCCAGTTCGCCGTCCTGGGTGGAGGAGCCATCGGCGATCACGTCGCCAACGTTGATCATCTGGCCCTTCATCACCGTAGGCCGTTGGTTGATGCAGGTGCCCTGATTGCTGCGCTGGAACTTGCGTAGCTCATAGGTATGGTCGGCCCCCGCCGCGTCACGGATAACCACCCGGCGGCCGGTCACCGAGACCACCTCACCACCGTGGCGGGTGACGATCACCTGACCGGAGTCGTAGGCGGCGCGGCGCTCCATGCCCGTGCCCACGATAGGCGCCTGCGCCCGCAGCAGGCCCACCGCCTGACGCTGCATGTTGGCGCCCATCAAAGCGCGGTTGGCGTCGTCGTGCTCCAGGAAGGGGATCAGCGCCGTGGCCACGCTGACGATCTGGCGCGGCGACACGTCCATATACTCGACGCGTTCGATGCCCTCCTCAAGGAAGTTTTCATTGAAGCGCACCGACGCGCGATCGTCAATGAACTCGCCGTCGGGCTGCAGCGGCACATTGGCCTGCGCCACCACGTACTTCTCCTCCTCATCGGCGGTCATGTAGGTGATCTGATTGGTCACGAACGGGCGGATCCTGACTAGCCGGGTGGGCAAGGCAGCCAGCTTGGCCCCCAGGATCTGGTCAACGCGGACACCCTTCTCGGCGACGACCTCGCCGGTCTCGGGATCCACTACCTTCTCATTGAGCATACGGCCGACCAGCAGCGCGTCGTTGGTGGCCAGCATGTTCAACACCTTGCGGTACGGTGTCTCAATGAAGCCGAACTCATTGGGCAGCCCATAGGTGGCCAGTGAGCCGATCAGGCCAATGTTCGGCCCCTCAGGGGTTTCAATGGGGCAGATGCGCCCATAGTGCGACTGATGCACGTCGCGCACATCAAAGCCAGCGCGATCACGCGAGAGGCCACCAGGCCCCAGCGCGGAGAGGCGCCGCTTGTGCGTCAACTCATCCAGCGGATTGGTCTGCTGCATGAACTGGCTGAGCTGCGAACCGCCGAAGAACTCCTTGATCGAGGCCACGACCGGCCGGATGTTGATCAGGGCGCTGGGCGTGGCCGATGAGGGATCCTGAATGGTCATGCGCTCCTTGACCACTCGCTCCATGCGCAGCAGGCCGATGCGGAACTGGCCTTGCAGCAATTCACCCACGGCGCGCACGCGGCGGTTGCCCAGGTGGTCAATGTCGTCACCGTGCGGCGGCGGCAAGCCCTCCTGCTGGGCCTTGTCGGCGGCGTTGTTCAACTCAACCATGGTGCGCACGATCTGCACCAGATCCTCGGGCGTCAGCACGCGGTCGTTCTTGGCCGGGCCCAGGCCCAGGCGGCGGTTTAGCTTGTAGCGGCCCACCCGGCCCAGGTCGTAGCGGCGGGCGTTGAAGAACAGCGACTTGATCAAGCCGCGGGCGTTTTCCAGCGTCGGCGGATCGCCGGGGCGTAGCTTCTTGTACACCTCCAGCAAGCCCTGATCCTCGTTTTTGGCCAGGTCCTTCTCCAGGGTGGTCGTGATATAGCGATGCTCGGGGTGGACATCAGTCTCCTTGAACAGTTCGGTGATCTGCTCGTCGGAGCCAAAGCCGATTGCCCGCAGCAGCGTGGTCACGGGGATGCGCCGCTTGCGATCTACCTTAACCGTCAGCAGGTTGCGGTTGGAGGTCTCAAACTCCAGCCAGGCCCCCCGGTTAGGGATCACCTTAGCCATATAGAGGGCGCGGCCATTGGAGTCGCGTTCCATGGTGTAGTACACCCCTGGTGAGCGCACCAACTGGCTGACCACCACGCGCTCCGAGCCATTGATGATGAAGGTGCCCTCGCTGGTCATCAGCGGGAAGTCGCCCATGAAGATCGTCTTCTCAATGACCTCGCCGGTCTCCTTGATCAGCAGCTTGGCTCGCACGCTCAACGGCGTGGCGTAGGTCATGTCTAGCTCACGACACTGATCTACGGTATACTTGGGCTCACCAAATGGCACAGGCGGCAGACCAAACTCCAACGCCATCTTATCCGAGAAATCCTGAATGGGGCTGATCTCCGCAAAGAGTTCTTTCAATCCCTCCGTCTGGAACCAGCGAAACGAATCAACCTGCATCTTGATCAGGTTCGGCAAAGGCAGAACCTCGGGGATGCGGGCAAACGACCGGCGTTGTTCTTGCGATGTGGCTACAACCATGGAGTAACACTCTCCTTTGCGGGAAGAACCGGCACGGACCATACCTCCGTGAGGGACACGGGCCCCCAGAAGGGGCAAGAGACGCCGCGCGCATGGCGGCGGGGAGGCGAAGAAGACCACCACATGAGGTCTACCGTCTTCACAACCTCCCCCACATGCGCGTCATGGGGCGGTGTGACTGCGGCGCCGGGGCCTTGCGCACTGGAGGGTCTAACAGCAACCTGGGCATAGTTTGTCCCCCCAACTACCAATGTCCGGCAAAGATCAATGATACCACCTCCACACCTATTATGCAATACCCTTGACGATCTTTCAGGGCTGATGGTATCGTGTGAGGTATTGTGAGGTGAAAAGAGAGAGTGCGGCGTCGGCGCCGGCGGGAGGCTGGCTCGCCACGCAGGCGTGTGGGGCTCGTAATATCGCTCCGTGGCGCTTCATAGCGGTGTTTCTGATCCCGCCCAGGCTTTGTGCGTGGGCGCTGCTGGGCCCGTCTTGCGTGGACTTCCCCTTGAGGAAGGGGTGATCCGCCGAGGATGAGGCGGGGCCGTGTCGCGCCTGCCGGAACCGGCCCTGGAGCACGGTGTGGGCGGCGCTCGTCCACAGTGCTGAAGTGTAGCTGGAGTGGGCTGTATAATACATCGGATGTCGCGGAGAGGAACGAGAGGTCAGAGCCACGTGAGAACCGCCCCACCATCGGTCATCATGATGAGTAGTGGGGCGTTGCCATCTCTGCGTGGCCTGGTCACACGGTCGGCGTTGCTGGGCGGCGCCGCGCTGCTGCCCGCCGTCGGTCTGTGTATCGCCGTTGAGCGCCTGGACATTGCTAGGGGCCTGGCCGTGGGGCTGATCCTGGGCGTTCTGAACAGCCTGCTGCTGGCTCAGCACCTGGACCGGATGATCAGCGGCGCAACGGGTGTTGATCGCTTGAGGCGGTCTTTCCGGACCAATCGCAACCTGCGCTTCGCGCTTGTGTTAGGCTGTAGCGCGATGGCAACGCAAGCCAGAGGGATCCATATGGTAGGGCTGGTGGTAGGGCTGGCCTTCTTTTTTGCGCTGAGCACAGTGGTTTACTGCCGCGGCGTGTTGCGACGCTGGCAGCGAGAGGAGGGACAGGCGGCGTGAGCGGGGCGGATAAGCTAGGCGAGGAGATCGGGCGGCATGCCTGGTGGTGGGGTGACTGGAAGCCCCAGCCACCGGTGGGCGTGGGCCTGCTGATCAATGTGGATACCGTGTACATGACAGTGGTGGTGGTGCTGATCCTGCTGGCGCTGGCCCTGCTGGCCCGGCGCAACCTGAGCCTGGAGCGGCCCACGGGCGTGCAGAACATCCTTGAACTGATCATGGAGTTTATCAACGGCTTCGTCACCGATAGCCTGGGGGTGGAGCGTGGCCCCCGAGTGGCCCCTCTGGCGATCACGCTGTTCATGTTTATCCTGGTAGCCAACTATATCGGCCTCCTACCTATCCCGGCCCAGGAGATAGCGCGCGCCAAGGGCCTGTCACCCATCCCCCTGGAGTGGCACTCGCCCACCTCTGACATCAACACCACCGCTGCCCTGGCCCTGCTGGTGATTGTGTATATCCAGTTCGCGGCGATCAAGGCACAGCATGGCGTGGGCGGTTGGCTGCGCCACACCTTCATCAGCCACGGGGTAGCCTTCGCGCCCCTGGCCTTTATCGAGGAGATTGCCCGGCCCATTACGCTGGCCTTCCGTCTTTTCGGCAACATCTTCGCCGGTGAGGTGCTGATCCTGGTCTTCGGCCTGCTGCTACCCTGGTGGGCCGTGCCTATCCCCCATCTTGCGGCCCTGTTCCTGGCCATCTTCGTGGGCGCCATTCAGGCGTTCATCTTTACAATGTTGACGATTGCCTATGTGGGCATCGCAACCGCGCAGGCGGAGCACTAGCTCCCACCGGCGCGGAGAGCGGCAAAGTGGCGCGCGGGGTCTCCCGTGCGCGGTATTACGAGGAGGCGAGCGAGTGGCTCGCCCAGGACGATTGGGAGGCGCCGACCAGGGCGCTTCCCGTACGAGGAGGTAACGATCAGCATGACGGACCATGGTTTGATTATTCTTGGCGGTATGATCGGCGCGGGCATCATCCTGGCGGGCGGGGCCATCGGCGCCGGCGTCGGCGATGGTTTGGTCACTGGCCGCACTGTCGAGGGTATCGCCCGCCAGCCAGAGGCGCGTGGCACGCTGCTGACCACCATGTTCATCAGCGTGGGTGTGATCGAAGCGTACCCCATCATCGCGCTTGTCTTTGCCCTGATCCTGATCTTCGCCACGCCCGGCAAGTAGGCTGTCGGCTAGCCGGCGACCAGCCGTCGGTGCGGCGGAGCAGAACCTGACGGTTGTTGGCTGAACAGCTGATCGCTCTGAAAGGGTGAGTGCGTATGATCAACTTTAACGTGACGCTGATAGTGCAGGTACTTATGTTCCTGGCCCTGCTCTATCTGCTGAACAGGTGGCTGTTTGGGCCGGTGGGCAAGCTGGCCGCTGAGCGTTCGCGGCGGATCGAGCAGGGCCTGGCCGCCGCCGAGCAAAGCCGCGTGCAGGCCGAGGAGGCCCAGCGGCAGACCCTCCAGCAGTTGAACCAGGCCCGTACCGAGGCCCAGGAGATCCTGCGCCAGGCCACGCGGGCCGCCGATACGATGCGCGAACAGATGGTGCAGGCCGCCCGCGAGGAGGCCGAGAACATCGTGCGGCGCACCCACGCGGAGATAGACCGCGAACGGTTGGCCGCTATCGCTGACCTGCGCCGCCAGGCCGGCGAACTGGCGATCCTGGCCGCCACACGGGTGGTTGGTCAGTCGTTGGATACCGAGATGAACCGCCGACTGGTCGAGTCGGCCATCGGGGAGCTGTAGACGATGGCCTCTGATCTGGCCTCGGCCCGCCACTATGCCCAGGCCGCGCTGGAACTGGCCGTTGAAGAGAACGCCCTTGATCGCTGGCAGCAGGATCTGGAGGTGGTGGGCCGCCTGTGGACCGAGGGCAAGGGCCGCGGCTACCTGAGCGATGGCCGCCTCAGCACAACCGTGCTGATCGAGCGGGCGCGCCAAATGCTTGGCCCACATATCGGCCCTCAGGCGTTGAACATGATCCTGCTGATGATCTCCCGGGGGCGGGCCGCGCTGCTCCCACTGGTGGTAGGGCAGTTCACCACGCTACGTGAGCGGCGTGAGTTGCGCGCTCAGGCCGAGGTGACATCGGCTATACCGCTGACCGACGAGCAGCGCGCGGAGATCGAGCGCCGCCTGTCCGCTGAGTCGGGCCAGCAGGTGACGGTGACCAATAAGGTGGATGTCGCTATTCTGGGTGGGTTGGTCATCCGGCAGGGTGATCAACTGCTCGACGCCAGCATCGCCACCAAGTTGCGCCGCCTGCAGGCTCAGATCGCCAACAATGAAGAAAAGCGCCTCATCTAGAGGCGCGGAGGACGCACGGGGTAGAAAGCGCCGAGCCAGACGGGCGCGCCCTTCGGGGAGTGGATCCAGCTGGCCGGTACGAAGAGGGGACGACCAGGCGCCGCTACCCCACGCCTGACGGCCCACTATCCCCTGGAGGGAACTGGACTATGGGTATCCGCGTTGATGAGATCACATCGGTGATCAAGGATCAGATTCGCACCTTCGAGCAGCCCACTCAGGAAGTCAGCGTGGGCACCGTCGTCTCCGTCGGCGACGGCATCGCCCAGATCTACGGCCTGCAGGGGGCCATGGCCAGCGAACTAGTGGAGTTCCCCGACGGCACGTTGGGCATGGCGACCAACCTTGAGGAAGACAGCGTGGGTGTGACCATCCTGGGCCCCTACGAGCAGATCAAGGAAGGCCAGCAAGTCCGCACGACCGGGCGCATCGTGCAGGTGCCCGTGGGCGAGGCCATGCTGGGCCGCGTGGTCAACCCACTGGGCCAGCCGATAGATGGCAAAGGCCCGATCAACACCACCGACTATAATCCGCTGGAGCGAGTGGCCTACGGCGTGATCTACCGCCAGTCGGTCAACACGCCGCTGCAGACCGGCATCAAGGCCATTGACGCCATGATTCCCATTGGCCGTGGTCAGCGTGAGCTGATCATTGGTGACCGCCAGACCGGTAAGACGGCGGTGGCCATTGACGCGATCATCAACCAGAAAGACAAGAACTGCCGCTGCATCTATGTGGCCATCGGCCAGAAAGCCTCCAAGGTGCGCGAGACGGCCACCGTGCTGGAAGAGTTTGGCGCGATGGAGAACACGATCATCGTGGCCGCCGAGGCCAGTGACCCCGCCGCGCTGCAGTTCATGGCCCCCTACGCTGGCGCGGCCATGGGCGAGTACTTCATGGAGCGCGGGCAGGATGCCCTGATCGTGTACGACGACCTGACAAAGCACGCCTGGGCCTACCGCCAAATGTCGTTGCTGCTGCGCCGCCCGCCAGGGCGTGAGGCCTACCCCGGCGACGTGTTCTACCTGCACTCGCGCTTGCTGGAGCGCGCCGCTCGCCTCAGCGAGGACAAGGGAGGTGGGTCGCTGACCGCTCTGCCGATCATCGAGACGCAGGCCGGCGACGTCTCGGCCTATATCCCGACCAACGTGATCTCCATCACTGATGGGCAGATCTACCTGGAGCAGGACCTGTTCCTCTCCGGCCAGCGCCCTGCCCTCAACGTGGGCCTCTCGGTCTCCCGGGTGGGCAGTAGCGCCCAGGTTGGGGCGATGAAGCGGGTGGCCGGACGAATGAAGCTGGACCTGGCCACCTTCCGTGAGTTGGCCGCCTTCGCCCAGTTCGGCTCCGACCTGGACAAGGCCACCCGGCAGCGCATCGAACGCGGCCAGCGCCTGATGGAGGTGCTCAAGCAACCGCAGTTCTCGCCCCTGTCGGTGGAAAAGCAGGTCATGATCATCTATGCCGTCAACAACGGCTACTTCGACGCCATCCCGCTGGATCGCATCGGCGCGGCGGAGGAGGCGTTCTACCTGTTCATGGAGTCCAATCACCCACAGGTCGGCCAGAGCCTCGCCGAGCAGAAAAAGATGTCCGACGAGCTAGAGGGTAGCCTGAAAGCGGCGATCCAGGAGTTCGTCAAAAGCTCAGCATTTTAGGTGACCGGGCTGGGGAGGGGTTGCTAGAAGCGACGCCGCCCCGGCCCAACACTGGGGAGGTTCCCATATGGCATCGGCACGCGATATCCGTCGGCGCATCCGCAGCGTGAAGACCACGGCACAGACCACAAAGGCGATGCAGATGATCTCCAGCACCCGCATGCGCCGGGCGCAGCAGCGTGTCGCCGCCGCGCGGCCCTACGCGGAGAAGATCCGCGAGGTGCTGGCTGACCTGGCGGCCCAGGGCGGCTCGACCACCCATCCGCTGTTGGAGAAGCGGCCCGCCGGCGGGGCGGTGATGGTGTTGGAGGTCACGCCAGATCGCGGCCTGTGCGGCCCTATGATCAGCAACCTGAACCGCGCCGTGGCCCGCTTCACCGTGGAGCAGCGAGGCAGTAGCACGGTGCAGATGATCGCCGTGGGCCGCAAGGCGCGCGATTTCGGGTTACGCACCGGCCTCAAGCTGGTGGGCGAGTTCACCGGCATCACCGAGCAGCCTACCCTGGCCGACACCTCGCCCATCTCGCAGTTGGCCATGGACGAGTATATCGCTGGCAACGTCAGTCTGGTGTACCTGGGCTACACAAAATTCATCTCCACGATGAACCAGCAGCCGGTGCTCACCCAGTTGCTGCCTATCGTCCCGCCTGACGGTATGGCCCCCGCCGAGGGAGAGCAGCGCGTGCGTGCCGAGTACCTCTACGAGCCTGACCCGGCCTCCGTGCTGGCTCAGTTGTTGCCCAGCTACGTGGATGTGCAGGTCTACCAGGCCGTATTGGAGACTAAGGCCAGCGAGCATAGCGCCCGCATGATTACCATGCGTAACGCCACCGAAAATGCGCTCGATCTGGTCAAGGATCTGACGCTAAGTCTCAACAAGGCCCGCCAGGCCAGCATCACCCGCGAGATCGCTGAAATCTCGGCAGGGGCCAACGCCCTGGGCAAGTAGCGGCCTCGTCCGGGCATCGCGGGTAACAACCGATAGGTCACACTGACGCGGCTTCCGGCCCGGTCAGCACGTAGGGAGGAACAACGATGACAATGACACTCGACGCCAGGAACGCTGCGCGGGCGGGCCGCGAGGGGCGTGTCGCCCAGGTGATCGGCCCCGTGGTGGATGTAGAGTTCCCCGACGGCAACCTGCCGGCCATCTACACCGCCCTTGAGGTGGTCCAGGAGGGCACGGTTGACAGCGCCGCTGGCGGCAACCGCCTTGTGCTGGAGGTACAGCAGGAATCAGGTAACAACTACGTGCGCTGCGTGGCCATGGCCCCCACCGAGGGTTTGCGCCGCGGCGCCCGGGTGATCAACACCGGCCAGCCGATCACCGTGCCCGTGGGCGCGGTTACTCTGGGGCGCATCTTCAATGTGCTGGGCGATCCCGTGGACAACAAAGGGGCCATCCCCGCCGACGCCAAGAGGCTGCCCATCCACCGTGAGCCACCGTCCTTTGAGGACCAGGTGACCAGCGCCGAGATGTTCGAGACGGGCATCAAGGCGCTGGATCTGATCGCCCCCTTCAAACGCGGTGGCAAGGTGGGCGTCTTCGGCGGCGCCGGCGTGGGCAAGACCGTGATCATCCAGGAACTGATCCGCAACGTGGCCCAGGAGCACTCCGGCTACTCCGTCTTCGCCGGCGTGGGTGAGCGCACCCGCGAGGGCAACGACCTCTACCACGAGATGATGGATTCCGGCGTGCTGCCCAACGTGGCCCTGGTGTTCGGCCAGATGAACGAGCCGCCGGGAGCGCGGCAGCGGGTGGGCCTGACCGGCCTGACCATCGCCGAAAACTTCCGCGACGCCGAGGGCAAGGACGTGCTGCTGTTCATAGACAACATCTTCCGCTTTACCCAGGCGGGCTCAGAGGTGTCGGCTCTGCTGGGCCGCATGCCCAGCGCGGTGGGCTACCAGCCTACCCTGGCCGTGGAGATGGGCCAGCTACAGGAGCGCATCACCTCGACCAAGCGCGGCTCGATCACCTCAGTGCAGGCTGTCTACGTGCCCGCTGACGACTACACCGACCCCGCGCCCAGCACGACCTTTGCCCACCTGGACTCCACGATCAATCTGGAGCGCAGCCTGACCGAGCAGGCCCTTTTCCCCGCCGTGGATCCCCTGGCTTCCACCTCGACGATCCTCACGGCCCGCGTGGTGGGCCAGGAGCACTACGATGTGGCCCGAGGCGTGCAGCGCGTGCTGCAAACCTATAAGGACCTGCAGGACATCATCGCCATCCTGGGCATTGATGAGTTGAGCGAGGAGCAGCGGCTGACCGTCTCCCGCGCTCGCAAGATTCAGCGCTTCCTGACCCAGCCGTTCTTTGTGGGCGAGGTGTTCACCGGCCGCCCCGGACGCTTTGTGCCCGTGCGCGAGACTGTGCGCGGCTTCAAGGAGATCCTGGAAGGCAAGCACGACGACATCAATGAGCAGGACTTCTATATGGTGGGCACCATTGAGGAGGCCCGTGAGCAGGCGGCGAAGGCTCAATAATGGCCGGCACGATGTCTTTGGACGTGGTGACGGCCGAGCGCGTCGTCTTCAATGAGGATGTGACCATGGTCATCGCGCCGGGCGCGGCGGGCGAACTGGGCATCCTGCCCACCCATATCCCCCTCCTGACCACGCTCAAGCCGGGGATACTGCGCGTGAAGCATGCCGGATCGGAGGAGACCATCCTGGCTATCGGCGGCGGCTTCATGGAGGTGCGGCCCGACCGCGTCACCGTGCTGGCCGTCTCCGCCGAGCACGCCGAGGAGATTGATGAGGCGCGGGTAGCTGACGCCCGCCGCCATGCTCAGGAGGCCCTGGCTGGTCGCGGTGAGATCAGCCAGTCCGAGGCTCAGTCCGCTCTCCTGCGTGCCGAGGCCCGCCAGCGGGCCGTGGAGATGCGCAACGCGGCGCGCACCCGCCGAGGCTAGCCGCTACTCAACAGGGCTACGCCCACGGAGCGTGGAGGCCACAGTGGCCTCCGCGCCCCGTGCTAGTTTCCGTGGCAGCCTGGCGCTGCTACCGTGAGATCAGCCGCGCCGCGCTAGCCGTGGGCTGGTGGATCCATCGGCGCCAAAGCCTGTCCCACTGTTGCGGGATTGAGACTGTCGTGCAGCGCGGCCACGGCGGGGGCATGGCGGGCGCGCCGCAGCAGGCGCTCTGCCGCGCCGACCACCTGATCGGCGGTCAGCACCTGCAGACAGCGGTTATCCTGGCATTTTGATCCACCGTAGAGCGTGGTGCTGCCCACGAACGAGAAGCAGGGACTGCAGGGGAGACCGGAGCGCACGATGCCCACATGGCGGCCCACCGGCCTGTAGTTGGTGGGGTTGGTGGGGCCAAAGATGCCCAGCGTGGGCGCGCCCATCGCGGCGGCCATGTGCAGTGGCGCGCTATCGTTGCCGATGAACAGGAAGCAGCGCTCCATCAGCGTGGTAGAGACCAATAGGCTGGTCCGCCCATTGAGTATCACGGCGGTGGGTCCGATAGCCGTGGCGACCTCACGGGCCAACTCCAGTTCGTCAGAGCCGCCGAAGATCAGCACCCGCGCGCCGTAGCGCGCGGCCAGGGTGCGCGCCACCTGGGCGAAGCCCTGGGCGCTCCACCGCTTCAAGCCGCGGAACCCCTCGCCGCCGGGGTGGATGCCCAGCAGCGGGGTTCCCGGCGCAATCTCCTGCTCCTCCAGGAAGCGCGTCGCCGCGGCCCTATGGAGCGCCGTGGGGCAGACGATCACCCGGGAGGTGTCCACCGGCAGGCCCAATGGGGCCACCAGGCTAGCCATGTTCTCGATGGCGTGGCGCTTGCTCCAGGGCCGGTCGCCGATGGGCAGGAACCAGTAGGGGATGGGCATGCGCAGGCGCAGCTTGTAGGGGATGCCAAACAGGGTGACCAGCCACCACTGGTAGGGGCTGCCCTCCAGGGCCAGATCATAGCGCCGCCCGTTGATCTCGCCTAGCAGTTGCAGGTAGCGCCATACTCCGGCCCAGGTCTGCCGCGTAGGGTAGACGATCACGTGGTCCAGGTCGCGGTTGCCCTCCAGGATGCCCTTGTTCGTGGGGAAGACCAGGGCGTCAATGCGCGCGTCGGGGTAGCGGCGGCGTAGCGCGCGGATAGTCGGCGTGGTGAACAGGGTATCCCCGATAGGCAGTAAAAGCAACAGCAGAATACGGCGGTATTCGGGCGGGCGCGGACCACGGCGCAGGAAGTACAAGCGACGCAACAGGCCCATCAGCCGCCCTCCTCGGCTGGCCGCGCCGGATCAGCCGTGTCCCCGGCTATAGCGCCCGCGGCGGCGGTCACGTGGGCCTCGTGCTGTTCGTTCCGCTCACGCTGCTCGTTCTCCAGGTTGGGGAAGAACATGGTCAGAGGGATCTCCGCGCCGCGAGAGAGGAACTTCTTGAGCCGCTTCTCCAGCACCGGGCGGGCCAGCATCACATGGCGCCCGCAGGTCTGGCAGCGCAGGCCGATGTCCGCGCCCAGGCGATAGACCTGCCACTCAAACCCCCCACAGGGGTGGGGCTTACGGAGGCGCAGCACGTCGCCAATGCGGAACTCCACGACCGGCGCGCTCATCGCTCTCCCACCGCGTCGGCCACCGCTCCCGCCCCGTTGAGCCTATCGCGCCAGCCCTCGGCGGCCCGCCGCGCCACCTCGGCAAAGTCGCTCCTCTCGGTGCTGGCGTAGGTCACCTGGCGCGCTACGTTGACCACCACGCGGCGCCCAGCCAGCGCGGCCAGCACCGCTTCCAGGTCACCGCCCTGAGTGCCCAGGCCCGGGATCAGCAGCGGCAGCGTGGGGGCCGCCGCCACGACGCGAGCCAGCGTCTCTGGGTAGGTCGCGCCCACGACCAAACCGCACCGCGTCGCCGCCGGCCACCTGGCCACGCGGCGGGCCACGGCCTCGTAGAGAGGCATCATACGCCCCTCATGGGTCACTTCAAGCTCCTGGAACTCCGCCGCGCCGGGGTTAGAGGTGTGGCACAGCACGAAGGCGAAGCGGCCCTCACAGGTGAACGGGGCCACGCTATCCTCGCCCATGTAGGGGCTGACCGTGCATGCCCCCGCGCCCAACTCATCGAACATCGCACTGGCGTACTGCTCGGCTGTGGACCCAATATCGCCGCGCTTGCCGTCCACGATCACCGGCACATCCAGGGGCACGGCGCGCACCGTCTCGGCCAGTGCCCACCACCCCCGCGGCCCCAGGGCCTCATAGAAGGCCGTGTTCGGTTTGTAGGCGCACACCAGGTCAGAGGTAGCCGCGATGATCGCCCGGTTAAAGGCCACCACCGCCGCCGGCACATCATCGCCCAGGATCTGAGGGATCCTCTGGGGCAGCGGGTCCAGCCCGATGCACAGCAGGCTGTTGTTGCGCTGACGCGCGGCGTCCAGCGCATCTAAAAAGCTCACACGTCACTCCCCAACCCCGCACCCTACATCTCTCCCACTGTCTAGGGTACTACACCACCGTATGTGGAGCAACCGTCCCACCACTTCTCAGCAGGTGAATGAGCCGGCTATCACTAGGGTCGGTCGGAGAATAACGTTGTCAGATCTGGAGACCTCCGCCCAGGGCCATTTAGTTCTCGATCTACAACCGGTCCAGAGCCGCTCAGAGGTGGCGATGCGCCGATGGGCTCCCGAGAAGGCCACCTCTGATGCTCCTGTCCGTTGACCTCGAAACGATGAGCCTCTAGATCATCTGATCCAGGGGCTCTCTAGAGCGGGTGACGCGGTTCGAACGCGCGACATTCTGCTTGGGAAGCAGACACTCTGCCAACTGAGTTACACCCGCAATTGCCTTGCCGTGACCTGAGTATAGCACACCAGGTGGGCCGACCTCAAGGGGGTATAAGCTGCTTTTTGGCGGCGCTACGCCCAGCCGATGCGCTTGGTGTGTGCATGAAGGACAGCGGTAGCTGCCATGCGTGGCGGATGGAGCGCTGGTGACCACAGGTTGTACTGCAGGGGGACGGAGCGCTCCGTCCCCCTTGCTAAAATCCGCGACGATGGTGGGTGCGCCCTACTCCAGGGGAATGGGAGCAAGACCACAGCGCATACCGGCGGTGCCGCGGCAGGGGCAGGCGTCCACTGCTCAGCGGGCCGGCGGCATGTCGAAGTAGACGGTTTTGATCTGCGTGAAGAACTCGACGGCTGCCTTGCCCTGCTCACGGGAGAACGAACTGGACGATTTCATGCCCCCGAAGGGCACCTGTGGCTCGGCGCCGGCCGTTTCGGAGTTGACGTGGACAATGCCTGACTCGCTGGCGCTGACGAAGCGGAAGGCCCGCTCCGCGTCGCGGGTGAACACGGAGGCGGAGAGGCCGTACTGCACGCCGTTGGCCACATCAATAGCTTCCTCGAAGCTGTCTACGGTGATCAGGGCCAGCACGGGGCCAAAGATCTCCTCCTGGGCGATGCGCATGGTGGGGGTGACGTCGTCAAAGAGGGTCGGCTCCACAAAATAACCGCCGTGGCGCCCCGCGTCGTCCAGCGCATGGCCGCCGGCGAGCAGCCGCGCCCCCTCGTCCTGGCCGATCTTGATGTACTTCAGCACGGTGTCTTTCTGGCCCTGTGAGACGAGCGGCCCCATGTATGTCTGGGGGTCCAGCCCGTCGCCCACCGTGATGGCCTGGACGCGCCGGAGCAGACGCTCGGTGAACTCGTCTTTGACTGAGCGCATCACGATGACCCTGCTGGCCGCCGTACACTTCTGGCCAGTGGAGAGGTAGGCCCCGTTGAGGGTCTGCGTGACCGCCTGCTCCAGGTCGGCATCGTCTAACACGACAATGGGGTTTTTGCCGCCCAGCTCCAGTTGAGCCTTTTTGTGGCCGTCTATGGCCAGGTTGTAGACGTGCCGGCCTACCTCGTTGGAGCCGGTGAAGGTCACGCCGGCGACATGCTTGTGGCCGACCAACGCATCGCCGATCTGGGAGCCTTTGCCCAGCACCAGGTTGAGCACGCCCTTGGGCAGACCAGCATCCTCCAGCACCTGCACGATCTTGTAGGAGGTCAAGGGGGTCAGCTCGGCTGGCTTGAGCAGGACCGTGTTGCCGTAGACTAGCGCCGGGGCGATCTTCCAGCAGGGGATAGCCACCGGGAAGTTCCAGGGGGTGATGGCGGTGACCACGCCAAGGGGCGCGCGGGTAGTGTACAGGAAGGTGGAAGGGTTGGCTGAGGGGTAGGTGTCGCCGCTAGGCTGCCAGGCCTCGCCGGCGAAGAAGCGCAGTATGCTAGCCCCCCGCAGCGTCTCGCCGCGGGCCTCACGAAAGGTCTTGCCCTCTTCAAGGGTCATCGCCCGGGCCACACCGTCAGCGCGCTCCTCCAGCAGCGCCGCCGCCTTGAATAGGATCTCCCCCCGTTTGGGCGGCGGCATCGCCCGCCAGGCGGGCAATGCCGCCGCGGCGGCCTCCGCCGCGGCAGCCACGTCGTCGGGCGTGGAGGATTGGAAGCGGGCAACCACCTGATCGGGCTGCGCCGGGTTGCGGTCCTCCAGCAGCGTGCCCGACGCGGAGTCGCGCCACTCGCCATTGATATAGTTTCGCAGTGTCTCCACAGTCATCGTCGTCATTGGCTAGGCTCCCCCTAATACTCCATAGATAGCGCAAAGCTTCTCTTTTCCATTGTACATGGGCAGCGGCCTTTAGCACCTCCCGACCACCCAATGTGCTTGTCCTGTACTCGTCAGTACGCTACCGTGTTGTCTGGAGCATAGGGTCTGCGTAACTGGGGCTGGGACAGCATGGAGGCGTGGCATTGTCCCGCTGGAGTGCGTGGCCCTGTGGTCCCGTCCCGGGGCGCGGCCTGCGTACCGAAGGTTAGGTTCCGCTTGCCTGGCTTGGCGCGGGCGATAGCACACCGGCCCTGACCATCGCCACCAGCGGGTGGTCGCTGATGGTCAGGGGTAGGTCAATACGGCCATGCCGCCGGCTGCTTTCGTAGATGCCGAAGATGATCTCGGTGGCATTGAGGGCACGGCGGGCGGCAAGCATCGGCTCACGGTCGCCCAACAAGGCGTCCACCGTGTCGGCAATCGCCCGCTCCACATAGCCGGGACCGTGCAGGCTCTCGCCCCCCGTGTCTATCGTCTCCCATAACCCTGAACCGGCGCGGCGGACGCGTAACGCCGGCCCGTTGGGTACGCCGACCTCGATCGTGCCCTCGGTCCCGATCAGGCGGTTATCCACCCCGACTAGCCCCATCAGGTCTCCAGCGGCGATCAGGCCAGAAACGCCGTTGCGATAACGCCAGGAGCCCAGGGCGGCGTTTTCAATGTGCGCGCCAAAGATGCGCTTCTCCGTGCGATAGTCTACCTGGCCGATCACCCACTCGGCTGGCTGCTCCCCGGTGTAGTAGCCGCACATATCAATGTAGTGGGTGCCCCAGTCGTAGATGTCGCCACATGAGACCTCGACGCGCGTCAGGTCGCCGATAGCTCCACCCAACGCCAACTCACGGGCTCGGGCAAATGGCGCCCCAAAGCGCCGCTGGTGATTGAAGGTGAGTTGGACCCCCCGGCGCTGGCACTCCTGGGTCATCAGCCGCGCCGCGCCCCAGGTGTCGGCCATCGGCTTCTCGCAGTGGATCGCCCGCACACCGGCCACGGCGCAGGCGATGACCATCGGCGCGTGCAGGTGGGGCCAGGTGCAGATGCTGACCATATCTAGCCGCGCCGTGGCCAGCATCTCGTTGTAGTCGGTAAAGACGCCCTCGGGGGCTATGCCGTAGGAGTGCGCAAAGGCCTCGGCGTTCTCGCGCACGATGTCGGCGCAAGCCACCAGTTCGCAGGTATCATCCAACAGGCGATAGCCATCGGCGTGGCTGTAGGCCATGGCATAGCCCATGGCGTCGGGCCGTTCCTTGCGCCGTCCGGTTCCAATGATGCCCACCCGCAGCCGTGCCATACGCCCTCCCCCGCTCCACCAAACGCCGCACACGCGCGCCCGCTCCTACATAGTACCCCCTTGTGGCCGCGCCGCGCGAACGGCGTGCTCTACCAGGCGCCGTCAGGCCGTCGGCTACAACAGCCTCTCGGGGCGCCGCTTGCTGTCCGTCGGCGCCGAAAAGATATGCCGCCGGCGGTGTTACGCAACCACACGAGCGCCACACGAGATGGCCAGTGTGGCGCCTGGCCCCGAGGTGGAGCGCGGGGAGGTCACGATGTCTGCCGTGCCCTCGGCGCGGCTACGCCGAGGGCAGTCCGTGACTGGCTCTCCAGGGTGGGGGAGGGCGGCTGGTCGGCGGCCCACTCGGCGCACAGCGGCTGCACGGCCAAGATCAGGGCGACCAGGCAGTCGCATGTCTCATCCTGTAGCTCCGGCGACAGGTCAGTTAGGGGCAGCGTACGATAGAGGCGGCACCAGCCGCGATCCCATCGCTCCAGCTCGATGGATGGCCCGAGTTGGGCTTTGAGCCAGGGTAGGGCGTCTTCCAGGAAGTCGTACAGGGCGGCGTTGGTGGCTGGGTCGGCCTCCATGTGGAACCCGATCTCCAGGTGGCCGGTGGTGTCGTGCAGCCACACTTCGTAGTGCAGACCCTTGATCCCGTAGGCGAACTGGCCTAGCCGAGAGCGGCCGGTAAAGGTAAACGACCGCAGCTCCTGGGGCAGGCGCTGGCGCAGCCCGTCGGCCACGGCGCGCACAAAGCGGGGCGTGGCCTGGTCTCTTGCTCCAGTCGGGCGCCCCATGGTCATGCCAGGCACCTCCGGCCCGGTGTACGCAGCCGGCCGATCATGCCGAGCGGCCCAGCGTGGCCAGGGGAGCGTCGCGGAACTGCCGCGCGTAGAGGTCGGCATAGACGCCGCCCTGGGCCAGCAGGGTCTCGTGGGCGCCCTGCTCAACGATGCGGCCCGCCTGCAGCACGACGACCAGATCGGCGTCTCGGATAGTGGACAGGCGGTGGGCGATCACCAGGCTGGTGCGGCGCTCCAGCAGGTGGGTCAGGGCGTTCTGGATCAGCGCCTCGGTGCGCGTGTCCACATTGCTGGTCGCCTCGTCCAGGATCAGGATGCGTGGGTTGGCCAGCAGGGCGCGGGCAAAGGCCAGCAACTGGCGTTGCCCCTGGCTGATGCTACGGCCTCGCTCGCCAAGCATGGTGTTGTAGCCCTCCGGCAGCGCGGCGATGAAGTCGTGGGCGTTGACCAGACGGGCCGCCTGCTCCACCTCGGGGTCGGTCGCGTCGAGGCGGCCATAGCGGATGTTATCCGCCACCGATGCGGCGAAGAGGAAGCTGTCCTGGATCACCACGCCGGTCTGGGAACGCAGGCTGGCCGCTGTGACATCGCGCACATCATGACCATCCACGCTGATCCGCCCGCCGGTCACATCGTAAAAGCGCAGCAGGAGGTTGATCAGCGTCGTCTTGCCCGAGCCGGTGGGGCCGACGATAGCCACGGTCTGGCCTGGCCGCGCCTCCAGCGAGATGTCATGCAGCACGGGGACGCCCGGCTCATAGGCGAAGTCTACGTGCTCGAACATGATGTGGCCCGCCGCGGGGGGCAGAGCAGGGGCGTCGGGGCGCTCGACCAGTTCCTGGGGCTCGTCAAGCAGCTCGAAGATACGTTCGCCGCCGGCCAGTGCGGCCTGCATCTGCGTGTACAGCTGGCTAAGTTGCTGGATGGGCCGGAAGAACTGCTGAACGTAGCCCAGGAAGGCCACGATCAGGCCGACGCTGGCCCCGCCGTGCAGCACCAACACGCCGCCATAGCCGATCACGATAGCTGTGTCCACCGTGCTCAACACGTCCAGGGTGGGGGAGAAGGCCGAGGTGAGGCCGACGGCCTGCACATTGGCGTCGCGATTGGCCCGGTTGAGTTGGGCGAAGCGGGTGCGGTTGGCGTCGCCGCGGTTGAATGCCTGGGCCACCCGCACCCCTGAGATATCCTCTTCGAGGGCCGCCGAGACGGCCCCAATGGAGGAGCGCGTCTTACGGTAGGCCACTCGGGCACGGCGTGAGAAGTAGCGGGTGGTCAGCAGCATCACCGGCACGATGGCGAAGGTGGCCAGGGCCAGTGGCCAGTTGAGCAGGAACATGGCAATGGTGATACCAATCAGGGTGAGCACGCTGCCCAGGAGCTGCACCAGGCCGTTGCTGAGCAACTGGTTGATTGTGTCCACGTCGTTGACCAGGCGGGACATCAGGTCGCCCGCCTCATGCTTGGCGAAGTAGCGCAGGCTCAGGCCTTGCACCCGGTCGAAGATGCGCCGACGCATCGTGGAGAGGGCCTGCTGGCCGACCCAGCCCATGATGCGGAACTGGCCGGCAATGGTCAGCAGGCCCAGCACATAGGAGGCCAGCAAGAGGGCCATCAGGCGAACCAGGCCAGCGGCGTCACCCTGAACGATCGGTCCGTCAATGGCCCGCCCGATCAGCAAGGGACCGGCCAATGTGACCAACGCATTGAGCACGATCAAGAACAGCACGAGCAGGAGCCATGGCCAATAAGGCCGCAGGAAGAGCAGCAGCCGGGCTACCACGGCGCGGCGGTCCTTGGCCGCGCCACCGTCCACGGCGATCTGAGGGCGCATCATCACTGGGGGTCTCCTCCGCTACACGGGGGCCGCTACCGGCGCGGGGTCGTCCCGCAGCTGGGAGGCGACGATCTGGGCATAGAGTTCGTTGTCTTGAAGCAACTGCTCATGGGAACCATGCGCGGCCACCCGGCCACCATCAAGCAGCAAGATTGAGGTGGCCTCGCGCACCGTGGAGATGCGCTGGGCGATCACAAAGCTGGTGCGGCCGCGCATCAAGCCCCGCAGCGCTTGCTGGATCTGGTACTCTGTCTCGGCGTCCACGCTGGAGGTACTGTCGTCCAGGATCAGGATGCGCGGGTTGAGCAGGAGCGCGCGGGCGATGGCGATGCGCTGCTGCTGTCCACCGGAGAGGCCCACGCCACGCTCACCAACCACGGTATCGTAGCCCTGGGGCAAGGCGCTAATGAAATCATGGGCTTGGGCGGCCTTCGCGGCGGCCACCACATCGTCCAGCGAGGCGTTGGGCAGGCCATAGGCGATGTTAGAACGCAGCGACCCGGTGAACAGCGTGGTGTCCTGCAGCACGATACCGACCTGGCTACGCAGGCTGGCCAGGGTCACATCGCGGATGTCGTGGCCGTCCACGGTGATCCGCCCGCCGCTCACGTCGTAGAAGCGGGGCAGCAGGTTGATGATCGTGCTTTTGCCGCTGCCGGTGGCCCCCAGGACGGCCAGCGTCTGGCCTGGCTCGACGGTGAAGCTGACATGGGAGAGGGTGTCGCGCTCGGCTCCGATGTAGCGAAACGAGACGTCGTCGAAGGCAACCCTGCCGTCCACCGCTGGCAAGGGCACGGCGCCGGGCCGCTCCACCACCTCGGACTTGGCGTCCAGCACCTCGAAGATGCGCGTGGCCGAAGCCCCGGCCCGCGCCAACAGGGCCATCAGCATGCCCAGCGTGGCGATGGGCATGATCAGGAACATCAGATACGTATTGAAGGCGACCAGTTCGCCGACGGAGAGGGTATGGCCGATCACCTGCAGGCCGCCTACCCAGATGATCGCCAGTGTGCCCAGGTTGGCGATAAAGAAGATCAGAGGGAACAGGCTGGACAGGGCAGTGATCACGCGCAGGTTCTTCTCCAGCAGCTCACCATTGAAGCGGGCGAACCGCTGTGTCTCATAGGGCTCACGGGCAAAGGCTTTGACCACGCGGATGCCTGCGATGTTCTCCTGCAGCACCGTGTTCAGGCGGCTGAGGCGCTGCTGTACCTCGGTAAACATGGGCCGCACACGGCGGAAGAAGACCACAATAACGATTACCAGGAGCGGCACCACGGCCAGGGCCACCAGGGCCAGCCGCCAGTTGGTCAGCAGCAGGATAACCACCGAGCCGATCAGCATGACCAGCGCGTTGAGCAGTTGCAAAAAGCCCTGGCCGGTAAACTGGCGGACCAACTCCACGTCGTTGGTGGCGCGGGTCATCAGTTCACCGGTCTGAGCCTGATCATGGTAGCTGAAGCTGAGACCCTGCAGCTTGGTGAACAGGCTATCGCGTAGGTCGTAGGCCACCCCCTGCGATGCTTTCTCGCTCCAGAAGCCCTGCAGAAAGGTGAACAGGCCACGCACCAGGGCGATGACCACGAGGACGGCGGCGCCCCACAGCACAACCTCCTCGTGGCGTCCGGCAATGCCCCGGTCAATCACCACTCGCAACACCGTGGGGGCCAATAGATTTGTGGCCGTGACCAGGATCAGGCTGAGGAAGGCCCCCGCCGTCAGCGCCTTATACCGGCCGAACAGATAACTTAGGGCGCGACGTAGCGATGGCGGCATTGGCCCGACCTCTTCCTGATATATCACAATGGGTCTCTAGCTACATGGTAGTCAACATAGTGGCTACGCGCTACACCCCGGACACGCGACGTCGCTACCAGGTCCTGTAAGCGAACCTGCACGGTCGACGCTACACACTATCCGATGATCCGCGCATATATACAATAAGACAAGGATGTTCTAACCACGCCCCAAGGGCGCACAGGGTACGTGGCAGGCGCCACCTGTGCAGACGAGCCGAAGAGAGAGGAGCCGTAGGTGATCCACAGCCGCATACAGACGAGCGATGGCCAGCGCCTGGTTGACCCGCCGCTAGACAAGCTGGCCGACTGGATCGCCGATCCCGGCGCCGCGATCTGGCTGGATCTGGAGGCGGTTGGCGAGGAGGAGCTGAACCGTATCGCCGAGGCGTTTAACCTGATGCACCTGACCGTGGAGGATATTCTCCAGCAGGGCCAGCGGGCCAAGCTGGAGCGCTTTGAGGAGCAGGGCTACTCGGTGCTGGTCATTCATGGCCTCGCCTTGAACGAGCAGACCGGCGAGATTGAAACGCCGGAACTGGACGTGGTGCTGGGCAAGAACTTCCTGATCACTGCTCACCAGGCTGATCTGCGCGTCATTCAGGACGACCGCCACAACTCGGATATGCAGTGCGCCAACGTGGGTAAAAGCCCATCCTACGCCCTCTATGCGGTAGTGGACCGCATTGTAGACAACTACTTCCCGGTGCTGGACGCGGTGGATGATCAGATTGATGAACTGGAGAACACAATTGTTCACAACCCAACGCCGCTCGTCCTGGAGAGGATCTTCGACCTGAAGCGCACCCTGGGCCATGCTCGCAAGGTGACCAGCCCCCAACTGGAGGTGTTTAACCGGCTGATCGCCCGTGACGAGGAGTTTATTGACCCGCGCTACACGGTGTACTACCGCGATGTGTATGACCACCTGGTGCGCACTTTCGAGGTGATTGACTCCTACCGCGACCTGATGAGCAGCGCCCTGGACGCCTATCTCTCCACGGTGGCTAATCGGCAGAACGAGGTGATGAAGGTGTTGACGGTGATCTCTTCGGTGTTTCTGCCCATCACCTTCATCACCGGCGTGTTTGGCCAGAACTTTGCCCACATGCCCCAGGTAGAGCACGATTTTGGCTTCCTGTGGTGGGTAGTCCTGTTCAGCATGGCTCTGCTCTCGGCTGGCCAGCTAGCCTACTACCGACGCAGAGGCTGGTTCTAGTCGCTCTCAGTGTTGACGTGAGTGATCCATGGCGGGGCGCTACTACTGGAGCGCGTTCCCCACATGGGGTGAGCGCTTATCAGACCGACGGGTGACTCCGCGCTATGGCGCTGGGGTGACCTGCTCCGTCTGGCGCTCGCTTTCAGACTGCTCGAAGCGTTCACGCAGGTGGTCTGCTTCACGGTCCAGGGTGGCCAGCGCCTCGGGACGGGGCGCTGCCTCGCCCCCAGCGGCGGCGACACCGGCGGCGGCCTTGATGATAGGGCTACTGGGGGTAGTCAGTGGCGACGCGGGGGCCGTCTGCCGGCGCCGCACCACACCTCGGGCCAGATCAATCATGCGCGACTGTGTACGGGGCGCGTCGGGCAAGGTGCGCCCCTGCCACTGCCAGTAGACCGCTACAGCTAGCACGTAGAGGATACCGGCGACGGGGACAGCAAACAGGGCGCCGATCAGGCCACCCATCTCCACACCAGCTAGCAGAGCCAGCATGGCCCCCAGAGGGTGCAAGCCCACCGCGTGGCCGGTGATGCGTGGCCCGATCACATTGGATTCAACCTGCTGGATGAGCAAGAAGAGCAAGACAACCCACAGGACCAGGGGGAAGCCCTGGGTCAGGCTAATCAGCAGCGCGGGTATCGCGCCAAGCACCGGCCCAACCATGGGCATTAGCTCGAACAGGCCAGCCAGCAGGCCGATGACCAGCGGATAGGGCACGCCCAGGATAGCGCAGCCCAGTCCAGCGGCCACACCAATCGTCACGGCCATCAACAGCTGACCACGAATATAGCCGCCCACAACCTTGAAGAAAGCGGCCTCGACAAAAAAAGCCTGGGAGCGCAGCCGTTCAGGCAGCAGGCGAATCAGATTGTTATGGATCTTATTGCTGTCCAGCAGCAGGTAGAACGACAGCACCAGGATCAAAAAGAGATCCACTACAAACGAGGTCAGGCTGGTCAGGATCACCAATGTGGAGCTGAGTACGACGCCGCCGATGGTCTGGGCCTGATCCAACACTTGCTTCTGCACGGCGGCCATGCGCACGGGCAGGTGGTGGCTGATAAAGAATTCGTCCAGTTTGCTGAATGGCCCCTGCAGCGCCGTTGTCTGGTGCGACCAGTCGCCGGCCAGCGCGGCCAACTGGGCGATCAAGGGACCCAGAAACAGGGTGAGCACACCGGCTATCACGGCGATGCTGCCCACGTAGGCGGCAGCGATGGCCAGCACGCGGGGCAGCCCCCGGCGCTGCAGGGAACTCACCGCCGGGGCAAAGATAAAGGCTACCAGCATGGACAGCACCAGGGTCAAGAGCAGATGGGAGAAGCGCGCCAGCACCAACCAGGTTAGGTAGAGCACGGCGGCGCTGGCTAACACGGTGAGCAAAATGCCCAGTGTTCGGCCAACATGCAACTCGACGGTATGGCGCGTCACGGTGTTTGGGCTTTCTGGAGTTCCCATTGGGGCAGAGGAAAGGGCCACGGAATTCTCGCTTTCGAGGTAATCGGCGGATATCGGCGCTAGCTGTTGGTCATGACATCCGACTGCATGACGGTGGCGTACACGGCCACGGGGCCACGACGCCCGTTCTTGACCGGGCAGGCCAAGCAAGCGGCGCCGTGGCGGCTGCACACTGCTGCAACGCAGGATGCGTGCCCGCCTCGGCCCCTACTCCTATTTTACCTGAAAGATAGTGAACAGGCGCTGACGGCGACCGCCAGCTTAGGCCTTCTTGATGCGGTAGCCCAACGCTAGCAGAGCCTTGACCGTCTCCAGGGCCGTGCCGCGGTCGTAGGCTTTGTCACCCTCGCTTAGCTGCTCGTAGGACACCAGGCCGGGGTGTTCCTTGCGCTCGTCATCGCGCCGCGTACCGTAACGCCAGCCATCGCGCAGCCGCTGACCCACCCACACATCGTGGACGTGGTGGGCCAGCACCTCGGTCAACACGATGATCTCATCGCTCAGGGCGATCCGCGTGGTATCAACTGCCCCGCCCAGTAGGGCGCCGGAGTCGTCCACTATCCTACCCTTCCTAAATTTCATTCGCTGGGTGGCAGCCAGCCCCGCTGGCGCAGGGCAGCCACTCCCAGCAGGCCCAACATGACCTGGTAGCGGGAGAGCATCTGCTCAGAGTGAAACTCCAGCCGCCCTTTCTCGCACCACTGCAGCTGATAGGTGGCCCCCGTGCCATCGTCGTTCTTCTCCATGATCAACTCGGAGATTGGCGCACCCAGCACGACGGAGCCATGGTGGGTCCGCCAGTAAGTCAGGAATTGGTCAGCCAGGATATGGCCGGTAGTGGGGAAATAAAGCTGACGGGTCGGGTGGCCGGCGGGCCTGGCCACGCGTGTAAAGACCTGTCCGGCGGTGAGCAGGTGGCCCAGCGGGGCGGTGGTGACCACCCCGCCGCGCTGCTCCAGCAGGAAGCGGTCGGTATACTGGCGGGTCACGCCGCCCTCAACGAAACTCTCAGTGCGCGGCCGGCCAAACACGGTGGCCCCGCCGTAGCGCTGGTAGAAGGCCAGAAACGGCCCGCGCAAGGTGTGGCCCAGAATTGGGCTGGCCAGCGGCACGAACAGGCCACTGGCGGCCTTCGCCACGGGGTCGGCCGGCGTGGCGGTGTGGCGGTGCGTGGTCAGCACGACAGCAACGCCGATAACCAGGGCGAGCACAGCGGCGGCCAGGCCCAGTAGGAGAGTCCGGGCACGTGGGGCCCGCCGCCTAGCCTGCTGATCGCCCCGAAACGGGCTAAGCGGCTCCGTATGGCGATCCACCAGGGGCGTGGGCGGCGTGGGCAGCGCGGCGTGGCCCACCTGACCAGGCGCCGACGTAAGGGCCACTGGGCCGCGTCTGCGGGTCACACTGCCCTCAAAAGCATGGCGCTGCTCGCCGGCCAGGCTCAGCGCGTCGGCCAGCAGAGCCACGGTGTCGCGCCGGGGCGCGCGGCGGGCGCCCCGCTCCAGATCGCTGATCGCCCGCGCGCTGAGTCGCGCCGCCTCGGCCAGGGCCTCCTGGGAGAACCCGGCGGCCACACGGTAGCGCTTGAGCAGGTCGCCGAATAGTGGTTTGTCGCTCCCCGTCATACCCTTAGCATCCTCACCAGGGCAGACGCGCTCGGGCGCCTCGCCGTCCATGTGACGCCCCGTCCCTACCCAAGGGCGATCATAGCACAGCCGCGCCCTCTTGAAACGGGGCCAGGCCACGCAAGGGGGGGTACGCGTTACTTGCGTGGGCCAATCGCGTGGGTTGCGCGTGGGCCGCTGGCCAGGCGCGGCCCAGACTACAGGGGCTGGGCGACGCGAAGCCTAGCCGCCCAGGGAGGGATAACGTGGGTCGAGCCTCATAGCGGCTCAGTAAAAAGGGAAGGACGGGTGGGAATGATCAGCCGAACCACAGCGATGCGGGCGCTGCTGGCCGTGGTGTGTCTGGCGGCGGCGCAGCTGGTAGCCAGTGGAGCACAGCCGCCCCTCAGGGTGGCCGTGGCGGAGCAACAGGGGAGGACCCTGTTTGCCGGCACGTCGGGTGGAGCGCTGCTGCAGGGAGATGGAGGCACGACGTGGCGCGTGCGCCAGTCCCTGGATGGCGGCGTCACCGCGCTGGCCGCGGCCAGCGATGGGCGCATGCTCTACGCGGGGGCCGGTAGCGGCGTATGGCGCTCGACCGATCGGGGCAGGCGCTGGCAGCCGACCAATAACGGTGCTATGAGCAACACCATGGTCACCGCGCTGGCGGTCAACCCCCGCGATGCCGGCGTGGTCTACGCGGCGACTGGGGACAACCTGTACCAGACCACCGACGGTGGATCCTCGTGGATCAGGTTGCTCAATGACCTGCCTACCGGGGCGGTCACCAGCGTGGCCCTCGACCCACTCAACTCGGCCAGCGTGTGGGCGGGCACGGGCGGACAGGGCCTCACCCACAGCAGCGATGGCGGCAGCACCTGGAGGGCCACCTACGACAACGCGCTGTTGCCGTATAGCTCGGTCACCGCCGTCGCCGTGTCGCCGGCCAGTTCGGCGGTGATTTATGTCGGCACAACCAGTGGCCTGTACCAATCAACCGACGGTGGGGCCTCGTGGGTGACCCTGGACAACGGCCTCTCCGGGTCAGCCAACATCGCCAGCCTGGCTATCAGCCCACGCCAGCCCAGCCTGGTCTACGCCGGCACGGACAGCGGAGCCTACTACTCCACCGACGGCGGCAGCACCTGGCGCGCCGCCGATGGCCTACCTGAGGGCCTCGTCTCCGTGATCGTCGCCGATCCGGCATCCGCGCGGCAGGCCTACGCGGGGACGGTCCAGGGCTTATACATCACGCGCGACGGTGGCGCTTCGTGGGCCCACATCGCCGGCGGTGACCTGGGCTACGGGGCGGATGTGCGGAGCCTGACCCTGACCATCGCGCAGCGGCTACCCACCGACCCGGCGACGGCTGTGGGCCATGGCGCGCGCTACTTTACACAGACCAGCCACAACCTTGCTGGCGCGTTCCTGAGCTTCTGGCAGCGCTACGGAGGGCTGGACATCTTTGGCTACCCGCGTAGCGAGGCGTACTCTGAGGGGGGGCGGGTGGTCCAATATACCGACCGCTTCCGCCTGGAGTTCAGCGGCGGGCGGGTCGTCACCGCCCCCCTAGGCCGTGTGCTGACGGCGGGGCGATCGTTCCCCCGGGTAGATCCCATTCCGTCCACGCGGGATCGGATCTACGTCGCCAGCACCGGCCACAGTCTGGCGGGGCGCTTCCTGACCTACTGGCGTAGCCACAACGGCGCGACGCTGCTGGGCGCGCCGATCTCCGAGCCAATCCGCGAGGGCAACGATGATGGCACGGGCCGTGTCTACCTGACCCAGTGGTTCGAGCGGGGCCGCCTGGAGTACCACGCCGAGTTAGCCGGCACGCGCTACGAGGTGCAACTTGGCTTGGTGGGCAAGCAGGACCTGCGGCGCCGCGGCTGGTTGTAACACCGGTCAGGTCGTTGAGTGATCGGTGTGCCTCCTTCCCCTCAGCCTGCTACTCCCTCTCTCACAAGTCATGTTGTGCTAATCACCAGCGGCGTGCCCACAGCCGCGCCGTACAAGTCGGCGGCGCTGGCCTTGTTGATCGCCAGGCACAGCCGCCAGTAGGAGTCTTCCAGAAGGACAGGTGAACCGACCTCGGCGCCACCGAAGGTGCGCAGCCAGGGGCAGCGCACCATACGCTCACCGACCTGCACGCTGACCACCTGCCCCGGTGCCGCGTGATTGCTCAGGTCGGCTACCCGCGCACTCAAGCGCAGGTTGCCGTAGTGGTCAACGTAGAGCACCTCCGTGTAGAGTCGCCCATCGCGCCATTGGGGGGCAGGTAGGTGGGGCCGCACCAGCGACTCCACACTCACGCTGGGGCCGAACGACGCCGGGGCCACGCCCAAGGCCAGGTGGGCCGCCGCTGGCCCGAAGATGTCCCGTCCATGGAAGGTAGCCGACATGGGGCTGAGCATATAGGTGGGGTTGGTCAGCACATGGGCGCTGGTTACACCACCGAGCGCCTCCGCCGCGGGCAATAGCAGCCCGTTGTCTGGCCCTACCAGGTGGTCGCCGCGGCTGGTGGAGATGACGAGGGGCCGCCGGGCCGTGCCCACCCCTGGGTCCACCACGGCCAGGTGGGCGCCCACGGGCATATAGGGGAGCGTCGCCTCCAGAGATAGAGCCCCACGCACGACATCGTAGTCGGGCACGGCGTGCAGGATATCAATGATCACCGCGTGCGGCGCGATGCGCCACATCACGCCCTTGACCGTGCCTACCGAGTCGTCGCGCAGGCTGAAGTCGCTGGTGAACGAGATAAAAGCAGTCACCGGAGCGTGGTCCGCGCGGTTGCGCTACGCGGGCCACCCGCCGCCCCTGTGTGTGGGTCAAGCGTCATAGGACGCCCCTTTCTACAGGCTGCCCTTGGTGCTGGGGATACTGTCACCCAGCCGCGGATCAATCAATGTGGCATCGTCCAACGCTCTGGCCAGGGCTTTGAACAGCGCTTCCACTTTGTGGTGGTCGTTCGTGCCAGCCAGAAAGCGGGCGTGCAGGTTGAAGCGCCCTTCCGTGGCCAGCGAGGCCAGCACATGCTCGATCATCTCCGTGGGCAGAGTGCCCAGCATCTCACCGCGCAACGGCAAGTCACAGGCTGTCCAGGGCCGCCCACTCAGGTCCACAGCCACGAGAGCCAGCGCCTCGTCCATCGGCACGATGGCCTGGCCCATACGCCGGATGCCACGTTTCTCACCCAGCGCCTGGGCAAAGGCCTGGCCCATCGTGATGGCCACGTCCTCAGCTGTATGGTGGGCGTCAATGTGCAGGTCGCCGGTCGCCGTCACCTGCAGGTCAAAGCGGCCGTGCCGGGCCACGTGCGCCAGCATATGATCCAGGAAGCCCACCCCCGTGGCAAGCTGGGCCTCACCCCGGCCATCAAGCTCCCAGCGCACCGTCACATCCGTCTCGTTTGTCCGGCGGTGAACCGTGCCGCATCTGCTCATGGCGGCTAGCGGTCCCGCAGATCGTGCAGGAAGTTGGCGCTACGAGCCTGATCGGCGGCCTCCTTGCCGAAGATCAACTCGGTGATCTCCAGGTAGTCGCGGGACAGGATCTCGTCGTACTTGGTATTGAACTCATCCGCGCTGATGATGCCTTTATCTACCAGCAACTCAATAATGGCTCTCTGGCGCACCCTGGCCAGGATGATCTCCGGGCCGACGGCAGCAAAAAAATCGGTTAAGCGGTTACTCTGTGTCTCTGTTGTCACACCTACCTCCTCAAAGCACGTGGCCTACAGCTGGTGTCCCGGCGTCCGGTGTTGACGCGGCATTTACCCCTTGGATGTGCCCAGACTGCACCCCTTATTATAGGGCTACGGGCGACCTGACCGAGTCAACGGTGAAAGGTTGGCACGTATTCACTATACTGAAGGATAGATTACTGGGCATGACCACAGTGCTAAGTGTAGGGTTGACGCAGGGTCAACTGGTCGCTTACGCCGTTCGTCCCATGCCCTGTGGCGGTGATGAGAATCCTTGCGGTCGGCGATGTTGAACAAGCTCTACTGCACGAACACTACCGCCCTGAGAGGTGGCAAGGCCCACACAAGATTGATCTGCTGCTCTCATGCGGCGACTTGGATACCGAGTACCTGGATTTCCTGATCACCGTTTTTCAGGTGCCCGGCTACTATGTGGCGGGCAACCATGACACCTCCTACGAAACGGCGCCGCCAGCGGGTTGGGACAACCTGGATGGCCGCCTGATCACCTTTCAGGGCGTGCGCATCGCTGGTTTGGCCGGCTGCATGCGCTACACCCGGGAGAAGCAGGCCTATCAATATACTGAGGCGCAGATGACCCGCAAGGCCTGGCGGTTGCGGCCTGCTCTATGGCGCGCCGGCGGCACCGATATCTTCATCAGCCACGCTGCCCCGGTGATCTGCCCAGTGGCGTATAACCCCTGCGCCAGCCCGGCTGGTGGAGAGCGGCCCTGCACGCACCCCGATCTGCCCGGCCACCTGCTCACCTGTCCTGATATGCCCGACCCCTGCCACCGCGGCTTCGCCGCGTTTCGGCGCGCTCTGGACCGCTATCAGCCGCGGTATTGGCTGCACGGCCATAACCATCTCTCCTATGCACGCTCCAAGCGGGTGCAACAGGTTGGCCCCACCTCGGTGATCAATGTCTACGGGCACACCGTGATCGAGATCGCGACGCATGGCTAGCCTGGTTCGGCTGAGACCACGCGGCGGCGCCTGATGGACTAGCCGCGCACCGGATAGTAGATGATGTTCTCGGCAAACTGATGGGGCAGCTCAAATGATGGCTGCTGCACCAGTAACTCGCCCTGTGTCTCCACGCGCAAGGTATCGTAGAGGCGCTCCACCTCATCGTCGCGGCGGATCACATAACGGAAAGTGCGCTGCTGTCCCCGCCAGGTGAAGGCGATGGTGAATACCACCTCCTTAGCCGGGGGCTCGATAAGCTCCGTAATGCGCACGTCGGTGGCCCGCTGCACCGCGATCAGATACTGCGCCATGCGCTGCGCCAGTGGGGCGACAGCGGTCATAATTTTGGCCATGCTCTACCTGGCTCCTCCTCCATCACTCTCCAATGACTGTAACGACGCTCATCCCTATAGTCTACTACTATGCCGTCTAGCCACCAGTCCCCTGTTCTCTGTCTCCATAGCCCCACCCTTGGCCATAGACATAACACCAGGACAGGCGCGGCGGGTGACCTCCCCAGGAGGTGTCAGCAGGTGATCACCCGGCCTGGCGGCTCAGCTGAGCGATTGCAGGAACTGATCAATCAAGTAGCTCACATCCTCGGGTCCGGGGTCAGCCTCAGGGTGGAACTGCACGGCTGAGAAAGGCTTGGAGCGATGCCTGATGCCCTCGTTTGTGCGATCGTTGGCGTTGCGGAACCAGGGCTCCCAGCCGGTGGGCAGCGTGCTCTCATCCACGGCGTAGCCATGGTTTTGGCTGGTGATGTAGCAGCGGCCAGTATCCAGATCAATGCAGGGCTGGTTCTGGCCACGGTGGCCCCACGGCAGCTTATATGTGTCGGCGCCGGCGGCCAGGGCCAGGATCTGGTTGCCAAAGCAGATGCCAAACGTAGGCAGGTTGCGCTCCATGGCCGTCCGCGCCACCTCGATAGACGGACGAACGCTCTTGGGGTCACCCGGCCCATTGGAGATCACCAGCCCGGCCAGTGGCTCCTCCACATCGGCCAGGTCAGTGTTCCAGGGCAGGCGCAGCACATCCACGCCCCGCGCCAGTAGCGCTCGCAGGATATTGTTCTTGACCCCGCAGTCCAGCACACCCACCGTGCGCCTTGGTTGCGCGTTCAAGGGCATCGTCGAAGGCAGCAGCGTTGGCTGGCGCACCGAGACGGCGGCGACCGCCTCATCCAGCGCCCGCACATCCTCCGGCCCCGGCAGCGTCGCCGGGTCGGCCTCGCCCAGCCCCAGGCGGCCGGGCATCACGCCGTGCGCCCGCAGTACCTGAGTCAGCCTGCGGGTGTCCACGCCCTGCAAACCCGGCACACCCTCGGCGGCCAGCCATTGGTGCAGGCTGGCGATCGAACTCCAGTGGCTGGGCGTGTTCGACGCGGAGGCCACCACCACCCCGCTGACCTGAATATGCTCGGACTCAAAGTTATCCAGCACACCACCGGTGGTGGAGCGGTCGGGCACGCCGTAGTTGCCGATCAGTGGGTAGGTGAACACCAGAATTTGGCCCCGGTAGGAGGGGTCGGTCAGACTCTCCGGATAGCCCACCAGGCCAGTGCAGAAGACCACCTCACCAGAGGCCGACTTGGGCGCGCCGAACGACCGGCCACCAAAGACGCTACCGTCGCTCAAGATCAGGTGTGCCGCCTTGCCCACATCCACCGCTGCTCGCCCTCCCCCCTACTCCGATATGATCCACTGGCCTATGTCAGCCCCGATGGAGTGTAGCACAATACACCGTCGGCTGCCGCACGTTATAGAGCAGCAGCATCACGGCGATCTCCTCGATCAGATCCACCACGTCGGCCATGATCTTTTTATCTCACTGGGCCTCGCCAGGTAGCTTTCGAGCCAGCAGATAGACCCGTTGGCTGGGGTGTTCGACCTGCGTGTAGGGTTGGCGTTCGAGTGCCGCCTCAACCGTAAAGCCTGCCTCGCGCAGCTCCCGTTCAATGGCCTCGCGGGTAAAGAAGTGGAAGTCCAGGTTTACCTGCTGGCCCAGCCACTGATCCAGATGAATTCGCTCGTTGCCCCCATGAAAGGCCAGCAGCAGCAAGCCTCCGGCGCGCAGCACCCGGTAGAACTCCCGTAGGGCAACCCCCACCTGGGCTGGGCTCAAGTGAACAATCGCGTAGAAGGCCACGATCCCTGCCCACGCCCCATCCTGAGCGTCCAGCGCCAGCATGGTGCCCTGGCGGAACCGCACCTCCGGCGTCCAGCGCCGCGCCAGCGCAACCATCTGCGCTGAGAGGTCCACACCGACCACCTGTAGCCCGCGCCCGTGCAGATAGCGGCTGATCTGGCCAGGGCCACAACCCACATCACCCACGGGGCCGCGCCCCTCCATGCCCTCAGCGAACGCATCCAGCAGGCCGCGATCCAGCGGTTTGTGGGCCAACTCTTCGCCGAATTGGGCCATGTACTCCCCGGCTACCCGGTCGTAGCTCCCCCGCACATCGTCCACCCCATCATCCATGAGTAACTTAGGGACGCTCGAGGAATAAGATGGCCCGCCGCTGCTATACTACGCGATGATGAGGAGAGATGAGGAGGTAGCGCGCGAGGCGCAGGAGAGAGGATGGAACTGACGGAGTCGCTCATGACCCTCTT
>JAABUM010001122.1_pt1 | contig 41623 bp, 35 predicted proteins | sample 5559161 | NCBI WGS metagenome assembly JAABUM01 (sample SAMN10711868, study PRJNA513369) | rock metagenome | isolation source: Antarctica rocks | place: Antarctica: Victoria Land, Siegfried Peak nord
ATCCGCTCTGGGCGCTGGAAGTGCTGCGCTACTGGCAGCACCGCAACCTGGTGGCCTACCACGCCCATCGCAAGCGCCGCCTCGCGCGACGCCACGGGTACCATGAACTCTCGCTGTAGTATTAATCACAACCGGCAAAATCTGCTTCGTGCGCGCCACGCGGCTCACCCTCAATTGGTGGCGGCGGCCGCTACGCTTGCGGCAAGGTACTCCCCTGGACGATAGAAACGCCCATCCAGGAGGGGCCGATGCAGCGGGAATGGCAGGTAGCTCGGCGGCTGATACCGCGGACCGACGGGGAGCGACGCTGGGACCACGCGTATCAGCACCTGCTGCGGTGGGCGACGAGCGCAACCCCACAGGAGGCCGATGATGCGCGCCGCACTTTCCGCCCGGGTCTCGACGAGCCGCCAGGCGCTGGCCCAGACCATCACGGACCAGGTGACCCGATTGCGGGAACACATCCGCCAGCAGGGTTGGACGCTTGATGCGACCCATGTGTTTCGCGACGACGGCTATAGCGGGGCCAGCCTGACCCGTCCGGGCCTCGACGCTTTGCGCGACCAAGCGGCGCTCGCCGCGTTCGATGTGGTCGTCCTGACCGCGCCGGATCGCCTCGCCCGAAAGTACATCCACCAGGTGCTCCTCCTAGAGGAACTCGCGGGGCTGGGTTGTCAGGTGCTGTTCGTCGACCGTCCGATGAGTCAGGGCCCGCATGACCAACTCCTCCTGCAGATCCGCGGCGCGGTGGCCGAGTACGAGCGCACCCTCATCACCGAGCGGATGCGCCGGGGGCGCCAGGCGAAGATCCGCGCAGGGCAGCTCCTGCCCTGGACCCGGCCGCCCTTCGGCTATCGCGCCGACCCCGAACGACCGCGCGCGGCGGCCGCGCTGGAGATTGATCCGGTGGCCGCCGTGGTCGTCCGCCAGGTCTTCGCGTGGTACTTGGAACCGCAGGCGACGCTGTATGGCGTCGCGGCACGGTTGACGGCGTCCGTCATCGCCACCCCGGCCGGCCGGCCGTGCTGGGCCGCGGCCAGCGTCCGGCACGTGCTCCGGAATCACGCCTACGTCGGCACGGCGTACACCAATCGCACCCGGATGGCCCCGGCGCGCCGCCGCCGGTCGCCCCTCGCCCCGCTCGGGTATGGGCAGGGACAGGTGCTCCGCCCCGAGGCCGAGTGGATCGCCGTCCCGGTGCCGGCACTTGTCTCCGCCGAGGACTTTGCCCTCGTGCAGGAGAAGCTCGGCCAGAATCAGAAGCAGGCGCGTCGCCACAACACGCGCCACGAGTACCTCCTCCGTGCCCTGGTGAGCTGCGGCGCGTGCCATCTGCAGTCCGAGGCGCGCACGCTCCACGGTGACTATCACTACTATGCTTGCCGGGGGCGCTACGACGCCATCCGGCTCGCCGACGGTCGGCGCTGCGCCGCCCGTTATGCGCCGGCCGGCCAGCTCGACGCGCTTGTCTGGGCGGATCTCCGCGCGCTCCTCACCGACCCGGCCCACATCGCCGCCGCACTGACACGGGCGCACGGCGGGGCGTGGCTGCCGCAGGAACTGCAGGCCCGGCGGGCAACCCTCCACGACGCGCTCGGCCAACTCGGTCGGCAGCAGCAACGGTTGCTCGACGCCTATCTCGCCGGGGTACTCGACCTGGACACGTTCGAGCGCAAGCGTCGGGACCTGGCGGGGCAAGAGGCGGCGCTGGCGCAGCAGCAGCGGGAGCTGGCAGCCGCGGCGCAGCAGCGCCACGACCTCCCCGCGTTAGCCGCCGGGGCGGAAGCGTTCTGCGCGCAAGTGCGGGATGGCCTCGCGAACGCCACGTTCGCGCAGCGCCGGGCGCTGGTCGAACTGCTCATCGACCGCGTCGTCGTTACCGACGAGGTGGTCGAGATCCGCTATGCCATCCCGACCTCGCGCGACGGCCCGCATCAACCTTTTTGCCGGTTGCGTAAAGACTATCGAGCACACGTTCCGCTTCGTGAAACACGTGCTCAACTGGGCCGCACCGCGCATGCGCCACCCCGCGCAGGCCGACCGCTGGACCTGGCTCGTCGTCGCGGCGTACACCCAGCTGCGCCTCGCCCGCGCGTGTGTCCAGGACCAGCGCCTCCCCTGGGAACGCCCCCTCTCGCCCCTCGCCCTGACCCCGTCGCGGGTCCGGCGCGCCTTTTCCGCCCTGCAGGCGACCCTGGGCACCCCCGCAAACCCGCCAAAACCCGCCGGGCGCTCCCCCGGGCGGCCCAGAGGGCACCGCGCGCCGCCCGCTCCGCTCCATCCGGCCCGCAAACGCGCGGCCTGACGCCGCCGGCCACGCGCGGAAAGACCCGCAGCGCCTCGATCATCATCGTGGCGTCGTCTTCGCACGGGTTAAATCGCAAGACGAGGGGCAGCGCCAGTACTTCCGTGCGATGGCCCGATCGGGCCAGATGGTGTCGCTCGGGGACCGGCGGCGCGTGTTCCAAGAGCGCTGGGCGACCGTTATGGCCGAGCTGGCTGCCGCCTGACCGTCGCCCGGCCTCGTTTCACGCCGTCCTCGATACCCGTCGATTGCGCCCGTCGTCCCAATCCTGACGCATCCGCACGCGGGCCGACTCGGGCACGGGCTGCGGCCCGTGCCGAAGAACTTCACCCACCGCGCGACCAGTGGCCGAGTAATCGTTATGCTGCCTTCACTACTCGTGAACAATACTCGGCATCCCAATTCCGACGCATCCAGTGCCGGGAGCACTCGTCGTAACATTCCCCAGCACTTCCAGAAACGCGGCAATCTCACTTGACAGGTGCTGACAGATTGCGTACATTTGGGGCGCCGATAGGGTGTGAATCTTCCCCGCTCCCCGCCCCGGCTCGTGCCCTGGCAACCGGTGGGCACCTCGGGAGCGATGGTCGTCAATTGCCCAGGGAACGCCCGCGGTCGCGCCGCGTCTGACATGTAGCAGCAGAAGGGCGGGTCGTATGGACAAGCAGGACCTCTGGGCGTTAGGCGAGGCGTGGGAGCGTCAAGGCTTGCATCGGCGGGATTTCTTGCGCCTGCTGATCGGCGGCGCGAGCACGACGACGCTCGCCGGCATCCTCGCCGCCTGCGGCGGCGATGCCCCCCCCGGCACCGCGACGACCATCCCGCCGACCGGCGTGGCCTCGGTGCCGACGCCCGCCCCGTCCGGCGGTGTCGCCAGCGGCAGCCCGACGCCCGCCCCGCCTGCCACTGCCACGCGCGCCGGCTCCGCAGCACCGGCGGCCGCCAACGCGCCGCGGGGCGGGACGCTACGCCAGGCCAACACGACCGAGGCCAAGAGCTTCCACCCCTACCAGATCACTGATACGGCCTCCTTCGGCTACACCGGGCTGATCTATCTCGGCGGGTTGACGAAGCGCGACCCCAACACGCTCGAGTTCGTCGGCGCGGGGGCGGAGCGGTGGACCGTCTCCGAGGACAAGAAGACCTACACCTTCACCCTGCGTGCTATCGCGTGGAGCGACGGCACGCCGCTGACCGCGGCGGATTATCTCTGGACCTACGAGCAGGCGATCAAGCCCGAGAACAAATTCCCCTACGCGGACGAGCTCGCGAAGATCGAGAAGTACGAGGCGCCCGACCCCAGGACCCTGCGGATCACGATCAAGGAGGCGCTGGTCGTCGGCCTCCAGAAGGCCGACCAGATCACCCCGCTGCCGAAGCACATCTGGGAGCGGCTCGACTGGAACGACCCGACGAAGAACCCGCAGATCGCCGCCCCGACGGTCGCCAGCGGCATGTGGAAGCTGCAGGAATGGAAGAAGGATCAGCAGGCGACCTTCGTCGCCAACGACGCCTACTACGACGGCCGTCCGAACATCGACACGCTGGTAGTCCGCATCTACGGCACCCAGGCGCTGGCGTTCCAGGCGCTCAAGGCCGGCGAGGTCGACTACACCGGCGCTTTCCAGCCGGCCGACTACAAGGAGGCGAAGGCGCTGCCCACCGTCACTGTCTACGAGTGGTATTCCCCCGGGGCCTCCTGGCAGTACATCGGCTTCAACTTGCGCCGCCCGGCGCTGCAGGACCCCCTCGTCCGCAGGGCGATCTGCTACGCGACCGACCGCCAGGGGATCATCGATTCCGTCGTCTACGGGCTGGGCAAGCCGACCTACTCCACCTATACCCCGGATAGCCCATTCTACGCCCCCGACGTCGAGCACTACGACTTCGACCCCCAGAAGTCGGCCGACCTCTTCAAGCAGGCCGGTTACACCCTCCAGGGGGGCAAGCTGCTGAAGGACGGCCGACAACTGACCCTCAAGCTCCTCTACGGCCCGGCGACGAGCAAGCCACGCGAGGGTATCGCGACCATCACCCAGCAGCAGTTGCAGGAGCTGGGGGCCAGCGTCGAGGTGCAGGCGCTGGAGTTCCAGGCCTACCTCGACGCGCTCAAGAAGGAGCCGTACGACTGGGACATGGATGTGCTCGGCTGGTCGACGGGCATCGACCCGGACGGCTCACGTGCGATCTGGTCCGAGGCGAATATCCCGGCGCTCAACTCCGTCGCCTACATCAACAAGAAGGTCGAAGACCTGTACGATCAAGGGGCGAAGGAGTTCGACCCGCAGAAGCGGAAGGCGATCTACCAGGAGATCCAGCGGATCATCACCACCGACGCGCCCTATGTCTTCACCTACGTCTCGCAGTCCTACACCGGCCTGAGCAAGAAGGTCGGCGGCATCGTGCCGACGCGGATCGGCATCGAGCACAACATGAACCAGTGGTTCATCAGCAAGTAGGCCCGGCCCGTGGCGCGGTCGCCGGGGCCGCGCCACGGGCCGACCGGACAGCACGAGGGTCGCCGTGACGCGCTATATCGTTCGCCGGACGATCCAGTCGGTCTTCCTCCTCCTCGGTATCTCGCTGATCGCCTTCGTCATCCCGCGGCTCGCGCCGGGCGGGCCCGCCGCAGTCAGCGAAGACCCGCGCCTGGGCCGGGAGTATGTGGAGCAGCAGCGGCGGGAGTTCGGGCTCGACCGGCCGATCCCGGTGCAGTACGTGCAGTGGCTGTGGCAGGCCCTGCACGGCAACTTCGGGCGCTCGTTCATCGATCGGCGACCGGTGCTCGAGACGATCGGCGATCGCGCGCCGAATACCCTGCTCCTCGCGGGCACGAGCCTCGTGCTCGGCCTGCTCGGCATCCCGCTCGGCGTCGTCGCGGCCCTGCACCGGGGGCGGTTCTTCGATAACGCGTTGCGGATCTTCACCGTGTTCGGCAACGCCCTGCCCCACTGGTGGCTCGGCCTGGTGATCCTGCTGATCTCGGTACGGACCGGGCACTGGCTGCCGCTCGGCGGCCTGTCCACGCCCGGCGACGGCTCGCTCCCCGACCGGTTGCACCACCTCCTCCTGCCGGCGTTGCTCGGCGCGATCGGCGGCTGGCTCGGCTTCTCGCGCTTCATGCGCTCCGAATTCCTGGAGGTCATCGAGCTCGATTATGTGCGCACGGCGCGGGCGAAGGGGCTGCAGGAGCGGGCGATCGTCGTGCGGCACGCCCTGCGCAACGCGCTGATCCCGATCGTCACCATCCTCGGCGGCTCGCTCGCCGGCCTGCTGTCGGGCAGCGTGCTGTTCGAGAACATCTTCTCCTGGCCGGGCATGGGTAAGCTGGGCGTCGACTCGGCCTTCCAGCGGGATTACCCGGTCCTGATCGCGCTGGTGCTGATCAGCTCGACGCTGATCATCGTCGGCCAGTTGCTCGCCGACATCGCCTATGGCTTCGTCGATCCGCGCGTGAAACTGCGCTGACGTGCGGGCGTCCACCGTGCCGCGGGCGCGCACCGATCGGAGAGAAGGGTGAACCAAGCGGAGACGACTTCCACCCCCCTGCCGTCGCCGCCGCTGGCGCGCGCGGAGCGCGCGCCGAGCTACCGGCGGGCTACGTGGCGCCGGTTGCGCAAAGACACCATGTCGATGGTCGCGCTGGCCCTCCTCACGGTGATCTGCCTGCTGGCCGCGACCGCGCCGCTGCTCACGGAGCACCTCCTGCACACCGACCCGAACAAGGGCCGGTTGACGCAGAAGTTCCAGCCGCCGAGCAAGGACCACCTCCTCGGGACCGACGACTACGGGCGGGACACCCTCACCCGCCTGCTCTACGCGAGTCGGGTTTCGCTCTACATCGGCTTCCTCGTCGCGGCGGTCTCGCTGACCATCGGCGTCTCGGTCGGCCTCGCGGCGGGCTACTTCGGCGGCAAGGTGGACGATGCGGTCAACGCGGTCATCCAACTCGTCGCCAACATCCCCAGCTTCTTCCTCCTGATCACGCTCTCCGCCCTCTTCCGCCCCTCGGTCAGCGCCCTGGCACTCATCCTGGCCGCCCTTGGCTGGACCGGCATCGCGCGCCAGGTGCGCGGGCGCGTCTTCTCCGAGCGCCGGCGGGACTATGTCGACGCGGCGATCGTGGCGGGCGCGAGCACGGGGAGCATCCTCTATCGGCACATCCTGCCCAACGTCAGCTCGATCATCCTCGTCCTGGCCGGCTTCGACATCGGGGGCGCGATCCTCACGGAGGCCGGCCTGAGCGCGCTGGGGCTGGGGGTGCAGATCCCCACCCTCAGCTGGGGGAACATGCTCAGCAAGTCCTTCGACTACTTCACCTCGGCGTGGTGGCTGGTGCTGACGCCGGGGCTGATGATCTTCCTGACCGTCTTCAGCGTCTTCCAGCTGGGGGACGGCCTGCGCGACGCGCTCGACCCACGCCAGAAGCGCTGAGAACGGTCGTTGCCAGTCGCCGAAGATCGGGGACCTGTGCCCGGGCATTGCCAGGCGAACTACCCGGGCCGGGGTCGCTGGCCGTGCGATACCCCGCGCATGCAGGAAGAGACGAGTACCCGCCGCTACGAACGCCGCCGCTCCCCGCCGGCGATCAGCGCCCACGCCGTGTGGCTGTACTTCCGCTTCGCCCTGAGCTACCGCGACGTGGAGGAGCTGCTGGCCGAGCGCGGCGTGACCCTGACGTATGAGACCGTCCGCCAGTGGTGCCGCACGTTCGGGCAGGGCTACGCGAACGCGCTGCGCCGCCAGCCGCCCACGCCCCGGCGACCAATGGCACCTCGACGAGGGCTTCGTCCAGATCAATGGCGGGCAGCATCACCGCTGGCGTGCCGCGATCAGGATGGCGCCGTGCTCGACCTCCTGGTGCAGTCGCGCCGGGACAAGGCGGCCGCAGTGAAGTTCCTACGCCGGCTGCTGAAGCGCTTGACGTCTGTCCCGCGCGTGGTGATCACGGACAAGCTCGCCGGCTACGGCGCGGCCCAGCGCGCGGTCTTGCCGTTATCTAACCATTTTCCCGGCAATATACCCCGAGGAAGCGAGGTTCTAACAAATTCCCGGGCCGCCTGTCCCTGACACACTACGCGCAGAACACCCTCCCTGGTGCCCACCATCTGCCATGCCGACGCGTGGCGCGGCGCGTTGTAGGCGGCGACCACCCCGCCAATCACCGGTAGCGGTACCGGGTATGGCTCAAGATCCCTAGAGGGTGTTAGGCACCCTGAGCTAACAAGCGTACGAGCTGGGTCGCCATGAGGATCGCGAAAGCGACGAGATGGAGGCCGGCGAGCGATTGGGCGAGGCGCTCGTAGTCGCGGGCCAAGCGGCGGAAACGGGCCAGCCAGCCGAAGGAGCGCTCCACGACCCAGCGGCGCGGCAGCAGCACGAAGCCGCGCTTCACGTCCGCCAGCGTGACAACTTCCAGGGCGATGCCGTGCGCGGCGGCGGCGTCCGCGGGCCGGTCGCCCGTGTACCCCGCGTCCACATAGGCGAGTTCGATTGTCTCACCGGTCGCCGCCTGCACCGCCGCCGCCAGCGTCGCGACCTGGGCGCGGTCCTGTTCGTTCGCTGGGGTGACGTGCAACGCCAGGAACTGGCCCAGCGTGTCCACCGCCAGGTGGATCTTGCTCCCCTTGCGCCGTTTCGCCCCGTCGTACCCGCCCCGCCCGCCGCTTCCCGGCGTCGATTGTAACGTCCGGCTGTCCAGGAGCGCCGCCGTCGGCTCCGCCGCCCGCCCGCCCGCCAGCCGCAGGAGCCGCCGCAGGTCCTGCACCAGGTCGTCGAAGACCCCCGCCGCGAGCCAGCGTTGCGTCTGCTGATACACGATCGGCCACGGCGGCAGGTCGTGCGGGATCATCCGCCAGCTCGCCCCCGCCCGCACCAGCCAGCGCAGCGCGTTGAACACTTCCCGCAAGCGGTGCACCCGCTGCGGCACGCCCTCGTCGAGCAACGTCAGATACGGCGCGACGAGCGCCCACTCCTCGTCCCCCACATCGCTCGGATACGGTTTACGCTCTACCATGTGGGCCTCCATGCGGCGACCGACCGCGTCGCCATGCTTATGGAATATACTATCGTCAATTTTAGGTGCCTAATACCCTCTGGGCCCGACGCCGATTCGTAGTACCCGCAGGGGGGAGCCCCGCCAGAACCTGTGGGCCGCGCACGCTCCACCTCCCGCTCCTACGTGACCGGCGCGTCCACCTCACCCCGGAGCCGGGCGGCAGGTCCGCATCCGCCGCCGCAACGGGCGCGGCTACGTCAAGCTCGGCGGCCGCCAGCGCGCCGTCGGGCGCGCGCACGCGGGCAAGGCGGTCACCGTCGTGATCGAGGGCGGCATCGCCACCGTGCTCGACGGCGACCAGATCCTGCGGCGGATCCCCCTCCGGCCGTGATGGCCCGTGCGAGCGCGTGGCGACCGCCCCGCGCCCATGTCGATTGGCACCGACGACCGGCGAAAACTCGTGCCACAGCGCTATCGGCTCAAGAGGGATAACTGTGTGAAGGCGTCCTCCCGCGCCAGATCAGCGGCGAAGCCGGACTCGTGGAAGTCCACGGTCAGCGGGCGCAGCGCGGCCCCGCTATCCTGGCCGAGCGTCGCCGCAGCGCCACCCTTGCCCGAGGCGCTCCCCGGCACGATACTGTCGGCGCTGGTGAAGCGGCCGGTCTGCGGGTCGTAGTAGCGCGCGCCGTAGTAGAGCAGCCCGGTGCTATCTTTCCGCTGCCCGGTGTAGTCCAGCGTCGTCTGCGCCACCCCGCCCGCGCGCACCTCGCCCCACGGCGTGTAGTCCTGCCGACTCAGCACCCGCCGGTCGTTGTCGGTGACGACGCTCACGCTCCCCAGGTGGTCCCCCTGCAGGAAGACCCGCCCCGAGGGGTAGCCGATCGAATCGGGGGTGTCCGCCTGCTGCGCCATCGCCCGCCCCTGGAGCGTGTAGAGCCGCCGCACGAGCCAGCCGGTCGGCCCGGCGACGTTCGCCCCCAGGCGCTCCTCCCAGGCACCGGTGCCGAGATACAGCCAGGTCTGACCGCCGGTGCTCCTGGTGACCCGCTGCCCGTCCGCGTCATACGTATACTGCTCGCTCGCCGTGGTCGGGCGGGCGAGGCTGCCGTTCGCCCGCGCCGCGATCCGGTCCACGCCTTGCAGCCCGAGGACCGTCACCGGCGTGGTGCTGCCGTTCGTCGTGCCGTCGCCGAGCTGCCCCTTGGTGTTGTCCCCCCACGCGCGCACCGTGCCGTCCGCCAGCCGCGCCAGGCTGTGCGCCGACCCCGCCGCCACCGCCGTCGCCGTGGTGATGCCGGGCAGCTGCACCGGGGTATAGCGCGTGACGGCCAGCCCCGCGCCGAGCTGGCCGGAGTTGTTGCTCCCCCAGCCCCAGACCGTGCCGTCGGACTCCACCGCCAGGCTGTGCGCATCCCCCGCCGCCACGCCCGTGACGTTGGTCAGCCCGCTCACCTGCACCGGCGTGCTGTGCTGGTTGCCGGTGCCGTCGCCGAGCCGCTTGTCGCCGTTGAAGCCCCAGGACCAGACCGTGCCGTCGGATTTCAGCGCCAGGCTGTAGGACTCGCCCGCCGCCACCGCCGTGACCCCGGTCAGCCCGGCCACCCGCACCGCCACGGTGCTGGCGTTCGTGGTGCCGTCGCCCAGCTGCCCCTGGTCGTTCGCGCCGCAGGCGAGGACCGTGCCGTCGGCCAGCGCGGCGAGGAGATGGTTGTTGCCGCGCGCGAAGGCGACCCCATTCTGGAAGCCCGCCAGCACGCCGGGGGTGGCCCGGACCTGGTTCGTCACGTCGCAGTTGCCGTCGCCCCACGACTGCGGGGCCATCCGCGGGTCGGTGGACGCGACGCTCAGGGGCTGGTTCTCGGCGTCCCAGGTCAGCGCGAGGCGCCCCTGGTCGCCCGTCAGGTTGCCGTTGGCGTCGTAGGCCTGGGTCCGACCGCCGATCGCTATCGGGGCGTGCGGGCGCGCGACGCCCGGGCCGCCGGTCGGATAAGCGTAGACGACCGGGCTCGCCGTCGCCCCCTTGCTCGTCAGGTTGCCGAGCGGGTCGTAGGTGTCGGTCTCGTCGTAGGTGCCGGTCGTGCCGCCGGACGCGGCGGCGGCGGTCAAGCGGTCGCGCGCGTCGTAGGCGAAGGTCTGTGTCTGACCGAGGCGGTTGTCGGCAGGGCGATTGCATCTCCTGGACTGACAGCCTGCAAGGTGAGTGTCACGCACAGGGGAACCACTTGCGCGATACAGTGGGTGGGCGGTGGATGATGCAAGGGGGCACCCCGGTGGACAGGGTATCAACGAGTATTACGGCACATTTCGCGACGTTGCCGGACCCCCGCGTGGCGGGGACGCGGCGGCATGAGTTGCTGGACATCCTGACGATTGCGCTGTGTGCGGTGATTTGCGGGGCGGACAGCTTCGTGGGCATGGTCACGTTTGCCGAGGCGAAGGAGGCCTGGCTGCGAACCTTCCTGCCGTTGCCCGGCGGCATCCCCTGCCATGACACCTTCGGGCGCGTCTTCGCCGCGCTCGATCCCGAGGCGTTGCAGACCTGTTTCCTGACCGGGGTGCGGGCGGCGGTGCCAAGTACGGCGGGCCAAGTCGTGGCGCTCGACGGCAAGACGCTGCGCGGGGCGCATGCTCATCGGGGGGCGGGGCAGCGCGCCCTCCATATGGTGAGCGCCTGGGCCAGCGACAGTCGGCTCGTCCTGGGCCAAGTCGCGGTGGCGGAGCAGTCCAACGAGAGCACCGCCATCCCCACCTTGCTGCGCGTGCTGGACCTCACGGGGGCCACGGTCACCATCGACGCGATGGGCTGCCAGACCGCCATCGCCGGCCAGATCGTCGCTCAGGGGGCCGACTATGTGCTCGCGCTGAAAAAGAACCACCCCACCTTGTATGACAACGTGGCGCGGACCTTCGCGATCGAGCGCGCCGAGGCGTTCGTCAATACGCCACCTGGTACCTACGAGTACCTGAAGACGGTCGAAAAGGACCACGGTCGCCGGGAAATCCGCCACCATTGGCTCCTGCGCGACCCAGAACTCATCGCCTACCTCGACCCCACCGACGCCTGGGCCAACCTCGCCAGTGTCGGCCTGATCGAGCGGCAACGCCAGATCGGCGGCACGCGCACCAGCGAATGTCACTACTATCTCCTGAGTACCGCGCTCGCGGCGGCGGAGTTTGCGGCGGCGGCTCGCAGCCACTGGGGGATCGAGAATCAGGTCCATTGGGTCCTCGATGTCACCTTCCACGAGGACGCCTGCCGCGCCCGCTCCGGCCACGCCGCCCGCAACCTCGCCGTCGTCCGCCATCTCGCCCTCAACCTCCTGCGCCAGGACACCACCCGCAAGGGCAGTCTCGTCGCCAAACGTTTCACCGCTGCGCTTGACGACACCTACTTGATGACCCTCCTGGCCGGGATGGCAGGCCCGCCGCGCCTTGTCAGCTAGGAAGATGCAATCGCCCTGTGATATACACCACTTGACAATCGGACAACCTGTCTTACAATGATTCTTGAGAATCGTTTCTCCGGATCTTCAACCTACGCCGGTAGTACACGAGTTGGCTTCGTCTGTTGTGATCTGCGGCGTTTCGCACCCGATGAGGCGGCGCAGATCCAGGGAGGTGGTTTATGGCCTCGACGGATACTAAGCGCGATTCGCTGTCGCATGTGCCTCGGCTCAGTCGGCGGCACTTCCTCGCGCTAACGGCGGCGAGCGGCGGACTCGCGCTGCTCGCCGCATGCGGCGGTAGCACGGGGACACCAACCGCAGCTACAAGCGCCCCCGCGGCTGCGGCACCGACGAGTGTGCCCGTGGCCGTCACCCGCACGGCAGCTACCGCGGGTCAGGCAACGGCTGGCACGGCCTCGACCGGTCGGCCGGTCAGCCCGCTCGCGGCCAGCGGTGGCCTCAAGGACACCACCATCACCATCATCATCTTCAGCGGGCCCGAAGCCGATACCCATACCAGACTCGGTGCCAAGTTCACCGAGTACACCAAGGGCAAAGTCAAGGTGCGTGTCGAGGAGGGTGGTCGTGGCGATGGCTACGACGCCAAGTGGCTCTCCGGCTTGCAGGCCAAGACGGCCGCCTGGGACGTGCTGCACGACAACGGTGCCCGCTTCCTCGGTAGCGGCCCGGCCGGCTTCTTCGTGCCACTCTCGAAGTTCATGGGCAACAAGGAGCTCTTCGACGCCGCCGCTTATAACAATGACGACTTTCCCCAGGCGGTACGCGATGTCTTCACCTATAACGGGGAGCAGATGCTGGTGATCCAGGAGGCGAGCGCAGTCCTCTTCGCCTACCGCAAGGATCTACTCAAGCAATACGGCGTGCCCGAGCCGCCGCCCGAGGGCTATGACTGGGATACCTACCTAAGCCATCTCAAGACCCTCCAGGACGGGCTCAAGAAGGACGGCAAGACCGATATCTTCCCGCTCCTCCTCGGCGCGAAGAAAGGCTTCCACTCCAACCTGCACATCGTGCAGAACGGCTGGGCCAACGGTGGTCAGATCTTCGATAAGATCATGCCAACCTTCGACGACCCCAAGGTCGTCGAGGCCGCCCAGGCCATGCTCGACTTGCTGAAGAACAAATATATTTCCGAAGGGGTGGTCGGCTACGAGTATCCCGATGTGCTGACCGGCTTCCAAAATGGCAAGGCCGCGACCGCCTTCCAGTGGAACGCGGCCGCGCCGACCTTCCTCGACGCCAGCAAATCGCCGGAGATTGCCGACAAGATCGGCTTCTCGGCGCTGCCCTACTACAAGGCGCTGGGCAGCAAGGTGGCGCGCTTCCACCCCTCGCCCCACGGCATCGGCGTGTCAGCATTCAGCAAGAACCAGCAGGAGGCGTTCGCCTACTGTGCCTGGTTCACTAGCCAGGAGATCGCGCGCGATTACGTCGTGAACGGCGGCGGATCCTCCGGGCGCACCTCCTTGCTGACCGACAAGGCCATCCTCGAGAAGAGCCCCCACTATCTCGGCCTCAGCGAGGAGCTGAAGCTCCAGCATCCCCAACCGCCGCTCGAGCAGTATAACTACGTCTACAATACGATCCTGGCCGCCCATACCAGCAGCATCTGGACCGGTCAGGAAGACCCCAAGGGGGGCCTGGCGAAGGCGCGGGAGGAGGCGGTCGCCTACCTCAAGCAGCAGGGTGTCCTCTAATAGGCCAAGGTAGTGACCACTGCGAGTGAGGGAGGGGACGCGATGCAACTCCGGCGACCCTTCGCGCCCGCCGTCGCGCCAGCGGCGCGGCGGCGGGGGGGGAACGCATCCGACCGTTGGTTTGGCCATCTCATGCTCTGGCCGGCCCTGCTGGCGCTGGCGCTGGTTTTCGTGTATCCCTTGGCCTATAGCTTCTGGCTGAGCCTCAACGTCTACAACATCACCCGCCCGGCGCGCTTCGTCGGCGCCGAAAACTACCTAAACATCCTGCGCGACCCGCAGGTGTGGGAGAGTCTGCGCGTCAGCCTCACCTTCGCGGCCATCTCGCTCACCCTCCAATTCCTGCTCGGGTTCGGACTCGCCCTGCTCTTGCACCGCGTCGTGCTGTTCCGCGGCCTCATCCGGACGATTATCATCATCCCGCTGATGCTGACGCCGGTGGTGATCGGCCTCAACTGGCGGCTGATGCTCAACCTCGACTGGGGCATCATCAACTATTTCGTGCGGCAACTCGGGTTCGCCCCGGTCAACTGGGTCAATAACCCGCGCACGGCGCTGGCCTCGCTGATCCTGGTCGACGTCTGGCACACCACCTCATTCACCGTGCTGGTGCTCTCGGCCGGGCTGGCTTCCCTGCCCGACGAACCGTTCGAGGCGGCGCGCATCGACGGTGCCAGCGGCTGGCAGCAGCTGATCTTCCTGACGATCCCGATGCTGCGCCCGCTGATCCTGATCGTCCTGCTCTTCCGCTCCTACGAGCTGATCCGGGTCTACGACATCGTCTACGCCGTCACTGCCGGGGGGCCAGGGCGGCTGACAGAGACGATCTCGTTCCATATCTTCAATCGCATGTTCCAAGGCTTTCAGGTGGGGTACGCGTCGGCCGTGTCCTATATCCTTTTCGCTATTTCGCTGGCGCTCAGCGCGCTGATCATCAAACTCGTCGGCATCGGTGGCGGCTCGGAGTAGCCGACCGCCGCACGTGATCGCGATTGGAGGATGGTGCCCATGGCCGTCGTGAGAACCCGCCGTCGCAATGCGGGCGACGCCGCCGCCTATCTGATCCTGTCCGGGTGGATGCTCTTCACCCTCTTCCCGATCGCCTGGCTCTTGCTGTCGTCGGTCAAGGAGCCGACGCAGGTTTTCGCCATGCCGCCGCAGTGGTTCTTCAAGCCCACGCTGCATAACTATCAAGTTGTCCTCGGCCTCGTGGTGCCCACCGAGCTGGAGACGGTCACCGAGGCCCAGGTGGGTGCCGGGGATAGCCCGTTCCCCCATTACCTGCTCAATACGGTCATCGTCGCCCTGGGCACGACCGTCTTGTCCCTGGTCCTCGGCGCGATGGCCGCGTATGCCCTGACGCGTTTTTTCCCGCGGCAGCGCGGTCGCCTCCTGCTGGGGATCATGCTGACGCGGCTCGTCCCGCCGGTGGTCCTGATCATCCCCATCTACGTCCTCTGGGGCAAGCTGAATCTGCTCGATACGCACCTGGGCTTGATCCTGGCCTACCTGACTATCAACCTGCCGTTCGTCATCTGGATGGTCCGGGGGTTCCTCCTCGATATCCCGATCGACCTCGAGGAGGCGGCCCGGATCGATGGGGCGACGCGCCTCCAGGCGCTGTGGCTGGTGGTGCTGCCGCTGGTGGCCCCGGGCCTGGCCGCCACGGCGATCTTCACCATCCTGCTCGCCTGGAACGACTTCCTCTTCGCATTGGTGCTGACGAGCGGCAACGCGCGCACGGTCACGCCGTATATCGGCGGGTTCATCACCGACAAGGCGGTGCTCTGGGGTCGGCTCTACGCCAGTAGCGTCATCATCATGGTGCCCGTCCTCCTCTTCGGCTTGGCCGTCCAGCGCCAGATGGCCCACGGGCTCACCGGCGGGGCCGTCAAGGGCTAGGGGGACGGGGTTCGGCTTGTTGGCGTGCCGGTCGCCCGTGATACGATCGATTGGCGCACCGAGCTGGTGCACCGCTATGCCGCTGACCCAGGTCGGTATCGTGGCCAGACGTGGTCCGGGCCGCATCAGAGGACCCGCAGGCGGAATCTCGCGCATCACCGCAACGAGTGCGTCTCCCGGTAGCGTGGGACATGGCCACCGGCATCGAGCGGCGCAGAGAGAGGAGGAGGTGAGCGACGACATGGGCGTGCATGCAGCCCGCGTAGGCCGTCGAGTACTGCGCGAAGAGGTCAAGGACTACCTGATCGACGCGATTCTTCGGGGCGAGCTGCGAGCCGACGACCGCGTCGTCGAGACCCGGGTCGCGCAGCAGCTCAGCGTCAGCCAGGGACCAGTTCGCGAAGCCCTCCGCGACCTCGAGCTCTTCGGCTTCGTCGTCAGCTCGCCGTTCCGCGGCACCCGGGTACGGCACGTCACGGTCGAGGAGCTTGTTCAGGTGTACCCGATCCGCGCCGCGCTCGAGGGGGAGGCCGCTCGGTCTGCGGCCGCGCGCGTCGACAACGCCACGCTCGGCGAACTCGAGGCGATTCTCGGTTCCATGCGCCAAGCCGCGGCGCGGGGGATAGCCACGGCCACACCGCAGCCGATGTCACGTTCCATCAGGCGATCGTCGCGGCGTCGGGTCATGGGCTGCTGCGGCAGTTCTGGGACAGCATGCACCTGGCGACGACAACCGTCATCATCTCGCTGCTGGCGCAGCGGCCCCTCCAGGAACTCGCCGAGCGACACGAGCCGGTGTTAGCCGCGCTGCGCGCCCGCGACCCGCGGGCGGCCGAGCACGCGATGCGGCGGCATATCGAGGAGCTCGGCGAATGGATCCTCGAAGCGGCGGAGGCGGAGCGTCGGCGGGGCGGGGCGGACGGGCGGGATGGCGGGGCGGAGGAAGGGGCCGGAGCGTCTAGATAGCAACCAGGCCGACTTGCGCTTGCCGGTCTCCCCGAGATGAGCACCTGCTCTTGCAATGTATCGCTCGCGCCGGTGATAAGGTTCCCGTGCTTGGACCACGAAAGGCTTCCCCGGATGCCCTCGAGCCTGTTTGCAAGGGCCCCCGGCACCGACTGGTGTCCATCCGGTCACGTGGATCGGCACGATGGCTGCGCCTGTGCGGACTGTCATAATTCGACCAGACCATTTGCGCGCGACGGGCCCCCGCCGGATCGAGGCGTGTAGCGGCTCTGCTCGGGCATATCGGACGGTGGCCGCTGTTAGAAAGGAGCACTCCCATGGCCGCAGACTCCCGACTTGGCGTGGCCGTCGTAGGATGTGGTGGTATCGGTAACCCGCACACGCACGCCATAACCCAGATCCCCGAGGCACGACTGGTCGCGACCGTGGATATCGACGAGGGACGGGCCCGCGACTTCCAGCAGCGCTTCGGCGCGGAGATCTCCTCGACCGACATCGATGCGGTGCTGCAGCGTGACGACATCGACGCTGTCGTGATTACCACGGCGAATGACACCCACGCGCCGCTCTCGATCAAGGCGCTGCGCGCGGGTAAGCATGTCCTCGTCCAGAAGCCGATGGCACTCGACCTGGGTGAGGCGGACGAGATGATCGCGGTCGCCGATCAAGCCAGCAAGAAGCTGATGGTGTCGTTCTTCGAACTCTACCACCCGGCGTTCGCCCGGGCGAAGGAGATCGTCGATCGCGGCCTGATCGGCGACGTCTTCCTCTATAAGGCGATCATGGCCTGGTACATCCCCGATGCCACCCCGCAGACGTGGCGCTTCAACCCTAAGATCTCCGGCGGTGGTGTGGTGATGGACGGCCATGTCCACCACGTCGCCTACGCGCTGTGGCTCCTCGGCAACCCCGAGATCCGGCGCGTCTATTGCGAGTACGGCAACATGAACTCCGATGCGACCGTCGAGGACACCGGCGTGACGCTCCTCCGCACACCCACGACGATCTGCGAGATCTCTGGCTCCAACCGGCTGCTCGAGCCCAACGCCCAGAACGGGCGCCACTTCAAGGAGCAACTCGAAATCTTCGGCTCTGAGGGCACCATCCACCTCCACCCCACGGCGCGCCCGTCGCTCGAGGTCTACACGCGCGCGGGCCGGATCGACGACGTGCTCTCCGACGGCTGGATCGCGCCGCGCCTGCAATTCGTGCCGCAGACGCACCGCGCCTACTCCATGCACTTCAACCCAGACGAGAATTCCTGGGTCGCCGAGCACCAGCATTTCGTGGACTGTTGCCTCCATGATAAGCCCGTCGACACGGATGGTCGCTTCGGACGCAAGGTGCAGGAGGTGCTGATGGCGGCGTATGAATCCGGGCGCGAGGGTCGTGCCGTCACGCTATCGGTGGGGGCGGAGGTGGTGCGGTGAGGCTTGGTGTCTTGGGCTTCCTGCCCCGGCGGGTGGACGAGCTAGTACCTGCCCAATTACGCCAGTTGCGCGCGCTCGGCTTCACCGGCACCGGGTTCCCCGGCGGGGACGACCCCGCGACCATCCCAACTGCGCGCGCTGCCGAGGTGGGCCGGATGTTTCGCGACGAGGGGATTGACCTGGTCGAGTACGGTCGTTACTCCACGACGCTGATTGCGCCGGATATTGCAGCGCGGCGACAGAACCTCGCCGACTTGCGCGAGGCCTGCCGGGTAGCCAAGGCGGCCGGCTGTCCCGCCGTGATCACCGGTGCGGGTAGCCATAACCCGCGTGGGGCGTGGTTCGCCCACCCCGACAACAAGCGCTGCGAGACCCTCAACCAGCTGATTGCTACGCTGCGAGAGGCGGCTACACTGGCGGAGGAGGCGGGCGTGCTGCTCGGTCTCGAGTGTCACACCGTCACGCCGCTGAAGGATGTGGCGACAGCTCGTGCGGTCCTCGACGCCGTGGACTCCCCGGCACTCCGGGTCCATCTCGACCCGGTGAACTGGATGACCTGGGAGACGGTCTACGAGAGCGGCGAGGCGACCACCGCCATGTTCGATATCCTCGGTGCCGAGCACCTCCTAGGGGCCCACAGTAAGGGTGTGACGGTTGAGGAGAAGATGATCATCCACCTCAGCGAGACGGTGACCGGTGCCCCGGATGATCTTTTCGATCACGAGACGCTCCTGCGCCTGGCCGCCCGGATGCCGCGCGATTTCTACGTCGTCATCGAGCACCTTACGCCCGCGCAGATGCCCGCCGCGCGCGATCATCTGTTCCACGTGGCCGCTCGGATCGGCGCACGCTTCGTGTGAGTGCACCCCAGAAAATGTGATCGCTTCCCTGTGCCCCTACGCCGCCACATGGATGTCCACCGGGCGCATTGGAGTAGGGCTGAGGCCCATCTGGGCTGCGCGTACCGATCGACATCGCGTCGAGGTTGCCCCGGGCCGCAATCGTCCGATTACCCGGTATGTCATGCCTACCCAGGAGCGCACACCGGGGTAGGCAACATGGCCAAAGCGCAGGGCCGCGGGGGGCCCACGTCGAGCGCCACGAGCACGCCCGGAGCAGAGTCCGAAGGTGTCAAAACCGAGGCGTCACGCGAGGTACGCCACGGCGGGGTGCGACCAACGGGAGGGGAAATTTGATGCGCCACACGAAGATCGGGCACACGCTGCTGACCTGGGATGTCTTTGCCCATCCCGAAAACATTGAGCGGGGTATTCGAGACATCGCGGCGCTCGGCTTCGCCGGTACCGAAACCGGTGGCAGCCTCTATGACTGGTGGGAGCAGCATCGACCCGGCCAACTCAAGCAGATTCTGGAAGACGCCGGGATACCGATGGTCACCCTCTTCCACTCGGGCGACTGGACCGAGGCGGCCGAGGAAGGGCGGTTGCTCGAGGATGCGCGGCGGTGGTCGGCCGCGATCGCCGACCTGAGGGGCGAGATGCTCATGCTCGTCCCCGGCCTTCGCCGCGACATCCCGCCGTACGGGCTCGACGACTTCAAGCGGATGGCCGATGCCATGAACCGAGCCGGCCAGATCGCCCACAGTGCGGGGATTACCGCGTCGATGCACCCCCACTGGGGCTGTGCTGGCCGAAAAGCCCGTCCATCGCCTGTCCCCATCCTGACGAATCAGTCTCCTCCTAACACGAAGCGGGCACCCTCGTCATCAAGGAGCACAAGTTCCGCGAACGGATCGACTTCTCGGCCAGCACAGGGGCTGACACCGCGCTCGGCCAGCAGCTCCGCCACGTCGCGGTAGCGCAGCGCGAAGCGAAAGTACAGCCAGACGGCGTTGGCGATGATCGCGGGCGGGAAACGATGGCGCTTGTAGGAGGGCTGGGTATCACGTTCGCTCATGGACCGGGTATCGCACACCGTGACGCCGACGAAGCCAGCGAGTTACCTTGACAGTACCTAACTAGTACAGTGCGCTCGGAATACCTCGGGAGTATCCTTGGCGACATAGCAGGGAAATCGTACGGTGAAACCCTCGAGAAATACCAGACACGCTGTACTAGAGCCCGATCATGCTCGTGGCGCTCGGCGGGATGATCGTCCTGATCCGCCGCAATCCGCGCCTCGGCCTCGCCCTGATCGGCGGCTTCCTGCTGACGTGGTACATCAACGGCGCGATCAAGACCTGGACGACCGCCGGCTCGTTCGGCGCGCGCCGCTTCCTCAACTGCACGCCGCTCTTCGTCGTCGGGCTCGCCTACGCCTATCAGGGGCTCTTCGACGCCACGCGCGGGCGGGGCCGGGGCTGGCGCGCGCTGGTGCCGGTCCTCAGCCTGCTGGGGATCTGCTGGAACGCGGGGCTGATCATCCAGTTCGTGACGCAGCTGATGGACCGGCAACTCCTCGAATGGCCGAAGGTGCTGCTCAATCAGCTCCAATTGCCCTCCCGCCTGCCGGGGATCATCCGCCAATTCCTGCGCGATCCGGGCGCGTTCTACGAGAATCGCTAGCCGGGATAGAAGGGGCGTGACGAGGCCGCTCGCCGCCCTTGAGGGCCGCCGCGTGCAGCGGCGCTGGCGAGCCACAGAAGCTGCTCTCCAGCCATGAGGATGGTCACCCAGGGTTAGTGGGTGGTGGGTGATCAGATGATCGACGCCACGATACAGACGGCGACCATAATGGAGGAGTACCATGGCGCGTACGCCGCTCAAGCCGCCGCCACACGTACGTCGACATCGCGGGCGGGTGGCCCTGGCACTCCTCGCCCTCGCGCTGCTCGTCGCAATCGCGGCGGTCGGCTGGTCGACGCTGCTGAAGACCCCGATACCGGCGACACCAGCGGCCCCGGTCGACGGGTCCGCTATCGGCGCACCACCGCGAGAATACACGAACACGCGCTCCACATGCTTGCGCTACCAAGGCAAATCGATACGCTCTCCCGCGCTGCGACGGCACGCCTTCCTTGTGCTGGCACATCCTACCAAAGAGCGGTGCACCGCGAGCGACTGCGCCGTTACCGCGCGGCGCAGCGTGACGGCGTCGGACGCCTCCCTCGTCCCGCACCATCGAGCGGCCGTCGATCACGTACCCCGACGCACCCCGCAGGGAGAAGCTGCGGCAGGGCGGCGAGTAGCCTCGCGGATACAACAGCGCACGACGCCCCCGATCGGAGGCGTCGTGCGGCGATAAGGATAACGGCGTGTCGCGCTCAGACGATCAAGATGAAGCCGTCGAGGAGGGCGAGGAGTGCGAGCGCCCCGGCGGCGAGGCTGACGAGCCAGACCACCCGGCGCCGGAGCAACGCGGCGATCGCCGACAGGCCGATCGCCACCTGGAAGAGGGTCACCGCCACGGCGAAGCGATGATGGTGCGCCAGGTTCGTCCGCGATTCCGCGTTCAGCGCCGCCGTCTCGTCCCCCAGGCGCGCGGCCTCCGGTTGCAGGGTGTCCTGCTGCGCCTGCCGCCGGGTGGCTTCGTCGCGCGCGGCCTGGATCTCCTGCGCCGTGCCGCCCGTGTGCGCCAGGAGCACGGCCAGGTTCTGCGCCGCGTACTTCTTGATGCTGTCGGCCTGGTACTCGCTCCAGGTGTCGACCGCCTGCGTCTGCCGCAGGACCCCCGCGTTGGCCGCGAACAGCGCCTCGTTGGCGTAGTTCCCCGCCTCCAGCGCGGCGATGGCGGCGAGGACCGCGAAGAGGGCGGTGCTGACCGCCAGCGCGTCGAGCCAGCGGGGCCGGCGTTCCGTGCGCGCCTCCTCGGCCGCCTCGCGCCGCCGCTCCGCGATGTCGTCCTGCAGCCGGTCGGTCCCCACGTCCACGTCGTCCATCCGGCCTCATCCTTTCGTGTGCACAACGCCTCGCGACTCGTGGGTTACGGCACCCCGAGGCCCGTCGTTTGCCCCCGCACCCGACCGCAGCGGCCTCAGCCATGCCGCTCGTCGCCAGAAGCGGGCGGCGCGGTCGCGCCGGGGAGCGCCCCGACCTGGAGCCCCTGGCCATTCAGGCCTGCGGGCGGAGCCGCGTGCGCCTCGGTCGCCCCGTCGGGCGTACCGGTGGGGAAGGTGTAGAACTCGTCGAGGAGGGTCTGGAGCACCACCGCGACCGGGATGGCCAGCAGCGCCCCGACGATCCCCAGCGCCTCCGCGCCGACGAAGAGGGCCAGGACCACCACGAGCGGCTGGAGCCCGACGATCTCGCCGACCAGCTTGGGGTAGACGATGTGCGCCTCGACGTTGGTGACGATGAGGTACCAGACGAGCACCGCCCCGAGGAGCCAGAGCTTGCCGGTCGTCGCCGCCATCAGCAGCGCCAGCGCGATCGTGATCACGCCGCCGACGTAGGGGATGATCTCCAGCACCGCGCCGACCGTGCCGATCGTCGCGGCATACGGGACCTGCAGTACGGCGAGCCCCACCCCGAAGGTCGCCCCGAAGAAGAGGCCCACCAGCAGCTGGGCCCGCACCCAGGCCCCCAGGCTCGTGCCCAGCCGACCCATAAGGCGCTCCGTCCGCGGGCGCGCGGCGGGGGGGAAGAAGCGCGCCACCAGGCGCTGGGCGAACCGCTCGTCGACGGCGAGGAAGAACGCGAAGACGAGGATCAGCAGCCCGGTCACGAGCAAGGCGCCAACGTCACGCACACCCCGCCCGACGTCGCCCGCGGCGGTCTGCGCGTAGGCCGTGAGCGGTGCCACCAGGTCGTTGACGCGCGGCGGGGCGCCCCCGCGGCCGGGCAGGCGCGCGAGCAGGGCGTTGGCCTGGTCCTCATAGCGCGGGAAATTGTCGCGCAGCAGCACGAACTCGCCGCCGAGGAGCGGCACGATCAGGCCGATGAGCCCGGCCAGGATCGCCAGGAGGGCCAGGTAGGTGAGCAGGATCGCGACCGCGCGCGGGACGCGATAGCGGGCGAGGCGGTTGGCCACGGTGGACGCCGCTGCGGCGACGAGGACCGCCAGGAAGAGCACCACCAGGATGCGCGTGGCGTGGCCGAGGAGCCAGACGGTGCCGAGGAGGCCCAGCACCAGCAGGATCGCCCGATTCGTCAGCCGCAGTTGCAGTTCGCCGCCCATCGATACCCCTTGCGATAGCCTATTGGTCCCCGACGTGGCGGCAGGTACGCCGTTGGCGCAGGCGTCTATTGGTTGTTTGATTGCCGTATCATCGTCTTCGTGACCAGCGTGAGCGGTATCACGGGTTATGAAGCCGCCGGTCAGCCCCCGCCCGTGGCGTGCCCTTCGGTTCGTAACAGGCGATGATCAACGGCCGGATGCGCCCCGGTCGCCGCGATGTGCTGCTCTGTCCGCTCGCCGGGTTTTGCTCTGTAGGGGCCACGCCGGAACGAGAGAGGGCCCCGAGCGACACCACATCGTCCACCGGCGTGTGCCGCGTACGAAAGGCCAGGCCTCCCAAGCGCGCTTCGCAGCCTCACCGGGAGTGCATCGGTCGCCATCTACCCCACCGGTGCGAGCAGCCCGTTCGGGTCCGGGTATCCGGACTCCTGCGAATTCGCTGCAGGTGTCAGAGCCTCACCGATCAGCCCAGCGGTCGAACCCACCATCCCGCTCGATGCCGCGACGCGCTGTACCGGGCGGCCCGATTGCTTACGCACGATCCCTGCCAGCCGGGGCATTTGTGGCCGCAACGTGGTGCGCAGGCGAGTGGTGGGCGGATGAGCTGAGGCCGCGAGCCGCCGCATGGCGCGCAGCTGTTCACGTAAGCGTCTCTTGCGTCCATTCCGTGCAGCAGAATCTGGAATAGCGCTGCGCGGCTCATGAATCAGCGAAAGGCATCCGCAGGGGGCGGACGCAGCGGTTTCCGGTCGTTCCTCCCCACTGTTTGCACCGATCTGGCAAACTGCACGGCATGAGCCGAAGAGCCCATTGCGTGCCAAGCCCAGGTCGGTGGCCCGGCGCACGGTGCGGCCTGGGGGCCGACGCGCGGTACGCCGCGTGCATCGGGAGCGGGCAACGGGTCGCGGCGCGGCGAGGGGAAGCCAATAGAGGAGTCGGCATGGGCGGGGTAGGGGAGGCGCTCGGGTCGGGTGTGCGCGCCTTGCTGGCGACGCACCCGCTCTGGGCGTTGGCGGCGATCATCTTCGTAGAGGAGCTGGGCATACCCAGCCCGGTGCCGAGCGATCTGCTGATGCTCCTCGCCGGGATCGGGGTCCGCGTGGGGACCTACCCGCTCTGGCTTGTGCTCCTGATCCAGGAGGGGGCGACCCTCCTCGGGACCACCGGGCTCTACTGGTTCACCCGGCGCGTGGGGCGGGCGGGGGTCGAGCGCTACGGCTGGCTGATCCACCTCGGGCCCGCGACCCTGGCGCGCGCCGAGGGCACCCTGCGGCGCTCCGGCTGGCGCGGCATCCTGCTCGGGCGGCTGATCCCGGGCCTGCGGATCGCCACGCCGATCGCGGCGGGCGTCTTCGGCATCCCGTTCCGGGAGTTCCTCCCGGCCGTGGCGGTCGGCGGCCTCCTCTACATCGGGATCTTCGATCTCGTCGGGTATGCCGTCGGCCCGGCCGCGCTGGCGCTCTTCGAGCGGGTGGCGCTGCCCCTGGGCGCGCTCGTGTCGCTGGTGACCGTGGCGCTCGTCGTCTTCCTGATCCGCAACGCCAAGCGGGAGGTGCCCGGGCTCGCGCGGGGCGGGGGCGGGACGGCGGTGGCCGCGCGGCTGGACGGCCTGCTCGCCGGGGTCATCGCGCTCCTGGCGACCAACGGGATCGTCGGGGTGGCGAGCTTCGCGGCGCGCCTCCTGGGGCACGCCATCCCGCTCGGTGCCGAGGAGCTGGGGACGGGCCTGCGGCTGCTACTGGGCGGGCCGGTCTTCCTGCTGGCGGCCAGCGTCCTCGGGGTGGTCGACGAGCACCTCGGCACCGCGCGCCTGCCCTGGGCGCGGCGTAGCGCGGTGATGGCTTTCTTCCCGCTCGCGCTCACCCTGCTGCTCGCCCTGCCCCTCGCCGGGCGCGGCCTGCTCCCGCTTGCGACGCGCCACGGGGAGGCGCTGGTCGCGGTCGAGGTGGTGCGCTGGCTCGCGTTCGGGGTGGCCCTCGGCGAGCTCCTCCCGCTCGACGCGCGCCTGCAACATGCTGTAAGGGACTAACGCGCCGTTACGCCCACGCGTGGTGCATTCAGGGACGCCCCGCCGCGCCGCGCTGTGCAAGGATCTCCCGCGCCTGTTCCAGCACCATCGCCCATCGCGTCTCGTCACGCGGCCGCGTCGCTGCGCGGGCAGCATCGGAGGGCGACGCCCCGATCGCGTCGATCGGGGCGTCCCCTTGCACTTGCCTTGGTCGGGGTATACAGTGTGCGGGCATTGGGGCGGGTCGGTGCCCGCCGACGGACCGAGCCTCGTGGGGAGCACCGGGCACCCGTGCGTGGGTTGGGCGCGGCGTGCGATGGACCAGGATGCCGCTGTGCGCAGCGCGGAAGTAGGGGCAGGCATGGGGCGCGGGGTGATCGTCGTCGGGGTGCTCGTGCTGCTGCTGCTGGTCGTCGTCGTCGCCGTGGTGGTGCCGCGGCTTGCGACCCGGTCGCCCGGTGGGGCGGCGCAGGCCGCGGCGACCCAGACCGCCGCGGCACAGCCCGAGGAGGCGCAGACCTTCCCCACCGTACCCACCCCACCGACGGGGCCGACGGCGCAGGCGGCACAGGCGGCCGTACCCGCCGGCGCGCACCCGACCCCGCAGGAGGAGACCTACAAGGGCTGCCCCCCGGGCGGCGACGGCACCGACCCCGAGCTGAACACCCTCAAGAACCGCGTCGATCCGGTCGCGTCGCCCGCGCCGATGCCGTTCGCCACCCTGCTGCATCAGCCCTGGCCGGCGACGGTGAACCGCCAGCACATGGCCCAGTGGGCACCGGCCGATCGCGCGCAGATCGCTCGGACGAACGGGCTCGGGGTGACCATCGAGGCCTACTTCATCCGCGTGCAAGCGGAGGGGCCGGAGTCGCCGAACTGCCATTCGACGACCGATGTCGACTTCCACGAGTGGGTCGTCGCCGACCCGGCCGACGACCGCACGAAGGCGGTGGTGGTCGAGGTGGGGCCGCGCCAGCGCGACAAGCACGCCGGCTGGACCCTCGCGCGCTTCCAGCAGCTGGCCAAGGATAAGGCCCGCGTGCGCGTGACGGGCTGGCTCATGCTCGACCCGGAGCACCCGGACCAGGTGGATAAGACCCGGGGGACGATCTGGGAGATCCACCCGGCGACCAGGATCGAGACCTTCCAAAACGGCCAGTGGGTCGACATCGACACATCGCGCTAGCGGCAGGAGGTGGGCCATGACGAAGGACGAGCGCGAGCGCCTGCGCGGTACCCTCGGGCGCGTCGAGCGGGCGCTGGGCCACGGCGCTGCGCCGCCCGCGCCGCCGGCCCCGTCCGACGCGGCCCCGGCCACGATGCACAAGGGCGCGGTCGTCGCGGTGACGCTGCTCGTCGAGGGCGAGGACGTGCCCGCGCACGACTTCGCCGCGACCGCCAGTGCGGCGGCGCGCGCGGTCGTCGCCGCCGGGATCGCGGCGCAGGCCACGCCGCTGGCCGTCACGGTCAAGAGTGTGGCGGTCGATGACGACCGCCCAGATCGGGACGCGTGAGCGGGGAGGAGGCGCGGGCGGAGACGGCCCAGCCCGCCCGGCGCGGCCCGCTCGCGGGGCTGACGCGCAACGTCTTCGTCCTGGGGGCGGCGAGCTGCTGCACCGATATCGCGAGCGAGATGCTCGCCCCGGTGCGCATCCTCTTCCTGGTGCTGGTGCTCGGGACGCCCCTGCCGCTCGCCGGGCTGGTCGAGGGGGTGGCGGAGAGCACCGCCAGCCTGCTGAAGATCGTCGCCGGGCGACTCGCGGGCCGCGTGGCCTGGTGCCGCCCGCTGATCCTCGCGGGCTACGGGCTGTCGGCGGGGTATTGTCAACTTAAGATAGGCTCGGCGGGAAGCGGGAGCTCGCAGGCATGGCGAGGCGCGGTCAGTCCGTCGGTTAGGCCATGGCGGGGGTGCCGGTGACCTGTCTCGGCTACTTCGCCTATCCGCGCCAATATTAGCCGGTATGGGTCACGCGGCACGACGATAGTCGTGGTGAAGACCGCCCAGGACGGGGAAGGCGACGATGCGCCCCGCGCCCGCGTGTATCCGCGCCACCTCCGCCGCTCCTCCCGGGATCGCCTGGCCGATCCCTTGGTGTGGCCGGGCGCGGTTGCAGTACCCGCCATACGCGCGGAGGACGCGCCGCAGGTGGGCCTCGCCGAGGATGCGGAGGTGGTCCAGGCACTCCCGCCGCACGCTGCCGAGGAAGCGCTCGCAGGTGGCGTTCGCCCGCGGGGCGCGGATGGGCGTGCGCAGCCCGCGGATCCCGCTCGCGGCGGCGAGATGGTCGAAGCGCGGTCCGTACTTGGCGTCATTATCGCGGATGAGCAAGCGCGGCCGCTCGTCGAACGGCGTGGCCTCGCGCAGCTGCTGGGCGACCCAGGCGTCGGTCGGGTGGCGCGTCACGCCCATCTGGACCACCCGGCGCGACCCGCGTGCGACGATGAAGAAGGCGTGGAGCGGGCGGAAGAGCAGGTCGGTGACCGGGAGGAAGTCGCAGGCCCAGATCGCCGGGGCGTGGTGGCGCAGGAAGGCCGACCACGCCTGGCCGGAGCGACGCGGCGGGCGGGCGTGCCGCAGGGAGCGCTGGATCGTGCGCTTGCTCACCCGAATGTCGAGTTTCAGCAGCTCGCTGCGGATGCGATCCGCGCCCCACAGCCGATTCGCCGCGGCCATCTCGCGGATCAGCGCGATCGTCTCGGTAGCCACCTTCAGCTTGGCGGCTGATCGCGGCTGTGCTTTCCGCCGCCAGAAGAGCCGGAAGCCTGCGCGGTGCCAGCGCAACACGGTCTCGGGGCGCACGATGACCAGCGCGCCCGCCCAGGCGCGCAGCCGGCTGGCCAGGAGGACCAGGAGCCCGCGATCGGCGGCGGTCAGCCGTGGGCGCTTGGCGGAACGGCTGAGGACGACGAGCTGGTGGCGCAGCAGCGCGTTCTCCAGGAGCAAGGCCGACCGGCTCCGCGTCGCGTCAGCCGCCGCTCCGACGGCGACGGCGAGCGGGATCGGCCGTGTCCACCGGGCGACCCGCGCCCGCGTGGCGGCCAAGAACCGGCGCGCCACGTGCCGGAGGCGCAGGAGCGGGTCAGCGATCATCAGGAAAATCCTCCGGGCGGTGCAAGACGGCGGCGGCGCATAGGTACGCCGCCGCCGTCAGATTCTACCGCCCGCGTCGCCCCACGCACACCACGCGGCAAGGCCAGGAACCGCGCGGATGGCCGAAGTAGCCGGGACAGCCGTAACGCCGAGCGCCGACCGATCCACCGGGATCGGTCGGCGCTCGGCATTCGTGTGGTTCGACCACGGCGCTACACCGGGAGCGGCACGCCCGACCGCGTTGCGATCGTCCGCAGGTTGTCCCAGTCCATGCCACGCTCGCCCCGCTCGATCGCGTGGACCAGATCGAGGAGTGCAGCATTGACCGGCGTGGCGATCCCCGCCACGCGCCCAGTATCAACGAGGACGCCGACCAGCACGTCGATCTCGGTCGTGCGCCGCTTGACGCGCAGGTCGCGCCAGATGCCCATGTGCTGCTTGATCGCGGTGCGTCCCCCATCGGCGAGCGCGTCCAGGGCGCTATCGGCGTGGGCGGTGAAGTCGGCACCGGGGGCGAAGCAGTTCGGGTCGAAGTTTCCGATCCATTCCAGTCGCGCGGCCTGTGCGCTCGCCACCAGATACGCCTCTGCCGAGGCCGCGCGGCAGACGGTACGACCGAGTGGATCGTCCAGCACGGCGTGGATCGGGGCATCGATGCAGGAGACGGCGAACGCCATCGCGCCGTAGACCAGCTTCCCCCAGAGATAGCCCCAGAGGTTGCCGGTGACGACGGTCGGCATGACCGAGGCCAGGATGGCTGCGACCAACTCGGCGCGCGGGGTGATCTCCCCATCGAGTTCGCCGATGAAGATCGTCTGCTCATTCGCGAGACGGATCAATCCCGGCTCCAGGTAATCCGCCCCGAAGTGGACGAATGCGCCGACGGTGCGCTCGGGGCCAACATGGCGCGCGATAACCGGTTCGTTGAGGCCGTTCTGCAACGAGACGATGTAGCCATCAGGCGCGAGGAGCGGCGCGTAGCGCGCCATCGCCGCCTCGGTGAAGTGCCCCTTGACGCAGAGAAAAGTGAGGCCGAGCGGCCCCTGAAAATCAGCGGCGAGGACCGCGCGCGGGTGGAAAGTGCGCTCGCCACGCAGCCCATCGACCCGCAGGCCGTGCTCGTTGATCGCCCAGACGTGTTCCGGCACCACATCGACCAGGGTCACATCGTAACCCGCCTCATGCAGGAATGCCCCCACCGTGCCGCCGATCGCCCCCGCGCCGATGATGGTAATCGGCGACGTATATTCCGGTGTTGCTGGCATGTATGCCCCCATTTATGGATGGCGATAGCCGACACGCTACCACCACCCCATCGAATCAGGCCACGATCCCTGCGGCGGCGTGCGCCAACTGACCGTTGATGTAGACCCGCTCGACCGTCGTCCGCCAATCGAACGGGTGGCCCGAGAGGACCAGCACGTCGGCATCCTTGCCCGGTTCCAGGCTACCGACCCGGTCGGCGATCCCGCTGATCCGCGCCGCGTTGATGGTGATCGCCTTCAGCGCCTCCGTCTCGTCCAGCCCCGCGCGCACGGCGAGCCCGGCGAAGACCGGCAGGTACGACGTCGCGGAGGTCGCGTCCATGTGGATCGCCACGGTGACCCCCGCCCTGGCGAGGATACCAGGCGCTTCGAGGGTCATCGAGGCCATCTCGATCTTCGGGCGCCCCAGGTGGAACGGCCCAAGGCTGACCGGGACATTCTCGCGCGCGAGAATGTCGGCGATCTTCCACCCCTCGGTCGCGTGCTCGATCACCACATCGAGCCCAAACTCGCGCGCCAACCGCACCGCCGTCACGATGTCCTGCGCGGCATGGGCGTGGATGCGGGTCTTCTCCTCCCCGCGCATAGCCCGCACGAGGGGCTCCAACCGCAGATCGCGCTCGGGAGCATCGTCTCCGGCCTTCGCGGCACGATCGAGCTTGGCCGCGTAGACCTGCGCCTTGAGGAAGGTTTCGCGGATCAGCGCCGCCTCGCCCATACGCGTGACCGGGCTCTTCTTCTGCGCGCCGTAGACGCGCTTCGGGTTCTCGCCAAGGGCGAGCTTGAGGCCGCACGGATAGCGTAGCACCATCTCTTCGACGATCATCCCGACTGGCTTGAGCGCGACCCACTCGCCGCCGAAGAGATTGGCGCTGCCCGACCCGGTCATCAGCGTCGTGATCCCGGCGACGAGCACCTCGCGGAAGGCCCCGTCGCCAGGGTTGATGCCATCGATCGCGCGCATATGCGGCGTCACCGGATCGGAGGTCTCGTTGAAATCGTGTCCTTCTCCGGCAACACCATCGCTCCAGACCCCGACGTGCGAATGCGACTCCACGAAGCCCGGCAGCACGACTTTCCCGGCGACATCGACGACTGTAGCATCGGCGGGGACGGTGAGCCGTTCACCCACCGCCATGATCTTCCCCGCATCGATCAGGATCGTGCCGTGATCGTGGATCGCCCCGGCCAGCGTGTGGACCGTCCCGTTCGTGATCGCAAGCATCGCCTTCCCCTCCCTTCGACACAGAGTAACGCCGCACGCGAATCGACCGCATTCAATATCTGTCAGGCTCCTGCGGCAGAGACGGGCCAGACCCCGAGCCCGAGCAACAACCCCTGCTCCTTCACCGCCGCGCTCGTCGTCAGGAAGAGGACCACGCCGGAGGCGGGCGCGACGATCGTCTCCAACACCTCGCCGCTGAGTGCCAGCACCCGCCCGATCTCCTGCCCCGCGACGAGGTCATCACCGGCGCGGACGTCGGCGATCCAGAAGCCACCGGCGGCCGTATAGCACCAATCGAACGCATACAGATAGCGCGTGCCGGGCGTGACCGCCACACCACCGAGATTCCCGGCGGCGCGGAGCGCGCGGCGCGTACCGTTGACGAGCAGATCGACGTCGGGCATGGTCAGTTGGCCGATGCCACCCGCCTCGGCGATCAGGCCGGGGATGCCGATCGCCGCCGCCGCCGCGTAGGTCATCCCCGCCCGCTGCCCCGCTGGCGCACCGCGCTGGCAGACGGTGTACGGCAGCCCGAACGCCTCCGCGAGCGCCCGCGACTGCGCGACGACCTCCGGCGCGGCGTCGGCGGCGAGGATCGCGAACGGTTCCAGCGCCTCGACCAGGTCGCCGCCGTGCAGATCGATGAAAGCGTCGCTCGGCGCGATGCAGGTGGTGAAGACGAAATCGTCCAGCACGTCGGTGAAGGTGCAGGCGGAGTCGCCGGGGAAGAAGCGGTTCGGGTTCTTCCCATCGAGCGGGGTGACGAACGGCGTGCGCTCCTGGAAGGCGGGCAGATTGATGACCGGGACGATCAGCACGCAACCGCGCAACTCACTCGGATCGATCTCGGCGGCGAGGCGCATCGCGGCGTGGATCGAGACGTACTCACAGCCGTGGATCCCGGCGATGATCGTCAGCAGCGGCCCATCCTTACGCCCGACGATGGTCGTGTAGGGCCAGGACCACCCGGCCAGCAGGGGCGCGTCGGAGACCAACGTGTCCTGAACGCGCTCACCGGGCGCACCGAAACGAGGCATCGTGGATGGCATAGCCTGCACCCTCCTTCGGCGATCTCACGGCGCGGCCGCGATCGAGGATTCGCTACCGATCAGCGGCGGTCGACGACGATGTTGCCCCCTTGCAGCACCAGCGTCGGGGTGCGAAGCGTGGTCAGGTCGCCCGTCGGGTCGCCCGCAACGACCAGCAGATCGGCCGCGCAGCCCGCAGCAAGGGTGCCCACGACGCCGCTCAATTGGCAGGCCGCCGCCGCACGCCCGGTCGCCGCGTGGATCGCTTCCAGCGGCGTCAGCCCGACCTCCGCCAGCAATTCCAGCTCGCGGCTGAAATCATCGAAGCCGGTGTCGCGCCAGCCGGCGTCGTTCCCGGCGACGAGCGGCACCCCGGCCTCGTGCAAGCGACGCATGGCAAGGATCGTCTCGGCGTGCCGGTCCCGGGCGGGGGCAACGCCGGTGCGATCGCGCTCCGCCAGCATCCAGTCCTCCATCGTCTGGAGGGTCGCGGTCACATACACCCCGGACTCGGCCACGCGCCGCGCCAATAGGGGGTCTTCGCGCCAGGCAGCGTCCGGCCCGGTGAAGTAGCAATGCTCGATGTGATCGACGCCCGCATCCAGAGCGCGCGTCACCGCCTCGGCGGCGGTGCAGTGGCAGGAGGCGACCTTGCCGACCTTCTGTGCCTCGACGATCGCCGCGCGCAATTCCTCCGTCTCGTATGCCGGACGATCGGGATAACTGCCGGGCGTCCCACCACCCGAGCCCATGATCTTGATGAAGTCCGCCCCCTCCTTAATCAGCCCGCGCGCCGCGTGGCGCATCCCCTCGACGCCGTCTGTCTCGCCGCCGAACGGGCGGCAATGACCACCGGTGATCGTCAGCGGACGCCCGCAGAGGACGAGGCGCGGCCCGACCACGATCCCGGCGCGGATGGCATCGCGCAGCCGGAACATCAGGCTGCCTTTCCCGCCACAGTCGCGGAGGGTGGTGACACCGGAATGCAGCGCGGTCAGCGCGTTGGCGTGTGCCTGCAAGAGCAGGAGTTCATCCGGCAGCGTCATCCAGTCCATGAACGGCGTGCCGTCGCCAGGAAGCATCGTGTGCGTATGCATGTTGATCAGGCTAGGAAGGACGGTGTACTCGCGCAAGTCGAGCACGGTGCCATCACGCGGTGGGGCCATACCATCTTCAACGATATGGATGACGCCACTGCCAATCGTCAGTTGTACATCGCGGCGTGGCTCGGCGAGGGTGCCATCGAGGAAAAGACCGGCCAGGATCGTGATCGGGCCAGGCTGCGCGATCGTTGTCGCAGTCATGCCGCTCCTTTCATCGCGCCGGGCGACAGTGCCCGGTGCAGCCTCAGCGCGTCTGGCGCGGGTCCAATGCGTCGCGCAGGCCGTCGCCGAGGAGATTCATCGCCAGCACCGTCAGCATGATGGCAATGCCAGGGCCGGTGCTGATCCACCACTGATCGCGCAGATAGCCTCGACCCTCGCTGAGCATCCGCCCCCACTCCGGCGAGGGCGGTTGGCTACCGAGGCCGAGGAACGAGAGGGAGGCGGCGGCCAGGATCGCGGTGCCGGTACCGAGGGTCGTCGCCACGATCACCGGCGCGATCACATTCGGCAGCAGGTGGCGGAAGAGGATGGTGCGTGTCGGGGCCCCGATCACGCGTGCGGCCTCGACATAGAGGTTTTCCTTGGCGGCGAGGACGGAGCCGCGCACGAGGCGCGCGTACGTCGGGATACCCGAGATACCGACCGCGACCATCAGGTTCGCCAGGCTCGGCTCCCCCCGGATTGTCACGATCGCCAGGGCGAGCAGGATCCCCGGCACCGCGAGCATCACGTTGATGATCCACATCAGCAGCCCATCGATCCATCCGCCGTAGTACCCGGCGACGAGCCCGACGACGACGCCACACGAAGCGGCGATGCCGACGGAGATCAGGCCGATGATCAGCGAGATCCGCGCCCCGTGCAGGAGCCGACTGAGAATATCGCGCCCGTACTGATCGGTGCCGAGGAGGTACGGGAACCCCGGCGAGAAGAGCGCATTGTCCGTGACCTTGATCGGATCGAACGGCGCGAACAGCGGCGCACCGAGGGCGGCGATCACGAGCACGGTGAGGATGGCGAGTCCCACCAGGGAGCCCTTGCTCCGCCGCAACCGCCGCCAGAAGGTACGCCAGCGCCCCTGCGCGGCGCGTACCGTCTGGAGGGGTTGGCGCTCGGCGGTGAGTGACTGGGCCTGGGCCATGCTACCTCCCGAAAGACGATCGATCGTCGCGCGTTAGCCGAGACGGATCCGCGGGTCCAGCAGGCCATACGCCAGATCGACCAGCAGGTTAGCCAGCACATACGCGGTTGCGGTGAAGAGGATGATCCCCTGGACCATGGGGAAATCCTTGGCGAGGATTGCCGAGACGATCAGGCGACCGATGCCGGGCCGCGCGAAGACTGTCTCCACGACGACCGCTCCGGCGAGCAGGCTGCCGAACTGCAAACCGAAGATCGTGATCACCGGGATCAGCGCGTTCTTCAACCCGTGGCGCACGACGATACTGTATTCGCGCAGCCCTTTCGCTCGTGCCGTGGTCATGTATTCCTGCCGCAACACTTCGAGCATCGAGGAACGGGTGAGCCGGGCGATAATCGCCGAGGCGCCTAGGCCGAGGGTCAGCGCGGGCAGGAAGAGATGCTTCAGATCGCCGCCACCGGTTGCGGGGAACCAGCCCAGGTGGAGCGAGAAGAGGAAGATCAGCAGCAGCCCCAGCCAGAATGAGGGCATGGAAACGCCACTCAACGCGAAGAGCATCGGGCCGATGTCGAGCCAGCTGTGCTGCTTCAGCGCCGCGATGATGCCGAGCGGGATACCCAGCCCGGCGGCGATCAGCAAAGCCACCGACGCCAGTTGCATGGTCGAGCCGAGGTTCTCGCCAATCTCGTTCCGCACCGGCCGCTTCGAACGGATCGACGTGCCGAGATCGCCGTGCAGGGCGTTGAACACGAAGCGCCCGTATTGCTGTGGCAGCGGCTCATCGAGGTGGAGCTGCGCGCGCATTTGTGCCACCTGCTGCGGTGTCGTCTGAAACTCACTCAGCATCATCTTGACCGGATCACCCGGCACCAGATGGAGCATCATGAAAACCAGCAACGACACCCCGAACAGAACCGGGATTGTGGAAAGAATACGCACGATCAGGAAGCGTGACATATACCCTCTCGGATACTCCGGGCGACGCGCACCAGCGCGTCGCCCGGAGCATACCTACTTCGCGACCGCGACGTCGAAGAAGAGCGGATAGGTATAGCCATTGAAGACAATGCCTGCAACGGTCGTCTTGTACGCCCATACCGAGAGTTCATCGACCAGGGGCAGGAAGGCCGCGTCGTCCATCACCTTCTTCTCTGCATCGAGGTAGATCTGCTGACGCTTTTGCGGATCGGTCTCAGTCTTCCCGTTCTCCAGGAGCTTATCGACATCGGGATTGCTGTAGCAGGAGAAGTTGAAGTTCGTGCCGATCTTCGAGGAATGGAAGAGCGAGAACATCCCATCCCAATCGCCGGAGCGCAGGAAGAGCGGTACGGCGTTGTTCGCACACTTGTAGTTATCCTCATACCACGGAGCACGCGCTTGGGACTTGATCTTGACATCCATGCCGACCTCGCGCCACTGCGCCTGAAGCAGTTGGATGTAATTATCGATCCCGGCACCATTATCGATCGCGTTGAGGACCAACTCGAGGCGCTTGCCATCCTTCGTGCGGATGCCGTCACTCTCCGCCTTCCACCCAGCGTCGTCCAGGATCTTCTTCGCCTGATCCTGGTTGTAGGCGTAGAGGGTCTTGAACTGGCTGTTATCGAGCGTGCCGGCAGTCAGCGGGGCATATGCGACCGTGCCCACACCCTTATAGGAGTTATTGACGATCGCCTCTTTATTGGTGGCGTAGAGCATCGCCTTGCGTACCGCCGGATCATTAGTTGGGAAGAGCGTCACATTCAGCGCGGCGAAGCGCGGCGTGCCGACATAGGCAGGTTTATCCACCTTGAATCCTTGCGCCCCCTCGAAACGCCCGAGGGTCTGCGACGGGATATTATGAATGAGCTGCGCTTCACCCGACTCAAGGGTCGTCGTGCGGGTTGCGCCCTCTGGCACGAATTTGAAGTAGACCTCATCGAGGTAGGCTGTCCCCTCGTGATCGCTGCCGGGCGCGCGGCGATCGAAGAGGTCGTTGCGGACGAGGGTCGCGTGATCGCTGGCGACCAATTCCTTGATCTTGAACGGCCCTGAGCCAACGGGGACTTGGGTCACTTGCTCGGTGGACTGGGCCTTCGTCGCGGTCGGCGACATCATGCCGAGTGTGCCTCCGGCGGCATACGTCAGGAAGGGCGCGTTCGGCGATGTAAACGTGACGCGGGCAGTGAACTCATCGACCACTTCGGTCTTGTCATAGCCTGCCAGGGTGGCGAGCGACCCACCCGCCTTGAAGTTCGGATCGACGATCCGGTCGAAGTTGTACTTCACCGCCGCGGCATTGAATGGCGTGCCATCGGAGAACTTCACATCTTTCCGTAATTTGAAGGTGTAGACCTTGCCGTCGCTCGACGCCTCGTACGACTCCGCCAGATAGGGCTGGAGCTTGCGGTCCTTATCGAGATAGAGCAGCGTCTCGAAGACCGACGAGGTCATCTCAAAGGTTACCGCCGAGGGCGAGGCATGCGGATCGAGCGTCGGCGGAGCGGAATCGAGACTAACCACGAGCCGTCCGCCACGCTGCTTGGTAGCGGCTGGCGTCGCGGCGGCGGAAGCCGCGACGCCAGCCGCCGAAGGGGCGGTCGTCGCCGTGGTGGGCGCCTGCGAGGAACACCCACTGAGGGCCAATATCAGGACGACAAACCCGGTGAGCCAGGGGACAGTCGTGCTGGCCAGACCAGAACGAACCTTGCGCCGAATGATACCAGCGGTCATCGCCATCCTCCTCTACGCGCGTACCCGCTCATCATGAGCTACAGGTACGGTGCGCGCACCCCCCACAGGCGCGGCACACCGATTCGTTGATCAATCTCCCCAACGTAGATCGGCTCGTGGATCGCTACCGCTAGCCCTCCTCTTTTCCTCGCGATCGTGTAGCCCCGGCGATGCGGTCGGCACGCCAACGACAGCTTCGTCGCCATCCTCATGGTGCTGCGGTCAATCTGCTCTCACATATTAGCTGTCGAGAACAAAATGTGTCAATGGAGAAGGAATTTGGTCATAATGACCGTACAACTTGTAACTATTGCTGTGTTGATCGCGCCCGGCAGGGTGTTATAGTGCTGAGGCCCCGGTGGGGAGGCGCGCTGGACGATGGTGGGTGTGATAGGAGCAACGGTGGTAGAGGGAGCCACGCACGAGGGATTCGATCTCGATGAATTGGATCTGCGGATCATCACCGAACTTCAGGACGATGGGCGCAAAGCCTCGACCGAGATCGCCCGCAAACTCGGGGTGCCACGGACGACCGTGGCTCGTCGGATCGAGCGATTGGTATCGCAGAGGATTATCACCATCGGGGTCTTCGCCAACAGCCAGCGAATCGGCCTCCCGTTGCATGTGATGATCGAAGTCGATGTCGAACCGCGTAAGCACGCGGCGGTCGTCGCCGCACTCGTCACGCTCGACGAGATCCGCTGGGTCGGCACCGCGACCGGCCACTACGACATCCTGCTCGAAGGGATGCTCCGCTCGAATGCCCACTTGCAACACTTCCTGATCGAGGTACTCGGCACGATCGACGGGATCACCCGGTTGAGTACCGCGCACATTCTCGGAATCGAGAAACTGGCCTTCAATTGGGAACAAATGCGGCTGGCGAATCGGAACGAAACGGAGAGAGGCGGAGGGGGGATCACCATGTATCGCCCGCCGAAGAATGATGATCCGCGATGAAACGACGCGGCGCGTATGTGCGCGTGCGCGATCTGGCATGTAGAGAAGGAGTGCTGAAGATGGCAGGTACGCGCACAGTACTGGTCACCGGGGCGGCGGGGCGGATCGGGGCGGCGATCGTCGGGTCCTTCGTCGATCTCGGCGATCGCGTCGTCGCCACCGACCACAACGGCGACGGCATGGCGGCAAGGATCGGCGCGCTCGGCCAGTCCGCAGGGAACGTCACGACGCTCGTCGCCGATATCACCGCGGAAGCGGAGGTCGAGCGCCTCGTCGCCACGGCCATCGACACCCTCGGCCGGATCGACATCCTGGTCAACTGCGCCGGCATCTTCCCCAACAGCCCCGTGGTCGCGCTGGCGACGGCGGAGTGGGACCGCGTCTACGCCGTCAACGTGCGCGCGCCGTTCATGCTCAGCCGTGCGGTCGGTCGTCACATGCTGGAGCGGCAGATCCAGGGGAGCATCGTCAACATCAGTTCGGGCGCGGGCTCCTCGGCCCGGACCGGCGGCGCGCACTACTGCGGCTCGAAGGCCGCGCTGGAGATGTTGACGGAGGTGATGGCGATCGAGATGGGGCCGCAGGGGATCCGGGTGAACGCGGTCGCGCCGGGGCTGATCATGGATGAAGTGCTCCAGCCGCCTGTCCCCGAGGGGACCAGCCCTTATGTGGCGGCGCTGCTCGAGGGGATCCCGCTGCGGCGGACCGGCAGGCCGGAAGATATCGCCGACGCCGTGATCTTCCTCTGCTCCGCGCAAGCGACCTGGATCACCGGCACGATCTTCGGCGTGCACGGCGGCTCGCAAGCCGGGCGGACCCATTTGCCGCCGAGCGCGCCCGCTGTGGCACGCTGATCCGCATCCGTATCGCGCCGCGCGGACACCCGCCCGGCGCTTGTGGCGGCCACATACCGACGAGAGGGGAGACCATGCGCCAGATCATCCGTACCCCGCGCCTGTTCGACGGGAGTGGCGACGCCCCCGGCCCGGCGGAGATCGTGATCGAGGGGGAACGCATCACCGAGGTCTATCGCGGCGCGGGCACGATCGCGCTGGATGGGGACCCGGTGCTCGATTTGCCGGAAGGGACGGTCATCCCCGGCCTGATCGACGCCCACGTCCACCTGCTGGGCAGCGGCAAACCGGGCGACTCCGCGTTCGGCGTCGGCGATCTCCTCAACTCGATCCCCACCGTCACCCTGAACTGCTTTCGCAACGCCATGAGCGACCTGGAGGCGGGCTTCACCACCGTGCGCGACGCCGCCTGTCGCTACTACGCCGACATCGCCCTCCGCGACGCGATCGCGCGCGGCGATGTCGTGGGGCCGCGCATCTGGGCCTGCGGGCTCGGGATCACCGCCACCGCCGGCCACATGGACCGCGAGAAGATCCTGCCGCCGCACCTCACCCTGCCGGGGCCGAGCGCGGTGGCCGACGGGCCGGAGGAGGCGCGCAAGGCGGTGCGCCAGAACCTGCGCTACGACGTCGACTTCATCAAATTCAACGCGACCCTCACCGAGCATGTGCGCCGCTACCAGGGTTATTGTGCGCCGGAGATGACCGCCGCGACGATGGCCGCGCTGGTCGACGAGGCGCACTGGCACGGGCGGACGGTGGCGACGCACTGCTACGGCGGCGAGGGGGCGGACTGGGCGCTGGAGGCGGGCGTCGACGGGATCGAGCACGGCTTCTACCTGTCGGACGTGCAGCTCGAACGGATGGCGCAGCAGGGGACGGTCCTCTGCCCGACCCTCAGCGTCGTCGGGAAGTTCCGCGAGCACGGCCAGCGCGCCCTCCCCGCCGGTGCGCCCCATCTCGAGGCGTGGCGGCAGAAGGCGATGGCCAACGCCTGGAAGACCGTCGGGCGGGCGCGCGAACTGGGCGTTGCGATCATCTGCGGCACCGACGCCGCGATGCCCTACGTTGCCCACGGCGAGAATGCCTACGAACTCGTGATGCTCGTCGAGGCGGGGCTCACCCCGGCCGAGGCGCTTGTCGCGGCGACGAGCGGCGCGGCGGCCGGAATCGCCTACCCCGAGGTGGGATCGATCACCCCCGGACGCTTCGCCGATTTCGTCCTGGTCGCTGGCGATCCGCTCGCCGACGTGACGATCCTGCAAGACCTCGCGCGGATCGCGCTGGTGATCAAGGGCGGCCAGATCGTGGCCGACCGGCGCACGTATCCGGTCGCCGCCGCGCACGCTTGACACGGAGAGTAGCGAGCACGATCCTTCGGGCACGCGGGCAGCCGTCCACGCTCGCGTGCCCGATCGCTGACCCTGACTTATTGCCGGTCGCGCGTGTCGCAGCGATCGATGACAACGACAAGTAAGGAGCAAGATGAGCGTACAGACAACCGAGGCGACTTTGCGCGCCGCGGTCGCGTCCGATCGATTGGGGGCACACAACGCGGCGATCGCCGCGTTCGAGCGCCTCTCCGGCAGCGCCGAGGAAGCGGCGGCGTTCGACTACATCGCGGCGCAGTGCGCGGGATTCGGCATGGACGTGCGCCGCTACGCCGTCGATGCCCTCGTCAGCCTCCCCGGCGCGGCCGCGCTCACCGTCACCGCCCCAGAGGTGCAGCAATTCGCCTGCCTGACACACTCCGCCTCGCGCGCCACCGGCCCGGATGGCCTGACCGCGCCGCTCGTCTACGCGGGCGCGGGGCTCGCCGACGATTACGCGCGCGTCGATGCACGCGGCAAGATTGCCCTGGTGGAGGGGCTGGCGATGGCCCCCAAGGCGGCGGCGGCCGATGCGGCCGGGGTGCTGGGGATCATCTGCATCAACCCCGAAGGGCTCCACGAGATGAATTTCTCGCCGGTGTGGGGCACGCCGACCCCCGCGACCGCGCCGAAACTCCCGCAGATCGCCGCGATCTCCGTGCGGCGCGAGGTCGGCGCTGCCCTGAAGGCGCTCCTCGCCGCCGACCCGGTCACGGTGCGGCTGGTGACGGCGGTCGATACCGGCTGGCGGCCGATCCCGGTCCTCACCGCCGAGCTCCCCGGAGTGGATGAGGAGCGCTTCGTCCTCCTCAGCGGCCACGTCGATTCGTGGTATCACGGCGCGATGGACAATGCGAGCGCCAACGCGACGATGCTGGAGATCGGGCGCGTGTTCGCCGCGCACCGCGACGAACTCCGGCGCGGTCTGCGGCTGGCCTTCTGGTCGGGGCACTCCCACGCCCGCTACGCCGGCTCGGCCTGGTACGCGGACAATTTCTGGGCCGACCTGCGGACGCGCTGCGTCTGCCACGTCAACGCGGAGTCGACCGGCGGCATGGGCGCGGACGACCTGACCGGCTCGGGGAACATGGCCGAGACGTACGGCTTCATCGCCGGGGCGATCCGCGAACTCGCGGGTCAGGAACTTCGCTACCGGCGGATGGGACGCAACAGCGACCAATCGTTCACCGGGATCGGCGTCCCCACGGTCCTCAGCGGCCTCTCCGCGCAGCCGGGCGGCGAGCTCGGAGCATGGTGGCACACCCCGGACGACACGCTGGACAAGATCGACCCCGCGCGGCTGGTGCGCGACACCCAGATCTATCTGGCGGCCTGCTGGCGGCTCTGCACCCTGCCGGTCCTCCCATTCGACTTCGTGGCGACCGCCGACGAGTTAGGTGCGCGCCTCAGCGAGCTGACGGCGGTGGCGGGCGAGCACTTCGACCTCGCCCCGCTGACCGAGGCGCTGGCCGCCTTCCGCGCCGACGCCGCGCGGCTGGATACCATCGTGGGCAACGATTCTCAGCGCACCGAGGCGCTGAACGCCGCGCTGCTCGCGGTGGCGCACGCCCTGATCCCGGTCAACTACACCGTCGCCGGGCCGTTCGAGATCGACCCCGCGCTCGACCAGCCCGCCCTGCCGGGCCTCACCGCGCTCGCCACGCTCGCCACGCTGGAGCCGGGGAGCGACGCATACCACTTCCTGCGGACCCAGCTCGTGCGGGAGCGCAACCGCGTCTGGCATGCGCTGACCACCGCGCACGAAGCGCTCGCCGGGGTGCTATAGGGACTTCTGATCGATATAACACACAGCAGGCACGGGCGCGACAAACAGACTTGTCGCGCCCGTCCCCTTCGCATCGAGAGCCCGGCGACCGAGGTTGAAAGCCCGGCCATGCTAATACTACAGCGAGAGTTCATGGTACCCGTGGCGTCGCGCGAGGCGGCGCTTGCGATGGGCGTGGTAGGCCACCAGGTTGCGGTGCTGCCAGTAGCGCAGCACTTCCAGCGCCCAGAGCGGAT